>Ga0307308_10000351_pt1 | contig 15961 bp, 18 predicted proteins | sample ER_DNA_195_FD_194501 | JGI IMG/M metagenome (GOLD analysis project Ga0307308, IMG submission 194501) | Bulk soil microbial communities from the East River watershed near Crested Butte, Colorado, United States - ER_DNA_195 | ecosystem: Environmental > Terrestrial > Soil > Floodplain | place...
CCACTGCCTCGAGGCCGACGACCTGCTCCCCGTTCAGCTCGACGACGAGGCGGAGGACGCCGTGGGTCGATGGGTGGTTCGGGCCGAAGTTGACCTGGAGGATGTCCTCGTCGTCGCGAAGGGCCTCATCGACATGGAGGATGGTCGGAATCGGCGACGGGATCCTCGTCCCCTCGTAGATCTTCGCCCGCTCGATGACGGCCACTGCCTACTCCGCGCTCGAGAAGCGCACCGGCTCGCCCCCGAGCGGATAGTCCTTGCGCAGTGGATGGCCCTCCCAGTCCTCTTCCATGAGCAGCCGCGTGAGATTCGGGTGGCCCTCGATCCGGATTCCGAGCATGTCCCAGGCCTCGCGCTCGTGCCAGTCGGCCGTCGGCCACACGGGCACGACGCTCGGGACCGGTTCGCCGTCCTCGCACCAGACCTGGAGGCGGAGACGGGGCGCTTCGTTTGCGGCCGAGACCATCTGCAGCAGGTGGTAAGAGATCGAGAAGCGCTTCGGCTTCGGCGCTGGCGTCCTCGCCAGGCCCCAGGAGCCGGGGACGTTGATGTCACGACCGGCCGCGCTACCCCAGTAGCCGGCGACGGACCTTTCGTTCCAACCGAGGTAATCGGCCACGGCGATGTCGGCCAAGAAGTTGAAGCCGCCCTCGTCTCGCAGGCGGAGAGCGGCCTCGACTAGGCGCGCCGGCTCGACGACGACCGTCGTCTCGCCGTGGTCTTCGCGCTCTTCCACGTACCCCGGCAGCGAGCGCCAGTTCACGACGCCACCCCTCGGATGTCGTACGCGGGAGGGACGCCGGCGAGGATCTTCTCCTGCAGGCGCACGATGCCCTCGAGCAATGCCTCGGGCCTGGGCGGGCAGCCGGGAACGTGGACGTCAACCGGCACGATCTTGTCGACGCCTTGAAGAATCGCGTAGTTGGCGAACATCCCTCCGGAGCTCGCGCACGCGCCCATGGCGATGACCCATTTCGGCTCCAGCATCTGGTCGTAGATCTGGCGCAAAGGCGCCGCCATCTTGTGCGAGACGCGGCCGGAGACGATCATGAGGTCGGCCTGGCGGGGGGACGAGCGGAAGACCTCCGCGCCGAAGCGGGCCACGTCGTAGCGCGCCGAGACGATCGCGATCATCTCCATCGCGCAGCAAGCCAGCCCGAAGGTGTCCGGCCAGATGGAATGGCCCTGCGCCCAGGCGACCGCCTTGCCCACCGTCGAGAGCATGAGCTTGTCCTCGAGATCACCCAGCTCCGTCTCGAAGACCCCCGGCCCTTTCTTCTTCATCATCACGCGCTCGGAGTGGAGCCCGTAGTCGGCCAGTCGCTTCTTGCGCTCTACCTCCGCCACTCGAGCGCCCCCTTCTTCCAGACGTAGACGTACGCGACGACGAGAATGGCGATGAAGAAGCCGAACTCCGCGACGGCGAACCAACCGACGTTCCGGAGAATGACCGCGACCGGGTAGAGAAAGACGATCTCGATGTCGAAGACGATGAAGAGCATCGCCGTCAGGTAGAAGCTGATCGTGAAGCGCTGCAGCTTCGGCGGGCCCATGGAGACGCCCGACTCGAAGGGCACGGTCCGCTGGCGAGCGCGCTGCGACGGCCGCGTCGCGAACACGAATGACATGAGGATCATGGAGGCCGGGATCGCGAGCGCGAAGAAGCCGTAGACGAGGAACGGGAACCAGTCGTCCAGGACGGCTACCGGCACGCCGCCATACTAACCGCGCAGAGGGCTTTCGAGCGGTGTCACGAACTCGGCCTCAGAGCCCGGAGATTAGGGTGCCACAGCTGTTACAAGCTCGGCCCCCTTTTCCAGCCGGATTGCGTTGGTACACTGAGATTCAGATGGTCACCGTCACCGAGAACGCAGCCCGCAAAATCCAGGAGCTGATGGCCGACGAGTCGGAGGCCGAAATCTCCGTTCTTCGCATCGCTATCCAGGGTGGCGGCTGCTCGGGCTTCCAGTACGAGCTCGGCTTCGACCGCGGCCCGCAGGACGGGGACAACGAGATCGAGTCGAACGGTGTCCGGGTCGTCATCGATCCCTTCAGCGCGCCCTATCTCACGGGGTCCGAGATCGACTTCGTCGACGCCCTGATGGGAGCCGGTTTCGCCATCAACAACCCGAACGTCCAGGCTGCGTGCGGGTGTGGCTCCTCCTTCCAGGCGAAGGAAGGGGTCGCCGACGCCTCCGCGTCTGGCCACACGCATGCGCACGATGCCGCCGGCGGCTGCGGCTGCCACTGATTTTTCGCGCGCCTGGGTAGCATCCGAGCGGACGTGAGCGAGAGCGTCTGCGACATCACGATCATCGGCGCGGGCCCAGTCGGCCTGGCGGCCGCGTACTACGCGGGCCATCGTGACGCGAGCGTGCGCATCGTGGAGAGTCTGGGCCAGTTGGGTGGCCAGGTGGCCGCCGTGTACCCGGAGAAGCACGTCTACGACGTCGCCGGGCATCCGAAGATCTTGGGTCAGAAGCTCGTAGACCTCTGCGTGGAGCAGGGGCTCCAGTTCGGGGCGGACGTGCATCTCGACGAGGAGGTGGCCGATCTAACGCGCATCGGCCAGAACGGCGAGGAAGTCCTCTGCCTGACGACCAAGTCGGGCCAGCGCTTCCTCTCGAGGGCGCTCATCGTCACCGCTGGCCACGGCGCCTTCGAGCCGCGCAAGCTCGCGCTCGACGGCATCGACGACTGGGAGGGCCGCGGGCTGCACTACTTCGTGCGCCGCAAGGACGCCTTCGCCGGCAAGTCGTGCGTGATCGTCGGTGGCGGTGACTCCGCTCTCGACTGGACGCTTGGACTGCAGGACACCGCCGACCTTCCGATCACGCTCGTGCACCGGCGCGATCGCTTCCGGGCGCTCGAGACCTCCGTCAAGGAAGCACGGCGCCTCGAGGAGGAGGGAAAGGTCCGGATTCATGTTGCGTCGGAGATCAAGGAGATCCGGGGTGACGGTGCGATCGAGAGGGTCGTCGTCGAGAACACCCAGACGGGCGAGCTCACGGACGTCGAGTGCGAGGCGCTGATCCTGCTCCTTGGCTTCCACTCCCACCTTGGCTCGATCGCGGACTGGGGTCTCGAGCTCCACGGCAAGCGCCAGATCCGCGTCGAGCCCAAGACGATGGAGACGTCCATTGGCGGCGTTTACGCCGCCGGCGACGTGGCCGGCTACGACGGGAAGATCACGCTCATCTCGGTCGGCTTCGGCGAAGCCGCCATTGCAGCGAACAACGCCATTGCGCGCATCCGCGGCGAAAAAGTCCAACCGAAGTACTCGACGGATTGAGCCTCTGAAGAAGGGGGTTCACGGGGGAAACATGGTTTCCCCCGTGTTGAACGCCATTGCGCGCATCCGCGGCGAAAAGGTCCAGCCCAAGTACTCGACCGACTGACGGCACCCCCGTTGGGGGGTCATTCGTGCTGGGCGCAGCTCCGAAGAACACTCTTGTGAGCGCGAAACATGCAGTCGAGTGCCTTCGATGTGGGAACTTCCGCACGATCGAGCGGGAGCGCACCGAGCGACTCGACCCAGGCGAGTGTCCCCGCTGCGGATATGTCGGGTGGGCGCTTGCGGCAGACCTCACGGATCCTGCGCGCCGATCACTCCGCGACCGTCCGCTTGAGCGCCGCAGCCGGCGCCTGCACGCCGTCTAGACTCACGAGTGTGAAGGAGACCGCGCCCAAGGAGCTCTGGGGCGCAGAGACCCGCAAAGCGGTGGAGAACTTTCAGGTCTCAGGCGAACCGATCCCCGTCGCGGTCGCCCGCTGGCTGGGACGGATCAAGGCAGCCGCGGCGCGCGTGAACGCCGAGCTCGGACTCCTCGACCCCGACAAGGCGGAGCGGATCGCGTCGGCCGGCGACAAGATCGCTGCCGGGGAGCTCGACGACCAGTTCCCGATCGACGTCTTCCAGACTGGCTCGGGCACGTCCTCGAACATGAACGCAAACGAGGTAATGGCGGCGCTCGCGGGCGAAGGTGTGCACCCGAACGACGACGTCAACATGGGCCAGTCGTCCAACGACGTGTTCCCCTCGGCCGTCCATCTTGCGGCTCTCGACGAGCTCGTCAACGACCTGCTCCCGGCGCTCGGCGGCCTTGCCGACGCGCTCGAAGCAAAAGCGCGGGAGTTCGACGACGTGGTCAAGTCAGGACGCACGCATCTGATGGATGCAGTGCCCGTCACTCTGGGGCAGGAGTTCGGAGGCTACGCGGCCCAGGTCCGGCAGGGCATCGAGCGCGTCGAAGGAACGCTCGAGCGCGTCGGACGGATCCCGCTCGGGGGGACCGCCGTCGGAACGGGACTCAACACCCATCCGGAATTCGCCGAGCGCGTGCGCGCACGGCTCAGTGAGGAAACCGGGCTCACGATCCTCCCGCCTGCAGATCCGTTCGAGGCTCAGGCCGCCCGCGACGCCCTCGTCGAGGCCTCGGGAGCACTGAAGGTGGTTGCCGTCTCGCTGACGAAGATCGCGAGCGACCTTCGGCTGATGGGCTCGGGTCCGCGTGCGGGCCTGGCGGAGATCCGCCTCCCGGAGCTCCAGAAGGGAAGCTCGATCATGCCCGGGAAGGTCAACCCGGTGATTCCCGAGGTCGTGACCCAGGTCTCGGCGCAAGTCATTGGGAACGACACCGCCATCACCGTCGGCGGAATGCAGGGCCACTTCGAGCTCAATGTCTTCGTCCCGTTGATCGCCCGCAACCTCCTCGAGTCGATCCGGCTTCTCGCCGCCGCTTCGCGGCTCTTCGCCGACAAGTGCGTGCAGGGAATCGAGGCCAACCGGGAAAACCTCGAGCGCTACGCCGAGTTGACGCTCTCCGCGGCGACCGCTCTCAATCCATACGTCGGCTACGACAAGGCCAGCGAGATCGTCAGGGAGGCTGCCGCCTCCGGCCGATCGCTCCGTGAAGTCGCCCGCGAAGCGGGTGTTCCGGAAGACGTGCTCGACAAGGCTCTCGATTACCGCGCGATGGCGAAGCCGCAGGGCGACTGACAGCAGGTCGGCCGCTTGACAAAACTTTCTGAACCTGCGCCGCTCGATCACAGCGCCCTCGGGGCGGCGTTCGAAGACCGGATCACACTGAACGGCACGGCCACGCCGGTCTTCACCGACAACACCGCTCAGGCGGACGCGCTCTCCTAGTCCGGGACGTACAAAGTCGTGTTCCTGGCCTTCCCGTTCGAGGCTTACGGAGCTGCTGCCCAGAAGGTCGGACCTCGTCAGCCGCGTGATGGGGTACCTCGGGCCATAACCCCGTCTGAAACGCTTTCCACGAAGGGCCGCCTTGGGGCGGCCCTCCTTTTTGGGCAGGAAAGTTGTCGAAGCCCTGGAACCATGCGGATGTGGCGACGATCACGAAGCCTCTCCTGCTGCTCGCAGCGGCTCTGGCCGCGTTCGTGCTCGTGTCGCCCGCTGCGCGTGCCCACTTCCCATCGTTCAACCTGGTGGGAAACCGGACGGCGGCCGCCTCGCAGAGCGCCTCTCAGCTCTCAGAAGAAGAGTTTGGGCAGGTGAACTCCTCGTTCACCCCGGGTCGGCTGCGTTCCTTCGCAGGAGAGCCGGCCGAGAAAACGGACGCGTCCGTCGAAGGCGTCGACCTCGAGTGCTGGTACTACGGCATCGCCGGGGCTCGCGGCGCGTTCCAGATCTGCTTCGAGAACGGCCGGCTGAGCACCAAGGCCCGCTTCGGCCGGGACTAGCCGCTACTAGTAGGCGACCGCGCCTCGCCCGGTCTCTGCCGCATGGCGCTGCTCGTCGGCGCGGTACGACGAACGCACGAGCGGACCGGAGAAGACCGATCCGAAGCCCAGCGCCTCACCCTGTTCGCGAAACCAGCGGAACTCGTCCGGGTGCACCCAGCGGTCGATCGGCGCATGGCGGGAGGACGGTTGGAGGTACTGGCCGATGGTGACGACATCGACGCCGTGCTCTCGTAGGTCCCGCAAGGTCTCGACCACCTCGTCGTTCGTCTCGCCCAGACCGACGATGATCCCGGACTTCGTCAGGACCGGGTAATCGGCGATCTCCTTCGCGCGCTCCAGAAGCCAGAGCGCCTTGTCGTAGGAAGCCTTGGCGCCGCGCATGCGCCGGTGCAGGCGGCGGACGGTTTCGATGTTGTGGTTGAAGACATCCGGGCGCTCGGAGAGGACGATCCTGAGGGCTTCCTCCTCATAGCCGAGGAAGTCCGGCGTGAGGACTTCCACTGACGCTGCGGGCAGCTTGCGCTTCAGCGCCCGGATCGTGGCCGCGTAGTGGCCCGCGCCCTTGTCGGGGAGGTCGTCGCGGTCGACCGAGGTGACGACCACGTGCTTGAGACCCATCTGAGCCGCGGTCTGCGCGAGCCGGAGAGGCTCGAGTGGATCGGGCGGGTGCTCGGGGCGTCCCGAATGCACGTAGCAGTAGCGGCAGGCGCGAGTGCATGTGTCCCCGAGGATCTGGAACGTCGCGGTCCCGCGGCCCCAGCACTCGGCGATGTTCGGGCAGCGTGCCTCTTCGCAAATCGTGTGCAGGTGCTGGCCGTGGATGAGCTCGCGCACCTCGAAGTAGCGGGAGTTCGCGCTCGGCGCGCGAACCTTCATCCACTCGGGGCGGCGAGGCCTTTCAGCGACTGGCTGCGAGCTTCTCATGAGTGGGTTGTGCCCAGAGGCCGGCGCCCTTATCCGCCGGCAGCTCTTCGAGCTCGAGGCCGAAGACGTCCGCGAGCGCCGCGGCCGCGTGCGGTCGGACCTCGTCGACCGAGATCGGGCGTTCGAGCTCCCGGGCGATGGTCGTGAAGGAGGTGTCGTCGAGACCGCAGGCCGTGATCCAGTCGGTGAACGGCGCCGGATCGAGGTCGACATTCAGGGCGTAGCCGTGCGTAGTCACCCAGCGGGAGATGTGGACGCCGATCGAACAGATCTTCCGCGGGGGCCCCTCCAGCCAGACTCCGGTGAGACCTTCGATGCGCGTGGCTTCGAGCTCGAGCACAGCAAGTGTGCGGATGATCGCTTCCTCGAGATCGCGGCAATAGCGCTTCACGTCGCGCCCGTGGCGGTTGAGGTCGAGGATCGGATAGCAGACCAGTTGTCCGGGGCCGTGGTAGGTGGACTTCCCGCCGCGATCGGTCTCGACGACCTCGACGGACGCGTCAGGGGGGACGTGCACCTCGTCGCCCTCGGTTCGCCGACCAAGCGTGATGACGGGCGGATGCTCGAGCATGACGATCGTGTCGGGAATCGCACCTTGCGAGACGGCCCCGGCGAGCGCGCGCTGAAGCTCCCATGCTTCCAGATACGGCATCTCGCCGAGATTCAGCAGGTAACCCGGCTCAGGCATGGCCTAGTACGCCGACTCGTCCCACGTCTGAAGGTTTTCCTTCAGATCGCGCATGAACTGCGCGGCGTAGGCGCCGTCGACCAGGCGGTGATCGTAGGAAAGGCAGAGGTTCATCATCGGCCGGATGGCGATGACGTCTCCGCCGTCGTCCCCGGTCAGCACGACGGGCCGCTTGACCATCGCCTCGACGTCGAGGATGGCCACCTGCGGCTGGCTGATGATCGGCGTCCCGTGGATGGCGCCGAAGCCTCCGGGGTTCGTGATCGTGAACGTCCCGCCCTGGACGTCATCCGGCATGAGCTTCTTCGAGCGAGCGCGCTCGGCCACGTCCTCGATGGCACGCGCGAGGCCGAGCAGGTTCATGCCCTCGGCGTTCTTGATCACCGGCACGATCAGGCCCTTTCCGCCCTCGAGCGCGACTGCAATACCGAGGTTGATGTAGCTCTTGACGACGATCGAGTCGCCGCGAAGCTCGGCGTTCATCCACGGCCACTTGGAGATCGCGTCGATCGTGGCTCTGGAGATGAAAGCGAGGTACGTCAGCTTCACGCCGTGGCGCTCGGCGTACTCCTTCTTCAATTGCTCCCGGATGCTGACCACCTTGGAAAGGTCGATCTCGAATGTCGTCGTGACATGCGCGGAGGTGTCCAAGGAACGGCGCATGTGCTCGGCGATGCCTTTCCGCATGGCGGACATCGGCTCGACGGTCTCCCCGGCCCCGGCCGGAGCGGCGGGTGCCGTCGGAGCGGGCGCGGGTTGTCGGGCAGCCTGCGGGGCGGGCGCCTCGGTGGGCGCGGCCTCCGGCGGAGCCTGCGCCGGAGCAGCACTCTCGATGTGCTTGAGGATGTCCTTCTTGGTGACGCGACCGCCCCGGCCGGTGCCCTCCACCTGGGAAACGTCCACGTCGTGCTCGGAAGCGATTCGCGCGACGACCGGGGAGACGAACTTGCCCTCACGCCGTCCGTCGCCGTCCGCTTCAGGCTGGGGCTCTGCCTCTGCCGGCGGGGGAGAGGGAGCGGGCGCAGGGGCGGGAGGAGCTTCCCGGGGCGCAGCTGCGGCCGGAGCTTCCTCCGGCTTCGGCGCAGTCGGGGCCTCGCCCTCGGCTCCGGCAGCTTTCTCGGCCTCTGCGGGCGGGGCGGGAGCGGGCGCAGGAGCGGGGGGAGCTTCCTGAGGCGCCGGTTCGGCTGGACCTTCGGCGCCGGCGGCCTGGTCGGCCTCTGCGGCGGCCTCAGCCGTCGCGGGCTCAGGCGGCTTATCCGGTGCTGGCGCGGCCTCAGCAGTCGCGGGCTCCGGCGGCGCCTCGGGGGCTGCCTCGACCGGTGAGCCTTCGGGGGCGATCACCGCGATCTTCGTACCGACCGGAACCGTTTCGCCCTCCTGGGCGAGGATCTGCTGCAGGACGCCAGACGTCGGGCTTGGGACCTCCGTGTCGACCTTGTCCGTCGAGATCTCGAGGAGCGACTCGTCGGCCGCGATTTCCTCGCCCTCCGCCTTGAGCCATTTCGTGATCGTCCCCTCCGAGACGGAGACGCCCATCTGCGGCATGACGACGTCGACCGCGGTTCCCGTGGCCATCAGTACTCGGCCAATTCCTTGAGCCCCGCGACAACATCTTCGACCTGCGGGATGAAGGCCTTCTCGAGCGGCGGTGAGAACGGCACAGGCGTGTCGGGCGCGGTGACCCGCGAGACGGGCCCGTCCAGGTGCTCGAAAGCCTCCTCGGCGATCGTCGCCACAATCTCGGCGCCGAAGCCGCCGGTGCGTGTGTCCTCGTGAAGGACGAGGGCCTTCGAGGTCTTTTCGACCGACTCGAGCACCGCCTTCTTGTCCCAGGGGATCAACGTGCGCAGATCGAGAATCTCGACCGAGAGCCCGTCCTCCTCCTCGAGCTTCTGAGCAGCTTCGTCGGCCGTGTAGACCATTGCGCCCCACGTTACGAGGGTGATGTCGTCGCCTTCGCGATGGACGCGCGCCTCGCCGAAGGGGACCGTGTAGCGCTCTTCCGGGACTTCGTCCTTGATGCGCCGGTAAAGGTGTTTGTGCTCGAAGTAGAGGACAGGGTTCGGGTCCTCGATGGCCGAGACGATGAGTCCCTTCGCGTCGGCGGGCGTGGCGGGGCAGACGACCTTGAGGCCGGGGATGTGCGCGAAGCTCGACTCCGGATTCTGCGAGTGGAAGGGTCCGCCCGAGAAGCCGCCGCCGGAGGGGAGCCGCACCGTGATCGGAACGGGCGTCCCCGCGCGGTAGCGCTGCTTCGCCGCGACGGTGACCAGATGGTCCCAGGCGCACGAGATGAAATCCGCGAACTGCATCTCGGCGACCGGGCGCAAGCCCATGATCGCGGCACCTGTGCAGCCGGCGACGATGGCCGTCTCCGACAGTGGCGCGTCGATCACGCGCCACTGGCCGAACTCCTCCTGGAAGCCTTGCGTGACCTTGAATGCGCCGCCGTAGACCCCGACGTCCTCCCCGATGATGAACACGCGGTCGTCGCGGCGCATCTCCTGCCGGAGGCCTTCCGAAATCGCTTGGAGATAGGTGCGCTCAGCCATTACTTGTGGTGGGGAGTCTCGAGGTCTTCGGGTGAGGCGAAGACGCCCTCGAGAAGGGTGGACTCGTCGGGCATGGGGCTCTCGTCGGCACGCTTGATGGCGTCGTTCAGGAGCTTCTTCACCTCGCTGCGGATCTCTTCTTCCTCCTCGTCCGAGAAGTCAGCGTTCTCGCGGAGCCAGGTCCGGAAGCGCTCGAGGGGATCGCGCTTGGCCCATTCCTCGAACATCTCCTTGGGGACGTAGAACGCGTCGTCGTGGACGGCGTGCCCTTCCATCCTGAGTGTCAGGCATTCGATCAGCGTCGGTCCCTCACCGGCGCGCGCCCGCTCGATCGCGCGCTTGGCTTCCCGATAGACGGCGAGGACATCCGTGCCGTCGACGACGACGCCGTCGAAGCCGTACGCCTTCGCGCGGTCGGCGACGTGCTCGCAGGCGAACTCGAGGTGGGTCGGTGTCGAATAGGCCCACTGGTTGTTGTCGCAGACGAAGACCACCGGCAGGCGGCGAACGCCGGCGAAGTTCATCCCCTCGTGGGTGTCGCCGCGGGCCGAGGCGCCCTCTCCGAACCAGGCGAGCGCGACGCGCTTCTCCTCGCGGATGCGAAACGCGAGCGCACAGCCGACCGCGACCGGAAGCATGGCCGGCAGGTGGCTGACCATGGCGATGAGACCCAGGCGGGCATCGGCCATGTGGACGTTCCCGTCCTTGCCCTGCGTGGGTCCGTCGATCCGGCCCATGAACTGCGCGAAGATCCTCCACGGCTCGACGCCTCGGACGATGTGCACGCCCAGATCGCGGTGAAGCGGCGCACCAACATCCTCAGGTCCCATCGCGGTGGCGACGCCGATGGCAGCCGCCTCGTTGCCGCGGCCGGTGTAGAAGCTGCCGGGGATCTTCCCCTGCTTGTAGAGGATGTGACCCCGATCCTCCACTCCCCGCGTCAGGATGAGGTTGCGGAAGATGCCGAGCAGGTCCTCACGGTCGAGGCCGGCTTCCTTGATCTCGCTCAGGGAGCCGACCGGCTCCGCTTCCCGGGCGATCGCCATGCGCAAGGAACGATAGCCGTCCAGTGAGGGGTAGGCTCAGCGCATGGGGAAAGCCTCCGACTGGCTCCGAGAAGAGCGGCGACGAACGCTCGGCGACTGGGTCGCCTTCTGCCTCGTCTGCGGACACACGCAGCGCTATTTCGAGGAGTTCGAGGCCGAGCTCCCGGCCGCCTGTCCGGGCTGTACTGGCGAGATGCGCTGGCGCTGTCCCTCGTGCTCGGGCCGGTTCGCCTCGGCGTTCGCGGTCGAGTGCGAGGAATGCGGAGCTGCTCTTCGACCAGCGGAGGCCTTCGGCGGGCCGATCCGCAGGCCCGTCCGCTAGACCCAGGGCCGGTCGCGGTCTGAGACAAGCTTGAGGCCCAGCCTTGGGGCCGCCTCAGCAAGCCAGTCGGGAAGCGTCCGCTTGCCAATCGGCTCTCCAGGGGCGACGAGGACATTTGCACGCAGTCCTGCGAGCTCCTCGGTCGTAACGAGAGTTTCCCCGGCGGCCAGCTCGACCGCCCGGCTGCAGATCCGCACAAAGGCAGCCGGAGTCGGGACGATCGCGGACCGCGACCCGACCGCGGTTCGAACGAGGCGGACGATCTCGGCGAAAGACATCATGTCCGGGCCGCCGAGCTCGAGAACGGCGGACTCGTCGTTGAGACCTGCTTCGATGGCTGCCGCGGCGACGTCCTCGGCCGCAACGGGCTGCACGAGGTAGTCGCCGCCTGCAGGTAAGAGGAACACCGGAAAGCGCCGCAGGAGCCACGCGACGTTGTTGAGCAGCACTTCGCCCCGCCCGAAGACCAGCGTGGGGCGAACAAGGGCAAAGGAAAGGCCGCTCGAGCGCAAGATTTCTTCGGCCTGCGCCTTGGCTCGAAAGTAGGGGAACGGAGAATTGAGCCGCGCGTTCGTCGCGCTCCACTGGACGACGCGGCGCACGCCGGCAGTCGACGCGGCCTCAAGGAGGAGGCGGGTGTTGGCAAGGACGTTCTCCCACCCCAGGCCCTCGTGCGGGAAACGGATCCAGTAAGTGTTGTAGAGCGTGTCCGCGCCGTCGAGCGCGTCGGCGAGGGCCGCGGAATCGCCGAAGTCCAAGCGCCGAACGTCGACCTTGCCTTGGAAGGGATTCTCGCTCGCGGGCCTGCGGGTGAGCGTGCGTACCTCCCGTCCGAGGTCGAGCAGGTGCGCCGCGACGTACCTCCCCGAGAACGAGAAGGCGCCGGTGACAACGTCCACAGCCCTAGCGCGCGAGGATCTCGGAGAAGCGGATCAGCGTGACGATGTCTTCCTCGGTCACATTTCGGTTGTAGAGGTGGCCGAGGAAGCTGGCCATGTCCTCCGGCCGGCGGATCTCGGGATTGTCGTGCTCGATCTCACGCGGCGAGCACTCCATCAGGCGCTTCACCTCGACCTTGTCGATGACCGCGTCGAAGATCTTCTCTCGCGGCCCGTAGCGCTGGCCGACGAGGATCTGGACCACCATCCCCTTCCTGTACTTCGCGGATTTGTCGCCAAGCCGGATCGTCGCCGTCTTGCGGCGGCTCCGCAGCTGGTCGGCCACGATCGGGGAGTAGAAGTTGAGGGCGTACATCGAGGAAGGGTCTAGCGGCACCGCGGCCGCAGCATCATACGGCCCGTCCGGCGCAGATTTGAAGGGCGCGCTGGGCCATCTCGCGTTCACCCTTGTAGGACAGCAGCCGCGGAGCGTCTTTCAGCGGGAGCCAGCGAGCCTCCGCGACCTCGTGGCGAAAGGCGGCCGGCAGGTTGCCCAGCCGCCCACGCGAGTAGCGGAGGAGAAAGAAGCTCACCACCTTGAAGACGCGCTCGCCTTCCCAGGTGTAGACGTAACGAACGTCCCCCAGCTTCTCCACGAGACGCGCCTCGAGCCCGGTCTCCTCTGTCACCTCACGTAAGGCCGCGTCGGCGGCGCTCTCACCCGGGGCGATCAATCCCTTCGGGAGCGCCCAGACCTTGTCCTTGCCTCCCGGGCGGATAGCCGCCAGGCGCCACTCACCTCGCAGACGGCGGACCACCACGCCACCCGCCGAAAACTCTCTGCGCACCCGCCGATGGTAGCGTCGAGCCGATGCGGCGCCTGCTCTTGCTCGTCTGTCTCGTGGTCTTCGTCGAGACGATGTTGTACTCGGCGCTCGTTCCGCTTCTCCCGGGATACACGCACGAATTCGGCCTGTCCAAGTCGGCGGCCGGTGTCCTCGTCGGGGCCTACGCGGCGGGTGCGGTCCTCGGTGCCCTGCCTGGTGGGATCGCCGCCGCGCGGTATGGGCCGAGGCGCGCTCTCCTTGTTGGCCTGGCCATCATGGGGCTCGCGAGCCTCGCGTTCGGCTTCGCAGGGGATGCCTGGACGCTAGGGGGCGCTCGCCTGGCCCAGGGCGTCGGCGGATCGCTCGCCTGGGCGGGAGCGCTCACCTGGCTGATCGCGGGCACGGCGCGCGAGCGGCGCGGAGAGATGCTCGGGACTGCCATCGGCTCGGCAATCTTCGGCGCGTTACTTGGCCCTGCCATCGGCGCGCTTGCCCACCACGTGGGGCCGCGCCCCGTGTTCATCGGGCTTGCTGGGCTATCGGTGGTCCTTGGAGCCTGGGCACTTCGCACCCCTCCGGCCGAGGCTGAGCCGCCGCGCCCGGGAGCGATCGTCGGCGCTCTGCGCGACCCGGGCGTGCTCGGCGCTCTTTGGCTCATGACCATCCCGGCGCTCGTCTTCGGAGTCGTGGGGGTGCTGGCCCCGCTCTCGCTCGACCGAGCGGGTTGGACGGCAGCGGCCATCGCTGTGGCGTGGATCGCGTCCGCTGCCATCGAGATGTTCATCGCCCCCGCGATCGGACGCGTCTCCGACCGGCGGGGACGCCTGCTGCCGCTGAGAGTCGCGCTGAGCGGGGCGGTCGTCGTCCTCATCGCGTTCTCTCTCTCCAACCGCCCGGCCGCAGTCGTCCCGGTGCTCATTCTCTCCGGGATCACCTTCGGTGCTTTCTGGGCGCCCGCCATGGCGCTCCTCTCGGACGCAGCCGATCGCATCGGGTTGGCGCAGGGGCTTGCCTTCGGACTCATGAACGCCGCCTGGGGAGGCGGCAACGCGCTCGGACCGCCCCTCGGCGGCGTGCTCGCGGACGTCGCCGGGGATGCGCTTCCGTACGCAATCATGGCCGGGCTCTGTGCGTTCACCCTGGTGGGCTCCTTCGCAGTTGGCACTCAAGGACTCCGAGTGCCAGAGAACCCTTGATGGGCGCTCCGGAAGTTCGCTACCATGGGCCTTGGCACTCCTAATAGCTGAGTGCCAGACCTGGAAGCACACGGAGAGATACGTAAGGAGGGGAAAACTGAATGGATTTGCAGCCATTGGGTGACCGGCTGATCGTCGAGGCCCTCGAGGAGGAAGACACCACCACGAGCGGCATCGTCCTGCCGGACACCGCGAAGGAGAAGCCGCAGCGCGGCCGCGTTCTTGCTGTGGGCCCCGGCCCGCGAGACGAGAACGGGAGCTTCATCAAGATGGAGCTCGAGGAGGGTGACGAGATCATCTTCTCCAAGTACGGCGGCACGGACATCAGGCTCGGCGCCGACGAGTACCTGATCCTCCGCGAGTCGGACGTCCTGGCCAAGGTCGTCACGACGAGCGGCAGGAAGAGCTCGAAGAAGAAGGAGCTGGCCGGCGCAGCTGCGTAACGGTCGCGCCTTTCATCACATCGAACTACTGAAAGAACGAAGGAGAGACTGAATGGCACACAAGGAACTTCTGTTCGACGAGGAAGCGCGCCGGGCTCTAGAGCGCGGTGTGAACGTCCTCGCCGATGCGGTCAAGGTCACACTTGGCCCGAAAGGTCGCTACGTCGTGCTGGACAAGAAGTTCGGCGCGCCGACGATCACGAACGACGGCGTCACGATTGCTCGCGAGATCGAGGTTGAGGACGTCTTCGAGAACCAGGGCGCCCAACTCGTGCGTGAAGTCGCCACGGCGACCAACGACGTCGCGGGCGATGGCACGACCACAGCAACGGTCCTCGCGCAGGCAATCGTCCGCGAGGGACTCAAGAACGTCGCTGCGGGCGCCAACCCAATGGGGCTCAAGCGCGGTATCGAGCAGGCCGTCGACACGGTCGTCGAGAACCTGAAGGCCCAGTCGAAGGAGATCTCGGGCAAGGAAGACATCGCCCGGGTCGCCACGATCTCGGCGCGCGAGCGCGAGATCGGTGACGTCATCGCCGATGCAATCGAGAAGGTCGGCAAGGACGGCGTCGTCAACGTCGAGGAAGGCCAGACCTTCGGGCTCGAGCTCGAGTTCACCGAAGGAATGCAGTTCGACAAGGGCTATCTCTCGCCGTACATGATCACGGACGCCGAGCGCATGGAAGCCGTGCTTGACGACCCCTACATCCTCATCGCCAACCAGAAGGTCGGCGCGGTCAAGGATCTCCTGCCGATTCTCGAGCAGGTCATCCAGGCCGGCCGCCCACTTCTGATCGTGGCCGAGGATGTCGAGGGCGAAGCGCTGGCGACCATCGTCGTCAACAAGCTGCGGGGCACCTTCCAGGCCGTCGCTGTCAAGGCGCCCGGCTTCGGTGACCGCCGCAAGCGGATGCTCGAAGACATCGCCATCCTCTCGGGCGGCGAGGTCATCACCGAGGAGATGGGCCTCAAGCTCGAGAACACGAAGCTCTCGCAGCTCGGCCGCGCTCGCAAGGTTGTCGTCGACAAGGACACCACCACGATCATCGACGGCGCCGGCGACTCCAACGCGATCAAGGCCCGCATCAAGCAGCTCAAGGGCGAGATCGAGAACACCGACTCGGACTTCGACCGCGAGAAGCTCCAGGAGCGGCTCGCCAAGCTGTCCGGCGGTGTTGCGGTGGTCAAGGTCGGAGCGGCCACCGAGACCGAGATGAAGGAGAAGAAGCACCGCGTCGAGGACGCGCTGCAGGCCACCCGGGCTGCCCTCGAAGAGGGCATCGTTCCGGGCGGCGGCGTCGCGCTTCTGAACGCTGTCAACGCCATCAAGCTCGACACCTACGAGGGCGACGAGCGCACCGGTGCGCACATCATTG
>Ga0307308_10000352_pt1 | contig 15913 bp, 17 predicted proteins | sample ER_DNA_195_FD_194501 | JGI IMG/M metagenome (GOLD analysis project Ga0307308, IMG submission 194501) | Bulk soil microbial communities from the East River watershed near Crested Butte, Colorado, United States - ER_DNA_195 | ecosystem: Environmental > Terrestrial > Soil > Floodplain | place...
GTAGTACTGGACGAGGTCGCCTTTGGTCAGGCCCATCTTGGGAAAGAAGACCTTTTCGAGATTGGTGACCTTGACCTCGCGGCCGGCGACAAGCACGCCGGCCAACTCTAGGCGCTAGACGAGGCTCCGATAGCGCGGCGTGTACGCCTGCGCGCGTATGAAGGCGAGGATGTCGGCTGGCCGCTCGATGCGCGCCAGCCCGCGATCGAAGATCACTTCCGCGACGCGCGCCGCCACGCGTAACTCGGTCTCGAGTATCCCCGACACCGGCGGATAGACGAGCCCCACCGCGATGTCGCTCGGCGTGACCTGCTCGGCCACACCGCTCGCCGCGGCGATGAACATCTCGTCGGTGACGCGGCGCGCGCCGGTCGCGAAGACCGCCATCCCGACCGCCGGAAAGACATAGACGTTGTTCCCCTGCCCGGAGACGAAGGTGCGGTCACCGAATCGGACCGGCGCGAAGGGGCTGCCGCTGGCGAACACCGCGCGGCCCGCGGACCACGTGTAGGCCTGCTCCGCGGTGCATTCCGACTGCGAGGTCGGGTTCGAGTACGCGAAGATCATCGGCCGCTCGTTCACACGCGCCATCGCTTCGATCACGCGCTGGTCGAACGCGCCGCCGACCGTGGAGAGTCCGATGATGCCCGTGGGTCGCAAGGTTTCGATCGCCGCGACAAAGTCGGCGATCGGCGCGTGGCGCTGCGCGAATGGGCGCTGGTAGTCGTGGAGCGTCTCGCGATCCGCGGTGACGAGGCCCTTGCGGTCGAAGAGCGCGACCCGCGACTGCACATCGTTCTCGGGCACGCCCTCGTCGCGCATCGCTTTGAGCAGAAGATCGGCCGTCCCCACGGCGGCGGACCCCGCCCCGAGAAAAAGGAACCGCTGCAAGGCGAGCGGCGTGCCGGTGATGCGAAGAGCGCCGAGGATCCCCGCGAGTGCGACGGCCGCGGTTCCCTGGACGTCGTCGTTGAAGCAGCAGACGCGCTCGCGGTAGCGCTCGAGGAGACGGATCGCATCGGCGCCCGCCCAATCCTCGAACTGGATGAGCGCCCCGGGGAACACCGCCTCGACCGCCGCAACGAACTCGTCCACGAAATCGTCGAGCTCGTCGTCGGCGATGCGCGTCTGCTTGAGGCCGAGATAGAGCGGATCTGAAAGTAGGGTCTCGTTGTTCGTCCCCGCATCGATCAACACCGGCAGCGTGTACTGCGGCGGAACGCCGCCCGCCGCGGTGTAGAGGGCGAGCTTGCCGATGGGGATGCCCATGCCGTTCGCACCGAGGTCGCCGAGGCCAAGGATGCGCTCGCCGCTCGTCACGACGATGCAGCGGACGTCGCGCTCCGGCCAATTTCGAAGGATCTCGCGTAGGCGGCCCTTCCGTTTGATCGAGAGATACAGGCCGCGCGGCCGGCGGAAGAGGTGGCCGAACTTCTGACAGGCCTCGCCGACGGTCGGCGTATAGACGATCGGCATGAAGCGCGCCGGGTCGGACATGAGGACGCGATAGAAGAGCGTCTCGTCGGTGTCCTGCAGCTGCGAGAGGTAGATGTAGCGCTCGAGATCGGTGGTCTTTCCATCGAGCTGCGCCAGGGCTCTCCGAAGCTGCGTGTCGAGATCGTCGATGCCCTCGGGAAGGAGGCCGAGAAGTCCGAGGGCCTCGCGTTCCTGCTCGCTGAATGCGGTCGACTTGTTGCGGCGCGGGTCATGAAGAAGATCGGTCCCGCGCGGCGTCGTCATCCGAGTAGGAGGATAAGCGCGTGGACGCGTTCGCTGTCATCGCCGCGGTTGCAGCCGTGGTCGCGGGCGCGATCGCATCGATCTCCGGCTTCGGCATCGGCAGCGTCCTCACGCCGGTGCTCTCGACGCAGTTCGACGTGCGCCTCGCGATCGCGATGGTCTCGCTTCCCCACCTCGCCGGCACGTTCGTCCGTTTTCTTCTTGTCCGCACGCGGATCGATCGTGAGGTGCTCTTTGGATTCGGCGCCGCGAGCGCGATCGGCGGGCTCGTCGGCGCGGCCTTGCAGACCGTCGTACAGAGCTCAGCGCTCGCGATTATCTTCGGGCTGCTCCTCGTCTTCGCGGGGATCGGAAGCCTCACCGGTTTCGCGCAGCGGATGCGCTTTTCAGGGCGGCGCTCGGCGCTGGTCGGCGGCGCGCTGTCCGGACTTCTCGGCGGTCTCGTCGGAAATCAGGGCGGCATCCGCGCCGCGGCGCTACTCGGATTCGACGTCAGCATGGAGGCCTTCGTCGCGACGGCGACCGCGGTCGCGCTCATCGTCGACGGCGCGCGCATACCCGTGTATCTCGCGACGCAGGGACCCGCGCTCGCGCTGCAGTGGCCGCTCATCGCGCTTCTCGCCGTCGGCGCCGTCGTAGGAACGCTCCTCGGCGGCTGGACGCTGCGGCGAATGAGCGATGCGGTCTTTCGTCGGGTCGTCGGGGTGCTGTTGCTTGTGCTCGGTGCCTACACGCTTGCGAGAGCGGTGTAGTGGGCCGCCGACAACCGACGGCGGCCCACGATCTTCCTAGACGCAGCCGGACTGGATCCCGTGGTCCGTCTGGCGGCTCGCGTTCGCACCGGGCGGGCAGTTCGCGCTCATGCCGAGCAACGACGATGTCTGTCCGTTCGTGTAATTGCCATTCGCACCAGGGAAGCCGAACAGAGTCGAGTCGATGGTGCCGGGCGGGGCGAAGCCCCAAGACTCAATCGGAACGCCAATGCTCGGTAGCCAAACCCAGTTGCCTTTGATGATCGGCCCAGGACCGGTCACGTTCGGTGCGGCGCGGCTTGTGTTTTCGCAGCTGTCGGCCAGCGCCGCGCCTGCGGTGATGCCGAAGGACACGAGGACAACGCACGTAGTGATCAGAAAACGCTTCATACCCTCTCCCATAGCGATTTAGGCGACCCTACACCTCCGTGCCAATCACATCTGTTTTACCTGCCTCGAGCATCTCCGCCACGCGCTTGTCATACAGCGCGCCATATCGGCGAAGCATCCGTGTGGCCATGAAGTCGAGGATCGGCGCTTTGATTCCGGAAGTTTTCCACGAGATCGCTGTGTCGACGCGCGTCGTCGACGGCCCTTCGGCCTCGATCCGGTCGGTGCGCCAAACTGTGCCCACAAAGGGAAAGCCGATCTGCATCGTGATCTCGGTCGGGGCCGTGCAGCCGAGGACCTTGAACACGGTCTTCTGATTCGGTCCGTGGATGCAGTGGTACTCGGCTCCCACGAGCGAGCCTCGCGCCCCAGCCTGGAAATCGACGCGCGGAACTCCCATCCAGATCTGTCGGAGCTTGGGATCGGTGAAATAACGAAAGACCTCATCTGGCGTCCCCGGGAAGCGCGTCGTACCGCGCATCTTCGCCGTGACCGGGTCAACGGTCGGAGTCGCCTCGCTCCACACGGCGTCGCGGATCGGCAGCAGGTCGAGGTATGACGCATCGACGTCGCCGATGTCGTAGTGCTGCGGCGCCGCGACGAACTCGCTGCGCAGGCTTTCCGGCCATGTCGCGAGGGCGGCCGCGGTCGCGAGCAGGTATTCGCGGCCAGGAACGGTGTTCTTGAGGAGCCGATGGATCAGATTGACGTCGTTGCCGTGGAGTTGGACCCGGCCGGCGACCTCGTAACGCGAGAACGACCCGCGATGAACCACGAACTTGAGACCCAGGTCCTGCACCGTCGCGCACGCTCGACAGGGGCAGGTCGTCGCGGAGCGGATGTCACGAAGACGGCGGTGAAAGATGCGGTACGTCTCGCGGAGCCAGTCTGTAACGCCGACATCGGTGCGCTCGGTCGTGCAGCAGAGCGCGTCACCCTCGACCTGATCGACGGTCAGCTTGCCGCCGAAGCTGCGGGAGATCGCCTCCATCAGCTCGGCCAGGATTTCCTGCGAGTGGTCCTGCTCGGTACCGGCGACGAACGCCGTATATCCCGAGATGTCCGCCATGACGAGGAGACCTTCCACCGCCGAGATGGTACGAGCGCGCGTCGCCCTCGGATCGCTCGCTAGGCGCCTTTGAGGCGCAGCCGGAAGCGGGCTCCGCCGCCACCGTCGATGGGTCGCTCGAGGGTGACCGAGCCGCCGTGCGACTCCGCGACGTCCTTCACGATCGAAAGGCCGAGGCCCGAGCCGGGAAGATGGCGCGCGTCATTCGATCGCCAAAAGCGGTCGAATACGCGGGTCGCGTCCTCGGCGGCGACTCCGGGACCGTGATCTCGCACGGAGATCTCGCCGTTCGCGACCGCGACATCCACCGTCGCGCCAGGCGGGCTGTACTTGGCGGCGTTGTCGAGCAGGTTCGTGATCGCGCGGGCCACACGCACCTTCACGCCATTGATCGAGGACGGCGATGAGGTCACGTTGAAGTGCACCTTGGGATAGCGGAACGACATGTCATCGACGACCTCGTGAACGATCTCCTCGAGCTGCAGCACTTCAAACGGCATCGGCGTCTCCTCCTCGCGCGCGACCTCGATGAGATCGCCCACGAGGGTCGTCATCCGTTCCATCTGCGTGACGAGATCACCAAGGAGCTGCTGACGCTCGACCGGATCGGTCGGCTGGCCGCGCTCGAGGAGCTCGAGATTGGTGCGGAGGCTGGTGAGGGGAGTTCGTAGCTCGTGCGAGGCGTCCGCCACGAGCTGCCGCTGCGAACGTAGCGACGTCTCGAGCTGTCCCAGCATGGCGTCGAAGCTCGTCCCGAGCCGGCTGAGCTCATCGCGACCCTGCGCCGCGACGCGACGCGAGAGATCGCGGGTCTTGGTGACCTCTTCGACTGTGGCTGTGAGCCGTTTCACCGGCGCGAGTGCGGCGCGACCAATCAGCGCGCCGAGCGCAGCCGCCAACAGAATCGCGCCGGCGGCGAAGGCGATGAGGAGAAGGCGGGTCTGCGCGAGTGCCGCGTCGATCCCTGTCGGGGCGAGGTCCTGGACAACTTCGATCGCGCCACCGCCCTGAATCGGCACCACCCAAACGGCAAGGCGCGTGTCTTGCGCGTCGGCTGTGGCAAAGAACGCGCCGCGCTTGCCGCTGGCGACGTCCTTTACCTCCTGAAAGACGAGGCCCGTGTTCGGTGTGTCGAAGTCGGTTCTCAAGATTGTGCCGCTGGTGGAGATTATCTGGGCGTACATATCCGGTCTTCCCGTCATCAATTGCGATGGCGGACCGAAACCGCGCCTGCCGTCACCTGGGCCCGGGCCGCGGGCCGCGTTCTGCGCTGCGGCCTGCAAGTTCAGCTCGACCTGATGCATCAGCTGATCCTGCACGACGAAGTACATCGCGACGGATGCACCAATTGCCGCGATCGCGACAGCTGCTGCGGTGAACAGGGTTACGCGAAGTCGAAAGCTCACGGTTCCTTCATCACGTAGCCGACACCGCGCACGGTCTGTATGACCCGCGGCTCGCCGCCCATCTCAAGCTTGCGCCGGAGATAACCAACGTAGACGTCGAGCGAGTTGGAGTCGGGACCGAAATCGTATCCCCAGACCCGATCGAAGATGACGTCGCGCGGAAGGACCTTGCGCGGGTTGGCCATGAAGAGCTCGAGGAGCGAATACTCGGTGCGCGTCAGCGGGATCATCCGCTCGCCGCGGCGGCACTCCATGGCATCGCGATCGAGCGCGATGTCCATGAGTTTGAGAACGCCACGCGTTTTCGCCCCGTCGTCGCCGCGACGCCCGAGCGCTCGGATGCGCGCAAGCAGCTCGTCGAGTGCGAACGGCTTCACGAGGTAGTCGTCGGCGCCGGCGTCGAGTCCCTCGACCCGGTCGCGGACGGCCGCTCGCGCAGTCAGCATTAGCACCGGGACCTGATTGCCCGAGGCACGAAGGCGGCGGCAGACCTCGACGCCGTCGAGACCCGGAAGGCCGAGGTCGAGGACGACCGCGTCGTACGGGTTGCTCATCGCGAGGTCCAGGCCGGCGGGACCCTCGCGGGCCAGGTCGGCCTTGTGGCCGGCCCCGCGGAGCGCGCGCTCGACTGCGTCTCTCACCGCGGGCTCGTCTTCGACCAAAAGGACACGCATTTGTGTCGAGTTTACGAGGGGGTGCGGTAAGAACGGCCTAAGGAACACCGTCCTTAGCGAACTCTTGGATTTCTCTCATGCAACCGAGCAGCGCCGACCGTTTGCTAGTCATAACCACGACCTCGGAAAGGGGATCGCGTGAAAGCGACACAACCAGCCATGATCCTTCTCGTCGCGGCGGTCATCGGGCTCGGCCTCTCGGGCGGGTTCGCGGCAGCCGCATTCCTCCCTGGCGGGAGCGCTCCTGCGGCGATCTCGCAGGTCTGGGACCAGACCGTCGGCCAGATGTTCGGCAACGGGCTCGGGAACAAGGGCTCGTACTTCACCGCCGCGGCCACGTACATCGGCATCACCGAGGCCCAGCTCCGTACCGAGCTTGGAACAGACAAGAGCCTTGCGGACGTCGCGATCGCCCACGGGAAGACACGCGACGGGCTGATCGCCGCGCTGACGGCGGCGCAGCAGCAGGACATTGCGACGCTCGTCGACCAAAAGGGCATCGGTGCGCGCCCGAATCCCGCGAACGCGCCAGGCCCCGGCTTCGGCCGGAGACCCGGCGAGTACATCGTGTTCGAAGACTCTCTCGGTACCGCGGCGACGTACCTCGGGACGACGACCACGGATCTGCAAACGAAGATCCGTGCCGGTCAGACGCTGGCCCAGATCGCGAACGCGACAGCGGGCAAGAGTCGTGATGGTCTTTTCAACGCGCTCGTCGCCGACGCGACCGCCAAGATCGACGCCGCTCAGAAGGCCGCCACTATCACGGCGGACCAGGCGACACAGCTCAAGGCGAACCTCACGACGCGCCTGGCGCAACTCGTCGACACGACGGGTCCCATCCCCGGCCGGCGTGGCCGCTAGCAACAACCCGCTACCTCCTTCCGCAGACGGTGCCGGATTCACCAGGTCCGGCACCGTCCCCGCTTGGGTGCTCAAGCTCACAGCGATCGCGACCGTGGTCAACGTCTTCTTTTTCGGATTTGGTTATGCGCGCGCGAACGTCAAGGACCTCGCCGCGCCGCTACAGCCTCCGGTCGTCACGGCAGCGGGCACGCGCGCGACGCCAGCCCCAACGCCGGCACCAGCCCTGAACCTCCGCCGCGGAGGTCGCACGACGACGACTGCCCCTCTGACTACCACGCGCCACTCCTAGCGCTCGCGCGCGACGAAACAGCAGGACGACCGTGACGGCGGCATCCTATGCGCGTGGGTTTGACTGTCGCGCGCGCGATCGGCGAACGTCTACACGCGGCGGGCGTGCGACATGTGTTCGGGCATCCCGGGGGAGAGGTGGTCGACCTCATCGAGGGATTTCGCCAGGCCGGACTTGAGTTCGTTCTCACCAAGCACGAGACGGCCGCCGCGTTCATGGCGGAGGCGACGGCGACCGTCACCGGCGTCCCCGGCGTCTGCCTCGCCACCCTCGGGCCGGGCGCGACCAATCTCGTGACCGGGATCGCGCATGCGTATCTCGACCGCGCTCCGGTCATCGCGTTGAGCGGGCAGCTGCCGGCCGAGCGGTATGAGATCGCGACGCACCAGCGTCTGGATCTGAAAGCGCTCTTCGCGCCGATCACCAAGTGGCAGGCCACGATCAACGTGACGAACGCCGCCGCGGTGGTCGAGCGGGCGTTTCGTGTGGCGGGGCGCGTGCGCCGCGGTCCGGTCTATCTCGAGGTGCCGAGCGACGTCCCCAGGCAAGAGATCGTCGACGTGGCGCTCCCGCGTTTCGCGACCGAGCCGGTCCCGGCTATTGACGACGATGCGATGCGCGCCGCGGCAGCTCGCCTGCGCGGTAGCGAGCGACCGCTCCTGCTCGTCGGTCTGGACGCCAACGAGGATGCCGTCGCCGAGCCGCTCCGGCGTCTCGCGGAGGCCTGGCAGATGCCGGTGATGGTGAGCCCGAAGGCGAAGGGCATCTTCCGCGAGGACCATCCGCTCTTCATCGGCACGATCGAGGGCCTCGGAACCGCGTATCTCTACGACTACATCGACACGTGCGACCTGGTGCTCATGGTCGGCTTCGACCCGGTCGAATTCGACCGCGACTGGTCCGCCAAAGCGCGCGTCGTCCACATCGGCGTGACCCCGAACGACGATCGCTATTACGGGAGCGAGGTCGAGATCGTCGGTCGAATCGACGCCGCGCTCGAGAAACTGTGCGCCGCGACCGACGCGACTCCGAAGGTCTCGCGCGACGAGCTCAATGCGTTCCGCGACGCGTTCACCTCGCGCGTCGGCGGCGGCGTCAAGGGACTCAGCGCGCAGGGCGTGCTGGCCGAGCTGCGCGCCGCCCTGCCCGAGGACGCGCTCGTCAGCTGCGATGTCGGCTACAACAAGGCCGTCAGCGCCCAGTGCTGGCCGGCATACCGGCCGCGCACGTTCTTCGTCTCGAATGGGCTCTCCTCGATGGGCTACGGCTTACCGGCGGCCCTCGCCGTCAAATTGGCCGACCGCACGAAGGCGGTCGCATGCGTGCTCGGCGATGGCGGCTTCGCGATGGCGATGGCCGAGCTGGAGACCGGAGTGAGGCTCGGACTGGGCGTGACCGTGGTCGTGCTCGTGGACGATGCGCTGTCGCAGATCAAAGCCGGCCAGGAGCGAAAGGGCTACGCGGTGACGGGAACGACTTTCGGTGCGATCGACTACCAGAAACTCGGCGCCGCGTTCGGGATCGAAGCGAAAACCGTGAGCACCGCACCGGAATGTCGTGAGGCCTTCCGGCAGCCGCCGGGCGATCGTCCCCTGCTTGTCGCGGCGCGGATCGATCCGGCCGGATACCGGGTCAGCTAAAACGCCGCCACGGCCGGAATGATCTCGCGCGCGATGATCTCGAGCGGCTTGATCTTCCAGACGTCCTTCACTCCGCCGATCGCGGTGGCGAACCCCATCCGCGACATACCGCGGAGCTGCTCGACGATCTGGCCGACATTCTCGCCGCGGTCGCCGACGTCGAAGCGGAACATGCAGGTCTTTTCGATGTCGTCGTAGTTCCGCTTCTCGCGCTCGCAATGCTTCTTGAGGACGTCGAGCTTGTGCTTGACCTCGGGTGTCGGGAACAGGTTGCACGCGTCCGCGTATTTCGCGACGAGGCGAAGTGTCTTCTGCTCGCCCATCCCGCCGATCATGATCCGCGGGTGCGGGCGCGTGAGGCTCTGGGGCGAGTTCAACGGACGCTCGAACACGAACTTCTTGCCTTCAAGACGTGAGTCATCGCCCTTCCACATCCGCAGGCACAGTCGGAGCGTGTCCTCGAGCCAGTCGAAGCGCTCGGGGACGGGCGGGAATGGGATGCCGAGGCTCTTCGCCTCATATTCGTTCCATCCAGCGCCGATGCCGAGCATCCCACGTCCGCCGGAAAGAACGTCGAGCGTATTTACTGTTTTGGCCAAGACGCCCGGGTAGCGGTAGACGACACCGGTGACGATGGTGATAAGCCGGGCACGCGACGTGTTCGCGGCGAGATAGCCGAGGGTCGTGTAGGCCTCGAGCATCTCCTGCTCGGGCGGACCGAGCGATTGGATCTGAAAAAAGTGATCCATCACCCCGATAAGGTCGAAGCCGCCCTCGTCCGCGGTACGTGCGATCTTTGCAAGGGTCGGACCGATCTCTTTCGCTCCGCCGGACCAGGTGAACGAGGGGATCTGCAGACCGAGCTTCGTTTAGGTGACCTTCACGCGATCCGCGAAGTACTTGCGGACCTTTTGCACCTTCGGCGCGGCGTTGTAGACGATGTACGGCTGATTTGGATTGCGGTCGGCGTAGTCCTGGTGATAGTCCTCGGCCTCGTAGAAACGCTCGAGGGGCTTGACCTCGGTGACGATCGGCGCGTCGAACACCTTCGCGCGCTCGATCTGAGCGATGTAGGCCGCGGCGACGCGCTGCTGTACATCGTTCGCGTAGAAGATCGCCGAGCGGTATTGCTTTCCGACGTCCGCGCCCTGACGGTCGCGGGTCGTTGGATCGTGCGCGATAGAGAAGAAGACCTTGAGGAGCTGGCCGTAGCTGACCTTCGCAGGGTCGAAGCGGACCTCGACGGCTTCGGCATGTCCGGTGCGGCCGGATGAAACGACGTCGTAGTCGGCGGTCTCCGCGGTACCTCCCGCGTAACCGGAGGTCACGGACTTCACGCCGTCCAGCTGCTTGTACACGGCCTCGACGCACCAGAAGCAGCCTCCGGCGAGGACCGCGATGGCTTCCCCGCGCTCGGACGGCACCTGCTCGTCGAGCTCAGGGCTTGGGAACTTCTCGGGAGAGACCACGATCGTGAGAACGATAGGCTCCTGGCGGACATTCCCGAATGACGACTCCAGCCACGGCTCGCAAGCAGCTTCGCGCTCACGCGCTGAAGCATCCCGAAGCCTGGGAGGACGAACCCTGGCCTGGGGACCACGTCGCGAAGGTCGGAAAGAAGATCTTCGTCTTCCTCGGCGGCGAGGGCTCGGATGTATCGGTCGGTGTGAAGCTGCCGCGGTCACTCCTCTTCGCGCGCGCGCAGAACTTCGTGCAGAAGATGGGGTACGGGATGGACAAGTCCGGCTGGGTCGTCGCGCGTTTCGGCAAGGGTGACGAGATCCCGCTCGCCTTGCTGCGCAGCTGGATCGACGAGAGCTACGAAACAGTCGCCGCGAGCGCCCTCCCGAAGCGCAAACGATGAAGATCGCGCCAGGCATCCACCGGATCGGCGCGGGCCTCGTGAATTCATACCTGATCTCGCCGCACGTACACGCAAAGCCACATCGACTACGTCATCGAGGTCGTCCTGGCCGTCGCGAAGAACGCGACGGAGCTCCGCGGTTACCGGATCGTCGACGAGCCGCCGCAGCTTCGCCATTTCACCGCACGGTTCGAGCCGCTTCCCGCGACTACGCGATGAGCCGCTCGAGCGCGCGAAGCTGACGGTCGACCTCTTTCGGATCGCGGCCCTCAGCCGGAAGCATGAACAGACCCTTCAGAGTCGCGACGATGAGCGCCGCGAGGTCATCGGCCTTCGCGCCGCTGGCGATGGCGCCCTCTTTGGCCGCCTGCCGCAGCAGCGCGCTCAGTACCTTCTGCCACGTGTTGTCGACATCGCGGACGATCGCCGCGATGGCGCGGTCACGACGTCCGCGCATTGCCAGCTCACCCATGACGACGAACAGCTTCGGCTCCGTTCGGGCGAGGCGGCGGATACCCGCGAAGTGCGCCTTCACCTGCTCGCCGGGTGAGCCCGCCGGCCGCAACGTGGTGCGGAAACGCTCCATCGCGTAGCCGACCACCCCGCGGATCAGCTTCTCCTTTGTGGGGTAGTAGTAGTGCAGTGTCGCGATGTTGACGCCCACCTTCGCCGCGATGTCGCGCGTGCGTAGCCCCTCGAAGCCTCGCTCCGCGAGAAGGTCGTACGCCGCTTGTACGAGTGCCTCTTGTCTTTCCATCAATCAGATGATTGAATGGTATGGCACCCGCATCCAGCGTCATAGGGGAGGTCCAGCGATGGCGAAAACACTAGGAGCATCCAGCGCAACGAAGACCGAGCGGCCGCTCGCGGGAAGGATCTTTGGCGTGTTCACGCCGGTCCTGAACCGTTTGGTGACGCGGATCGCCGGCAGACGGTACGTCCCTCTTTACGTTCTCCTGCGCCACCGCGGCAGGCGCTCCGGCCGCGCATACGCGACGCCCGTGGTGGGCCTGCGCGTCCCAGGTGGATTCGCGATTCCTATGGCCTTTGGCGAAGGAGCCGACTGGTATCGCAACATCGTCGCGGCCGGCGGCGCCACCATTCGCCAGCACGGAACCGAGCACCACCTCGTGGATCCAGCCGCGATCGATCCGGATTCGGCCACGTCGCCCTTCCCGGGTTGGCAGAGGCCGGTGTTCCGCGCGCTAGGAATTCGCCGGTTCCTGTTCCTGAGAGGCAGCTAGCCCCGGGCGCGATCCGAGTCCGCTAGTTTTCGCGCATGCCCGAGAGCGCGGTCAACGTTCGATACATGGTCGACGACGTCGAGGCCGCGATCGCCTTCTACACGACGCACTTCGGATTCACGGTCCGCTCGAATGCGGCTCCGGCATTCGCCGACATCGTCCGCGGGCCACTTCGCATCCTGCTGAGCGGACCGAAGAGCTCCGCCGGCCGTCCGATGCCGGACGGACGTCAACCCGGACCGGGCGGATGGAACCGCATCCACTTCATCGTCGAGGACATCGAGGCAGAGGTCGCTCGCCTCCGCGCTGCCGGCGTGCGGTTCCGGAACGACATCATCAGCGGTCCGGGCGGCAAGCAGATCGTGCTCGACGATCCGTCCGGCAATCCGATCGAGCTCTTTCAACCGGCGGGGCGGTAGTGCGTCCTAATAAACTCGCTTCCTGAAGTGATTTGGCTTTGGCTCGTCCTCGGGCTGGTTGCCGGCGCCCTGACGATCGAACAACTCAACGAGCTGATCGCATCGGCCTCGGTGTTCCCTGGGATCAGCGTGATCGGAATCATGCAGGTTCTCGCGCCTGCGGAAGCGGCGGTGCTGTTCTTTGTGCGGTGGTGGGAGCTCAGAACAGCAGCCCGGCGCAGATGGCGTTGGGTCTTCCTGGCGGCGTTCGTTTCGTTTCTGACGCTGCTCATCGTCGGGGCGGCAACTTTGGCCTCGCGGCCCGGCGGGTTGAGGTCAGCCACTCCTGTGATCGTCCTTCTCATCGGCGGGGCGATCACGGCAGTCGCTTGGTGGCGCTCAGGGATTCGCAGACCACCAGGCGCGGTAACAAGTAGCCCGTAGCGGATTCGAACCGCTGATCTCAGCCTTGAGAGGGCTGCATCCTAGGCCACTAGACGAACGGGCCGGGGGATAACCATTCTACCTGTGATGAGCCTCACGAACTGCCCCACACGCTGAACGCTCCAATCGTCGCGCCGGGCGTTCGGCGCATCGCCCTTCCTCTCCCGCTCGCTCTGCGGAGCATCAACGCGTACCTGATCGAAGGCTCGTCCAGCTACTCGCTCGTCGACACGGGGATGCACACGAAGGAAGCCGAGGCCGCACTTCGCGCTGCGCTCACCGACGCGGGCGTCGCGCTGGAAGACGTGCGGCGGGTGTTCGTCACGCATCTTCATCCGGATCACATCGGAATGGCTGGCACGCTCGAGCGCGCGGGCGCCGAGATCGTGATGCACGGACCCGAGATGGAGAACGCGTCGCGCATGTGGTCGCGCGATCACACGATGATCGACGAGACCTACGCGTGGTTCGAGCGCCACGGTATGCCGGCCGCGGTCGACGAAGGCATGCGCGAGTCGTGGCTCGAGATCGGGCGAGCCGTCGATGAGGTGGAGGAGATCACCGCAGCCGAAGATGGCGAAGAGCTCGACCTTGGTGGCCGGCGCGCTCGCCTCAAGTGGACGCCGGGTCACACCGACTATCACGCGGTCTTGGTCGACGAGCCGGAGCGCATTCTGTTTTCCGGCGATCACGTGCTGCCTCGCATCACGTCGAACGTCGGGCTGTATCCGTACTCGCGCGACGATCCGCTCGGGGACTTCCTCGATGCACTGCGCGCCGTCCGCACGCTGCCGGTGACGCGCGTCCTTCCGGCGCACGGCGATCCATTCGACGATCTTCCGGGCCGCGTCGATCAGATCCTCGCGCACCACGACGACCGGCTTCGCGCGACGCTCGAGGCGATCGGTGATGGGGAGCGGGACGCGTATGCGATCTGCCGCACGCTCTTTTCGATTCTTCGCTCGCCGCACGAGGAGCGGTTCGCACTCGCGGAAACGCTCGCGCACCTTCGTTATCTGGAACGACGCGGGAACGTGTACGAGGTTAAGGGTGTACCTGCCAGGTGGCGCACGTCGGAAGACCCGCTGAGGGCGTAGGTCAGACTTCCCGCGTGCGCCGGATCGCCGCCTCACTTCTCGCGATCGTCTTCGCGGCTGCGTGCGGCGGAGGAACCACAAATCCATCGCCGAATCCGTCATCGGCAGCAGCGGTCCCGAGCGCGACCGCCACGGCTCCGGCCAGTCCGACACCCGTTCCAGTCTCCGATCCCTCCGCGCAGGGCGTCACCAGGAAGACTCTTGCGACAGAGGGATTTGCGGCGAGACAGCATGCGCAGCCGTTCCTCGGCGTGTGGGAGGCGCGTAGCCTCGCTTCCGGCGGCTCCTTCGTGCATCCGCAGACGATCCCGGCCATCGGATACGTCGCGGAAGGGACGGTGCGATGGACGACGCTGACGGGTTCGATCGATATCAAAGCCGGCGAAGGCGCCGGCCTCCCGCAGCTCCCGGTGACCGAGACAAATCCCGGGACTTCCGCGACGCTCTGGTACGCCTTCGCGATCGCGGAGACCGGCCTCGAATCGGAGACCCTTGCCACGATGCGCCGACTCGTGGCGGGCAGCCGGCTTCCTCTCCCGCAACCGGACGGCTCGTACACGATCAGGCTCGATTCGATCACGCTTGAAGGCGGCGGGCGCACCGCGTCGCAGTCGCACGGCGGTGCGGGGCTGATCTTCGTGTTAGAAGGGCAGGTCGAGATCCGCACCGCGAACGGCGGTCACGATTTCCGCGGGCCGAAGCAGGGCGCCAGCGTCGCGCCAGGCGGCGCGGTTCAGGTTTTGAATCGCACCTCGACGCCCGCGCGCGTGCTGGAGTTCTTCTACACGCCGGACGCGCTCACGTTCGAGACCACGCTCACGACCCCGCCGTAAGGATCGCGCGCGCCGGAGGCCGGGGTCCTATTGACACGGTGTGAACAAGTGTTCTAAATGCCTCTTCATGTGGACCGCGGACGACCAGCGCGAATACAACGTCGCCTACTACGCGGAACATCGCGAAGAAGAAATCGAGCGGGTTCGCATCCGCCAGGCGGCGACGCTCGAGTTCTTGCGGGATCTGCGACGACGGCCCTGTCAAGACTGCGGCGAAACTTTTTCACCGTGGGTTATGGACTTCGACCATCGAGACCCGCGCGCAAAGAGCTTCTCTCTCGCAGCGGGGAAGGTGCTCCTGAAGGCACGCGCAGAGTTACTCGAGGAAATCGCGAAGTGCGACATCGTCTGCGCGAATTGTCATGCGGTGCGGACTTATGAGTGGGTCAGAGCGAATAAGGCCACGCTCGGGTGGTTTACCGTGGGCGTCTCACCGCGAATCGACGAGAAGCGCGCTTACTCGAAGGCGCACACAGAACTTTTGGCCAAACTTCGCGAGGTTCCTTGTCTAGACTGCCGTCGGCGATTTCCGTTCTATGTCATGCAGTTCGATCATCGGGATGGAACTAAAAAGCGCTACACCGTCTCCCAAATGATCAGTCGCGCTGGAACCAAAACTATCCTCGCCGAGGTCGCGAAGTGCGATATCGTTTGTGCGAACTGTCATCGAGCTCGAACGTACCGACGGCGTCTGGGTCCTGCGGGTGTGGCGTAGTGGCAGCGTGCGATCCTTCCAAGATTGAGGCGCGGGTCCGATTCCCGCCACCCGCTCAGTTCGGCCAAGGTCTTGCACTCGGCGTCGATTCGAATGACCTCGAAGGTGGTGCGCCGTGAAAGACAAGACACCAGGTGACGGAACTTCTCGTCCGGCCCAGAAGAAGTCGAGCTCCAGCCACAGCGACAGCAAGAGCACCAGCCACAGCGACAGCAAGAGCAAAAGTCAGAGCCAGTCGAAGCACTAACGATTTAGCGCCAGCGGGTCAGGATCACCTCGCGTTGGAATAGCCGCGTCGCGGCCCACACCGCGCCTGCCGCGATGATCGCGAGCATCACACCTATCCCGAGCGCGAGCGCAGGGCCGAGCACGATCACTCCAGCGAGCTGACCGAAGAGCAGACCGAGCACGGGCACAATCAGCACGGCCGAGATCTGCTGCGCGGTACGCGGATCGTTCACTCGCGACGAGAGCACGACGATGAGCGCGAC
>Ga0307308_10000353_pt1 | contig 15908 bp, 16 predicted proteins | sample ER_DNA_195_FD_194501 | JGI IMG/M metagenome (GOLD analysis project Ga0307308, IMG submission 194501) | Bulk soil microbial communities from the East River watershed near Crested Butte, Colorado, United States - ER_DNA_195 | ecosystem: Environmental > Terrestrial > Soil > Floodplain | place...
CCCCGCATGGCCTCACCTAGCCCCGTCGAGACACGCGCCAGGATCTCGGGATCGTTGAAATGCGTGGTCGCCTCGACGATCGCCTTCGCCCGGGACATCGGATCTTCCGACTTGAAGATCCCCGAGCCGACGAAAACGCCGTCCGCTCCTAGCTGCATGCAGAGGGCCGCGTCGGCGGGCGTCGCAATGCCACCGGCGGTGAACGTGACGACCGGAAGCCGCCCGTGCTCGGCGACCCACTTCACGTACTCGTACGGGGCGGCGAGATTCTTTGCCTCGGAGAAGAGCTCCTCCTCGCCGAGGGACTGGAGCCGACGAATGCCCCCGAAGACGGCGCGCATGTGCCGTACGGCGTTGACGATGTCGCCTGTCCCTGCCTCACCCTTCGTCCGGATCATCGCCGCGCCCTCGGAAACTCGCCGTAGCGCTTCGCCCACATTTCGACAACCGCAGACGAAAGGAACGCGGAAGGGCCATTTGTCGATGTGATGCTCCTCGTCGGCCGGCGTCAGCACTTCGCTCTCGTCGATGTAGTCGACCTCGAGCGCCTCGAGGATCTGCGCCTCCACGAAATGCCCGATCCGCGCCTTCGCCATCACCGGAATCGAGACCGTCTCCTGAATCTCCCGGATCTTCGTGGGGTCGGCCATCCGGGCGACCCCGCCTTCCTTGCGGATGTCGGCCGGAACTCGTTCCAGCGCCATGACGGCGACTGCTCCAGCTTCCTCGGCGATGCGCGCATGTTCGGCGGTGGTGACGTCCATGATCACCCCGCCCTTCAGCATCTCGGCGAGGCCGCTCTTGACGCGCATCGTGCCCAGCTCGGCCATGGATGAGATTGTATCTAGGCCAGGAGAAGATCCAGCGCCGCGGCCGGTTCCTTGAAGGGCGGGATGATGTAGACGCCGGCCGCACGTGCTCGCGCTTCCTCGACGAGCCCGCGAGCAAGCTCGAAGCCGATCTGCTTCGCGTCCGCACCAGCGTCGGCCAGCTGCTTTTGCACGTGCTCTGGGATCGTGATCCCGGGGACCTCGTTGTGGAGCCGGAAGGCGAGCTGAAAGCTCGAGAGCGGCCAGACTCCAACCAGAAGCGGAATCGGAGACTCCCCCCCGAGCCGCTGGAGGAAGCGGTCGAGGTAGCCGATGTCGAACAGCGCCTGCGTCATGCCGAACCGCGCGCCCGCGTCGAGCTTCTGGCGGAAGCGATCGAGCTCGCTCTCCAGATCCTCGGCCGAAGGGTTCACCGCGACGCCGACGTAAAACGAGGTCGGAGCGTCGATCGCCTTGCCGGAGTAATCCTCCCCCTGATTAAGGCGCGAGACGAGCCCGGTCAGTCCGATCGCATCCACCTCGTACACGCCGCTCGAACCCGGATAGTCGCCCACGTGGGGCGGGTCGCCCGTGACGGCGAGGACGTTCCGGATCCCCGCTGCATGGGCGCCCAGGAGCTGCGACTGGAGTCCCATCACGGAGGCATCGCGGGGCGTCACGTGCGGGATCGTCTCCAGCCCGACCGTTCGCTCGATCGCGATCGCCGCCATGAGCGCCGAGAGCCGGGCTCGCGCCATCGGGTTGTCGTTGATGTCGGTCGCGTCCACGGCTCCCGATTCCTTGAGGCGCTCTGCGACCGTGAGCATCGCGTCCATGTTGGTCCCTTTGGGCGGGTCGAGCTCGACAGAGACAACCCACTCCCCCGCCTCGAGCTTCCGTTGTAGGCGAGTCTTCTCCTCCGCGTGGCGAGCAGGAATCGCCACGTCGCGCTCGATCGCGAGCATCGCAACCCGCGGCTCGCGCTGTTCCTCGACAGCCGCGCGGATCGCCGCAATTTGGGAAGGCGTCGTCCCGCAGCACCCGCCGATCACGCGCGCGCCGAGGTTGCGCGCCTGGGCGGCAAACTCGGAGAAGTAGTCGGGCGTCGCGTTCGGATAGACGATGCGCCCGCCCGAGCGGCTCGGTAGGCCTACGTTCGGCTGCGCGCTCAGAGCGATTCCATTCGAATGCCCAGTCATCTCCGAAAGCGCGGCCAGAGCCGCTTGCGGGCCGACGCCGCAGTTCGCGCCGATGGCGACCACCCCGAGCCGCTGAAGACGGTCGACCGCCTCGCGCGCTGAGACACCTGCGAGCGTCTCCGCGTCCTCGTCGAACGTCAGCTGCGCGATCACGGGCAAGGACGAGACGTCTCTGACTGCCTGGATGGCCGTTTCGAGCTCGTCAAGGTCGAAGAACGTCTCGACCATGAAGAGGTCTACGCCGCGCCCTTCGAGAAGCCGGGCCTGCTCGTGGAAGACGTCGTACACGTTCTCGGCACCGTGGCTTCCTTCGAGATCGCCCAGCGGCCCGATCGACCCCGCGATCAGAACAGGCGCGCCGGACACGTCGCGCGCCTCCCGCGCGAGCTTGACGCCGGACTCCACGATCTCCTCGAGCCGGTCGTCGAGAAGCTGGGCGGAGAGCTTCCGCCGGTTCGCCCCGAACGTGTTGGCCTCGATCAGCTCGGCACCCGCGCTGATAAACCCGAGGTGCACCTTCACGACTGCCTCCGGGGCCTTCAGATTCGCCTCCTCGGGGCAGCGCAGACGCGAGACGGCAGCGGTCAAGAGCGCGCCCGTCCCGCCGTCGGCGACGATCACACCGCCCTCGCTCAGCCTCTCCAGCGCCCGGCTCATGGCTGTGAGCCTAGCGCCGGCGCTTCAGCGCCACCTCAGTGGAACCAGGTGACGACGGTGAACCGCTGGCCGTGAGTTACGGGCGAGACACCGTGCAAAGTCTCGGAGAGGAAGGCCACCGCGAGCCCCGGTTCCGCGTCCACCGGCAAGCCAACGCTCTGGCCACCCTCTCCCATGAGGCCGTAGAACGTGAGCGCACCCCCGCCGAAGGAGCCCGGCGCGGGCTCCTCGCTCCCGCCGTTGACGAAGAGGACGACGGAGACACGCCGTTCACGGACGAAGTCGGCCGCCTCGTGATCGTCAGTCGTGTCGTGATGAGCCCCGAAGAAGTCGCCCTCCCGGTAGATGAGGAACTGGGCGGGCTGGCAACCGGAGAACTCCTGCCCGAAATGCTCTGCAAGCATTGGCTTGAGCGAGAGCAGCCGCTCCTGCAGCCGCGCTCTGGTCTCATCGGAGACTTGCGCCCACTTGCTGCTGCGCTGGCCTTCGTCGACCTCGTCGGCCGTGTCTCCCTCGGCGACCGTCGAGACCTTGGCCGCGGCACCGGCCATTTCCTCGCGCAGCGAAGCACACTCCTCCGGATCGAGGAGACCCTCCTGGGAGAAGAAGCCAAAACGCTCGAGGAAGTCAGCTCTCATATGTCGGGATGGGCCCGCCAGGATTCGAACCTGGGTCCCACGGATTATGAGTCCGCTGCTCTGACCACTGAGCTACAGGCCCGCCCGGGCAAGCGTAGCGCCGGTTCGTTTTGGACACGGACGGCGTGTGCGTCTACAAATACGCCCTGCGGATCGTGTAGGCCCTCGAATCGGTGGAGGTGGGAGCTCGCGTGAAGGTCTTCCAGCAAGAGCGCAGTCTGAGAACGAGGGGCGGCCTCGAGATCCGCGACATCACCGACGAAGTTAGGGAGTGCGTCTCCGAGAGCGGCGTGAACGACGGCATCGCCTGCGTCTACTCGCCGCACACGACATGCATGGTGCGCGTGAACGAGTTCGAGGCGGGCTTCCTCGACGACTTCGTCCGGATGCTTCGCCGGCTCGTTCCCAGCGAGAAGTACTACGCGCACGACGACTGGGACCGGCGCACGGAGAACGTGTGCCCCGAGGACATGGAGGTCGGCAACGGCCATTCACATTGCATGGCGATGCTGCTCGGCCCCGCCGGCGAGTCCATCCCCGTGCGCGACGGCGAGCTTTGCCTAGGCACCTGGCAGAGGGTCCTCTTCATCGAGCTCGACCGCTCGCGCGACCGCCGCTGGCTCGTCCAGGTCGTCGGCGACTAGCCCGCCGGACCAAAGAAAACGGGGCCGCCGCCAGCCCCGTTTCGTGAGAAAAACTTTCCGGGCTGCCCCCGCCGCATCGGGGCCCTACCCGGTTCGTTCGTCGTGCACGCACTCTGCCCCAAGGCGCGCACGGCGTCCCCCCTCTCTGGGAGTTGACCGCCTCCCCCGTTCGGGGTTGACCGTCCTACTTCACCGCGGCGCTAGGCGGCGCGGCAGCTGGCGCAGAGACCGACGACCTCGAGCGTGTGCGACGTTGGGACAAAGCCTCGTGACCCGGCCGCGCGGTCGACCCAGGGCTCCAGATCGCAGCTCCGGAGCTCTTCGACCCGATGGCACTCCGAGCAGACGAGGTGATGATGATGACCGGGGCTGCAGAGGCGGTAACAGGTCTCGCTTGGACGGTGCGCCAGTTCGTCGACGACCCCCCGCTCGCTGAGGATTGACAGCGTCCGATAAACGGTCGCGAGCCCGACGTGCTCGCCCCGGCGACGCAGCCGCGCATAGATCTCCTGGGCGGTGGCGTCGTGCTCCTCGGTAGCCAGCGCCTTCAGCACCGTGATCCGTTGCCGGGTTGGTTGCACTCCGGCGCCCGACAGCCGTGCACGCAGCTCGGTGTCTCTGGACTGGGGCATCTCGCTCACTATGATAGCCAGAGTGAGATTGAGAGTCATTCTCATCCTGGCCACTACAGCCATGGTCGTCGCGGCTTGCGGTGGAGGCGGAACCTCCGGCCGCGAATCCGTCGTCGCCAGCTTCTATCCCCTCGCGTTCGCAGCCGAGGAGATCGCGGACGGGCGCGTCGACGTGCGCAACCTCACGCCCCCGGGGGCCGAGCCACACGACCTCGAAGTTTCTCCGAAGGACGTTGCAGCCATCCATGACGCCAACCTCGTCCTCTTGCTCGGGCACGGCTTCCAACCTCAGCTCGAGGATGCCGCCGGCACCGGCCCCAACGTCCTCCGGCTACTCGACACCCACGGGCTCGACATCCACGCGAACGGGGATCCGCACGTGTGGCTCGACCCTCTCCGGTACGCAAAGATCGTTACTCGCATCGGGCGGGCGCTCGGCAACGGACAGGCAGCCTCCGCGTTCGTCGCTCGGCTTCGTGCCCTCGACGCCGAGTACCGGGACGGCCTTGCGAGCTGCGAGCGCCATGACATCGTCACGAGCCACGAGGCGTTTGCCTACCTCGCCGAGCGCTACGGACTCCACCAGATCGCGATCACGGGCCTCAGCCCAGAGGCTGAGCCTCAGCCGGGAGACCTCGCGCGCGTGGTCTCGCTGGCTCGCGAACGAGGCGTGACCACGATCTATTTCGAGACGCTGGTCTCGCCGAGGATCGCCGAAACCGTCGCGCGCGAGACCGGTGCCAAGACGGCGGTGCTCGATCCAATCGAGGGACTGACGAAGGACGAGATCTCTCACGGCGAGAACTACTTCACACGCATGCGAGCAAACTTGCGAGCGCTTCAGGGTGGACTGGGATGCCGGTAGCCGTCTCCCTTCGCGACGTGTCGTTCGGCTACCCCGGCGGTCCGCCGGTCCTTCGCGATGTGAATCTCGAGATCGAGGGCGGCGAATTCGTGACGATCGCCGGCCCCAACGGGGGCGGCAAGACAACGCTCCTCCGGATCATCCTCGGCTTGGAGCGGCCGACGACGGGCCGGGCACTTCTCTTCGGGGAGCCCGCCCAGGAGTTTCACGCCCGCTTTCGGATCGCCTACCTCGCCCAGCGGACACAGCTTGGGATCGATGCTCCAGCCGCAGTTCGGGAAGTCGTCGCCGCCGGGCGTGTTCCGCGTCGCGGGCTCCTACGACCGCTGGGCAGCCACGATCGAGAGGTGATCGCCGGCGCGATCGAGCGAGTAGGGCTCAGCGACCTGGCCGGCACCCCTATCCAGCGGCTTTCGGGAGGACAGCAGCAGCGCGCCTACATCGCGAAGGCGCTCGCAGGCGAGCCGGACCTTCTCGTTCTCGACGAGCCGACGGCCGGGGTCGACGTCGATGCCCAGGAGACGTTCGCGGCCTTTCTGGGCGAGCTCCACCAGGAGCTCGGCGTGACGATCCTCTACGTCTCGCACGAGTTCGGCGCCATCGAGCGATTCGTTGAGCGCGTGATCCTCGTCCGCGGCGGGATCGTCTTCGACGGCAGCCCCATCGAGCTTCCGACCAACTGGCACGACCCATCCCATGTCCATCCTTGACGCCGACTTTATGCGGCTCGCTTTCGCGACCGGCGCGGTCGTCGGGATCCTTGCGCCGGCGGTCGGGTTCTTCCTCGTGCAGCGCCAGATGAGCTTGGTGGGAGACGGGATCGGCCACGCCGCGTTCGCGGGAGTTGCGGCCGGATACCTCCTCGACGTCTCGCCGGTCGGCGCAGCCCTCGTTGCGGCAACGGTTGCGGCAGTCGCCGTCGAGTGGCTCCGTGGCCGCCACGGAGCCGCCGGCGACCAGGCGCTCGCGCTGATCTTCTACACGGGGATCGCCGCGGGGGTCGTGTTGGTGTCTGCGGCCGGAGCTTTGAACGCGAACCTTTTTGCCTTTCTCTTCGGGTCGATCTTGACCGTCACGCGATCGGATCTCGCGCTCATCGTTGCTCTCGGCGCATCCGGTCTCGCGATCATCGCAGTGCTCTATCGCGGGCTCGTGGCCGTCTCACTCGATGCCGAGGGGGCCCGCGTCAGCGGGCTCCCGGTCACGCTCCTGAACGTGATCTTGGCGGCGCTGGTCGGCGTGACCGTGGCCGTCTCGATGAGGATCGTGGGGATCCTCCTGATCGCGGCACTCATGGTTCTCCCCGTCATCGCGGCCGGACGCGTCGCCGTGAGCATCCGCTCCACGATCTACCTTGCGATGGGCATCGGCTTCGCGTCCGTCCTGGCCGGCCTGACAATCTCCTACTACGCCGACCTCGCTCCAGGTGGCGCGATCGTGCTGTTGGCCGCCGGCGTAACCGTGGCCAGCATGGCCGGCGCGTCGCTCACGCGGCGTCTCAATTGGAAGTAGTCCGACAGCCTCCGTAGCGTTCTCCGGATGCGGGAGCGCCTCACGCCGCGTGGTCTCGGCGCGCTCGTCCGCTCACGTCTCGGCGCGGCCATGGTTGTCAGCCTCGCCGCCCTCGTGGCCGTCACGGTGATCGGCCTCGTCGTGCTTTGGCCACACGGAAACCTCAAGCATTCGAGCAGCCTCGTCTCGACGAAGACCGTGGCGGGCGAGGTGATCGCGGTCAAGGACGTCTCCTGCCCCTTCCAGGTGGCCGGCAACCGCTGTCAAACCGCGACCATCAAGGTGCTGGAGGGAAAGAACAAAGGGGCGACCGCCCAGCTCCAGCTCTCGGGCGCGACAGGTCCCGTGACCGCGAAGGTCGGCGACCGCGTGCGCGTATTCAAGACGCCGCCTCCTCCTCCCGGGACACCTGTGACTCAAAAGCCTCCTCCCTACTCCTTCGCCGACTTCGACCGGCGGGCGCCGATGCTCTGGCTCACGGTTGCGTTCGTCGTCCTGCTCCTGCTCACCGGACGCTTCAACGGACTGCGGGCCCTGATCGGACTCGCGGCCAGCCTCGCGGTCCTGCTCAAGTTCGTCATTCCGTCGATCCTCGACGGCCATTCCCCGCTGGCCGTCGCGCTGATCGGCTCCTTCGCAGTTCTCCTCGCGACGATCCCGGTCTCCTACGGGATCGGGGCCAAAGCGATCGCCGCCTGGCTGGGGACGGCGGTGAGCCTTCTCGTAGCAGTCGAGCTCGCGGATCAGTTCACGCACCTCGCCCACCTCACCGGTGCCTCATCCGAGGAAGCCGTTTTCCTCAGCACAACCGGATCGCGGCTCTCGTTGCAGGGCCTTCTCCTCGCAGGAATGGTGGTCGGAGCGCTTGGTGTGCTTGCGGATCTCACCGTCAGCCAAGCCTCGACTGTGATCGCGCTGCGACGCGCCAATCCCTCGCTCGGCTTCGGAGCGCTCTTCCGCGGCGCTTTGGACGTCGGTCACGACCACATCGCCGCGACCGTCAACACGCTCGTCTTTGCGTACGCCGGAGCCTCACTGCCCGTGCTCCTCATCTTCTCGATCGGCGGCACGACGTTCACGGACGCAGTGAACAGCGAGGCGGTGGCGGAGGAGGTGATAGCGGCGCTCATCGGCTCAATCGGCCTCATCGCCTCGATGCCCATCACGACCGCACTCGCAGCCCTGCTTGCGGTGCGAGTGCCCGAGCGACAGCTCGAGACAGCCCACGCCGGCCACGTCCACTAGCTAGCGCGGCGGCTACCAGAAGACGAGAGCGACGTCGCGCGCCGCGGGAGCGACCTTCTTCGTTCGGAGCACGTGCAGCCGGCTGTTCAGCTCCGTGACCGTCCCGCGCAGAAGGGATGACGCCACGACGAGGCCGCCGGCCGTAGCGAGATTGAACGATCCGTAGGGGACGCGCACACTGCGCAGCACCTGGCCGTTGGTTGCATTCACCATCTCGATGCGGCCGTCGTAGCCGCTCGTCACGTAGGCGAACCGCCCCCCGAAAGCAACGTGCTGAGGCGGCACTCCGGCCCGCACGGAATAGAGACGCCTCGCAGTTGCAGCGCTGAACACCTCCACGGACCGTCGGGTCGAGGTCGTCACCCAGACTGTTCTTCCACTCGGGCTGAACGCAAGGTCATGGACCTCGAACCCGGGATCGAACCTCCTCACAACGCGGGGTCGGTCCGGCCGACGGAGCGCCACGACGACGACGGTTCGAGCCCGCTCACCGAGTGCGATCCACAGCCGGCGCCCGTCCGGCGAGACGGTCATGTGGTGCGCGCCCATGCCCACGAACACGCGGGCAACGACGCGCGTTCGGGCGAGCTGGATGACGGAGAGCATGCCCGTCGCGTCGTCGGTGACGTAGACCCACTCGCCATCTGCCGCTTTCGCGGCTATGTGAGGAGCACGAAAGCCTCTCAAGGTTTTGATCACCCTGAGCGAGCGCCAGTCCAGGAGGGTGACCGCCCCAGCCTTCGTACTCATGAGGACGGCTGTCCCCCCGTTGCCGACCTCGATGTTCTCGGGGTCGGCGGGGAGAGCAACCCGCCTGATGATTCGACCGTCTTGGAGAGAAACCGCCAGGAGGGCGTTCTCGGTCTCGGCGGTTACGAGTGCCACCGGGCGACCGCCGGGTGGGCGCAGCGTCGTCTCGCTCGGCGGTAACACGCCAGCTGCGACCACTGCGAGAAGAAGGAGCGCCGTGCCCATGCCCCGAGTACGAGGAGAAGTCGGTCAGCGGTCCGCACCCCGAAAAACGAGAGGCGACCCCGGGACGGGCCGCCTCTTCACGTTCATGGATCTCCGCCGGCTAGGTGGGCGCCTGTAGCGGGCACTGTCCTGCGGCAGCCAATGCCCTAGACGGAGATCCTGCGCCGACACAGCATCGAGGCCGATAGGCCAAACGGCCTCCCCCGATGGAGTGAACCGATACTCGATTCCATGCCAAATGGCTCGCCAAGGGCCAGATCGAGGGATGCCCTCGATGCCTTTTGGCACCGACGAGGGAAGAAATGCTCGCGGCAGTTCGGCCCCTCCTCCGCTCTGCCTGGCGATTCCTTCGCCGGGAGGATGCGATCACGCTCGTGATGGCGATGCTCGTGCTCGGAAGCATGACGTTCACAGGTGCCACCCTCATCTACTACGTGGACTCCACCGGACGCTCCGCCGCGTATTCGAACAGCAACTCGTCTGCTTACGGGCTCGCGGAGGCCGGCATCAACGAGATGATGGCGATCCTCTCCAAACCAGAGAACAACGCGCTCAAGCCGACCCTGCTTCCGCAAACGACGAGCACGTATGCCAACGGAACCGTCACCTGGTCGGGAACGCTGGACGAGGCCACCCAGACGTGGACGCTCACCGCGACTGGGCGAATAAAGAACCCAACGGGCGCGAACGTTTCCGACGTCCAACGCAACCTCACCGCCCGTGTGCCCGTGACGCCGTCATTCGCCCAGCCTCTCAACAACCCGGCCTGGAACTACGTCTTCTCGACGCGGACGGGAACCCCCGGCGGCTGTGACCTGACGCTCAACAACAACGTCTCAGGCGGCTCGCGCCTCTATGTCACCGGGAATCTCTGCTTGAACAACAACGTGAGCGTGACGAGCAACCCGCTCGTCGTGAAGGGCGCGCTCTCACTCGGCATGAACGCGGCCGTGGGTACGCCGACGAGCTTCGCGAGTCGGGTCGAGACGTACGTTGGCGGATCGAACAACGTCTACTGCAGATATGGGAACCAGTCCTGGAGCCCGTCCAGCGGACATCCCAACTGCTCGGACTGGGATCACGTCTACTCGAAGCTTCCCGACGGCCAGACGATCGGCGTCACGACCGGTACGAACCAGGTCCCCCAGATCGCAGCGCCTGTCGTCGACTGGGACGGTTGGTACCAGGGCTCCATCCCGGGTCCCGCGATCGACTGCAACGCGCTGTTCGGCCAGAAGTTGGGCACGACGCCGCTCTGGGACAACAACGGCGTCCGCGACCCTGCCACGAACGGAAGCGTCTCGAGCGTCTTCGACCTGACCCCGCTCCTCCCCTACTCCTGCCGCGTCGGTCCTCCCCGCCTTCCGCTCGGGTGCTTGCCGCCGCCTGCCTACAGCGGCCAGAGCGCCCCGGTTTGCACCCAGTATCCGAGCGGGGAGCTCAGCTGGGACCCGCTCACAAAGACGCTGACCGCGTACGGGACCATGTTCATCGACGGGAGCGGCAAGATCGACAACGGAGCGCTCAATCAGTACAACGGACGCGCGACGCTCTATCTCTCGGGGACGCTTCGGATCAACGGCAAGCTCTGCGGAGGCGTCTCGCTCCTGAACTGCGACTTCGCTGCCTGGGACCCCAACAAGGAGATGCTCACCTTCGTCGTGGGCGGGGATGGGGCGAACGGAAACGGAGGCCAGCAAGTCCCGTCCGGCTTCGGCGTTGACGTGATCAACAACTCCCAGTTCCAGGGTGGGATCTACGCGACCAATGCTGTGAACTTCGGCAACAACGCGAAGAGCGACGGTCCGCTCGTGGCCAGCTACGTCGTCTACTCGAACAACGTCACGAGCGACAACTTCCCGATCATCCAGACCGTACCCGCAGGCATGCCCGGCAGCCCGCTCATCTACGCACAGCCAAACTCACCGCAGCTCTACGGCGGGTAGCGCTGCCGCGGCGAGCTTGACCCCAGACCCCGGTTCGGTCAGCCTGGCTACAGGTGGGTGACGAGCTCTGAGCATGAGCGGCAACACAGGCCCTCTCGGACAGCCGCGCGGCGTCGGCTTCGGGATCCTCTTGTTCATCGTCACGTTTGGCTTCTACAGCTGGTACTGGGCGTACAAGACCCACGAGGAGATCAAGCAGCACAGCGGTGAGGGCCTCGGTGGAGTCCTCGGCCTCGTCGTCTGGATCGTGATCGGCTTCGTGAGCGCCTTCGTGATTCCCTCTGAGATCGGCAAGATGTACAAGAAGGACGGGCAGGAGCCACCCGTCACCGGTTGGACAGGTCTGTGGCTGGTCCCTGGCGGGATTCTGGTCATCCCCGCCATCGTCTGGTTCGTCAAGGTGCAGGGAGCGCTCAATGGCTACTGGGAATCAAAGGGCGCCGTAGCCCGGGCCACGGCCTGATCGAGCCACCCCACTGTCCTTAAATCGTTCTGCCTTCAACGCGACCGTTCACTGCCTGACCGGCTGCGCGATCGGCGAGGTTCTCGGCATGGTCATCGCGACGGCCCTGGAGCTGAGTAACGCCGCGTCGATCGCCATCGCCGTTGTCCTCGCATTCATCTTCGGCTACTCCTTCACCCTCGGCCCGGTCATGCGGGCCGGCGTTGGCCTTCGCCGCGCGATTCCACTTGCGTTCGCGTCCGACACCGCCTCGATCGCCGTGATGGAAGCCGTCGACAATGCGTTCATCCTTTTGGTCCCGGGCGCCATCGCAGCCGGCCTGGGGGACGGTCTCTTCTGGTGGAGCCTCGGAGTGGGCTTCGTGATCGCCTTCTTTTTCGCCTTCCCGCTCAACCGCTGGCTGATCGCGCGCGGCAGGGGACACGCCGTGGTTCACCAATTCCACGGTCACTGACGAGCGGCCGCGAAAGGCGTAGATTGGACCGCGATCCCCCAAGGAGGAACGCATGTCCGAATCCACGTATCCCACCACCGCGGAGCAGGTCGAGCGGAGCAACGAGTCCGGCAGCACGCCGGTAGTGTTCGTCCACGGCCTCTGGCTGCTTCCGAGCAGCTGGGATCGCTGGGCAACGCTCTTCGAGGAGGCCGGCTATACGGCGCTCACCCCCGGTTGGCCGGATGACCCCGCGACGGTTGAGGAAGCCAATGCCAAACCAGAGGTCTTCGCGAACAAGACGGTTGGACAGGTAGCTGACCACTTCGCCGAGATCATCGGGACGCTGAAGAACAAGCCCGCCGTGATCGGGCACTCCTTCGGGGGCCTGCTCACCCAGATGCTCGCGGGACGCGGCCTCTCCGCAGTATCGGTCGCAGTCGACCCCGCCCCGTTCCGCGGTGTCCTGCCATTGCCGATCTCGGCGCTGAAGGCGGCGTCGCCGGTCCTCGGCAACCCGGCCAACCGGCACCGTGCTGTTCCACTCACGTATGAGCAGTTCCGCTACGCCTTCGCAAATGCTGTCAGCGAGGACGAGGCCAAGGAGCTGCATGAGACCTACGCCGTGCCGACGCCCGGCGCGCCGCTCTTCCAGGCGGCAGCCGCGAATCTCAATCCCTGGACTGAGGTGAAGGTCGATACGAAGAATCCCAACCGGGGACCGCTCCTGATCATCTCAGGCGAGAAGGACCACACGGTTCCGCGGGCTATCGCCAACGCCTCTTACAAGAAGCAAAAGGGGAACGCGGGCGTGACCGAGTTCGTCGAAATCCCTAACCGTGGGCACTCGCTCACGATCGACAGCGGCTGGCTCGAGGTCGCGGACAAGGCCCTTGCCTTCGTGCAGCGTTTTGCGGATGCCAAGCAGCCTCAACCCGCGGGGATCAACCTCGCTGCAGCTCGGGAGGCCTGATGGACGACGCTCAGATCCACGGAACAATCGAGCAGCTCGTAGCGGAAGAGCACGAACTGTGGGAGCGAGAGGCTGCTGGAAACGCCACCGATGCCGACCGACAGCGCTCCCGGGAGCTGAAGGTGTCGCTCGATCAGTGTTGGGACCTCCTGCGACAACGACGCGCCCTGCGCTCGGCCGATCGGGATCCCGACGATGCCGGCCCGAGAGAGCCCGGCGTGGTCGAGCACTACCAGCAGTAGCGGCAACGGCGCCGGAATCAGTCGCTTCCGAGAGAATGTTCACCGCGCGGGCGGCGACTAGAAGAACGGTCACGGCGGAGAGCACAGACTCAGCCGCCATCAAGGCCTTGGCCCTGCGCGTCAGCGGCATCGCGTCGGTCGGGCTGAACGCTGACGCATTCGTAAGGGCCACGTAGAAGTAATCCCACAGTCGTGGCGCCCAACCTTGCGGAGCCATTTGGGGGTTCTCGTCCTGGGGGAACTGGAAGTCGGGCGTGCGAGGCGTCGTCGCGAGTGCACGAGCGACCGGACCGCCGGAGTCCAACTCCCAGAACGCAAGACCAAACGCAATCGCATCCGTGAACCACGCAGCGCCGCCGCTGAACAGCAGCTGCCGTCCCGTTATGTGGACTGCCGAATGGGACACCAACGAGATCACGAGCACCATGACTCCCAAGACTGTGAAGAGCCAGACGACGGCGAGCAGTGCGATCACGATCTCCCGTCTGCGGTCGTGTTGGATCAGCCGACGCAGGCCCAAGACCAGCGTTGCAAAGAGGAAGCCGTACGGAACCGCGACGAGTAGCCACATCCACCACAGCCCATGCCCCAGCAACTCCCAGTGGGCATGCCTGCTCACGAACGCCAACGCGGTGAGTATTGCGGCGGCTACAAGCGCGAGTGGCGCCGCGTCGTTGCGTGCTTCACGCGCCGCAGCGAGGAAGCGCTGCGGATCAGGGGAGACGGCGGCCGCCTCGGCCCGTTCGGTGGCCTCCGGCATCGCAGGCCAGCATGAAAACAATGTCGGACGACGACGACTCCGCCACCTAGTACCCTCCGCGCCGCCATGACAGGTGCCGAGACTTTCATCGCTTCCGCCGATGCTTATGACCGGCTCGTCGGACGCTATAGCAACGGGCTGGCGACAGCCCTGATCACGTTCGCCGGCGTCGACTCCGGGCGTGTCCTGGACGTGGGCTGTGGGCCCGGCGCCCTCACGGCCGCTCTCGCGACCCGGCTCGGACCGGCGAACGTATCTGCTGTTGACCCGTCGGAGCCATTCGTGGAAGCATGCCGCGCGCGAGTGCCAGGGGTCGACGTCCTGGTCGGGAGCGCCGAAGCCCTGCCGTTCGTGGATGGTGTGTTCGACGCCGTCCTATCGCAGCTCGTCGTCAACTTCATGACCGACGCCGAGGACGGCGTACGAGAGATGGCGAGGGTGACCCGCCCCGACGGCGCGGTCGCCTCCTGCGTCTGGGACTACTCAGGTGAGATGACGCTCCTCCGGGCATTCTGGGACGCTGCGCGCGAGGTCGATCCCGAACGTGCCGAGGTAGCCGACGAGGGTGTCGTAATGCGCTGGTGCCGAGACGGCGACCTTGCCGATTTGTGGCGAAAGGCAGGACTGCGCGACGTGCGCTTTGGCCCGCTCGTGGTAAAGGCCGCCTACGCGGATTTCGAGGACCTGTGGTCGCCATTACCAACCGGTGTCGCGCCGTCCGGCGCCTTTTGCAAGTCGCTGAGCGACGACCGTCGCGCTGCCCTTCACGACGCCTTCCGCAACCGCCTCGGTGCGGGCGACGGCCCGTTCGAGCTGACGGCGCGCGCCTGGGCCGTGGCCGGAATCGTCCCGGCGCCGAGTTGAAAGCTCGTTGCGAAGTCGTTACGAAGGCGCGCCTGCCGAGTTACGTGCCCTCCCGACAATCCAACCCATGACCAAAGCCTTTATCTGCGCCCTTGTGCTCGCCTCGATCGTGGCCGGCTGCGGCGGCGGCGCCCGCGAAGCCGGTCCCGTTCCGACCGGGACTGCTTCCAGGCCGCCCACCTCGACAGGTCAGTCGACCGCCGCGACCACGACCGAGCCCGCTCCGAGTACCTCGACGAATGCGTCCACTGCCGCGATCGCCCTCTGCTCGGACCAGACAACGGCTGTCCGACTGGGTTCCCAGCAGGGAGCGGCCGGAACGATCAGCACGCTCTGGCGCGTGAAGAACACCTCCGCGAAACCGTGCCGCTCGTTCGGGTATCCCGGCATGGACTTCCGCACCTCGAGTGGGTGGCAGAACGTCCAGGTTCACCGGGGCGGCTTCCAAAACATCAACCAGCCCCCCGCGCCGGTCGTCATCCTCCCCGGACACTCGCTGTTCTTCCTGAGCTACTGGAACGACGTGGATACGGACGCCGGACCCTGCCAGGAGTTCGATCGAGTCAAGGTGACGCTACCCGACAACTTCGTTCCGGCGAAGCTCGTTTCGTCCGGGTGCCTGAACACGGGTACGGTCGACGTGGGGCCGGTCACCACCAGGCCACCCTCCTAGCCTGAGAGATCGGCGAGCCAGGAACGCGAAAAGGCCCTCTCCGCAGGGCCTTTTCTTAACCTCATTAGCGCCCAACCCGGTAAGTGATGTGCGTAGCGAACGGCGACTGAAGCACGCGCACATGCTCCAGATTTACCGTTTCCTCGAAACCATCGAATAAGCGCTTCCCGGCGCCTAGCACGATCGGCGCAATCGAAACGGACAGTTCTTCGACGAAGCCTGCTCGAAGTGCCTGGCGGATGACGTCTGCCCCACCCATCACGAACACGTCCTGGTCGCCCGCGGCCTCGCGCGCCCGGGCGATCGCTTCTTCCAGCCCGTTGACGAACGTGAATCCAGCGTCTTGAGGAGCGTCTTCCGGGTGATGCGTGACGATGA
>Ga0307308_10000354_pt1 | contig 15832 bp, 14 predicted proteins | sample ER_DNA_195_FD_194501 | JGI IMG/M metagenome (GOLD analysis project Ga0307308, IMG submission 194501) | Bulk soil microbial communities from the East River watershed near Crested Butte, Colorado, United States - ER_DNA_195 | ecosystem: Environmental > Terrestrial > Soil > Floodplain | place...
GGGAGCGACCGGACGCGCCTCGGGCTGCCATCTCCATTACGGGCTGTTCAGTCCGCTCGAGACGGCTCGATTTGCGATGGAGCCGGACGTCATGAAGCGGATGAAGATCCCGGGCTACCAGATCGCGCGAGTCGATCCACTGCGGGTGCTGCCGCCGCGCTGATCTCAGGCCGGGAGATGCGCCGATAGCGGCGGGCGATGAGCCAGTAGGCGGGGATCGATCCGAGCGCCTGTGCCACCGACAGCGTGCCCCCATCGCGTGCCTCGAGGGCGAGCAACCCGTCCATCGTCGCGTCGTCGGCCGGCCGGGCGTCGACGACCGCGAGGTCGATGGCGACCCGTCCCGGCTCGGGCTCGCCGAGCGCCGCGATCCGCTCGTCGGGCCGGGCGCCCGCCTCGTATTCGGCGCGGATCTCCGCGTCGGAGCGCCAGGTCGGCTGGCGCAGGAGGATCGCCCGCCACGCCTCGGCGATCGGGCGGCGGACGCGCCCCTCGCCCGGCGCCGGGTCGGCTGCGCTCGGCTCGACGACGTCGAGGCCGCGCGCCCAGCGCGCCGCCTGGTGGAGCAGCGCGTATTCGTCGAGGTCGGCGTACGCGCCCAGGCGCTCCGCCGGCGAGTCGTCGCCGAAGATCGCGGCGATCGAGGCCCCGAACACCTCGGCCAGGTCGAGGTCGATGGCCCGCACCGTCCGGTGGAAGTAGACCTGCTGGTACATGAACCGCCGGGCGGTCAGGAAGATCTCGAGCGCGCCGAGTCCGGGCTCATACAGCGTCAGGCCGCGGTCGGAGATGAAGGTGTAGCTGCGCAGCCGGTCGACGTCGACGGGGCCGGTCGCCACGCCGGTGAGGTACGCGTCGCGCCGGACATAGTCGAGGTTGTCGACCGTGAACACGCCCGACAGCAGCGGCTGCAGCCAGCGCAGCCAGCGCGGCATCGAGGCGTCCGCGATCGCCGGCTTCGAGATGAGGTACGCCACCCAGCGCGGGTCGATCGACTCGTCGTCAGCGAACGCGTCGCGCTCGGGGACGGCGCCCGGTGCCCGGCGCAGGCCGCGCAGCAGCGAGCCCAGCTCGTCCTCGATGATCCGGGCGCTGAGATCCTCGTGGGTCAGTCGCTTGGGGCCCGCGCGGCGCGGATCGGCCGGCGCCTCGAACGCCGCGAGCACCTGCTCGTCGAAGAAATGGGCGAACGGACCGTGGCCCACGTCGTGCAGCAGCCCGGCCATCCGGAGGGTCTCGACGACCAGGCCCTCGGACGGGATCGGTTCCCGTGGCTCGGCGACGGCGAGGGCCGCACGCAGGCTCGGGTAGAGCGAGCGCGCCCACAGGCTTGCCTCGTGCATGACCCCGAGGCCGTGGGTGAAGCGCGAGTGCTCGGCCGTCGGAAAGACCCAGCGAGCGCTCTGGAGCTGGCTGATCCGGCGCAGGCGCTGGACCCACGCGGTATCGAGGATCTCCTGTTCGGCGACGTCCTCGTCCGGCAAGCCGGCGGCCGCGGACTCCCCCGGATCTAGGCGCTTGGTGAGCTCGATGTACCCATGGACCGGGTCGCTGATGAGATTGACCGCGGCGAACGGGTGAGGGGCCATGTGGCCATCATGGCACCCACACGGGCAACGGCGCCGACCACCCGCCGATGTTGCCGCGTTGGTCCGTGGCCCGGAGGCGCAGGGCATAGGAGTGACCCGAGACCCGTCCTGCGAGGATGACCGACGTCGTGCCGGTGTTGTTCCGCAGCGTCAGCCAGGTCCCGTTGTCGACGCGGTACTGGAGGTCGAAGTCGCGCAGGCCCGAGGTATGGGTCTGGAGGCGGACATCGGCCCCGGTCCACGACCAGCGCAGGTCGTGGCCACTGCGGGTCGCCTTCGTGAACCACGACCGCGCGCCGGTGTGGTCCGGTGACTCGGTGAAGATCGTCGAGGCGAACGTCCGGTGGTTGGACGACCGGTAGGCGAGGCCCACCCCGACGTAGTTGAAGTAGCGGCTCATCATCAGGGCGTGATGCGAGGGGCTCGCTTTCCACATCGCGTAGATCTGTTGGGCGGCCTCCAGTGTCCACGTCCGGCCGGAGTACGCGATGTTCTCGCCGTATCGGTACCAGCGGACATGCCGGGCACTCAGCTGGTACGGGATGCTGCCGCTGATCGTATGGCTCATGACGTTCGCCCGAGCCATCCGCGTCGCCCGCCCGCCAGCGATGATCGCCAGGTCAGTGTCGGGCCGCAGGGGCTTGAGGCCGACCGCGCTGCGGTCGCGATTCATCCAGCCGATGATCAGGCTCTCGGCCTGACTGGCGGAGGTTGCAGCGCTGGCGGGGGCCGCGAGAACGGCCATCGTGAGGGCTGCAAACAGGGCCGCGAGGAGCGCGGCGGGCAGGCGTCGACCGCTGGGGCGGGTTCGCATGGGATCGTCCTCGGCGTGTGGGGGGCCACGACGGGTGCGTTCGACCTACCCTAACCCAACCTCACCGCACCCGTCCAACCGGGGTGGCTCAGGCCTCGTACAGGGATGCCGCGTGGCGGTGCGTCCGGGCAACGTCGTTTCGCAGATCGGCCGGCTCGACGACCTCCACGGTGTCGCCCCACGACAGGACCCAGAGCCGGATCTCGATCGTCCCCGCGATCGTCGCCCGCCAGGTCAAGGAGCCGTCCGCCGCCAGCTCGATCCGCTGGGTCGGATGCCAGGTGGTCTCGGCGACGCGGGCCGCGACGTCGGCGCTGAAGCGCAGGACGACGTCGGTGGCCGGCTGGTCGGCGATGATGTCCCAGGCCCGGCGCAGCGCCGTTTCGATCGATCCGCTCTCGGGTGGCTCGAAGGTCCGCGGGGTCAGCCCGACATCGCGGATCCGCTCGATCTTGAAGGTCCGCAGGCCCTCGCGCATCTCGTCCCAGCCGATCAGGTAGAGGGCGTGCGTCTGGAGCGAGGGTTCGATCAGGTAGGGCCGGACGACGGCGGTCCGGGCGGCCGCCTCGGGGGCGTACCGCGCGGGCTCATACTCGAGCGTCACGACCCGTCGGTCGGCCCACGCGCGGGTCAGCCGGTGGACGCGCTCGCTGAAGGCATCGTCGCGGGGGTGCTGGGCCAGGACGTCCAGGGTCCGTTCGACGTACTCGGCCAGCGGCCGCGGCAGGACCTCCTCGAGCTTCTCGAAGGCCGCGGCGAGGTCGGGATCGTACTTGTCGACGTAGCGGACCATCAGCCGCGCCGAGAGGACGACGGCCATCGCCTCGTCGAGCGTCAGCTTGAGCGGCGGCAGGAATTCCTCGCCGACGACGCCCCACAGCCCGTTGTCCGACCAGACGGCGACGCCGACCTCCTCCTCGAGCGCGCGCAGGTCCCGGTAGACCGTGCGCGTCGCCACGCCGACGCGCCGGGCGATATCGGTCGGGCGGATCCCGTCGGGGTGGCCGCGCAGGACGGTCACGACGCGGAGCATCCGGGCCAGTCGATCGCGCTTGCCGAACGGTCGCTCCGTCACGTCCTCGATGGTCATGGAGCCGGAGGATAGACGAGGGCGCCGCGGCCACGTTCGGTGGCCGTCAGGCGCACGTCGACCGTCGCCTGGACCGCACCGGGCTCGAGTCCGATGGCCTCGCCGTTGACGCTGCCCGCGACGAGCCCGAGCTGGCCGTCGAGGAACACCCAGTAGTCGAGCTGGCCACGCCAGTGGCCGAGGTCCGCCTCGCCCACGAGCCAGCGCACCTCGGGAAAGGCCGCGCGGAACGTCGCGCCGTCGACCGCGACGCGGCAACGCCGCGCTCGGGCACCCTCGATGACCTCGATGCCCCGGTCCTCCGCGGTGGCCCGGTATCCGGGCACGAGCGCCGCATCGAGGGCCTGGAGGTCGACCGACTCCGTCGCGACGTCGGTCGCGGGGGTCGCGACCCACCCCTGCCCCGGCGTGCGCGACCAGGCCCGCTGGCCGATCCGCGCCGCGCCGTACGAGCCGAGCTGCCGGTTCGTGGCCACATACGCGAGCCACCGGAAGTCCGTGCCCGACCGGGCGCCGGTGACGTCGACCGTGCCGATGGGACGCAGGTCGACGTCGGCGTCGAGATGCATCGTCACCCGCGCCGCCGGGCCGACCGCCAGCGGACCGTCGCACGACGGAGGCATCTGGGTGGCGTCCGTCGGGCCGTAGCGCGACGAGCCGATCGGCCGAGCGGACCCGGCCAGGGCGAGCTCGTTGGCGACGGCGACGCCGGCGAACAATGCCCCCGCCGCGGTCGTGAGGACGATCGCGATGGCGATGCCCAGGAGCACCCGGTGACGCCGGAGCGCATCGCCCCCGTGGATGCGTCGGGCCAGGCCGAATCCCGTCAGGAGGCTGGTGCCGAGCAGGGCGATCGTCCAGGGATAGGCGGCCTCAGCAGAGGGCAGGAGCGTCTGGGATCCGAGCGCGAGCAGCTGGTTGAGCACGCCACCGATCGATGGCAGCAGCATGAGCAGCGACCCGAAACCGAGGCTGACCATCAGCTGGAATGCCCGAGAGCCGCGCGCGACCGGGGGCCAGATCACACCGGCGACCGCGATCGCGATCGGAGCCAGCATCGTGACCCCGACGACGACGTCGAGCGGGCCGCCCGGCCGGTAGGCAAGCAGCACGAGGCCGGCGGCGACGGTCCACGCGACGACGAGCGCGATCGCGATGACCCGGAGTTCGAAACGACGGGCGCGCATGACCTCCGGAGTCTAGCGACGGGCCCGGCGGCACCCGGCGACACCCGGCGGGGGCGCCGACGACGTCCGGCCGGGCGTCCGCCGGAAGTACCCGGAGGCCATGGGACCGATGGGTCATCGCGACTGCGCCGCCCCACGACCAACATGCCCGTACCGCACCGGACGGATGGGGCGAATGGAACTTCTCCGAAGGGAACCACATGGCCGGTCAGGCGCAGCGAGGTTCACGGGCACGCGGGCGAACGACTCGTCGCGGCGCTTCGTCGAGCCCGCATGCGACGGCCTTCCCGGCGACGTCCCGAGCGCTCATCCCGCCGGCCGTGACCGCCCTGGTGGCGACGCCTGCTCCAGCCCGCGCCGTTGACCCACTCGTCACGCGATCGACCTACCGGCTCCTCCAGATGCGCGGCCTCGCGCCCGGCGAGGCGGCCAACCTGACGGCCTTCCTGTGCGGGATCCCGGTCGCCGAGGCGGAGTGGTCGCTCCGTCAGGTCAACCAGCTCCTGTTCCTTCGCCAGCTCTCCCTGACCGGACGGTTCGGGGCCAACGATGGAGCGCCGCCCCAGCCCAGCTGAGATCCCACCGTCACCCTCGATTACTCCCGGCCGCGTTGGCGAGAACCCTCTTTCGCCCCCTCGGTCGATCCGCCGAAGCGGCGCCGATCCTCCTCCCGGCGCCGCTTCGGCGCGTTCCGGCCCTGGCCGGCCACCTGACCCCCCGATGGCCGCTTCGCTACCATCGCGCGATGCGACCCGTCATCACGTTCCTGACCGACTTCGGTCCCGCCGCGCCCGCCGTCTGCCGCGGCGTGATGTTCCGGATCTGTCCGGATGCGAACGTCATCGACGTCAGCCACCAGGTGCCGCGCTACTCGATCCGCGAGGGCGCCGACACGCTGGTCTTCGCGCTGCCGCACATGCCGATCGGCGTGCACGTGGCGGTCGTCGACCCGGGGGTCGGCACCGACCGGCTGCCGGTGGCGCTCAAGGTCGCGCGCGGCGACGTGCTCATCGGTCCCGACAACGGCCTGCTCATGGACGCCGCCGACCAGCTCGGCGGCGTCGTGGAGGCGCGGGTCCTCGAGAACCGGGAGCTGATGCTGCCCGTCGTGAGCTCGACCTTCCACGGGCGCGACATCTTCGCCCCGATGGCCGGGCACCTCGCCGCGGGCGTGCCATTCGAGGCGGTCGGTCCGGTCGTGCCGATCAAGGGAGTCGTTCGCCTGCCGCCGATGCGCCCGACCGTCGGCGACGGGCTCCTCGAGACACAGATCACCCACGTCCTGATCTTCGGCAATCTCACGTTCGCCGGGACGCCCGGCGACCTCGTCGCCGCGCTCGGGACGCTCGAGTACGGCCAGCCACTCGTCCTGGAGTTCCCGTCCCAGGGCGACGCGCCGGCGGTCGAGGAACGGACCGTGTGGCAGCGGACATTCGGTCTCGTCCCGGTCGGGAGCTCACTGCTCCTGGCGGATTCGGAGGGTCGCCTGGCCCTCGCCGACAACCAGGGGGACGCCGCGCGACGGCTCGGGCTGACGCTCGGCCGTGCGGTTCGAATCCGGCGCGCATGAGCGCATGGGCGCCGACCTGACCGCGGCGGGGCCGCTGGTCGTCGTCGATGGGCTGACCTTCCGCTACCGGCGCGCCACGGAACCCGCGATCGTCGACGTCTCGCTGACCGTCGAGCCCGGCGAGGTCGTGCTCGTGGCCGGGCCGTCCGGCTGCGGCAAGAGCACCCTCATCCGGGCGATGAACGGCCTGATCCCGCACGCCTACACCGGCGAGCTCTCGGGCGAGGTGCGGGTCGCCGGCGAACCCACGACCAAGCTCAAGCTGCGCGACATCGCCCACACGGTCGGGACCGTGCTCCAGGACCCGGCCAAGCAGATCGTCGGGGCGACGGTCGAAGCGGAACTCGCCTTCGGGCCCGAAAACATGGGCGTGCCCCGCGACGAGATCCGCGAGCGGATCCGTGACGTCGCGATTCAGGCCGGTATCGAACCGCTCCTGGGCCGCGAGACCGCGGCACTGTCCGGCGGCGAGCGACAGCTGCTCGCGATCGGCGGGATCCTCATGATGCGACCGCGCCTCTACGTTGTCGATGAGCCGCTGGCCAACCTCGATCCGGCGACCGCCGAGCGCCTCCTCGGGATCCTTCGTGCGCTCGCGGACGGCGGCGACGCGATCGTCATCGTCGAGCATCGCGTCGAGGAGACGCTCGAGCTTCGGCCCGACCGCGTGCTCTATCTCGAGGAGGGACGCACCCGCTATCTCGGTCCGGTATCCGGGTTCCTCGAGATCGCGGATCCCGAGGCCGTGAGGCTCCCGTTCGAGGTCGTCCTGCGCCGAGTCCGGGAGGAGGCTGCCTCCGGTGTCGAGCAGGTCCCCGGACGGGCGGCAGGGACCCGCGCCGATCGAGCCGACACCCCCGCCGCCGACGGCGCCGACCGGATCGAGTTCCGCGCTGTCCATGCCGCGATCGCCGACCACGAGATCCTGCACGGCGTGGATGCTCGATTTCGGCCGGATGAGGTCGTGGCCGTGCTGGGGCCGAACGGCTCGGGCAAGACGACGTTGTTCCGGACCGCGATGCGCCTCCTCGACATCACCGAGGGCAGCATCCTCGTCGACGGCAGGTCGAGCGCCGATCGATCGACCGCGGAACTCGCGACCGAATTCGGGTATGTCTTCCAGAGCCCGAGCCAGATGCTGTTCGCGCGCACGGTCGAGGAGGAGCTCCTGTTCGGGCCGCGAAACCTGGGCCGCGACCCGTCGACCTTCGAGGCGCTCATCGCCGACTGCCTCCAGCGGACGTCCCTGGACGACCTGGAGGACATCCGGATCCGGCCGCCGCTGGCGCTGTCATTCGGGCAGCAGAAACGGCTCGCCCTCGCCATCGCCCTGGCCCTGCGCCCCGCCACGCTGATCCTCGACGAGCCCTCGGCCGGCCAGGATCACCGCACGGCGGACGCGTTCATGCGCGAGGTCCTGGCCATCCCCGGCCTGCAAAGTCTGTACCTGGTCACGCACGACGTAGACCTTGCATTGACGCACGCAGACCGTATCCTGCTGTTCAGGGAGGGCCGGGTCGTGGCCGACGGCCCCCCGAACGAGGTGATCGCGGACGCTGCACGCTGGGGGGCCTGCAACCTGCGGTCGACCTCGTTGATGCGGGCCAATATCGAGTGGGGTGCCGCCGAAGGCGGCTTCCTCGACGCAAGGACGCTCGCGCGCCGGATCGTTGCCCACGATCAGGACGGCGCGAGACTGGGGCGGAAGGAGGTCAGTCCGTCGCACGAAAACGACTGACTGAAGCTGATCCACGTTCATTCGAGACAGCATCGGAGGGATGATGTCCACGTTGACCATGCAGCGGAATAACCTCTGGGAGGTGACGTCGCGCACCATCGTCTATGCCGCGATCGGCGCGGCCCTGTACGGGATCCTCCTCGTCGCGCAGCTCCCGATCCCTGGCAGCACCGTCTCGGTCAGGCCGGCCTTCGCCTTGGTCCCGTTCTTCGGGTATGCGTTCGGCCCGATCGTCGGCTTCTTCGTCGGTCTCGTCGGGAACGGGATCGGCGACCAGATCTCCGGCTGGGGCGCGCTGACGTCCTGGAACTGGAGCATCGCCAACGGACTCGTGGGCCTGATCGCCGGCCTCGCGCCGCTCTACCTGGCGCGCTGGGTCAATGGCGATCTGCGCCAGCGTGCCATCGGCGGCGCGATCGCCGGCGCGATCGGTGTCGTCATCGGGTTCATGTTCGTGTTCACCGACGTCATCCTGCAGGGGGTGACCGTCGGCGCGACCCTCACGCTGTACATCCAGGTGGTCATCGGCGACCTCATCGGGACGATCATCCTCGTGCCGATCCTCGTCTACGCCTGGGAGCCCGTGAAGGCGCAACTGGGCCGGTAGGTTCGGGGTCCGGGGCAGCCCATGAATATCGCCCCACGCTATCTGGGCCGGGGATCGTGGCTGGCACGCCGCGATCCCCGCGTCCTGATCCTCGTCGTGGCCCTGTTCATCTTCACCGTCCTCCAGGTATGGGACATCCGCCTGGTCCTGGGCCTCCTCCTGATCGCGATCGGCTACTACCGGTCGGCCGGGATCCCGTGGCGACATATCCGTCGCAACTGGGCGATCGTGTTCGTGTTCATCGGGCTGCTCGTGGTGGTCAACACGATCGTGGCCGGCGGCGACGTGCAGAGCCTCCCGGTCGAACAGACGCACGTGCTCTTCTACCTCCCACTCCTGGGGACCCCGATCTCGGCCGAATCCCTCACCCTCGCGGTGACCATGCTGATGCGCTATCTCGCGATGGCGACGATCGGGTTCCCCGTGGCGTTCGCCGTAGCGCCATCCGACTTCGGGGTCGCCTTCCACCGCCTCGGCGTGCCCGAGAAGTTCGCGTTCGGGATCGACCTGACGTTCCGCTTCCTGCCGTCGCTGGCGAACGACCTGCAGACCACCGTCGATGCGCAACGGATCCGCGGCTTCAACTGGTCCGCGGGGACGACCGGCTTCCTGTCCCGCCTCCGCCACTCGGTGCCGGTCGTCGTGCCGACCGTCGTCAACGCGATCGCGGGCGCCGAGGACACGATCGACGCGATGGACCTGCGCGGGTTCGGGACCTCGCGCCGGACGTGGCTGCGCGACCTCGCCTACGACCGGACGGACCTCCTGGTGATCGGCGCCTTCGCGGCCCTGCTCGTCGCGGCGACGATCGGCGGGTTCAGCGGCGTCTCGTCACACCTGTGGACGCCACCGTTCCTGATCGAGCTCGCCGGGAGGTAGCCGGCGGCTAGCCCGGGACCGGGACTCGTGGCGCGGTGCGCGCCGTTTCACGAGCCGCCTCGACGAAGGCAGCGAACAGCTCTTCGAAGGCGGGCGGGGTCGATTCGGTCCGCTCCGGGTGGCACTGCACGCCGATGACGAAGCGCCCATCGTCGGACTCGAGGCCCTCGACGAGCGGGCCGGCCACGCTGTCGGCCCAGGCGTTCGCGACGAGCCCCGGGGCGAGGTCCTCGGGGCGGACCGCCTGGTGGTGGTACGAGTTGACCTCGATCGTGTCCGCCGGCGCCAGGACCGCGGCGAGTCGGGTCCCGGCTTCGAGTCGAACCGGATGCCGGTGGGCGGTGCCCTCGCCCCAGCTCGGCCCGGCGTGCCCATCGACGTGCTGCAGGAGCGAGCCGCCGGAGAAGACGTTGATGGCCTGGAGGCCGCGGCACAGGCCGAGGACGGGCCGCCCGCCAGCCGCCGCCGCGTCCCATGCGGCCGCCTCGAGCTCGTCGCGCTGGCGGCTGATCTCCTTGGCGCCCGACGTCGTCTGCCCATAGCGCGCCGGGTGGATGTCGACCCCGCCACTCAGCAGCAGGCCGTCCATCGAGGCGAAGGCGACGCGTCGCTCCTCGTCGGTCGCTCGGACGTCGAGGAGGGTCGGGATCGCGCCGTGTCGCTCGATGGCAGCGCCGTAGAGCGCGTTCCGCTGCTCCGCGAGCGCAGGCTTGTCGTGCCAGGCGGCGACCGCCATGGTCACGACGATGCGCGGTTGGGCCGTCGGATCGAGGGTCATCGGTCAGATGATAGTCGGGGCTAGCTCGGGCTCGGCGGCGCGGATGTGGCCGCCGCCGACGACGACGAGGGCCCGAGGAGGTCCTCTGGGTCGACCTCCACGCCCGGGTGCAGGCGCAGCCTCCAGCCGACCTTGATGCGGTCGGGCGCGTAGGTCGCCGAATCCGGGTCGAGCGAGGGGTAGGTCGCGCGGTTCCAGAACGCGAGGCTCTGGGTCGTCGTCTCGAATCGTCGGGCGATCGTTGACAGCGTGTCGCCGCGGACGACGGCGTAGACGAAGAAGCTCGGCTCGGGGGTCAGCGTCGGTCGGATGAACGATGGGATGGGTATCGGCCCGGTGCGGGTCGGCACGGGCGTCGGTGCTTCGGTCGGCGTCGGCGCGACGGCTAGGCTGGGGCGCGGCACGATGGCCGATGACCGCGCGACTGGGACCGGGACGCAGGCATCGACGAGCGGCGCGACCAAGCCCACGACGAGGAGAAGGCTGGTCGGCCCGAGGAAGGGCGGATTCCTCACCGCAGGCGGGCGGTGACCTCCGAGTCGACCGGGGTGGGCTGCTGGAGCGAGAACTCGGCCGCGAGGACGAGGCCCTCGGCCGCGGTCGCGACCCGGTCGCGGCCATCGCGCTTGGCGAGTAAGCAGGCCCGGTCGGCGGCGAGCAACACGGCGCTCGCCGTGTCGCCGTCGGCGGGGAACGTCGCGACCCCGATGGAGGCGGTGACCGAGCCACCGAGGTTCTTGACAGCGGCGCGGGCGCGTTCGGCGACGTGCAGCGTGCCGGCGGCGTCCGTGTGGGGCAGCAGGAACGTGAACTCGTCGCCGCCGTACCGGAACACAAGATCCGTGTCGCGACCGGCCCGCACGAGGCCGCTCGCGATCCGGCTCAGGACCTCGTCGCCGGCCTGGTGGCCCATCGTGTTGTTGACGGTCCGGAAATCGTCGAGGTCGAGCATGATCAGGCCGAAGTTGGACCCATCGTGCACGGTGCGCTCGAGGTAGTCCTCGAAGGTGCCGTGATTGAGGATCCCGGTCAGCGCGTCGGTCTGGGCGCGGATCTCGACCGCCGCGAAGACCTCCGCGTTCTGCAGCGCGATGGACACCTGCGCCGCGAAGAGCTTGACCAGGTCGAATTCCTCGGGCGAGAACGTGTTGCCCACGCCGAGCCGCTCGATGGTCAACACCCCGATGGCGCCGGCACGTCCACGCAAGGGCACGACGATGAGACTGCCGTCGACGGTCCCCGCGGTGCGGAAGTGGTTGACCCGCGGGTCGGCCCGCTCGTCATCGACATAGACCGGTTCGTTGTGTTCGACGACCCACGTCGCGAGGCCGGTCTCGCCCGGCTCCCACGGCTCGAGGTAGTGCGCTTCGTGGATGCCGCGGGCCGTGAGCGGCCGCAGCAGGCCGCTCGTGGGATCGATGACCTCGATCGCCACGTTGTCGCAGTCGATGAGCCCGCCCAGCCGCTCGGTGATGCCGTCGAGGACCGCACGAGCGTCGAGCGTCGTGAGGATCGATTCAGTGATCTGCAGGAGCGCGCGCTGGCTCTCGAGCTGGCGTTCGAGCGCCGTCGACTGGGCGCGCAGCTGCTCGGTCGTGTCGGCGTTGGCCATCGCCTGTGCGGCGAAGCTGGCGTAGATGACGAGCAGCCGCAGGTCGTCGTCGCTGAACTGGTCCAGCCCGAGCTTGGACAGGACGAGCACGCCCAGCACCTCGTCCTCGAACATCATCGGCGCGAGGAGCATCGACTCGTCGAGGTCCTCCTCGGTCCCCGGGATCGTATTGGCGCGCGGATCGGCCGCGGCGTTGGGCAGGTTCTGCGCGATGCGGTGCTGGGCGACCCAGCCGGTGATGCCCTGGCCCATCGCGACCTTGAGCTGGTCCGGCGTCTCGTCGACGTATTCGCCGACCTGGCCCTGCATCGCGACGGGCAGGAGCTCCGAGCCCACGACGCGATAGACCCGGACGTTGTGGTAGTCGATCAGCTGGCGGAGCTCGGTCGCGATCGCGAGGCCGATGTCGCGAACGCTCGAGAGGTGGTTGAGCCGCGCGCCGAGCTGCTGGATGGACTGGAGCTGGGCGGTCCAGGTCGCCATCTGCTGGAAGTTCTGCGCGGTCCGGATGGCGACGCTCGCCTGTGTCGCGAGCGCCGAGATCGTCTCGAGCTCGTCCGGGCTCCAGGCATGCGGCGTGTCGTGATACACGTTGAGCAGGCCCAGGGTCTCCGTGCCGTCCATGAGCGGCGCCGTACAGATCGTGTCGAAGCCTTCCTGGACGACGGCGGCGCGGACCCCGGCCCCGCGCGGATCATCGCGGTAGCCGACCGAAAAGAGCGGGCGTCGCGCGGTGATGGCGGCCGCCGGCAGGGAGCGCTGCGGGAACTCCCGCACGGCTGTCAGGTACTCGGCCGACAGCCCACGGCTGACCTCCGCCACGGCCCGGCCGTCCGGCCTCTGCAGGAAGACGGCGCCGCGGTCGCCTTCGAACAGCACCATCGCGTGGTCCACGAGCCCCGCCAGGATCCGGTCGAGATCGAGCCGGCTGCCGATGTCGCCGGCCACCCGCCGTAGCGCCTCTGCGCGGTGGAGCAGGTGGGCGACCTCGTCCTGGCGGCGGTCGACGTTGACGATCGTGCCGATCGCCGCAGCCAGGGCAGCAAGGAGATCGCGGTCGGCCGAACCGGGACTGGTCGTCGTCTCGGGCACGACCAGCAGGACGCCCCACGGACCCTCCGGCCCCGGAATCGTGGCGGCCATCTCGCTGCGCGGTCCCGGCAGCACCGTCAGGGTCGCACGGTCGCCCCCGTCGGCGACGACGGCGTCGCCCGGCGCGGCGTCCAGTGCCCGGGCGAGGATCCCGAAGCTCCGCGGCAGCTCGAGCAGGCGCGGCGCGGTCACCCCGGCCGGCGCGACGACGACCCGCGGCATCAGGCGCCCTCCGCGCAATTCCCAGGCGCCGACCAGGGCGTGATCGAACGTGTCGCGAACCTCGCGCAGCGCCATGGCCAGGTCCTCGTCGAGCTCACCCGCCGTCAGCGTGAGGCGGGCGATCGTCTCGAGCAGGGCCAGGTCGCGCCGATGACGTTCGGCGGCGATCGGATCGAGTTCCGGGCCCCCTCGAGCGGTCCCGTGCTGGCCCCGCGCCGATGATCCGTACGAGCCCACCGCCGAGGGATCGAAGCCGCGACGCGAACCCTCGCCCGCAGCGCCGCTCAGCTCGATCGGCGCGTTCTCCGCGGCGGCCAGGAAGCGTTGCAGGTCGCCCAGCCGATAGCGGCGATCGCCCCGCGGGTTGATCCGGTAATAGCGCAGCCGACCGGCATCGCTCCAGGCCCGGACCGTGTTGGGGTGGACCCCGAGCAAGCGCGCGGCCTTCGTCACCGAGAGCGTGGCATCGGTCGGCCGCGGCGGCAGGATGGCCGTCATCGAGGTGCAAGTGCTGTGAAGTTCACGCCGCGAGGCTACCAAGTTCACAGTTCTTGCCAATAGTCCGAAGGTCCCAGACGGACCGTCCGGACCGGGATCAGGTCCGCCGGCCCCCGGTCAGGCGGACGTACGCCAGCGTGGCGACCACGGCGAGCAGGCCGATCGCGACGACGAGGCCGATGGCGACGAGCGGATCTCCGACGAGTCCGGGACCCTGGCCGCTGCTGCGCGGGTCGCCGCCGATCTCCGGCGTGGCGCTCGGCGAGGCCGCCAGCGCGGTCGCCGTTACCGCCCCGAGCAGCGCCCAGGCGAGGCCGAGCGTGAGCAGGATGAGCCCGCTCACGAGGGCGACCGCCGCGGCCAGCGGCCGACGCGAACCGCCGCCGGCCAGGACGCGCATCGCCTCTGCCGGCTCGAGGGTCGTGAGGATGAGCGGCCGCCCCAGGCCGGCCGCGAACCGGACGCCGCCGTCCGGCGCGGTCGTCGGCACGCCCATGACGATCGCGTGCTCCACCGACGAGATCTGTTCGACGCGTAACCGGAGCGGCGTCTCGGGCGGGGTTCCGCTCGGGACCCGATCGGTGGCGTCGGCCGCCGTCCCGACCGACTCGCGCTGGACGACGACGAGCCCGGCGTCGAGGTCGTCCAGGACCACCCCGATCGCATCGAGTCCTTCATGGATCTCGAACTCCACCGACTGCACGTGCTGGTCGACCGTCTCCCATCGCGATCCGCGGCCCAGCTGGAGGCGCGCACGTCGGTAGACGAGCGGGCGATGGGCGTCGTCCTCGAACTCGTCCTCGGCGTCGATCCGGCCGCGCACGCCGACATAGCGCGGGGGGCCGGCCGCGATGCCGCGCGCCTTGCCGACGGTGACGAGCGGTGTCGCGGACAGCAGGCGCCCCACGCGGTAGCGCGGCCCGAAGCTGCGCAGGATGGCGGCGCCGATGGCGAGGGCGACCAGACCCGCGGCGACCGGGAGGAGGGGCGTCATCGGCGGGGATGATACGCGCCGGGCACGAAAGGGCCCGAAGGAACCTCCACGACACGTGGGCGTTGATGCGATCGCCACCGTTAGTGTCGTTCGGCCCCTCCGGGCTGGCGTCTACGCTACGGGCCGCGACGGCCCCGGGTCAACTCCGTCATCCACCAGATTTGGCGCGAGGGTCCGAGGTTATCCACCATCCGTCCACATCGGTGGATTCACGCACCCCCGGTCGGCGCGGTCGCCCGAACCGTAGTGCACTCAGCCGCTGGAGCGCCCGGTGACCGGATCGAGCGCGTTCACCTGGCCGTCGAAACCCGTCAGCACGAGCCGACCGCCGATCAGGTCCGCGGCCGTCACGACATCGGAATGGGCCACCCGCCAGGCCACGGTCCCGTCGGGGTCGACCGCGAAGGTCTCGAGCTCCGACTGGACGAGGACATGGGCGAGGCGCGGCGAGCCCAGCAGCGCGATCAGTGGCGTCGCCGAGCGGTGCTCCCAGCGCAGCTCGCCGGTGGCCGGGTCCAACCCGAACGCATGGAAGCCGTAGGCCACGACGAGGAGGCTGGCGGTGTCCCAGTAGATCGCGCGCGGCTCGTCATGGATCAGCGAGGCAAAGCGAGCCGTCCACGCTCCACGCGGGCCCTCCACCCGCAGCTCCGCGCGGCACAGGGCATCGGGATCCTCGCTGACGTTCGGGCCGAGATCGATCAGGGTCCCGCCGGCCTCGGACAGGGCGAACACGGCCGCCGCCTGGCCACTTCCGCCCCACCGCCACCGTGCGCGCAGCCCGCCGGGATAGCTGACCGCGGCGTTGCGCGGTTCCGCCGGGCTCGTGCCCGGGAGGGAGGTCACGCGCCGGCGTTGGGCGATGGCAGCCCGGCGGCCTCCGCCTCGACGTCGGCCGCCCGGCGCTCCTCGGCGATCGGGGCGACCGTCGCGTTGGCGAGGACGCTGAGTGTCCCGGGCGGGACCTCGAAGACCGCTGTCGAGAGGCCCGCCGCCGCCCACACGGTGGGGAAGCGACCGAGGTCGGGATCCATGATCACCCGGACCGGCTGAGCGTGGCCGATGGGCGGGATCCCGCCGATGACGAAGCCGGTGAGGTCGTTCGCCTCCCGCGCGCTCGCGCGCCGGATGTCCGGTTCGCCAGTCACCGCGGCCAGGCGCC
>Ga0307308_10000355_pt1 | contig 15827 bp, 17 predicted proteins | sample ER_DNA_195_FD_194501 | JGI IMG/M metagenome (GOLD analysis project Ga0307308, IMG submission 194501) | Bulk soil microbial communities from the East River watershed near Crested Butte, Colorado, United States - ER_DNA_195 | ecosystem: Environmental > Terrestrial > Soil > Floodplain | place...
CAGGCGCAGGCGTAGCCGAGCTTCGCCCGGCGAAAGCGGCGCCGACCAGAGCGCCTAGCCGTGAATTGCGGCTATCAGGGGGATGATCAGGATGGCGACGATGTTGGTGATCTTGATCATCGGGTTGATCGCGGGGCCCGCAGTGTCCTTGTAGGGGTCGCCCACCGTGTCGCCCGTGACCGCGGCCGCGTGAGCCTCCGAACCCTTGCCGCCGTAGGCGCCGTCCTCGATCAGCTTCTTTGCGTTGTCCCAGGCGCCTCCGCCTGACGTCATGGCGATGGCCAGGAAGATGCCGGTCACGATCGTGCCGATGAGAAGCCCGCCGACGAGCTCGGGCTTGATGATCCCGGCGACGATCGGAAAGACCACCGGAATCGCCGCTGGGAGCATCATTTTCTTGATCGCCTCGCTCGTGACGATGTCGACCGTGCGTCCATACTCGGGACGCGCGGTTCCCTCCATGATCCCGGGAATCTCGCGGAACTGGCGCCGCACCTCCTGCACGACCTGACCGCCGACCCGGCCCACCGCCTGCATGGCGAGCGACGCGAAGAGGAAGGGCATGAGCCCCCCGATGAAGAGCCCGGCTATGACCCAGTCGTCGCTCAGCTGGAAGGTCGTGCGGATTCCCTGGTTCGAAAGCTCGGACGTGAAGCCGTCGAAGAGGACGAGAGCCGCGAGCCCGGCGGAGCCGATCGCATAGCCCTTGGTCACGGCCTTCGTCGTGTTCCCGACAGCATCGAGGGGGTCGGTCACGCCGCGCACGGCTTCGTCGAGGTTGGCCATCTCGGCGATCCCGCCGGCGTTGTCCGTCACGGGGCCGTACGCGTCCAACGCGACGATCATCCCGGTCATCGAGAGCTGCGCCATAACAGCGACGCCGATTCCGTACAGGCCGGCCAGACCGGCGGCGCCGACGATTCCCGCCGCGATCACGATCACGGGTAGCGCGGTTGCCTGCATCCCGATGGCCAACCCTTCGATGATGTTCGTGGCGTGGCCGGTCGTGGAGGCGCGCGAGATTCCCTTCACCGGAAGCCAGCGCGTGCCGGTATAGAACTCGGTGATCGCGACGAGGAGAAATGTCACGGCGAGCCCGATGAGCGCGCAGCCGTACAGATCCCAGTAGCCGTACTTGCCCCCGTCGAAGGCGAGCGTCACCGGGATGAAGCCGACGGCCGAAAGAATCGTGGCGACGGCGACCGCCTTGTACAGCGCGTTCATGATCGAGCCGGTGCGACCGATCCGCGCGAAGAACGTCCCGATCACTGAAGCGATGACCCCGACGCCCCCGAGCGCGAGCGGGAAAACGACGAGGCCCGAGGAGGGGAAGTTGATCGCGCCCAGGAACATGACCGCGACCGCCGTGACTGCGTAGGTCTCGAAGAGGTCGGCGGCCATGCCCGCGCAGTCGCCCACGTTGTCCCCGACGTTGTCAGCGATAACAGCTGGATTGCGGGGGTCATCCTCGGGGATGCCCGCCTCTACCTTGCCGACGAGGTCGGCGCCGACGTCAGCAGCCTTGGTGTAGATCCCGCCGCCGAGACGCGCGAAGACGGAGATCAGCGACCCGCCGAACGCGAGCCCGATCAGGTGCCTCGTTGCCGCGTCCGGCGCCTGGTCGAACAGCTTCGTGAGGATTCCGTAGTACGCGGCTACGCCGAGCAGTCCCAGTCCCACCACGAGCAGGCCGGTCACCGAGCCCGAACTGAAGGCGACGGCGAGGGCCGGCTTGACCCCGCCCTTGGCCGCCTCCGCGGTGCGCACGTTCGCGCGCACGGCGACGTTCATCCCGATGAAGCCCGCTCCGGCAGAGAGCACCGCGCCGATGAGGAATCCGAAGGCGGTGTACCAGCCGAGATCGTTCCAGAGGCCGATGCCGACGAAGACCACGAGAGCGACGACCGCGATCGTCATGTACTGGCGACGGAGGTAGGCCGATGCGCCCTCCTGCACCGCTCGCGCGATCTCCTGCATGCGCTCCGTCCCGGCCGGCAGGCGGAGGATTCGGGCCGTCAGAACGACACCCCAGGCGATGCCCACCCCCGAGCAGAGCAGGGCAAAAAGCACGCTGTGGTTCTGGAAGAAGTGCGTCACGAACTCGCGGGATCATGCGCAAACCGGCAGCAGATGCCGGATCGCGGCCCGCGGATTTCTATCACATGTCGCTGGAAGCGGCCTTGGCGTACGCAAGCTGGAGGCTCGCCACGGACTGCTCGAAGTCGCTCATGAGCTCGGAGGGCATCACCTCTGCGAGCACGGGCATGAGCGCCTTCATCGTGTCGATGGCGAGCTTCGCCTGCGGGAGGTCACGGTCGTCCTTGGTCTCGTCGGTGAGGCCAAGCCGCCGATAGCCGATCGCCGAGATCTGGATGAGCACGGAGACGACGACGTCCTCGACCTTGAGCTTTCGAAGCTCCTCCGCAAGTTCACGGGCGACTTGCTCTTCGCTCTCAGACACGCGCCGGCTCCAGGACTTCCTGCGCATAGACGTCTTCGATGCTCTCCCCCGCCTCATGGCGAGCGATCTGGCGCTCGGCGGCGTTGCGCTCCGGTACGGCCAAAAAGGAGGCCGCTCCGAGCTCCTCGGCGACCGGCGCGATCCAGTCGAGCAGGTCCTCCATCCGCCGGCGTGCCTCGAGCACCGTCCCGCGATCGAGATCGATGAAAGTCTCGGAGAGGCCGTACCGGATCGCGCGCCAGAAGTTCTCTTCGATCAGCCGGTGCGGATGTGCGGGAAGGGGCTCGCCTTCGTCCACCGCCCGCGCAATGCGGGCGGTCAGTGCGTACATGAGAGCTGCCAGCGTCTGCGCCTCGGCCAGCTCGGGCTGCCCGTCGCAAATTCGGATCTCGACCGTGGAGAAGGCCAGGTGCGGGCGGACGCTCCACCAGAGCTGCGTGTGCTCAGTAATCGAGCCCGTGTCGTAGAGGAAACGGACGTACCGCTCGTAGTCGCTCCAGTCCTCGAAGAGATCAGGGACGCCGCAGCGGGGGAACATGCGCGTGAAGATCTCCGTCCGCGCCGAATGGAGGTGGGTGTAGACCCCTTCAACGAAGGGCGAGCTGGCCGAGAAAGCCAGCAGCTCCGGCAAATAGCTCCGCAGCGCATTCGTGACGGCGATTGCCCGGTCGGCTCCCCGAATCCCGACATGGACATGGAGGCCAAAGCTGTTGTTTCGCCAGACGACGTAACGGAGGAGCTCGTCGTTGCGGCGGTAGTGGGGCGTGTCGATGATGCGCTGCTGCTGCCACGGACTCCAGGGGTGCGTTCCTGCGGAGCAGAGAGCGACGTCGAAGCGCCCCGCGAGCTCGAGGAGCTGCCTGCGTCGCTCGGCCATCGTGGCTGCGGCTTCGGCAAAGGTCTCGCAACGGCCGGTCCGGACCTCGACCTCGGACGCAATCAGCTCACCGACGAGCTGTCCTTCCAGGTCAGTTCCGAGCACGGCCGCCTGGAGCTCCTCGAAGCGGTTCACGAGTCCGTGCGTGCGTGGATCGAGGATCGCGAACTCCTCCTCGACGGCCACGGTGAAATCCGTCCCCGCTTCGAAGCCCTCCCGCGCGAAGCGGATCTGCTCCTCGGGGCTGAGCCGCTGCGCCTCACCCATGGCGCGAAATTAGCAGAGCGGCGATCCGCTCCCAGCTCCAGCGTTCGACTGCGGCACGCCTGGCCGCGGCGGACAAAACCTCCCACTCGGGGCGCGAGAGCCCGAGTATCCCGTTCAGCTTCGCTGCCAGGTCGGCTGCCTCTCCGCTCGTGAAGCTCGCGAGGTGCCGGTGCTCGGGCGGATACGCAGCCTCGAGTCCTTCCGCCACGGAGGCGAGACCCGAGTGCCGGGCGACCAGGGGCGGCGATCCACACGCAGCGGCCTCGGCCGCGACCATGCCGAACGCCTCGGGGAACACGGACGGCGTCACGCTCACGTCCGCGAGCGGCCAGAGGTGGCGGAGATGGCGATGCTCGAGCGCGCCGGTGAAGAGCACGCGTTCGCCGGCCATGTCCTCCAACTCATTCCGGGCGGGACCGAAGCCGACGACGACGGCTCGCGCGTCAACGCCCCGGAGCGCCTCGAGCAGGAGGCTGACACCCTTCTCCTCGCTGAGCTTTCCCACGTACGCGACCGTCGGCTCGTCGGCTGCGAAAAAGGACTCGAGCCGCTCCGCGTTCCCCTCGTCCGGATCCCGCTCCGACCGACGTCGGCCGTCCCGCCTGGCCTCTTCCAGCAGATGCTCCAGCGCTTCCTTGCGCGGCTCGGGCCAAAACTCGTCCACGTCCACACCCGGAGGGACGACACGCACCCGCTCGGTCCAGCCCACGACCTCGGCGAGGACGTCACGGATGTGCTCGGAGCCGACGACCACCTCCTCGGCCGAGGCGAGCGTTTCACGAGCCCAGGCGACGAGTTCCTTGTTTCCCCGCATGGAGAACTCGAGCTCCGAGCCGTGAGCCTTGACCGTGAAGGGCATCCCGACCGCCGCACCCACCGGCGCTCCCAGCAGGACGTGATTGGCGAAGAGATAGTCCGCCGGGAGGTACTGGCGCACCGCGGCAGCATTCAGCTCGACGAAGCGCTCTCGCTCGGCCAGTGGCAGATCCTGGAGGTAGGCAGGCTCGAGGTCTTCGTAACGGTCGAGCACGAAAACGGGAAGCCGAACGTCGATCACCGGCCTGATGACCGCCACCCGCTCGAGGCCTTCGTAGCTGTCTGCATTCGGGTCCTGGCAGAACACGAACACCTCATGACCAAGGCGGCTCCAGGCGCGCGCAAGCGACCGCGTATAGACGTTCGAACCCGTGCCGCCCAGGAGGTAGCCATGCCAAAGGAGAATCTTCACGCGTGGATGATCCTGACGGACAACTCGTCAAGCGTGCGCAGCGCGGCGATCGTTGGGCGTTTGAGCAGCTGGTCGAACGGCACCAGCACCGCATGTTTACCCTCGCCGCTCGCGTGCTCGGCTCGCCGGACGACGCCGGCGACGCCGTACAGGAGGCGTTCATCCGGGCCTGGCTCGCGTTACCCAATTTCCGCCTCGGAGCCCGCTTCTCGACGTGGCTCTATCGGATCTGCCTGAACAGCGCTTACGACGTCCGCACGAAGGCGAAGCGAAGCGAAGCGGTGGAGGAGATCGATTTCGCCGATCCGCAGGATGAGTTCGCCCGCCATGAGCTCTCGGGAGAGCTGCAGCAGGCTCTCAACGAGCTCGACGACGAGTACCGAGCGGCGGTTGTCCTCTACGACGTCCTCGGCTGCTCGTACAGCGAGATCGCCGAGCTCACCGGTGTGCCTGAAGGTACCGTGAAATCGCGCATTTTCCGCGGCCGCAGCCGGCTTGCCGAGCGGCTGGGAACTGTGGAGGAGCCGAACTAGTCGAACAGATGGTGACCGGAACGCATCCCAACGACATCGAGCTCTTCGACTACGTCGAAGGCGAGCTAACGGACGATCGCAAGGTCGAGCTCGAAGCGCACCTGGCCTCGTGCGCCGAGTGCGGGGAGCACGTCGCGCGCGTGACGGCCGGGCGGGACGCGCTCCGGGCGGCGCAGTTCCTGCAGCTTCCGCCTCGCCGGCGCCAAGCCATCTTTCTCAATCTGCCGGAGCAGCGGCGCGCGGAGGGTAGGAGTCCCGCGATGTCCCCGAAGCGGCTCCTCGCGGTCCTGACTCCCATTGTCGCGGTCGCCGCGGTGGTTGCGGCGCTCGTGACCACGACCGGCAATCAAGGCGGCGGCGAGGCCGGCGCAACGGGCGGAGGCGGCAGCGCCGCGGCGCTCGGCACTCAGACGAAGGAGAGCACCCAGCTGGATCAGGCGACGCAGGGATATTCGCTTCTCGTCCTGGGCCCGGCCGCCCAGGTCGCGGCCGAGCTGCGTCAGAAGGGATTCGACGCGCAGGCCGTCGGAAACCGGGTGGAAGTCCGCGGCGCGACCCGCGCGCAGGTGCGTAGCGCCCTTCAGAGCCGGCGCACCGGCAAGGTGAAGGTCGTCATCATCAAGTAGAAGGGAACGCGCGGTGGGCGTGGAAGACGTCCATCTATGCGCTCGAGGCGACTCGTCGTGTGCTTTGTCGTCCTCGCAGCTCTGCTGCTGCCGGCACGCGCGCACGCAATCACCAATCCCCAGATCCCCGGCCTCCAGGCCGCGCTGAAGGCGCGGGGCTTCTACGCGGGCCCGATCGACGGCATCGCGGGCGCGATGACCGCCGGCGGCGTGCGCCGGTTCCAGCGCAGCGCGGGCCTCGTCGTGGACGGGGTTGCGGGGCCACGCACGCGCGCGAAACTCGGCAGGCTCGGCAAGCCGCTCTTCGGCCGGCGAATGCTGCTGCGGCGCGGAATGGTCGGCTGGGACGTCTCCGTGCTCGAGTTCTTCTTGCGCTCGCGCGGCTTCAAGCCCGGGAAGATCGACGGGCTTTTCTCGCAGAAGACCGCCGTGGCGGTGGCGCGCTACCAGCGCGCGCGACATCTCCTCGTGGACGGAATCGCCGGGCGGCAAACCTTGAAGACGTTCGGCATCGTTGCCGTCTCACAGAGCGAGAGGGGACGCGTCCGCGGAACGCGCACCACGGTGCGCGCCTCACTCGACTTCTGGGCGCGCCATTACCACGTCAGCCGCTCGCTCGTGAAGGGCCTGGCCTGGATGGAGTCGGGCTTCCAACCGCACGTGCGCTCGAGTACCGGCGCCTGGGGCGTCATGCAGGTGACTCCAGGGACATGGTCGTACGTCGAGATGTTCCTCATCGGCCACCGCGTGCCGCGAACGACCGACGGCAACGTGCGAATCGGCGTCGCATACCTCCACCACCTTCTGCACGCATTCAGCTACCGCGAGCGAAGGGCGGTCGGCGCCTACTACCAGGGCGAATGGGCGGTGCGGAAGCACGGCCTCTACCCGGAGACGCGCGCTTTCGTCGCGAACGTGCTGGCCCTCAAGCGCCGCTTCGCGTAGTGCATACCGTCCCAGGCAAGCAAAAAGAGGGGGAGAAGGTACTCGCACCTCGGAAGTTGCGGCCTCTCCCGAGGATGACCTGTCTCCCCCTCTGATTAGTCCCTAATTCGGCCGCAACGGGCCCACCCTTTAGCTCTTTCGGGGTACCTAGGTTAGGTAAAAGTAAAGGGCGTACAGGAGCTCGACTGCAGGGCTCGTCGTGTGGACGGTCACGTCCGACGGCACGTGCAGAAGCGCCTCCGTGTAGTTGAAGATGATCTTGACGCCGGCTTTGACGACGTCGTCGGCCACCTGCTGGGCCGCTTCGGGCGGAACCGCGAGAACAGCCACGATGATGTTCTTTTCCGTGATCGCGCCCCCGAGCTCGCCGTAGTCACGGATACGCGTGTGTCCGATGGGCTGGCCGACCTTCTCCGTGTCGGTGTCGAACGCGGCCGCGATGTTGAAGCCGTGATCGGCGAAGATCGTCGAGCTGGCGATCGCCTGGCCGAGGCGGCCGGCGCCGAAGAGCGCGATGTTGTGCTGGCCCTGCGTCCGCAGGATCTTGCGGATCTCCGCGATGAGGCCGTCGATGTTGTAACCGACGCCCCGCTTGCCGAACTTGCCGAATGCAGAGAGGTCGCGCCGGATCTGGGTTGCGTTGATGTTCGTGTACTCGCTGATCTCCTGGGAGGAGATCCGCTCCTGGCCCATCTTCCGTGCCTGCGTAAGGACCCGTAGGTACTGGCTGAGTCGCGCGGCGACGCCGACCGTCAAGCGGTCCGAGCCGTGCGTCTTCTCTTGCCGGGCGGCCTGGACGGCCATCGTGCCCAGGATAACCGCAGGCCGTTCGGCCCCGTCGAGAGAACGAAAGCGGCCTAACGCGCGGTTTTCTTCCGATCAGGAAGCCAGGCGCCGTTTCAGTCCATCTGGATGGACGAAGTAGGTGAACGCCTCTTCGCCGTCCACGAGGACGACCGGGATGCGCTCGCGGTAGCTCCGCTCGAGCTCCTCGTCCCCCGTGATGTCGACCTCCTCGAGCTCGAAGGGGATGTCTCCCTGGACCTGCACGAGCACCCGGCGCGCTCCCTCGCAGAGGTGGCAGCCCTGCGCGTGGTACAGCGTCAACCTATGGGTAGAGCCCACGCGTGATCGTTGCCTCCGCCACCCGGCCGACTGCGAGCGCGTACGCCGCCTGGCGCATGGGGATCTCCCGCTCTTCGTGCTCCCGCCAGGTCTCGGCGAACGCGCGGGTGACGATGTCGTTCAGCTTCGCGTTCACCTCGGACTCCTTCCAGAAGTACTCCTGGAGGCCCTGCACCCACTCGAAGTAGGAGACCACGACGCCGCCCGCGTTCGCGAGAACATCCGGAAGGACGAGCACGCCGCGCTCCTCGAGAATCTGGTCGGCCTCGGGCGTGACGGGGCCGTTCGCGCCCTCGGCGACAAGCGTTGCCTTCACCTTGTCCGCGTTCTCCGCCGTGACGACCTGCTCGAGCGCGCAAGGAGCGAGAATGTCGCAATCGACGAGCAGGATCTCGTCACTGGTGACGGAATCTGCCCCCGCGAAGCCTTCGAAGGAGCCCCGATCCTGCTTGTGCGCGGCTGCCGCCTGGATGTCGATGCCCTCGGCGTTGTAGATGCCGCTCGTCGAGTCCGCGATTCCTACGATCTTCGCTCCCTGCTCGGCGAGAATCTCGGCGAGGTTCCGTCCAACGTTGCCGAAGCCCTGAACCGCGACGCGACGACCGTCGATCGTCTGGTTCTGCTTGCGGAGCGCCTCGCGAATGCAGAACGCGGCGCCGCGGGCAGTCGCTTCGATTCGCCCGAGCGATCCGCCGATCTCGAGCGGCTTCCCGGTGACGACGCCCAGCACCGAATAGCCCTTGTTCATGGAGAAGGTGTCGAAGATCCAGGCCATCTCGCGCGGGCCGGTGCCCACGTCCGGCGCCGGGATGTCCACCTCTGGCCCGATCAGGTTGATGATCTCGCTCGTGTAGCGGCGAGTCATACGCTGGCGCTCGTCCTCGGAGAGCTGCTTTGGACTGCAGACAACGCCCCCCTTCGCGCCTCCGAACGGGAGACCCATGAGCGCGCACTTCCAGGTCATCCACATCGCGAGGGCCTTCGTCTCCTCGAGCGTGACCGCCGGGTGGTAGCGGATGCCGCCTTTCGCGGGCCCACGCGCGACGTTGTGTGTGACTCGGAAACCCTCGAAGACGTGCACCGACCCGTCGTCCATCCGAGTCGGGATGGAGACCGAGACGCACTTCTTGCACTCCTGCAGGACGTTCAGCATGCTCTCTTCGACGTCGATCAGCCCGGCTATCTGCCGCAGCTGGCTCCGGGCCATCTCCCACGGGTTTTCCTTCAGGTGGGACGGAGGTGCCTCGACTGTGGTCACTCGTGCTCCTTTATCCGGAAGACGGTCTGGGCCGTCGATGGAGGGGTGCCGTCCTCCGAGTCGACCGGCTGCGCTCGCAGCCTGAGGACGTACGTGCCGGCGGGAAGGATTTTGCCGTTTGCGTCGCGGCCTGTCAGGCCGAACGCGTAGCGGCCGGGCAGGAGGTCGCGGAGCCTGGCGATGACGCCGAGCCTTTTGCCGTCGGTCGTCCAGAGCTCGACGTCGAGGACGCCGACGGGCTCGAGCGCGTCGCCATGGCCATCGAGGCGACCAGCGCGGAACGCGACGACCGCCGGTGCGGAGGCCGACGGTGCGAACTCCCAGTTCGAGATGCCGACGGCGCCAACCAAATCAACGGTTTTCGAGGGAAGCTTGGCGACAGCCCAGGGGATCCGTATCGGCTGAGCGCCTGAGGCTGTCGCGAGCAGCACCCCGCTCACGCCGTCGGAAACCCCACCTGGAGCCGAAATCGCAAGGGTCACCACCGCGGATGCGCCGGGCCCGAGGTTGAGCCGTGCCGGCTGCGCCGTAAAAGTCACCGCGGGCCGGTCCGAGCGGTCTTGGACGAAGGACAAGCCGACGTCCAGAACCCGCTTCGAGATGTTCTTCACCGTGATCGCGCGTGTCTCGCTCCACTTTGTATCGCTCGCTCGTCCGAAGGCGAGCGTTGCAGGATCGATCGCAAGATCGGCGGCGGCCGCTGCTTTCGGATCGACGAGGCCCGAGCCCTCGCGTGTCACGCCGCCTCCAAGCGGTGAGGCGCTTCCTACGAGCACGCTACGGAGATCGCGTGCGCTCAGGTCGGGACGCCCCTCCTTGACGAGCGCGGCGGCGCCTGCAACGACCGCGGCCGCGGCGCTCGATCCGGTGGAAGTCGCGTAGCTCCCTCCCACGTCGTCTGTGGCCAGGCCGACTCCCGCGGCGACGAGATCGGGCCGCACCCGGCCGTCGAATGCAAGGCCGCCTGATGAGAACGGGGCCACGACACCCGCGCCGGCGTTTCCAACCTTGGTCGAGGCAGTAAGAGATATTTGCCCCTGGTCCCCGGCTCGCAGGCCATCGACGGCCTCGCGGCCCGCGTCGCCCGGAACGGCCACGACCGGCACGGCAGCCGCCCGGGCAAGATCGAGAGCGCCCGCGGGTAGTTCCGAGCCATAGACGAGGAGCGCAGCCGCGCCGGCGGCCTTTGCGTTCTCAGCCTTCTGCACGAGCGAGGTCCCGTCCGCCGGAACGAGCACTGCCCGCCCCGCGACCCGGCTGATGCCGTGGGGATCGAAGAAGTCGGCCAACTCCGCGCCCCCCACCTCGGCTTCGGGTGGACGGGCTGGATCCGCGAGAGACGGACCTAGCAGACCTGTCACCCCGAGCGTGACCCCCGGACCCGTACCCACCAGGCCGAGGATTCGAGCCGGCTCGTCGAGTACCGTGCGTCCGTCGACCGTGAGCTTCGTTTCCGTCTGGAGAACTTCGCGTCGCGTGTCGAGCGCACCGACGCTGAGCGAATCGGCCGCCGATCCGGGTGCTGCCACGCTCCCGAAGCCGACGCCGGCATCGCCATCGTTTCCGGAGGGGGCCACCACGAGCGTGCCGAGCTCCGTGGCGCCGGTGACGGCGCGCGACTCGGGACTGTCGGCGAAGGCCGCGAATGGCTCCACCAAGGGCGCCAGGGCCACGTCGGCCGCATCCCGCGACGACCCGTCTCCATTTGGGTCGACCGCCCGCTCGAGGCCGGCGATCAGCGTGTCACCGCTCCCGACCACGGCGTACCTACCGTCCTCGACCTGCTGCCAGCCGAGCACTCGCAGAGGCAGGATGTGTGCCCGCTTCGCGACTCTCAGAACGAGGCCCGCCATGCGAGTTCCGTGCGACTCGACGTCGCCTGGATCGCCCGGATTCGCGTCGGCTTCGGCCAACCGGTCGTCGGAAACGAGGTCGAATCCGTGACTTACTCGCCCTCTGAGCGTCCCCGCGGACCGGTCGACGCCCGTATCCAGCAGGGCGATCTGAACTCCTCGCCCGTCGAAGCCGGCCAGCGCTACGCCCGGATCCAGGCCCGGCCCGGGCGCCGAGCGGGTCTCTGCCGGGTAGACGTTCCGCACCGGATAGATGCCGACAACGATCGGATTGCGGTCGAGCTCAGCGACCGCGCGCGCGTCCAGCTCGGCCGAGAAACCATCCAGGACACGGGTGAAGACGAACTTCCGCTCGATGACGATGCCTCGCTGACGCAGGGCGGCGAGCAGGGTCCGCTGCAGCCCTTCGACGTCCTTCGTCCACTGGCGCTCCTCTGCTGCGCTCGGCCGGGTGGGCGAACTCGCGACCCGCTCCGCGACCGAGGGCGACGAGAGGACCACGATCATGCGCTCACCCTGCACCGGCTTTGTACGGTCGCCGAAGACCGAGTGCCAAGCGCGAGCAGCGACCCGACCCGCCGACTCTCCGGCACCCTGCACCGTTCCGGCGAGGAGGAGAGCGGTCGCAACCGAGGCGATTGCGGCGAGAGTTAGTGCGCGCGCGAACTCAGGCCGCCGTCGCATACGCATCGAGCGCAAGATACTCCGGATATGGGACGACCGCGGCAAAGCGGCCTGCAGAAGCGATCATCGCTGCGTTATCGGTACAGAGCTCGAGTGGCGCGAGAGCCGCTCCCGGCAGCGACGATCGCAACTCGGAGTTGGCGGCAACGCCCCCAACAACGGCGATGCGGTCGAGCCCGGTGGCCGACGCGCCTTCGAGCGTCCTCTCGGCCAGGGCGCGCACGATCGCGCGCTGGTAACTGGCGGCCAGGTCTGCGCGGCGCTTATCCAGTTCCTCTGCAGGCAGTTCGCGCACCGCGTAGAGCAGCGCAGTCTTCAGACCTGAGAAGGAGAAGTCGAGGCCGGGCACGCGTGCGACCGGGAACGAGTACGCCTCCGGGTCTCCTTCACAGGCAAGCCGGTCGATCGCCGCGCCGCCGGGGTACCCCAGCCCGAGCAGGCGCGCGCCCTTGTCGAAAGCTTCGCCCGCGGCATCGTCGAGCGTAGTTCCGATGGAGTGAAAACCGCTTCGGTCTCTCACTTCGAGCAGGAGAGTGTGGCCGCCGCTCGCGAGCAGGCAGAGAAACGGGGGCTCCATGGGGTCTGGCTCCAGATAGAGCGAGGCCACGTGGCCATGCAGGTGGTCCACCGGGATCAGCGGAAGGCGCCGCGACCAAGCGAGCGCCTTCGCGGCCGAGAGCCCCATGAGTAGCGCGCCGATGAGACCTGGGCCTCGGGTGACGGCGACGGCCTCGACGTCGTCGAGCCCCGCGCCGGCGCGCTCGAGTGCTTCCGAGACGACAGGCGAAACCAGCTCGAGATGCCGCCGCGACGCGACCTCCGGCACGACGCCTCCGTACCGGGCGTGCAGCTCCGCTTGGGAAGCGACGACGTTGGCCAGCAGCCGTCCGTCGCGAGTGACAACGCCGGCGGCGGTTTCGTCGCAGGAGGTCTCGACCCCGAGGATCAACTCCAACGCCTAGTGCTCCTCGCCGAGGGTGTCCCGGATCGGGTCCCTCCACATGATCAATGCATCTTCCCGATTGTCCGTGTAATAACCGCGGCGGAGGCCGCTCGTCTCGAAGCCAAAGTGTTCGTAGAGCGCGATTGCCGTCGTGTTCGAAACGCGAACCTCCAGCGTGTAGCCGCGCCGCGGATCTCCTGAGGTCAGCTCGAAGAGCTCATCCAGCAGACGGCTGGCAACGCCTTGTCTGCGCCAGTTCGGGAGCACCGCCAGGTTCATGATGTGCCAGGCGTCGACGTACCGGGAGACGATCAGGTACGCAATCAGGATTCCCGTGTCGGGGTCGTAACCGCCGAGCGAGAGCGACGAGGGCTTCGCCAGCTCGCCCGCGAACATCGAGCGCGACCACGGCGTCGGGTAGACGGAGTTCTCGATCCGCTCGATCCCATCGAGGTCGTGCAGCGATAGCCGCCGGACATCGACCTTGGCACGGGCGATCATGGCGCGAGCGCCCTCTCGGCGTCCGGCAGGCGGAGGTAAATGGGCTCGGCCAGCTCCGCGGCGCCGAAATTCGCGGCGAGGGCGGCGTGATGGCGGGCCCACGGAACGTGGCGAGGATCGTCGTCTGTGGGAACGGCGGCGCCCCTCTCCTCGAGGAGAGCGCGGTAGCGGACTGCGCCGTCGCCGACATAGGTCGCGCCGGACTTCACGGAGAATCGCTCGGTGTGGACTACGACGGGGACGCCCTCCGCGAGCGTGAAGACCTCGCTGCGGCGGCCGTCGATCAGGGGGATGGCCTCAGAGGCTCCCTGAGCGAGAGCCGCGAGAGTCGAGACTCCGGCAACCGGCGCCTCGAGCGCAAAGGAGAGCGCGCGCGCGGTCACGAGACCCATACGCAGCCCGGTATAGCTCCCCGGCCCGGTGCCGACGGCGATCCGCTCGACGGAGTCGCGCTCCAGCCCGGCATCCGCGAGCAAACCGTCGATGTCCTCGAGAATGCGGACGGCCCTCGAAGCCCGTTCCCCGAGCACCGCGCCGCCCTGGACGAGCGCCGTCGTCGCGACGTCGGTGGCGGTGTCAAACGCGAGGACCAGCACGGCCTAAAATGGTCGTTTCCAGGGATTTTTCTGCGCTCGAGAGGACGATCAGTCTATGCCTCTCCTCTAGGTGCCGCAAACGAACTTCCACGCGGGCGGGGGGAAGAAAGCCCGCTCCCGCCTCGGGCCATTCGACGAAAGCGACCGCGTCCTCGAAGTAGCGCTCGAGATCGCCCCACTCCGAATCTGACATGCCCTCGAACCGGTACAAGTCGAGATGTGAAACGTCTACATGGCCGTGATACAGGTGGCCGACGGTATAGGTGGGGCTCGTTACTGGGCTCGTCACGCCCAGCGCCCGACAGGCGCCGCGCACGAAAGTCGTCTTCCCCGCGCCCAGCTCGCCGGCAACCGTGACCACGTCACCCGGCGAGAGCCTGGAGGCCAGCGAGGCCGCAATGCCCTCGGTTTCCTCGGGCGAGGACGACTCCACCTCGATCATGGCTCCAGCCTAGTTAGAAAAGACCGAGCTGCTCGGCAGACGGGAGAGGCGCCTGGGGCACCGCTGTCGGAAACTGGATCACCTGCGCAGGCGGCGAAGTGCCCTCGGCGATCAGCTCGGGGATTCGCCGGAAGTCGTCCTCGAGGGTTCGGAGCATCGCCGGGGTATAGAGAGCCGCGGCCGGGTGATAGAGCGGGTAAAGCGTGATCGGCCTCCCGCCGAGCGTCGTTTCCTGGGGGCGGCCGTGCACTCGTGTGATCCCGTGCGGCTTGCCGGAGAGAAGCTTCGTGGCGAAGTTGCCAAGCGTGGCAACGAGCTTGGGCTCGATCAGCTCGAGCTGACGGAAGAGGTGGCCTTCACAGGCCTGGATCTCGTCGGCCTGTGGGTCGCGGTTCCCGGGGGGCCGGCACTTGATCACGTTGGCGATGTAGACGTCCTCGCGCGTAAGGCCGATGCCGCCGAGCAGCTTGTCGAGGAGCTTCCCCGCCTGTCCGACGAACGGATAGCCCTGCTGGTCCTCGTGGAAGCCCGGAGCCTCGCCGACGAACATGAGGTCGGCGCCCGGATCGCCAACGCCGAAGACGACCTGTGTCCGCCCCTCGGCGAGCCGACACCGCGTGCAGGCCGCTGTCTCGGTCGCGTAGGCCGCGAGCGCGCCGCGACGGTTCAGCGCTTCAGGATCCGCAGCCACAGCTCCCGCCGCAGCAGCCGCCGCCGGAGCCTCCGCCGAAGCTGGGCTGCTCGGCGGTGCCGTGAGTCGCGAACACGGACAGCTGCCGACGCGTCTTGCCCGAACCGCAGTCCGGGCAGTCGGGATCGCCGTCGTCGACGCGCAAGAGCTCCTCGAAGTGGCTCTCGCACGTCATGCACACGAACTCGTAGATCGGCATCGCCGAGGCAGTTTAGGCAGCTACCCGGACGCACCGCAAACCCCTAGCTACTCTGGACGGCGGGCGCCGCCGGGCAGAGCCCGGCTCTGCCCCGCCTGGCGCGTTCGCCGCAGGATCCTGCGCTCGCGGGACCTCGCCGTACCGCTTCGTACTGTCTCGGGCCCGCTCGCTGTCTCCTTTGCGAACGACGCCCCAGAGCGCTAGGGGCCGGGTTGCTTAGGTTGCTTCGCGATCGAGCTCGAGCGCGCAGGAGTTGATGCAGTAGCGCCGGCCGGTGGGTCGCGGTCCATCTCCAAACACGTGGCCCAGGTGGCCACCGCAGTTCGCGCAGTGGACTTCCGTCCGAGGCGCGAGCAGACCCCAGTCGCGCTCCGTCTCGACCGCCTCCCCACTCGCGGGCTCGTAGAAACTGGGCCAGCCCGTGCCCGAATCGAACTTCGTGTCCGAGCGGAAGACTTCTGCGCCACAGCCGGCACAGCGGTACACGCCAGGCTCCTTGGTCGCGTGGTAAGCGCCCGTAAACGCCCGCTCCGTCCCCTTCTCACGGAGGACGCGGTACTGCTCGGGCGTCAGCTCCTGACGCCATTCGTGTTCGGTC
>Ga0307308_10000357_pt1 | contig 15791 bp, 14 predicted proteins | sample ER_DNA_195_FD_194501 | JGI IMG/M metagenome (GOLD analysis project Ga0307308, IMG submission 194501) | Bulk soil microbial communities from the East River watershed near Crested Butte, Colorado, United States - ER_DNA_195 | ecosystem: Environmental > Terrestrial > Soil > Floodplain | place...
GCCGCGATTCCGATGGAATGGCGGCAGAATCGGGATCAAACATCGGTGATCCTCGCATTTATTCCAATGACCGCAATTGTAATGTACGGTTTCGCGTCAGGCGTTTTGGCTGAGGAAAGATGCACAAACCGGAAAAGCTGAAACGGATCGGCTCTCGACGCGCCGCGCCGTCGGGCGGGGCCGCGAAGCTAACGAATTCGCGGTTGCCAGATACGCAGCTGTACGAGCGGCTGCCTGAGCTGCAGCTGATCTACGACACAGCGCCTGTCGGGCTCGCATTTCTTTCACTCGATTGCCGTTACGTGCAGATCAATCAGCGCCTGACGGAAATTTGCGGTATTTCGGTAGCCGACCATATCGGGCGATCGGTTCGCGAAACCGTGCCTGCGGTGGCGGAACAGGTGGAGCGACTCGTCCAGGCTATTGTACGCACAGGCGAGCCCGTCACCGGCGTCGAGGTGCGCGGGCAGAAAGCCGACAAGAGCAACGCGGACCATGTCTGGATCACCAACTGGCACCCTTTGAGAAATGCCGATGGATGCATCATCGGCATCAACGTAGTCGCGGAAGATATAACGGAGCGCAAGCGCGCCGAATGTGCCCTCCGTGAGCTCAACGAAACGCTCGAGCAGCGGGTACAAGCCGAAACGTACGAACGTCTCCGCATCTGGAATGTCTCGCAAGACCTTCTTGTGATCGCGGACGTGGATGGCAAATTTCTCAACGTGAACCCTGCGTGGACCGCGTTGCTTGGCTGGTCGGAAGCGGAGCTGATCGGAAAGACTTCACAATGGATGCTGCATCCGGACGACCACGATAAGGCACGCGCCGAGACCAAGCGACTTGCCGCGGGTCATGTTACGCAACGCTTCCTGACCCGATTACACCATAAGGACGGAACGTATCGATGGCTGTCATGGAAAGCGGCTCAGGATAAAGGCCGCATATACGCAATGGCACGAGACGTGACGGAACTGAGGGATGCCGAGAACAAATTGATGGAAGCCCGGCAGGAGCTTGCGCAGGTGTCGCGCCGGACGACATTGGCGGCAATGTCAGCCGCAATCGCGCATGAGATCAGGCAGCCTCTCGGCGCGATTGTTACGAACGCAAATGCCGGTCTTCGCTGGCTGGACAGGGCGACGCCGGATCTCGACGAGGTGCGTGATACTCTCAAGCACATCTTCGCCGATGGTCACAGGGCAAGCGAGGTGATTCAGTCGGTCCGCGGGATGTTTGCAAAGAGCGATCAGCTCGGAGTCCCGCTCGATGCAAATGAGCTCATTCGGGAAACAATTGCGATAGCGAGCGACGAGCTGGAAGCGGCTAAAATCGACATTCAACTTGAACTTGCCGGTCAACTCCCTCTGATCCCCGCGCATCGGGGCCAGCTTCAGCAAGTCGTGCTGAACATCGTGACCAATGCTGCCGAATCCATGCGCAATATTGACGACAGGGTGCGAACGCTGCGCGTGCGATCCAAGCCGTTCGACTCGAGCGGGGTGGCAGTTTCGGTGCAGGATTCCGGCCCTGGAATTAATTCGGAAAATATTGACCGCATCTTCGACGCGTTTTTCACTACCAAAACCAACGGGATGGGTATGGGCTTGGCGATATGCCGCTCGATTGTCGAGGCCCATGGTGGAACCTTGTCAGTTTCGCCGGGAGTGCCGTACGGTTCCGTATTCCACATCGTGCTACCCGGTAATCAATGACACCGCCTCAAGGCACGCGCACTCAGGCCAAAACCGAGCGTCCCGACACGCAGCCGGTCGTATTCGTCGTGGATGACGACGCTTCGCTGCGCGGGGCGGTGAGCAATCTGGTCCGTTCGGTAGGGCTGAAGGTCGAGGCCTTCGCGTCGACAACGGAATTCTTTGCGGCGAAGCGGCCGGACGCCGCGTGCTGCCTGATCCTCGATGTCAGGTTGCCAGGCGTGAGTGGGCTGGATTTTCAGGCGGAACTTACGAAGGCGCAGATCCAGATTCCCATTATTTTTATAACCGGGCACGGCGATATTCCAATGTCCGTGAAAGCGATGAAGGCTGGCGCCGTCGAGTTCCTCACCAAGCCGTTCCGCGACCAGGACCTATTGGACGCTATACAGATCGCCCTCGAGCGTTCGCGCGCGAACTACGCAAACGAGAAGGCAATTTCTGAACTGAGAGCGAAATTCGAGACGCTCACACCGCGCGAACAGGAGGTCATGGCCTGGGTGACGGGCGGTCTCCTGAACAAGCAGGTCGCCGCGGAAATCGGGGTGACGGAAATTACGGTTAAGGTGCACCGGGGTAAGGTCACACGGAAAATGGGGGCGAAGTCCCTGGCCGACCTCGTGAAGATGGCGGACCTTTTGGGGATTCGCCGCACAAAAACCTAGGGAAACTATACCTTGGTGTAATTTCTCGTCTCCTTCCGATAGTTGAACGTTACCTTCGGAATCGTGCATAGCGCGGCTCGACGTCTTATTTCTATCATCATCGAAGGACGCCAACTTGCCGAAGATGCCCGTGATAGCCATTGTCGATGATGATGAATCGTTCCGCCGAGCCACGACGAGCTTCGTACGCTCCCTTGGTTATGGAACAGCCTCTTATGACTCAGCCGAAGCATTCCTGAAATCGGATCGCATTTCGGATGCAGATTGCCTGATTACCGATGTGCAAATGCCCGGGATGACCGGGATAGAATTGCAAGACCGGTTGATCGCGCAAGGACACAGCGTGCCGGTTATATTCATTACGGCTTTCCCGGAAATGAGGGCACGCGCGCAAGCACTTGCCGCAGGCGCGGTTGGTTTTTTGGCCAAGCCGTTTGACGATCATAACCTGATATCGTGCCTCAACGAGGCACTCGCCCGCGGCGCCTGAACCTTCGGCTTTGTTTGTGTGCTGTCGAGGCCTGGCTGCGAGTCGCGGCCTGATTGAGACTTGTCACACACAAATCTGCGCATCAAGCCGCGGACTTGCGCGCGAAACCTTGGTATAGGGTGCAACAACCTCTGTCCAATGGAGCGATTTGACGCGCGCGTTCTAGTCTCCCCATGCGGTCAATGTCATTGCGGGGAGACGATGAACATCACCATCAAGCCTTCAAATTATTCCGAGTCTGAGTGCGTGACGTCCGTTGCGCCTTGCATGCCTGAAGATATTGCTGCGCCGGCGGAATTTACCGTATTTATTGTTGACGACGATCAGGGCGTGCTCAAGTCGCTGGCGCGGCTCATCGGGGCCGCTGGTTATGCGACACAGAGCTTCTCGTCTGCCCAGCAATTTCTTGCCGAGCATGATCGGGACGTCCCGGGGTGCCTCGTTCTTGATCTACGGATGCCGGGCATCGACGGACGCGAGCTGCAGGCAGCGCTTTGCGGCGGTGGGGCCGACCGCTCGATCATTTTCGTTTCCGGTACGACGGATGCGCCGACCATAGTTGACGCGATGAAGGCGGGCGCGATCGATTTCCTGATCAAGCCGGTCAACTGCGGCGCGCTCCTCGCAGCGATTGAGACAGCGGTCGAACGGCAAAAGAAGTCGATGCAAAGGCGCGCCGAGCTCGCCTGCATCAAACGGCGGCTGGCACAGCTAACCCCGCGCGAAGCCGAGGTGCTCCGGCACGTGATATCGGGCCGTTTGAACAAGCAGATTGCCTGGGATCTCGGTACCGTCGAAAAGACCATCAAGGTGCACCGCAGCCGCATAATGGGAAAGATGGGCGTCCGCACGATTGCCGAGCTCGTCCGATTGACCGAACAGATCGGTCTCGCGCCATGCGAGCAAAAGCTAGCCCGCGGCAAGGAGGGCCCGGATTTGTTTTTTGATGTTCGGGCTAACCCCGACCGCATGGTTCGCCACGCGCTGCACATTGTCTAGCTCGCGGTGAACGCTTGGGGCGGGCCATCTAACCTTTTGGCCCGCCTTGCATTCCTAAAATCGTATCTATATAAGCCCCGAAATCACTCACGCGGATGCAGGCTTTAGGCTCCGACAATGGGCCACAAAGGCCGTCCGGTGGCCCAGATGGGCTCACAACCGTCCGCGGCGGATCAACCGGAGAAGATTATGGCGCTTCCTGACTTTTCGATGCGTCAGCTATTGGAAGCTGGCGTGCATTTCGGCCATCAGGCCCACCGTTGGAACCCGAAGATGGGCTCGTACATCTTCGGCACTCGCAACAACATCCATATTGTCGATCTCGCGCAGACTGTGCCGATGCTGCATCGGGCCCTGCAGGCGGTCAGCGACACCGTCGCTAAAGGCGGCCGAATACTGTTTGTTGGCACCAAGCGCCAGGCGCAGGACGCGATTGCCGACGCCGCCAAGCGCAGCGCGCAGTACTACGTCAATTCACGTTGGCTCGGCGGCACGCTGACCAACTGGAAGACGATCTCGGCTTCGATCGCGCGGCTGCGCAAGCTCGATGAGATGCTCAATTCCGGTGAATCCGTGGGCTACACCAAGAAGGAGCGTCTCACCATGCAGCGCGAGCGGGACAAGCTCGATCGCTCGCTCGGCGGCATCAAGGACATGGGAGGCGTGCCAGACCTGCTGTTCGTGATCGACACCAACAAGGAAGATATCGCGATCAAGGAGGCGCAGCGGCTTAACATTCCGGTTGCTGCCGTTGTCGACACCAATTGCGATCCGGCCGGCATCACCTTTGTCGTACCCGGCAACGACGACGCCAGCCGCGCTGTATCGCTCTATTGCGATCTCATCGCCAAGGCTGCCATCGACGGAATTTCCCGAGCTCAGGGCGAGATGGGCGTGGATATTGGCGCCGCCGAGAAGCCGATCGTTGCCGAGCCTGTGCCTACAGCGCCTGCAGGCGGGGATCTCGGCTTCGAGCAATTGCCCGGTCCACGCGGGGTTGCAGACGATCTCAAGAAGCTGCCCGGCATCTCGCCGGCGATCGAAAAACAGCTCAACGATCTCGGCATCTTCCACTATTCGCAGATCGCCGAGCTTAATGAGAAAGCCGCACACAATGTCGGCGAAGAGGTCGGGCTTCCCGGCCGTGTCGACGGCTGGATCGCAAAGGCGAAGGAATTAACGGCGGAGTGAAACGGGGCTTACGCCACTCGCGGTACTCTCAGGATCAAAGACGTGGATGGCCGGGAACAGGCCCGGCTATCGCGGCTCAAGGAAATCGATGATGGCAAATATCAGCGCCCAGATGGTCAAGGAGCTGCGCGAGTCGACTGGCGCCGGCATGATGGATTGCAAGGCAGCCCTGACTGAGAGCAATGGCGATATGACCGCGGCCCAGGATTGGCTGCGCAAGAAAGGTTTGTCCAAGGCGGCGAAGAAGGCGGGTCGCGTTGCGGCCGAAGGCCTGATCGGCGTGCAGGTGAAAGGCACCAAGGGCGTCGTGGTCGAAGTCAATTCGGAAACCGACTTCGTGGCACGCAACGACCTGTTTCAGGGTCTGGTGAAGATGATCGCCGACGTTGCACTGTCGGTCGGCACCGATGTCGAGAAGCTCAAGGCAGCGAAAGCCGGCAGCATCACGGTTTCGGAGTCGATTTCGGACACGATCGCCAAGATCGGCGAGAACATGACGTTGCGGCGGGCTGCCGCCCTGTCAGTCGGGAAGGGGGCAATCGGCTCCTATGTGCACAATGCGGTCATCGACGGCTTGGGCAAGATCGGGGTGATCGTCGCACTTGAGTCGACCGGCGAGGCCGAAGAACTGGCGGCTATCGGCCGTCAGGTCGCGATGCACGTCGCGTCCGCCAATCCGCTGGCGCTCGACGCCGAGGCACTCGATCCGGCAGTTGTGGAACGCGAGAAAAATGTACTTGCCGACAAGTTCAAGCAGCAAGGCAAACCGGCTAACGTAATCGACAAGATCGTCGAGTCGGGGCTGAAGACCTTCTACAAGGAAGTTTGCCTGCTGGAGCAGCCGTTTATTTTCGATGACAAGAAGAGTGTGGCGCAGGCATTGAAGGAAGCCGAAGGCAAAGCGGGCGGACCCATCAAGGTCACCGGTTTTGTCCGCTATGCATTGGGCGAGGGCATCGAAAAGCAGGAAACCGATTTCGCCGCCGAGGTCGCGGCCGCCGCCGGTCAGGCTTGATCGATCGCCGGCCGGCATGCCTCGCGGCGATCCCGGCACATGATCCCGAAAAACGAGCTTCGATTTTCGGAAATCATGCGTGCTAAGGATATAGGGGATCGCAACGCATGAGTGGCTCCGTTTATCGTCGTGTCATCGTTAAATTGTCCGGCGAAGCATTGTCGGCTGCGAATGGATTCGGCATTGACCAGGCAACGGTCGAACGCCTTGCAGCGGATCTTGCGGCGAGCGCGAAGCTCGGTGTCGAGCTTGGCGTTGTGGTCGGTGGCGGCAATGTCTTTCGCGGGATAGAGGTTTCGGAACGCGGCGTGCCGCGCCCCGTCGGCGATACGATGGGCATGCTCGCTACCGTGATGAATTGTCTTGTCCTCGAAGCCGCGATTGAACGGGCCGGGTGCGAAGCGCGCACATTGTCCGCGCTCGCGATGACGGCGGTCTGCGAAACCTACAATCGCAAGCGCGCCATGAAAAATCTCGGGAAAGGTCGCGTCGTGCTGTTGGCCGCCGGCACCGGCAATCCGTTTTTTACGACCGATACGACCGCGGTCCTGCGGGCAGCTGAACTCGAAGCGCAGGCCGTGCTCAAGGCCACCAATGTCGATGGCGTCTATACTGCCGACCCCAAAAAAGACCCGAAAGCGAAGCGTTACGACAAGATCAGCCACCAAGAGGCTATCGAAAAGGATCTCAGGGTCATGGATGGTGCTGCCTTCGCGCTTGCCCGAGAAAACCGGACGCCTATCATTGTCTTCTCTATCGCTGAAAAGGGCGCCATAGAGACCGTGCTACGCGGCAAAGGGCGCACAACGGTCGTCGGTTAGGCCGGCGAGGCATTTTACGCCGCCCGATCAAGGTGCGGCGTGCGAGGAATTGCCATGGCAAACGCAACTACGCATGACCTTAATGAGATCAAGCGCCGAATGCAGGGCGCAAGCGGCGTTTTGAAAGCTGAATTGTCGGGATTGCGCACGGGCCGTGCGTCCGCTCATCTGCTCGATCCGGTGATGGTCGACGCCTATGGCGCACAGATGCCGCTCAACCAGGTGGCAACCGTGAGTGTCCCGGAGCCGCGGATGATCTCCGTCAATGTCTGGGATCGCTCGCTGGTCCATCCGGTCGAAAAAGCCATTGTGAATTCCAATCTCGGGTTGTCGCCTGCAACCGAAGGTCAAACAATTCGTCTGCGCATTCCGGAGCTCAACGAGGAGCGACGCAAAGAACTTGTGAAGGTTGCCCACAAATACGCAGAAACTGCGCGCGTGGCGGTGCGTCATGTCCGGCGCGACGCGATGGACGTGATCAAGAAACTGGAAAAAGAACACAAGATCAGCAAGGACGACCACGATCGATTTTCCGGCGAGATCCAGAAGGCGACCGATGCCGGCATTGCAGAGATCGACCACATGCTGGCTGCAAAAGAAAAGGAAATCCTCACGGTCTGAGGTCGTGCCTATGCCCGAGGCCGAGATCCAGAAAAGCGCTACGACGGCATTCGACGTGCCGCGTCACGTGGCAATCATCATGGATGGCAATGGCCGCTGGGCGGCGGCACGTGGATTGCCGCGAGCGGAAGGACACCGGCGCGGTGTCGAAGCCTTGCGGCGGACCATTCGCGCCGCGGGCGAGATCGGTATCAAGATTGTCACGATTTTTTCATTCAGCGCCGAAAACTGGTCGCGGCCGGCGAGCGAAGTCGGCGAACTGATGGGACTCCTTCGCCGTTTCGTCCGCAACGACCTTGCCGAACTTCACAAGAGTAATGTCCGCGTTCGCGTAATAGGCGAGCGGGTGGGTCTTGAACCCGACATCGCGCGCTTGCTGGTCGAAGCCGAAGAACTCACAAAGAACAACGACGGCTTGACGCTCGTAGTTGCCTTCAACTACGGCGCGCGGCAGGAAATCGTGCGTGCGGCGCGCGGGATAGCGGAGGCGGTCAAACGAGGCGATCTGAACCTGGCTGACGTCGATATGGGCTCTTTTGGTCAGTTTCTGGACGCGCCTGACATTCCCGATCCCGACCTCATCATTCGCACCAGCGGCGAACAGCGGCTCTCGAATTTTCTTCTTTGGCAGGCCGCGTACAGTGAACTTGTCTTCGTGCCGACCTATTGGCCTGATTTCGATCGATCTGTTCTCGAATTCGCGATCCGCGAGTATCAGCAACGCGAGCGTCGGTTTGGCGGTCTCGTGGCGCAGACTGGATCGTGAATCCGTGGTTGATTCAAACCCCGTTTCCCATTCGAAAGATCCAGGCAAGCCGTTGACGGCAAGTAATCTCGCGCTGCGTGTCGCTTCGGCCGTCTTTCTTGCGCCGGTCGCGCTGCTGACGGCCTACTACGGAGGCTGGCCATTCATTCTTTTCTGGGGCGTGGCCGCGCTCGCAGTGTTGTGGGAATGGGTGGAACTGGTCGCCGGCAAGTCGCATCGACCACTGTTTCTGTCATGCGCCGGCGCGATTGCAGCCGCAGGCTTTTTGGTCTGGCTCGATCGTCCCATTTCGGCGCTGCTCATGTTGGGGCTTGGGGCGCTGGCTGCGGCGATTTTCTCACCGTCTACCCGACGATCGTGGGTGACGCTCGGCCTCGGATACGCTGGCGCAATGCTGCTCGCACCGACTCTTCTGCGTCACGACACCGCCTATGGCTTTGCCGTGATCGCGCTTTTGTTCGCCATCGTGTGGACGACGGATGTTTGCGGCTATTTTGCTGGCCGAGCCTTTGGCGGACCGAAGCTGATGCCTGTTGTTAGCCCAAAGAAAACATGGTCTGGCGTTATCGCCGGTACCGCCGGAGCTATGATTGCTGCGCTGCTGGTTGCGCGTCTTTTCGGATCTTTCAACACACTTGCGATCCTTGGGATTGCATTCGTGCTTTCGGTTTTGGCGCAATTTGGCGATTTGTTCGAATCCTGGGTGAAAAGGCAGTTCGGCGCAAAAGACTCCAGTCGTCTCATTCCCGGCCACGGCGGGGTGATGGACAGGCTCGACGGGTTCTGGGCGGCCGCCGTTGCGGGCTGTCTGATCGGATTGATGCGCGGTGGCCTCGATGGGCCTGCGCGCGGTCTGCTGGTATGGTGAGCGTATGAGTACAGTCGAAGTTGCGCGCACGAGTTCAAGGCCCTCTGGTGACGTGCGCGGGATAACCATTCTGGGTGCGACCGGATCGATTGGGGCCAGCACGCTGGACCTGATCAAACGCGAGCCGGGCCGCTATCGGGTGGAGTCGATCAGTGCGCGCCGCAATGCTGCGGCTCTCGGCAAGATTGCGCGCGAGGTTGGGGCACGCCATGCCGTGGTTGCGGATCATTCCGCCTATCGAGAGCTGAAGGACGCTCTTTCCGGTTCGCGCATCGAAGCCGCGGCCGGCGAAGATGCGTTGGTGGAAGCGGCGCAGCGGCCCGCGGATTGGGTGATGGCGGCGATCAGCGGCTCGGTCGGATTGAAGCCGACACTTGCGGCCATTGAGCGTGGCGCGACCGTCGCGCTCGCGAACAAGGAATGTCTTGTCTGCGCGGGCGGTCTTTTCATGCGCCGCGCGGCAACGACCGGCGCGACGGTACTTCCAGTCGATTCAGAACATAATGCTGTGTTTCAGGCGCTCGGCGCCGGCAACCGCGCCGATGTCAGACGCGCAATCCTCACGGCGTCCGGCGGACCCTTCCGGACTTGGTCAAAAGAAGCGATCAAGGCGGCGACGCCCGAACAGGCGTTGCGCCATCCCAATTGGGTCATGGGTCCCAAAGTCACGATCGATTCCGCCACGCTCATGAACAAGGGCCTTGAGATCATAGAGGCGCATCACTTGTTCTCGCTCAGATCGGACGAAATCGACGTGCTCGTCCACCCGCAATCTGTGGTGCACGGGCTTGTGGAGTTCCGCGACGGTTCGGTTGTTGCCCAACTTGGGTCTCCCGACATGCGAATTCCGATCGCGCATTGTCTGGCCTGGCCGCGTCGCATCGACGGGCCGGCGGCGCGACTGGACTTGGCTGGGTTGCGCGAGCTCACGTTCGAGGCGCCGGACCTGGAACGGTTTCCGGCGCTTGCAGTCGCGCGGGGCGCGCTGGAAACGGGTGGGGCTGCGCCCACTGTGCTGAACGCAGGGGATGAGGTCGCCGTCAGCGAATTCATAGCTGGCAAGATCGCTTTTCCGGCAATCACGGCATTGGTAGAGGCAACGCTTGATGCCGCCGCGAAACGCGGTTTATTGGCGGAACCGGCCGGAATCGACGCGGCGCTGGCCGTTGACCATATTGCAAGAAGTCTGGCACGTGACCTCTTGCCCGAAATTGCCGTAAAGGCATCCTAGGTTGGCTTTGGGCGACATAAAGGCCCTGCGGGGCAGAACGAGGCAATAATGGGAATGGAAATCATGGGAGGCTTGAGCGCTTTTGGCGGCGGCCTCGTCGGCTATGTCGTGCCGTTTTTGTTTGTTCTGACCATCGTCGTTTTTTTTCACGAGCTTGGTCATTTCCTGATGGCGCGTTGGTGCGGGATCAAGGTGCTGGTGTTCTCCATTGGCTTTGGCCCCGAGATCGCCGGGTTCTACGACCGCTATGGCACCCGCTGGAAGATTTCCGCAATTCCGCTCGGCGGCTATGTGAAATTTTTCGGTGACGAGAATGCCGCGAGCGTACCCGATCAGGCTGCCAGCGCGACCATGACCGAAGCGGAGAAAAAAGACAGCTTCCAATTCCAGCCGGTCGGATCGCGCGCCTTGGTTGTCGCGGCGGGCCCGGTCGCCAATTTCCTGCTGGCAATTGCCATTTTCGCCGGCATTTTCATGACTGTCGGCAAGCAAACCACCAGCGCCCGTGTCGATACCGTACAGCCCGGCAGCGCCGCGCAGACGGCGGGCTTTAAGCCGGGTGATATGGTCCTCACCATTAATGGTGAGAAGATCGAAAGCTTCTCGGACATGCAGCGTATCGTCAGCATCAGCGCGGGCGCGCCGCTGACCATCGAGGTCGAGCGCGATAATGCGCAGGTGACGCTCAAAGCCGTGCCACAGCTCAAGGAGCTCAAAGACAACTTCGGCAATGTCCATCGGCTTGGCGTGCTTGGCATCAGCCGCTCAATGGCGCCGGGCGACATCAAGACTGAGAAGGCGCCCCCGCTGCGCGCAATCGTCATGGGCGCGCAGGAAACCTGGTTCGTGGTGGACCGCACCCTGTCCTACATCACTGGCGTATTCGCCGGTCGGGAGGCCGCGGATCAACTCGGCGGGCCAATCCGGATCGCGCAGGTATCCGGACAGGTGGCCACCGCGGGGTTCGCCCCGCTGATCCACCTAACGGCGGTGTTGTCGGTATCAATTGGCCTGCTGAATCTGTTCCCAATACCACTGCTCGATGGCGGTCACCTTTTGTTCTACGCCATTGAGACGATTCGAGGTCGACCTCTTTCGGAGCGTGCACAGGAGCTTGGCTTCCGGATTGGGTTGGCGATCGTCCTCATGTTGATGATTTTTGCCACCTTTAATGACATCCTCCACCTCGCAACATCCTGACCGTTGCTGACGGGCAACTTTTTGAGGGAAAAGGGAAAGTTTGCGGGGAGTTTCGTTTGCGGCGCATAAAAAACGCTGTAAAAAGCTCGCCTAAGCAGCCCGAACCGTCTGTAGAATCCGCAGTGGGGGCGGCCGCAAAGAATTAAAAGGGCGCGTTGCGAATGGGACTTAGTGTGAGGAGGGTTCGGGGACTGGCTATTGGCTGCCTGATCCTCGGCGGTATCCTTGTCGGTGCTGGCTGCGTGACCCTTGCCTCCTCAGGCGCGGCGGTTGCGCAGACGGTCAGTTCGATCGTTGTCGAAGGCAGCCGTCGGGTCGAGCCCGATACGATCCGCTCGTATTTCAAGCCGGGTCCAGGGGGCCGGATAGGCCCGGAACAGGAAGACGAGGCGCTTAAAGCACTCGTTGCCACGGGGCTCTTTTCCGACGTCCGCGTCAGCCATACAGGCGGTCGCATCGTCGTGACGATCGTCGAAAATCCGGTGATCAACCGCGTCGCCTTCGAAGGCAACAAGAAAGCCAAGGACGAGCAGCTTACGGCCGAGGTGCAATCCAAGCCGCGCGGCACACTGTCGAGACCGACGGTCCAGGCCGATGTTCAGCGCATCGTCGAGATCTATCACCGCACCGGTCGGTTCGACGTCTCGGTCAATCCGAAGATCATCGAGCTGCCGAACAATCGCGTTGATCTGGTATTTGAAATTCAGGAAGGCGAGAAAACCGGCGTCAAAGAGCTGCGTTTTGTCGGAACGAAGGCATTTTCGTACGGTCGCCTGAAGGATGTAATCAAGACGTCGGAAAGCAATTGGCTGAGCTTTCTGCAAACGACCGACATCTACGATCCCGACCGTGTGGAAGCGGATCGCGATCTGCTGCGCCGCTTCTATCTGAAACACGGCTATGCCGATGTGCGTATTGTTTCGGCCGTCGGCGAATATGACCCCGCGCGAAAGGGGTTTGTTGTCACTTTCACCATTGACGAGGGCAGCCAGTATCGCGTCGGAAACATCGAAGTTATTTCAAACGTGCGCGCGATCGACCCGCAGATCTTGCGCGGGCAGCTCAAGTTAAGCACGGGCAGCGTCTATAACGCGGACCTCGTCGAAAAAAGCGTTGAGTCGATGACGGTCCAGGCCGCCAAGGTGGGCTATGCCTTCGCCAGTGTACGGCCACGTGGCGAGCGCAATTTCGAAACGAAGACCATCAATATCGCCTTTGTCGTCGAAGAAGGCGCGCGGGCCTATATCGAGCGCATCAATATCCGCGGAAACACGCGAACCCGCGACTACGTGATCCGTCGCGAATTCGATCTCGGCGAGGGTGACGCCTATAACCGTGCATTGATTGACCGCGCGGAACGCCGGCTGAAGAACCTCGGTTTTTTCAAGGTCGTGAAAATCACCAATGAGCCGGGTTCGGCACCCGATCGCGTGGTCATCAATGTCGATGTCGAAGAACAGGCTACCGGCGAGTTCTCGGTTTCCGGCGGCTATTCGACGGCGGACGGTTTCATCGCGGAAGTCAGCGTCGCTGACCGCAACCTGATGGGTCGTGGCAACTATGGCAAGGCGTCGGTCACTTACGGCCAACGCGTTCGCGGTTTTGATTTGTCGTTCGTCGAGCCCTTCCTGTTCGGCTATCGTATGGCCGGCGGCATCGACATTTTCGGTCGCCAGAACCTGGCCTCGCAATATGTGTCCTACGACAGCCAGACCATCGGGACCAATCTGCGGCTCGGTTTTGCGCTAACCGAAGAAATCGCGTTCCAGCCGCGGTACACGTTCTATCAGCAGAAGATTACGCTGCCGTCTCAGTACGATGACTGTCAGTTTTCAAGTAACGCCCTCATCAATGGTGGGACTGGCGTAACGCCAGGGAATGAGCCGTTCCCCACCAATCCCCCCGGCGGGCCAGGGGACACGATCGTTAACCCGCCCTTTGGCTGCTACGCCAATGGCGAAGCGTCGCTCGCGGTTCGCAAAGAGCTCGCCCAGGGCCCCGTGAACGTGTCCTTGGTGGGCTATACGGTTTCTTACAACACGCTCGACAACAACAAGCTTCCGACCAGCGGCCTCTATACCGAACTGCGGCAGGATTTCGCCGGCGTCGGCGGCGACGTACAATTCATCCGCACCTCGTTTGAAGCACGCAACTATTACGAGGTGTTCTCCGACATAGTCAGCGTCGTCAAGGTGCAGGCCGGTAACATCTCGCCTTGGGGCGGCGAGCAGTTGCGCATGCTCGACCAGTTCCAGATGGGACCGAACCTCGTGCGAGGTTTTTCCACCGCCGGTATAGGACAGCGCGACTTGACACCCGGCACGACTAATGACGCTCTCGGCGGCAGCCTCTATTGGGGCGCAACCGTCGAGGCGCAGACGCCACTGTACTTCCTGCCGAAGGATATCGGCATCAAGGTCGCGGCTTTTGCGGATGCAGGCAATTTGTGGAGTTACAAAGGCCCGACGTTCTGGAACGTGACCGGCGAAACTCTTCAGGTCGGCCTCGACAGCGCATCGTTCATCCGCAGCTCGGTCGGTGTCGGCTTGCTGTGGGATTCCCCGCTTGGGCCGCTGCGTTTCGATCTTGCCTATCCGCTCACGAAATACTGTGCGACGCCGACCCTCGGTGGCCCCGAAGTTTGTGACCGCACGCAGTTTTTCCGGTTCAGCGGCGGCACCAAGTTCTGATCTCGGCTGCCCTGGCGTGCCAAGGAATCGGACTGCACCGGGTATGAACGAGCCGATCTTCTTACGACAATCGTCGGGCCTCACGCTTGAGGAAATCGTTGCGTTGACCGGTGCGACGCAGGCCACGCCGACGCCGTCCCGCCGAATCGTCAATATCGCTCCACTCGACCGGGCGGCGCCCTCGGATCTTTCATTTCTTGACAGCCGGAATTTTGCCAAGGGTGCGGCCGTGACGCATGCGGGCGCGTGCCTCACGACTGCGGCACTTGCCAAAGAACTGCCTTCGCAGGTCGCGGTTCTGATCGTGCGCGAACCGTATCGCGCCTTTGTCATTGCGGCTCGCGCCCTGTTTCCGCACGCACTGCGACCATCGTCGCTGTCCGATGCTGGCGATTTCGCTTATGCACACGTCGACAGCAGCGCCCGGACCGAAGACGGTGTCAGCATCGAACCGGGCGCAGTGGTTGGACCTCGCGTCGAGATCGGCAGCGGCACTGTGATTGGAGCGAACGCCGTCATTGGCGCGGACGTACGAATAGGCCGCGAGTGCTCGATCGGGGCCGGGACGAGCCTCAGCAATGCCTTGATCGGCGATCGGGTCATTGTTCACCCGGGCTGCAAGATCGGCCAGGATGGCTTCGGCTTCGTGATGAGCGGAAAGGGGCACCTCAAGGTTCCGCAGGTGGGCCGCGTGATCATTCAGGACGATGTCGAGATAGGGGCCGGTACCACGATTGACCGCGGTGCAATTCGCGACACGGTCATTGGCGAGGGAACCAAGATCGACAACCTGGTACAGGTAGGCCACAATGTCAGCATTGGCCGGCATTGTGTCATCGTTGCTCAGACGGGAATTTCCGGCAGTTCGACTCTTGAGGACTTTGTTGTGCTGGGTGCGCGCGTTGGACTGAACAACAACGTGACGATCGGCGAAGGGGCGCAGATCGCGGCCATCAGTGTCGTGCACGGGGATGTGCCGCCGAGCGCGCGTTGGGGCGGCACACCGGCCAAACCGGTCAGGCAATGGTTCCGCGAGATGATGATTCTCGAACGGCTTGCGCGGCAGAAGGGCGGTGCCGACGCCGGGACCGATGAGTGAGACGGCTGTCATGAACAAAATCGTGACAACACTCGAAGCAGCGGACATTTTGACCGTTCTCAAAATGCTGCCGCATCGCTATCCGTTTCTGATGGTCGATCGCGTGATCGATATTCGCGGTGACGAACATGGAATTGGCATCAAGAACGTGACGTTCAACGAGCCGCATTTCCAGGGACACTTTCCCGGCAATCCGGTATTTCCCGGGGTGTTGATGATCGAAGGGATGGCGCAGACGGCCGGCGTGCTTTGTGTTGCTGCGACCGGGACGCAGCCGACATCCGTTTTTTTTCTCACCATCGACAAGGCCAAATTCCGCAAGCCAGTGCGGCCCGGCGATACGATCGAATATCACATGGACCGGATCACGCGCCGCAAATCGATGTGGTGGTTTCGTGGTGAAGCAAAGGTCGCGGGACA
>Ga0307308_10000358_pt1 | contig 15780 bp, 13 predicted proteins | sample ER_DNA_195_FD_194501 | JGI IMG/M metagenome (GOLD analysis project Ga0307308, IMG submission 194501) | Bulk soil microbial communities from the East River watershed near Crested Butte, Colorado, United States - ER_DNA_195 | ecosystem: Environmental > Terrestrial > Soil > Floodplain | place...
TCGGCTTCTGCGACGAGATGGGCAACCGCGACGAGCACTGCCCGATCCGGCCCCACAAGGACAACGTCCTCGGCGCCTGGGCGGAGAAGTCGAAGGCCGCCAAGGCGGCTGGGCGCGAGCTGACCGTCAAGTAGCCGCGGCCCGGCGCCACCGCACCCGACGAGCGTTGAGACTCACGCTCCGATGTCGGCGACGAACCGTCGGATCACACGCGCGAGCCGGGGCCCCGCCTCGGCGCCGGCCGCCATCACCTCTTCGTGACTCAACGGCTCGCCGCTGTACCCGGCCCCGGCGTTCGTCACGAGCGACACCCCGCAGACTTCGAGGCCGGTCCACCGGGCCGCGATGCACTCGAGGACGGTCGACATCCCGACGGCGTCGGCCCCGAGGCCGCGGAGCATGCGGACTTCGGCTGGGGTCTCGTACTGTGGCCCGAGCAGGCCGGCGTAGACGCCCTCGGCGAGGTCGACATCCTCGGCCGCGCCGGCGGCCTTCAGGGCGGCCCGGAGTCGCGGACTCCACGCGTCGGTCAGGTCCTGAAAGCGCGGACCGATCTGGTCGGCGTTCGGGCCGAGGAGCGGCGTCCGGCCGGTCAGGTTGAGGTGATCGGAGATCACCATCAGCGTCCCGGGACCGAAGGCCGGGTTGACGCCGCCCGCGGCATTGGTCAGCACGACGATCTCGGCACCGAGCTTCCGGAAGAGCAGGACCGGCTGGACGACGAGCCCGGGATCGTTGCCCTCGTAGACGTGGAAGCGGCCCTGGAGCATGACGACCGGCGTCTCGCCCAACCGACCGAGCAGCAGCCGCCCGACGTGGCCGGGCGCGGTCGCGGCCGGCCAGCCGGGCAGGTCGGCGAACGGGATCGAGACGGTGTCCGCGAGGTCGTCGGCGAGCCCGCCGAGCCCGGAGCCGAGCACGATTCCGACCTTCGGCACGAGATCCGAGCGGGCGCGAACGGCGGTCGCGAGCGCATCGATCCGGGCGGGCTGGTCGGCGGGCGCGATCGGCCGGGCGCGATCGATCGGGGGGGTCGTGTCGGCGGTCACGGGCGTGCGGGCCTCCGGATGCGCGTCCAGGGGAGAGACGGCCGAGGCCCGCTGCGGCAAAAGCCCGACGGACGTACCGACACCGGGATGCCGGTCGCAGTCCGCCGGGCGGTCGTCACTCGGGCGGGAACGGCCGAAGCCGTCGGGTCCGGGCAACGAAGCGCCCGAAGCGACCGGCGTGGAGCGGAGGTCCTTGATGTGATCTCGGTGTCCCCGGTTCCTGACGGCCCCTTCGGGCAAGACCGAAGATACGGCCCGCCCGGCGGCAGGGTCAACGGAGTTGTCCACCAACTGCCCTCTCGCACGCCGTGGAGTATCCACGAGTTCTCCACCGATGTGGATGATGCGTGGACAACATCGTTGGTTCAGTGCTCGCGACGTCGAGTTCGAGCCGGAGGAGACGGTCGTGGCGACATGGAACGAGCTCGCGATCGCCCGCCCGCTGCTGATCGAGCGCGCGCGGGCGCTGTTTCTCATCGAGCAACCGGACGCGCCGGGTCCGGCCGGCCTCGGCTACCTCGCGACGGTCCGAGCGGATGGAGGCCCGCGCGTCCACCCGATCTCGCCCGCAGTTCTCGACGGTCACCTCTATGCATTCATCCTGCGCAAGACGCCGAAGGCGGCCGACCTCCTCCGCGATCCCCGGTTCGCCCTGCACAGCTGGCCGCTGCCGTTCACCGACGAGGGCTTCGATGACGAGGAGATCCATCTCGTCGGGCGGGCGATCCCGGTCGCGGATCCCGCGCTCATCGCCCGGGTCGGTGTGGCAGTCGGCGACGATCCGACGGGCGGCGTCGTCTTCGAGCTCGATCTCGTCACGGCGATGCACAAGCATCGACGCGGCGGGCTGACGTACGACGTGTGGCGGGCGAGCGACCGGCACTGAGCCGACCGCCGGGCCCTGCTGAACCGCGACGCCTACCCGCCCATGGCGAACATCTCGAGCCGCGGCAGGCTCGACGACGTGGCCTCCGTCCGCTCCTCCGAGTAGCGATCGTCGCGAACCCGCCAGACCGCGGCCACCGCCTCCCGCAGGGCCAGGTCGTTGGCGGCTGCGTCGGCGAGAGACGGGTCGCGCAGGACCGCCCGCAGGTCGTGACCCTCCCCGGTGAACAGGCATGTGTAGAAGCGTCCCTCGGCGGACAGCCTGGCGCGCGTGCAGTCGCCGCAGAACGGCGTCGTCACCGACGCGATGACCCCGACCTCGCCGATGCCATCGCGATAGCGCCAGCGAGTGGCGACCTCGCCGCGGTAGCGCGGGGGCTCGGGCTCGACCGGCATCGCCGCATCGACCCTTGCCACGAGCTCGTCGGCACCGACGACCTCGTCCATCCGCCAGCCGTTCGTGTGGCCGACATCCATGAACTCGATGAACCGGAGGGTGACGCCGGCATCCCGCGCCCAGCGGGCCATCGGCACGATGCTCGCCTCGTTGATGCCGCGCCGGACGACCATGTTGATCTTGATCGGCCCGAGCCCGGCCTCCTGCGCGGCGGCGATCCCGTCGAGGACCTTCGCAACGGGAAAGTCCACGCCGTTCATCGCGCTGAACACCGCGTCGTCGAGCGAGTCCAGGCTGACCGTGACCCGGCCCAGGCCCGCCGCGGCCAGCGGGCCCGCCAGCTTCCGCAGCGCGGATCCGTTGGTCGTCAGGGTGAGGTCGAGCTGCTCGCCGTCCGGCCGGCGGATCGCCGCGAGCTTCTCGACGAGGATCGGCAGGTCGCGCCGGACCAGCGGCTCACCGCCGGTCAGGCGCAGCTTCTCGACGCCCAGCCCGACGAACACCCGGGCGACGCGCTCGATCTCCTCGAAGGTCAGCACCTCCGATCGCGGCAGGAACGCGTAGTCCGCGCCGAAGATCTCCTTCGGCATGCAGTAGGTGCATCGGAAGTTGCACCGGTCCGTCACCGAGATCCGCAGGTCGTGGAGCGGCCGCCCAAGTCGATCCGCGAGTGCGGCGCCTGCACCCGGCGCCGGGAATTCGGGAGCGACGATCGTGTCCATCGCCATGATCCTACCCCGACCCGCCCGGCCACTCTCCGGAGCAGGTCGGCCCGTGGTGCGCGGCCGCCGTCGAATACCGGGTGCGGGCGGTCAACGAAGGTGCGGGGGCGGCCGGGGTCCGCTCCCCCGCCGGTACCACCGGCTTGCCCCACTGGTACCTCTAGCGGACTCCATCACACCCACCCCCGGCAACCACAATGCGGACACGCCCTGGAACCCCTGACAGCGCGCACCTGGAGAGGCAACGACGCATGGCCCAGACCGACGCACGAGCCGGATTCCGGCTCCCGTGGAGCTCCGACCGCCAGTCGAGCGAGACGTTCGACGGCGACTCGACGACTAGCCCGCAGGTCGCCGCGACCACCGGCTGGCCGAACGAGGACGCCGCAGCTCCGACCGAGAGCGCGGCAGAATCGGCGACCAACGCCAACGCGACCCAGATGGCCGACCCGTGGGCGACCCCCGCCCCTGTCGCCGCCGAGCCGGCTCCCGCGCCGAGCGCTCCGACTCCGCCCCCCGGCCGGAAGCCGACCAAGTTCATGGCCGACCTGACCAAGGCCATGCAGGCCGCAGCCGAGGATGCCCGCACGCGGGCCCTGACCCAGCTCCAGGCCGACGCCAAGGAAGCAGTCGAAACGATCCACGGCCGCTCGTCGACCGAGGCCGCCGGCCTGCGCCGCGCCGCCGACGACGATGTCGCCGCCGTCCGTGAATGGTCGAAGGCCGAGATCGCCCGCATCCGCGAGGAGACCGAGGGGAAGATCACGGAGCGCAAGGGGCGCCTCGAGACCGAGATCGACGAGCATGCCGGCTTCATCGAGCGCGAGATCGACGCTGTCCAGAAGACCGTCGCCGCCTTCGAGGACGAGATGGCCGCGTTCTTCGAGCGCCTCCTCGGCGAGGAAGACCCGAGCCGCTTCGCGACGATGGCCGAGAACCTGCCGGAGCCGCCCTCCTTCGAGGGCATCGTGGCCGCGCCGGCCGTCGAGATGCCGGAGACCGTGATCGAGTCCGAGCCGATCGAGACCGAGGCCGTCGCCGAGACCGCCGCTGACGAGACCGCGGTCGCCGAGACCGCCGCTGACGAGACCGAGGCCGTTGCCGAGACCATGACCGACGACGTCGTCGAGGCGGTTGCCGCCGAGCCGACCGAGACGCCTGAGGAGGTCGAGGCGGTCGATACGGTCGAGGACGACACGAGCACCGAGGCGCCCACCGGCACGATCGAGACCGCGACCGACGAGAATGGCGAGCCGTCATTCGGCTCGTTCGAGGGCGCCGAGGGCGGCGAGACCGGCGACGGCGAGATCGACCGCGAGGCCGCCTTCGCCGCCATCCAGGCCGCCGCGGAGGCCGCCGCCAGCGCCGAGGTCGCGGCTGACGCGGCCGCTCGCGCCGAGGCAGTCGCCGACGTCGCGATCGAGATCATGGGCAACCACGAGGATGAGGACGAGGCCGACCCCCGCTTTGCGGCCCTCGGCCTGTCCCCGGACTACGACGCGGCCGAGGCCGAGGCGCTCGCCGCCGCCGGCTCGTCCGAGGAAGAGATCCCCGAGATCGACGACGACGCGTTGGCCGCCCGCATCGCTGGGCTCGTGCCCGGCAAGAGCAAGGGCGAAGCGACCGACAGCGCCATGACCCAGGTGGTCGTGGTCGGCCTGGTCAGCGTCGCGAGCATCGCCAGCTTCAAGCGCCACCTCGGCCGCGTGTCGGGTGTCCAGTCGGTGGGCGTGTCGTCAGGGCCGGACGGTGAGTTCGTCTTTGCCGTCAAGCACGCCGGGGACGCCGTCCTGCGCGACGCGATCCCGTCCCTCCCGAGCTTCCAGGCCCGCGTCACCGGCTCGTCCGACGGCGTGGTGCACGTCACCGCTCATGACCCGGAGGGGGACGCGTAATCGGCCGGGCCGGTCCACGCATCCACCTCCGACAACCGATACCGGGGTACAACAGATCGTGGCACGACCAGCGATCGTCATCGCCCTTCCGCCGTCGGAGCGCGCTCCCGTCACCGAGGAGCTTCGAGCTGCCGGCTTCGAGGCGATCAACATCGGAACGCCCGATGAGCTCGATGCCCTCCTGACGGCGCGCCACGACATCGCGGTCGCGATCCTCGATGGCGAGAACGACTTCGACACCTCGCTCGAGTACTACGGACTGCTCCACGAGGGCGGCCACAACATCCCCGCGCTGATGGTCATGTCGGCTCAGGCGATCGACCGGATGTTCAGCCCGACCACGGCCGACGAGTTCTTCAGCCGGCCCTACACCGCCGATTCGATCCGCTGGCGCGTCGAGGCGATGTGCATCCGCTCGGTCACCGTCGACGACGGCTCCGGGCCGATCATCCAGGGCGGCTCGATGGAGATGGGCGACTGGTCGCGCCGGGCCACCGTCATCGCGATCTTCAACCCGAAGGGCGGGGTCGGCAAGACGACGATCGCCACGAACCTGGCGTCGGCGCTCCAGATCCACCAGGGCCAGAAGGTGCTGCTGGTCGACGCGGACACCGTGACCGGTCACGTGACGACCTCGCTCGGGCTCGAGGCGGTCCGGACCGTCGCCGACAGCTGGCGCGAGCAGGCCGATGACGGGATCGCCGAGTCCCTGACCGAGCTTGCCACGCCTCATCCGTCGGGCATGTCGGTCGTCTCGCTGACCACGTCGCCGTTGAACACCGACATCCTCGATCCGGTGCGGGTCGCCGACGCGATCACGACGTCGCGCCCGATCTACGACTTCATCATCGTCGACCTCCACCCGTCGTACAGCGCCCTGAACCGGGCGGTCTTCGAGAAGGCCGACAAGATCCTGGTGCCGGTGACCCCGGACGTGCCGGCCCTGCGGGCGGCGGTCCAGCTGCGCGAGGTCGCGATCGAGCTCCAGGTCCAGGATCGGCTCGCGCTCATCATCAACCGCGCCAACAGCGGCGTATCGGTGGCCGACATGGAGCGGACGGTCGGGATGCCGGCCCTGGCCCTGATCCGGTCCGGCGGCCTGCTCTTCGTCCATGCCGCCAACGCCGGTCGGACGGTCATCGAGATGTATCCGAGGGAACGGATCACCGCGGACTTCGACGCGCTTGCCGAGCGCCTGGTCCGGACCTTCCACACGGAGGTCCCCGTGGTGCCGGTGGCGGCGATCAGGTCCAGCGGGTTCCGGTTGCCGTTCGGTCGCTCGAAGCAGCCCGCCCGCGCCTGAGGCGGTTGCACGCCGCGCAGACGTCGCTCGGGGCCGCCTGCCGTCCCCCGGACGCCCGTCAGATGCCTGTGAGCCGTCGGCTCAACCGAGCCGGCCCAACGACTCCGGCAGCTCGGCCAGGCTGTTCACCGTGAGGGCCGCCTCGGGCGGGTCGTCGACCGGCGCCTGGATCCACGCCCAGGGACCGCGGCGCACGAAGATCGCCTGCATTCCGGCCGCCGCCGCGGGTCGGACGTCGTTGTCCAGCCGATCGCCCACGTAGGCGATCTCCGCGCTCGGCAGGTCGAGCTCGGTCGCGATCCGCTCGAAGAACCGCGGATCGGGCTTCTCGACGCCCCACGATTCGGACGACGCGACGAGGTCGATCGGCAGACCCAGCGCCGACAGCGCCGCCTCGGCACGCGCCGGCTGATTGCCGACGACGCCGACCCGATAGCCGGCCGCGTGAACCCGACGGAGGCAGTCGACGGCGTCGGGATAGATGTCGTCCGCGGTGATCCGGTCGCCGACGCCCGCCGCCTCGCGCTTGCGGAGCTCCTCGCGGACGTCGAGGTCGGGTCGGAAGATCCGGATCGGCTCGAGATGGTCGAGGCTGCCGCTGGCGATCACGGCACCGCAGACCGCGAGGAACGTCAGCCGCGGGATTCCCAGCCAATCCGCCCACGCGCTCCAGGTCCGGGTCTCGTCGACGAGCGTCTCGCCGACATCGAAAACAACCGCCCGCAACGTCACAGGCGAGCTACGACCGGTCCTGCCAGGTGATCCCGCCCAGCGGGCCGCCGGGCAGCTTCTGCGCCTTCAGGCCGGTCCGCTTGTCGACCTGCTCGACGCCCCGCAGGTAGAACCGGTTGACGAGCACGGTCTCCACGTCCGGGTCGCCGATTCGCTGCTCCCCGAACATCGCGACCGCGTCGACGACCGGCACGAACATCTCGGTGGCCCGGTCCAGGAGCCGATCGGGCTCCGATCCCGGGTGGAGGAAGACCGTCCCGACGACCCGGAACGGCGGCGCCTCGAGCGCCACGTCGTAGGACACCTTGTGGACCCGATGGGCGGCCCGCTCCGAATCGGTCAGCTCGGGCATCGAGCCCTCGCCCGCGAGGACGAGGATCAGGTCGTACGGATCGACGCTCTTGAGCCCCGGCGCCTCGACCAGCGGCGCCGAGCCGTCGATCGGTGCCCATTGGACGTCGTGGATCGCGAGCGCCTCACGCTTGTTCAGGGCGTCGGACAGGCGGCCCACGACGTCCATCCGGCCGACGAGGTGCCACTCCTCGGTCACCCCGTCGAACGCGACGCCCGTCCGGGTCGCCTTCAACCCGCTCGGGACGGCTGCGGCGGCCGTGACGGCGCCGACGGCCTTCTTGCGCCGGAGGAAGTTCAGGGGCAACGATCAGTCCTCGGACTTGAAGCTGTTCTCGCGGATCGTCTCGACCACCGCGGCGTCGGCCAGGGTCGTCGTGTCGCCGAGCTGGCGGCCCTGGGCGATGTCGCGCAGGAGCCGGCGCATGATCTTGCCGCTCCGCGTCTTCGGCAGGTCCGGGGTGAACATCAGCGCCTTCGGCTTCGCGATCGGGCTGATCTTCGTCGCCACGTGGCGGCGGAGCTCCTCGCCAAGCTCCGGCGTGGGCTCGAACCCCAACCGGAGGATGACGAAGGCATTGATCGCCTCGCCGGTGACGGGATCGGGGCCGCCGACCACGGCCGCCTCGGCGACGGCCGGATGGGACACGAGGGCGCTCTCGATCTCGGTCGTCGACAGGCGATGGCCCGACACGTTCATCACGTCGTCGACCCGGCCGAGCAGCCAGAAATAGCCCTCCTCGTCGCGTTTGGCGCCGTCGCCGGCGAAGTACATCCCGGGGAAGCGACTCCAGTAGGTCTCCTTGTACCGCTCCGGGTCACCGTAGATCCCCCGGAGCATCGCCGGCCATGGCCGCTTGAGGACGAGGTAGCCGCCACCGCCGTTCGGGACGGACTTGCCGTCACCGTCGACGATGTCCGCCTCGATCCCGGGGAACGGGAACGTCGCGCTGCCGGGCTTCGTCGTCGTCACGCCGGGCAGGGGCGTGATCAGGATCTGCCCCGTCTCGGTCTGCCACCAGGTGTCGACGATCGGCGTCCGGTTGCCGCCGATGTGCTCGCGGTACCACAGCCATGCCTCGGGGTTGATCGGCTCGCCCACCGACCCGAGCACCCGCAGCGACGTGAGGTCGTGGCCCGCCGGGTGGGCGTCGCCCTGCTTCATGAAGGCCCGGATCGCGGTCGGGGCGCAATACAGGATGCTGACCTTGTAGTCCTCGATGATCTGCCACCAGCGATCCCAGGCAGGGGTGTCGGGCGAGCCTTCGTACATGATCCCGGTCGTGGCGTTGGCGAGCGGGCCGTAGACGATGTAGCTGTGGCCGGTGACCCAGCCGACGTCCGCGGCGCACCAGTACACGTCGTCCGGCTTGAGATCGAAGATCTGCCGGTGCGTGTACGAGGTGCCGACGAGGTAGCCGGCGGTCGTGTGGGTGATCCCCTTCGGCTTGGCCGTGGAGCCCGACGTGTAGAGCAGGTAGAGCATGTGCTCGCTGTCGAGGGGCAGCGGCGGACAGTCGGCCGCCTGGCGCCCGACGATGTCGTGCCACCAGACATCGCGCCCGTCGACGATCGTCGTATCCGGGGCGGCGTCGCCGAGGCGGCGGACCATCAGGACGTGCTCGATCGTGGGACTCTGGGCCACCGCGTCGTCGACCGCGGCCTTGAGCGGCATCGCCTTGCCCCGGCGGTAGCTGCCGTCGGCGGTGATGACGAGCTTCGCTTCCGCGTCGTTGATCCGGCCGCTCAGCGCCTCGGCCGAGAAGCCGGCGAAGACGACCGTGTGGGGCGCGCCGATCCGCGCGCAGGCCAGCATCGCGATCGGCAGCTCCGGGATCATCGGCATGTAGATCGCGACCCGGTCGCCGGTCTTGATCCCGAGCTCGAGCAGGGCGTTGGCTGTCTTCTCGACCTCGCGGAGGAGGTCGGCGTACGTGATCGTGCGCGTATCGCCGGGCTCGCCGACCCAGTGATAGGCGACCTTGTCGCCGAGCCCGTTGGCGACGTGCCGGTCGACGCAGTTCTCGCTGATGTTCAGCTTGCCGCCGACGAACCACTTCGCGAACGGAAGATCCCACTCGAGGGTGGTCGTGAACGGCTCGTTCCAGGTCACGGTCTCGCGGGCGATCGTCGCCCAGAACTCCTCGGGATCGCGGGCCGCCTCGGCGTACAGCGATTCCTGCGCGTTGGCCTGGGCCGTGAACGCCGGATCGGGCGGGAACACCCGCTCTTCGATGAGGAGATTCTCGATTTCGGGACGCTGATCGACGCTCACGGGGCCGCTCCTGCCGGTGGTCGGGCGTGCTCAATCGGACGGGGCTGAACGGCCATTCTACGCGGCCCGCCCGGCCACGCTTGCGATCGACCGGACCGCGCCGACGCTGGGGTCGGAGCGGCCGTCGGCCACGCTACTCGTCGGCGAGATCGTCCTGGGTGGGCGCCGGGCCGATCTGGACGCCCTCGGTCGCCTCCGATTGGGCGACGAAGACCTGCGGCGGGCGTGGCAGGCGGATCCCGTTCCTGGCGAACGCCTCGAGCAGGAGCTTGCGGAACTCGCCGCCGGCCGCCCACTGCTCGGATGCGCGGACGGTCCCGAGAATCTTGAGCGTGACCCCCCGCTCGTCGATCGACTCCACCCGCTCGACCCGTGGCGGCTCCAGGATCCGGCGCTTCCAGATCGGGTCGGCGGCCATCGACTTGCCGAGCTCCTCGACGACCTCGATCGCCTTGTCGATGTCGGTTCCGAACGCGACCGTGACGTTCTGGTTGATCCGGGACCACGTCCGGGTCCGGTTCGAGGCGACCTTGACCTCGCCGTTCGGCACCGTGTGGACGACGCCGTCGAGGTCGCGCAGGGTCGTTCGCCGCAGGCTGAAATCCTCGACCGCGCCGTTGACCCCGGCGATCGAGACGACATCGCCCTTGCTGTACTGGTTCTCGACGAGGATCAGCGCGCCGTTCAGGTAGTCCCGCACGAGGCTCTGGGCGCCGAAGCCGACCGCGATCCCGATGACTCCGAGCCCCGCGACCGCCGGCCCGATGTCGAGATCGAGCGCGCCGAGGACCATGATCCCCGCGATCAGGACGACGAAGGCGCGGATGACGTTCGAGCCCAGCTCGTCGAGCGTGTCCATCCGCTTCTGGACCTCGATCGCCGACAGCTCCTGGGCCGTGCCCTCGGTCGCCTCACGATCGAGGAGCGCCTTGACGATGCCGTGGATGAGCAACGTCGAGACGCGCAGGGCGATGATGGCGACGATGACGATGACGAGGATCCGCAACCCGTTCGTGCGGAGGACTTCGACGATCGTGCTCAGTGGCGGCTTGGTGAGATCCATCGCCGACGATGGTAGCGGGGCGCGTCGCGCGCGTCGGCTGTAACGGACCCGGGCGGTCGGGCGTCGGCGACCTCGGGGTCAGGAGGCGGCGGCGACCACGGACGGCAGCTCGCTGACCGGCGACGGAGCGAGGGGCGCGGGCTCATTCGCGGCGATCGACGAGTTCGACAGCGCCTGGGCGAGCGTCGGCTGGGCCGCGGTCGCGGTGCCCGTTCCGCCGAGCCGGACGGAGATCGCTGCCGCGGCCTCGCGCGCCTGGGCCGCGAGCTCCGGGATCCGGCGCGGCGTCAGCCGGAAGGCCGGGCCCCAGATGTCGACCGCGGCGATCACGTTGCCGCGGGCATCGTGAACCGGGGCAGCGACCGCGTTGAGGCCCATCTCGAACTCGCCGAGCGCTGTGGCGTAGCCGCGCCGCCGGATGCGGGCGAGCTCCTCGAGCAGGGGCTCCAGCTCGGTGATCGTCCGCTCGGTGTAGCTGACGAGACCGCGCCGGACGATCCGGAGCACCTCGCGCTCGGCGACGGCCGACATCAGGACCTTCCCCGACGCGACGCAATGGAGCGGCGTCGACCGGCCGGTCCAGTCGCCGACCGCGATCAGGTTGGGTCCGTCGGCCTGGGCGACGGTGAGGAGCGTGTCACCGTCGAGGATCCCGAGGCCCGTGGTCTCGTGGGTCAGGCGGGCGAGCCGCTCGAGCTCGGGCATCGCGATCCCGCGCAGGTCGAGGGTCCGCTCGGCCCGCTCGGCCAGGCGGATGATGACCAGGCCGAGGCGGTACTTGCCGGTTTCCTCGTCCTGCTCGACCAGACCGCGCTTCTGGAGGGTCGCGAGGAGCCGCGACGCCGTGGACTTGTGGAGGCCGAGCCGCCGAGCGAGCTCGGTCACGCCGGCCTCGCCCTGGGAATCGCCCAGCGCGAGGAGCAGGGCCGCCGCTCGGTCGACCGAGCGAACCGCGTTGCCGTCGAGGACCATCGATCTGTGTCCCTCGTCTCGTTGCCGGCCCGGCCGGTCAGGTATGGGTGGCGGGTGACCGGTCAGCCGGCCGACACGTGGCCGGTTTGGTCCCCGACATTGACTGCATGGTTCCGGGCCCGCTCGTCGAGCGTCGCCCGGAAGGACTCCTCGAAGATCGTCACGACCTGGTCGACGATGTCGCCTTCGGCGTGGGCTTCGCAGATGAACCACGGCTCGCGGCTGTCCGGCTCGGGCATGGCGCCCCGGGCGAACATGCCGATCGCGACCGCGTCGTACAGCTCGTGGTCCGACTTGGCCCAGTCGCGGTACTCGGTCGGAACCTCGTCGGTGAACATGATCCCGAACATCGACGGGTGACCCGTGAAGACGTACGGGATGCCGCTCGGGTTGAGGACCTCGCGCAGCCCGTCCTGGATCCGCCGACCGGTCGCGTGGATCGTCGCGAGCGCCTCGGTGTCGCGGATGATCTCGAGCGTCTTGACCGCAGCCGCCGCGGCGACCCGGTTGCCTGCGTACGTGCCGCCGTGGCTCACCTTGTCGGGGAGCTGGCTCATGATGTCGCGCCGGCCACCGAACGCCGCCGCCGGGTAGCCGTTGCCCATCGCCTTGGCGAACGTCCCGATGTCGGGTCGGATGCCGAAGTACTCGGCGGCGCCGCCCTTGCCGAACCGGAAGCCCGTCTTGACCTCGTCGAAGATCAGGAGGATCCCGAACTCCTCGGTCATCGCCCGCATCGCGGCGTGGAACCCTTCCTGGGGCATGATCCCCTGGGCGTTGCCCATCACCGGCTCGACGATGACGGCGGCGATGTCGCCGCCCTGCTCCTCGAAGAGGCGCCGGAGCTGGGCCAGGTTGTTGTAGCGCGCGGGGATGATCGTGTCGGCGACCGCGTCGGGGATGCCGCGGCCCCAGGCCAGGCGAACCGGCTTGTCGGCGTCGCCGAGCTCGGACATGTCGTCCGGCGCCACGCTGATCAGGGCGTAGTCGTGGACGCCGTGGTACTGGCCCTCGAACTTGACGATCTTGTTGCGGCCGGTGAAGGCGCGGGCGAGACGCATCGCATGCATCGTCGCCTCGGTGCCCGAGACGGTCATCCTGGCCATCTCGACCCAGCCGGTCAGCTCGCACACGAGCTCCATCGCCCGAACCTCGTCCTCGCTCGTGAGCGAGAAGCTGACCCCCTTGCGCATCTGCTCGTTGACGTAATCGTCGACCCGGTCGTCGCCGTGGCCGAGGATCACGGGGCCGTAGCCCATCCGCAGGTCGATGTACTCGTTCTGGTCGCGGTCCCAGATCCGGCCGCCCTTGCCGCGGTCGATGTAGATCGTGTCCTCGCCCCACGCCCGGAAGTTCGAGTTGGTTCCGCCGGGAAGGGTCTTGACCGCGCGGTGATAGAGCTCGAGCTGGCGGTCGCGACGAAGCGTCGGGGTCTGGCTCGTCGTTCGCGGCGCGGTAGCCATGAAATAGGGCACTCCGTTCGGGATGACTGGCCCGTCATGCGCGACGGATGTTCCGGGGGGCGGAACGCACGGGACCCAATGGTGGCATAGGCCGCGGTCCGGCGTCAACGCGGATATCGCACGGATGCGCCGACTTGCGTGCGAATCCCGAAGCGATTCGCGGATCCGCGTCGGCAGACCGCAGCGATTGGCGGTCAATGCCGTCCGGCACGAGCTCGATCGCGCCGACCGCAACGAGGGTCGGCGCGGGCTGCTCCTCCGGACCCTCGACGCCCTCGGGATCGGCTTCGACAGCTAGGTCAGACCGGGGTCACCACCCAGTTCGGCAGCTCCCGGGTGAGCGTCGCGAGGGGCAGCGAGCCGTGGGCGAGCACCTGGTCGTGGAAGCCGCGCAGGTCGAACGCCGCGCCATCCCGCTCGGTCAGCTCGCGCCGGAGCTTCTCGATCGCCCGGCAGCCGATCATGTAAGTCAGCGCCTGGCCCGGCCAGACGATGTAGCGGTCGGTCTCGATCACCGCGTCCGTCTCGGACAGCCCCGTTTCGAGCAGGAAGTCGATCGATTGCTGGCGCGTCCAGCGGAGCGCGTGGAGCCCCGTGTCGACCACGAGCCGGGCGGCCCGCCACGCGACCGCGTCGAGCATCCCGAACCGCTCCCCGTCGTCATGGAAGAGGCCCATCTCGTCGGCCAGCTTCTCGCTGTACAGGCCCCAGCCCTCGACGTACGCCCCACCGACGATCCGGGCCCCGAGCCGGCGGAAGGTCGAGAGGTCCTCGTTCTCCTGCTCGAGCGCGATCTGGAAGTGGTGACCCGGGACCGCCTCGTGGTAGGTCGTCGTCGCCAGCTTCGTGTACTTCCGGTTCGGAAGGTCGTAGCCGTTCGCGTAGTAGGTCCCACCACGGGAGCCGTCCATCGCCGGCGGGAAGTAGTAGGCGAACGGCGCGTCCTTCTCCTTGAACTCCTCTACCGCCTTGACCTCGCAGCCGGCCTTCGGCAGCGTCCCGAAGAAGCGCGGCGCCACGGCCATCGCCCGGTCGATGTCCTCCCGGGCACGCGCCAGCAGCTCCTCCTTCGAGGACGGGGTGTTGGCGGGGTCGTCCGAGAGCCGTTGGCGGTACTCCCTCGGGCTCGCCGCGCCCGCGGCGGACGCGATCTCCCGCCGGCCCACGTCGACGATCCGGAGCTCCTCCATGCCGATCTCGTGGACCTCGCGGGGATCGAGGTCGAGCGTCGTCCACGAACGGATCTGGGTCCGGTAGATCGAATCGCCGTTGGCGGCAGACCACAGGCCGGGATCCTCGCGGGTGGCCCGGAAGTAGTCGCCCTTGAGGACGTCGAGGAAGGCCTGGTCGGCCGGATAGATGACGTCTTCGGTCACCTTCCGGACCCGCTCGCGATCGGCGTCCGAGGCGACCTGGGCGAGCGACGGGACGATCGCCTCCGAGATCGGGATCGCCATCAGGCGCTCGAGCTGGGCAATGGTCCGCTCGGCCACGATCCGGGGCGCCGTCAGGCCGGTCTCGAGCCCCTCGCGCAGGATGTCGGTGTTGGCCGCCATGTAGGCGCGGTACGCCTCGAGGCGGGCGATGAACTTCTCGAACCGCTCGGGCGTGTCGGCGGGCTGGAACTGGCAGACCTGCGGCAGGAGGGTCTGGGGCCCGCCGATCTGGTCGACCACGCCGAGGCGGTGCACGCCCTGGTCGTGCTGCTCGATCGCCTGATCGGCGATCACGATCAGCATGTCGCGGGTGATCCGGTCCTCGACCGGCAGGTCGTCGGGCGAGATCGCCTCGGCCGCCGTCCTGGTCCGGACCATGAGATCGCGCGTCTTGAGACGACCGGCCGGGCTCGGGTCCTCGAGACGGTCGTTGTAGCGCTCGTCACCGTAGACGGTGGCCGTCGTCGGGTTGAGCTCCAGGATGTCGTCCCAGAACTGGTCGGCGAGCTGGTCGACCGGCGAGGACGGCTGATCGGATCGGGTCAAGGTCGTCTCCATCGGGTTGGGCGGGGGAGTCCGTCACCCTGCTTTGAGATTCGTTGGCTCAGGTTAGCGCGCGCGAACCGAACGGGTCGTTCTGCGGTTGTCCGATAGCATCGAGCCGTGCCCAACCAGTCACGTGCCCTTCAATGAGCGGTCGACGCCGTCGAGAACCCTACGGCCGCGATCGCCGGCCGGTTCAGAGCGCGTGGAGGCGCCTCGGACCGGAACGGCGCATGGCTGTCCTCTTCGGAGCAGCGGCCGCCGTTGCGGTGCTGCTGCTTCTCGTCGCATTCCTCGCTCGCTCGTCAGGTGGTCGCCCCGATGTCGGAATCCCGGGCGCACCGTCGATCGACGTGCCCGCCCGTCCGAACCCGAGCGGCATCGGCCTCCCGAGCGAGGGCGCCGTCGAGACGCTTGCGCCACCGAGCGCCGGCCCGGATGTGCCGATCCCGACCGTCCCGATCGTCACGCGCCCGACCCCGCCCGTGCCCGTGATTCCGACGCCGGCCCGTATCCCGTAGGAAATGCGCTACTCAATGACTACGGGGTTTCCGCCCGTTTGCGCGAGCCGGAGGGCTCGATCGAGGACGGCAATTAGGTCGCGGCCGTCACTCGTCCAGAAGTAGTTCGCAAGGGACGTGATTGTGGGGGCAACATCGTCCCCCCAAGGTGCCTGCTGGCTGAGGTCGGTGGC
>Ga0307308_10000359_pt1 | contig 15757 bp, 9 predicted proteins | sample ER_DNA_195_FD_194501 | JGI IMG/M metagenome (GOLD analysis project Ga0307308, IMG submission 194501) | Bulk soil microbial communities from the East River watershed near Crested Butte, Colorado, United States - ER_DNA_195 | ecosystem: Environmental > Terrestrial > Soil > Floodplain | place: USA...
CAACCGGCCGCAACCGTCATCGACGATCCGGGCCCGACCCTCCTGCACTACCTGGCTGAACCGTTTGACCACACGGAGCGGAATCAGCCCGGGCTGCAAGCGTTCTGCAAGCATCGGGCTTCCGCAGCGATGTCACCCTGTTCCGCCTAAACGCACGGCCGAGGCCGAAAACTGGATCGGAATCTGCATTTTCGGCGGAACACGGCGGAACGCGTGTACACAGTCGAGGCGGCTCATAACCCGGAGGTCGCAGGTTCAAATCCTGCCCCCGCTACTGCGAAGGCCCTGGAAAAGGGCCTTCTCGTTTAGAACGTCCGTACGCACGTCGCGCACGTGCTCCAAAAGCTCGACCTACGCGACCGCGTCCACGCAGTCATCTACGCCTACGAGACAGGCCTCATCGAGCCGGGCTCACCAGCATCCCCGTAGCACAGTCTCCAATCACCGCTGCTCCTTCGGCCGGCAGCTGAAGGTTCAGGTTGGGCCAAGCCGCCGAATCTCCGTAAAACGGTAAGCGAGATGGTCGGGGAAATGTGTCCAAACCCGCCCCCGCTACTCGAAAAGGCCCCGGAAACGGGCCTTTTCTTACCAAGTGCCTTCGGCATGAGGGCCTAGGTCGAAGTTGCCTTCCTCAGAACCTCTGTCACCATCGTTTGGGAGGAGATGGTGATCGGCCTCGTCGCCAGGGAGAAGGAACTCACCTTCCTCCACGCCTTCATCGGCGACGTGCAGGATGGCCCTGCTGCACTTGTGCTCGAAGGCGTGGCGGGGATCGGCAAGTCGACGCTCTGGCTCGCGGGTGTCGAGTATGCGCGTACGCAGGGCTTGCGCGTCCTTGTGTCGCGACCGGCCGAGGCCGAGCGCGGGCTCGCTCATGTGGGGCTGGCCGATCTGTTCGAGGGCCTCCTCTGCGACGTGCTGCCCGTCTTGTCGGGGCCGAGGCGGCGCGCGCTCGAGGCCGCTCTGCTCCTGGAGGGGGCGTCGGGCGATCCCGTCGATCAGCGCGCGCTTGCCGTGGCGGTGCGCGACGTGCTGCACCTTCTCAGCGAACGGGAGCCGATTCTGATCGCCGTCGACGACGTCCAGTGGCTCGACCCGTCCTCGTCGAGCGCGCTTGCGTTCGCGCTGAGGAGGCTCAACGCGAATCATGTGCTCCTTCTGCTCGCCCGGCGGCATGTCGACGGAGCGCTGCCGTCGGAGCACGCGCTCGGTGCGAGCCGCGTCCAGCGGCTGCCGATAGGACCGCTAAGCGTCGGTGCGCTCCATAGGCTCATGCGCGACCGGATCGGGAGACCCTTCGGGCGTCAGACCCTGCTCCGCATCCACGAGAGGTCGGGTGGAAACCCGTTCTACGCGCTGGAGCTGGCCCGGGCTCTCGACGCGGACGTCGACCCGCTTCAGCCGCTCCCGGTTCCAGAGACTCTCGAAGAGCTCGTGCGAGCGAGGATCTCCGGACTCCCCGTGACTACTCGCCAGGCGCTCGCGTTCGCCTCAGCGTTGGGCACGATCTCCGAGTCTCTCCTGGAGCGAGCGGGCATTGCAGCGAAAGCGCTGGAGCCGGCGATCGCCGCACACGTGGTCGAGCGTCAGAACGGAACGATTCGCTTCACCCATCCGCTCCTGTCCTCGGTCCTCTACCAGGAGCTTGGGAACGACCGGCGGAGCGTTCACGGACGCATCGCAGGGATCGTCGACGACCCGCTCGTCCGCGCCCGTCACCTCGCGCTGTCGAAGGACATGCCGGACGCGGACGTGGCCGGTGTACTCGACGCTGCAGCGAGCCTGGCGGCCGATCGTGGCGGATCAGCCGAGGCAGCCGAGCTCGCCGAGCAGGCGCTCCGGCTGACGCCACCGGACGACCACGACGAGCGCCGTCGTCGAGCACTGGGTGCAGCTCGAGCACATCAGGCCGCCGGAGAGTGGACACGCGCGCGGACGATCGCGACCGACCTCCTGGTCCAGACCAAGATGGGCTCGTTGCGTGCCGAGGTGCTCGTCCTCCTCGCCGAGCTGGAGACCACAGACCATGCCGTCGCGCTGCTCGAGGAAGCGCTGCGCGAGGCGGCTCCGCACCCAGCTCTGCAGTCAGCCATCCATTGCCGGCTCGCGTGGGCGACACGCTTCAGGACTGGCTACGTCCGGGCGCTCGAGCACGCCCGCGCTGCGCTCGAGCTCGCCGAGGACCTCGACGACGGCATGCTTCGAGGACGCGCCCGCGCGGTGCAAGCCGTCCTCGGCTGGATCGTCGGCGACGCGGAAGCGACGGACTTTCCGATGCGGGCGCACGACTTCGCGACCGCCATCGGCGGCGAACAGCTCGTGCAGGAGGCGACGTTGGCCGTCGCGAATACCTTGGCGCCCTCGTCCACGCGGGACGAGGCCCGCACTTGGTTTGAGCTCGAGCACCGAGAGTGGCAGGAGCGCGATGAGCCGCGGAGCGCCCGCGCCATCTGGGGTCTCTCCTGGGTCGAGTTCTGGGCTGGGCGCTGGGAGCTCGCGGCGGACTACGCTGCCCGTGCCCGCGACACGTCGAGCCAGTACGGGCTCGAGGTGTCGCAGGACCTCCTTCCCATGGCGGTCATCGCCGTCCATCGCGGCCGGCTCGAGGTCGCCCGCGAGCATGCGCAGGGTGGGCTCGAGCTGGCCCAAGAGCAGTTCGGGCTCCACCCGCCCCAGCTTCTGGCGGTCCTAGGACTCGCCGCGCTCTGGAGTGGAGACGCCTCAGGTGCCGCCGGGTGGCTCCGCAAGGCCGATGAGCAGGCCGCGGCGCTCGAGTGGGGCGAGCCGAGCGTCCGCTGGTGGAGCGCCGACTACATCGAGTTGCTACTCGAGTCCGGCCGGATCGGCGACGCTGTTCGAGTCCTCGACGTCTGGGAGACGGACGCGGCGCGGGTCGGCCGCGAGTGGGTGCTCGCTCATGCGACGCGCTGCCGCGGTCTCGTCGCAGCCGCAAAGGGGAACGTCGATCAGGCCGCTTCCCTCCTCGAGCAAGCGGTTCGGCAACACGGGGAGGTGGGCGATCCCTTCGGCCGGGCTCGCGCGCTACTTGCGCTCGGCATCGTCAGTAGGCGCGCACGGCTGAAGCGCGCCGCTCGCGACGCGATCCACGAGGCGCTCGGCGGCTTCGAGCAGCTTGGGGCTGCGACCTGGGTCGAGAAGGCACGCGATGAGCTCGGAAGCATCGGTGGGCGCACGCGCGAGCTGGGCCTGACGGCCGCCGAGCGCCGCGTCGCCACCCTGGTTGCCGAGGGGCAGACCAACCGGGAGGTTGCCGCCGCGTTGTTCCTCGGCGAGCGGACGGTCGCCAGCCACCTGACCCATATCTACGCCAAGCTCGGCGTGCGCTCGCGCACCGAGCTTGCCCGCCGGCTGGATTGACGAGCCAGGCCGGCGGGGCAAAGTTCAGACGTTCTTACGTTTCCACGGCCTCTCGCTCGCCGTAGCGTCGAGCGCGTGCCGAGTTATCTCGTCGAGACCTACCTTGCTCGTTGTCAGGCGGGAGAGCGCACCGCCCGCGAGCGGCGGGCACGCTCGGCTGCGGAGGAGCTGACGCAGGAGAGAAAGCGCGTTCGCTTCGACAACTCGATCCACATTCCCGAGGACGAAATCTGCTTCTTCTTTTTCGACGCTCCCTCGAGCCGCGACGCTGCGCTCGCCGCGCAGCGCGCCGGGCTCGATCCCATCCGCGTCGTCGAGGCGGTTTCGTCACGAAAGGAGAAGAGATGAAGAGGAAGACGGTTCGGCTGACCATGCTGCTGATGCTCGTGGGCATCCTCGCAGTGGCCACGACGGCGTGGCTGTCGGTGGCCTCAGCGCACAACCCCAAGCCCGACGCGGGGCCGCCTGACGCAGTGCTGACCTGGAACACGAACGCGGTCAACGCGGTTCGCGCGTCGGCGCCCACCAAGTTCCAGACCGACGGCATGGTTTATATGTCCTACGTCCAAGCGGCCGTGTACGACGCCGTGACGAAGATCGACGGACGCTACGCCCCCTACCACGACTTCACCGTCGCAGTCGCCCCCGACGCTTCGGTGCAGGCGGCGGTCGCGGCGGCGGCGCGGACGATCCTCGACTACTACTTGCCGGACCGGCAGCCGGTCGTGGATGCCCAGTACACGACGTATATCGCGTCACTCAGCGGAAACGTGTCGGGCGGCGTCGCGGTGGGGGAGGCGGCGGCGCAGGACATCATCGCGCTCCGCAGCGGCGACGGCCTCAAGGCTGCGACGCCCAGCTACGGAGGAATCGGACCGATCCTGCCCGGACAGTGGCAGCTGCAGCCGAATCAGTCGGTGCAGACGCCCTGGCTCGCGACGATGCGTCCGTTCCTCCTCGACCAGGCCTCGCAGTTCCGTGTCGGCCCGCCGCCTTCGCTCACCAGCCCCCGGTACGCGAAGGACCTGAACGAGACCGAGGCCTACGGTGCGCTCAACAGCACCGTCCGCACCTCCGAGCAGAAGGCGATCGCCTACTTCTGGGTCGGGAACAACATCAACCAGTACAACCAGACGATGCAGAGCGTCGTGGGCCAGCACGGCATGGATCTCGTCGACGCCGCGCATCTGCTCGCGATGGGAAACATCGTTTCGACCGACGCCGGGATCGCCTGCTACGACTCGAAGTTCTTCTATCAATTCTGGCGTCCAATTACGGCGATCCGGAACGCCGACAAGGACGGCAATCCCGACACGACCGCCGACCCGACCTGGCAGGCGCTTCTGGGGGTGCCGGGCCACCCCGAATATCCGTCCCAGCACGGCTGTTTCACCGCGGGCTTCAGCGACGCGCTTGCGGCCGCGCTCGGCACGAAGCACCTCGACGTCACGATGCCTGGTGGCGAGGGCGGAAGCCCGGTCCTCACGACCACGCAGCACTTCAATGACGTCGAGGACATCCAGAAGCAGGTCGTCGACGCGCGAGTCTGGCTCGGCTTCCATTTCCGCAACTCGGTCGAGCAAGGCGAAACGCTCGGCAACGACGTTGCCAGGTGGGAGCTCAAGCGGTACTTCAAGCTCACGCGAGGCGGCTCATAACCCGGAGGTCGCAGGTTCAAATCCTGCCTCCGCTACCCCGAAAGGCCCTGGAAACGGGGCCTTTCGACGTTAGGAAGTCGATCGCTTGCAAAGAAATTGAAATCACCCGATTTTCCCTAAGGTGAAACGTCCGGAGGTCCGCTGCAGCGGTGAGCCGGCTATTGCGCACATCCGCCGCCGCGTTTCGGATCGGGCGACGAGCGGCAATAACAGCCTCATGCGCATCGGTCTCGTCGGCTCGATGCTCGTCGCACTCGTTGCGCTCGTCGCGGGCAGTGTGAAGGCTCCGGCAGCGCCCCAGCCGACGAAGGAAGCGGTTGCCGTCGGCACCGGCGGAGCCGTTGCGAGCGTTGACCCGACTGCGACACGGGCGGGCATCCAGATCCTGCGCGAGGGCGGCAACGCCGTTGACGCCGCGGTCGCCGCAAACGCGGTGCTCGGCGTGACCGAACCGTTCGTCGCCGGCATCGGCGGCGGCGGCTTCATGGTCGTTTACCTCGCGCATCAGCATCGCGTGGTCACGATCGACGGTCGCGAGACGGCGCCGCAGACGTTCCCGGAAAACGCATTCATCGACCCTGCGACCGGCAGCCCGATCCCGTTCTTCCCGCAGCGGGTGACGAGCGGGATGGCTGTCGGAGTGCCGGGAACACTCGCAACCTGGGCCGACGCCGTCTCGCAGTTCGGGACCATGCCGCTCAGGCGGCTGCTGCAGCCTGGGGTCGCCGTCGCAGAACGGGGCTTCACCGTCGACGACACCTTCCGCGGCCAGATTGCGAGCAACCTGTCGCGGCTCGACGCCTTTACTTCTTCTCGCGCCCTGTTCTTGACGCCGGACGGACAGCCGCCTCAGGTGGGATCGACATTCCGCAATCCGGATCTTGGCCGCGCCTACCGGCTGATCGCGCACGCCGGCCCGTCCGCGCTCTACGACGGGCCGATCGGCGCCGCGCTCTTGGACACGGTACGCCACCCGCCGGTAGCACCCGACTCGAACCTCGGCTTCACCGTCCAGCCCGGTGTGATGACGACCGGCGACCTGGCGAGCTACACGGCGCCGTTGCGCGCGCCGACGCACGTCACCTACAGAGGCTACGACGTCTACGGGATGGGGCCGCCGTCGAGTGGCGGCTCGACCATCGGTGAGGCGCTCAACATCCTCGAGGGCTTCGATATGTCGACGCCCGATCGCGCGCTGGCGCTGCACCGCTACCTCGAAGCATCGAAGCTCGCCTTTGCCGACCGAAATCGCTGGGTCGGCGATCCCGATTTCGTCAGCGTCCCACTCGACGGGCTCCTGTCGAAGGGCTTCGCTGTCGAGCGCCGTTGTTTGATCGGCGGAACCGCGCTCCCGACGCCGGTCCTACCCGGCGACCCGTTCCCGCCCTTCTCGCCGTGTGCAACCTCTGCCGCACCGACGACCGCCGGTACCGAGGGGACGTCGACGAACCACCTGACCGTCATCGACCGCGAGGGCAACGTCGTCGTCTACACGAGCACGATCGAGCAGATCGCGGGCAGCGCCATCAGCGTGCCCGGCTACGGCTTCCTGCTCAACAACGAGCTCACCGACTTCGATCCCGCACCACCCTCGCCGGGCGCGCCCGACCCGAACCTGCCCGCCGGGGGCAAGCGTCCCCGCTCGAGCATGGCGCCGACGATCGTCCTCCACGGCGGGCGGCCGATGCTCGGAGTCGGAACACCGGGCAGCTCGATGATCATCACGACCGTGCTGCAGATCCTCCTCGACAGACTCGACTTCGGCATGTCGCTGCCAGACGCGATCGCGGCGCCGCGGGCGTCCCAGCGGAACACCCCGACGAACGTGGCCGAGCCCGCCTTCATCTCGCAGTACGGGGCCGAGCTCCAGTCGCGCTTCGGCCAGCTCTTCACGCCGACTCCGGAGATCGGTGCGGCCACCGGCATCGAGGTCTTGCCGGACGGAGCGCTGCAGGCAGCCGCCGAGCCTGTGCGCCGAGGTGGGGGCGCGGCAGCCGTCGTCTGCCCCGCCGCCGATCACCCGCTCCCGGCCTCGCCGCGGGCGGTCTGCGCGCCGGTGCCGACGGGCTGAGACTCTCGCAGTTCCCGCAAAACGCGACAGCGGCGCATCGCACCGGCAGATTCCGGCCGAAGGAGAAGGCAAGATGGTCAAGTTCCGGGCGTCATTTTCCGAAGACCAAAGAGACATCGATTTGGGGGGCCGCGTATGAATCGATTCTGGAAATCCGGACGTGTTCGCTTCGCCGCTGCTGGAGCAGTCGCTCTCGCTGTTGCGGCGCTCGCGTCCGTGGGTGGGGTCGGCTATGCCGCAAGGCTCGTCGGAGGTTCAAACATCTCCGCCGCCGCCGCTCAATACCCACCGTCCAAGGTGACCATCTGTCACCACACTCACTCGCAGAAGAACCCCTTCGTGACGATCACCGTCTCGGAGAGAGCGTTGCCCGCACACCTCGGCCACGGCGACACGGTCGGGTCTTGTTCGCAACAGAGCCTCACCCCGGAGCAGGGCGAGAAGCCTGCGAAGCAGCATGAGCAGGCTCAGCACCACTCCAACGGGCAACAGAAGGGCAAGAACAAGGGCCACGCTGGTGGTCACGTGGGCTCGACTCAGGGAGGCCCGCTCGAGAGCAACGGAGGGCAGGATCTGGGCCAGAGCGAGGCCAACGGCCAAAGCAAGGCCAGCGGCCACAGCCAGAGTAAGGGCAAAGGCCCTGGCACTGATCAGGACGACGCCCAGACCCAGGCCAAGGGCCAAGGCAACGGTCAAGGCCAAGGGCACTCCAACGGCCACGGCCAGGGCCAAAGCCAAGACAGCCACGGCCATGGCAATCGCGGCAACGGAAACGGCAACGCCCACGGACACGAGAAGTAGAAGCCGCCATCAGGGCGGAGCATCGACGAGAGAGCCCCTGCCCGGGGCTCTCTCGCTAAGCGGGGCGCTTCTCACGACCCGGCCCGACCGGGCCCCGCTGCTTCCAGGATCTTGGCGTCAACTAGTCGCGCGCAAGCGGCGCTGACCGAGGATCTCACGGGCGGCGTTGAGGCCGGGCGTGCCCATCACCCCGCCGCCGGGGTGGGCCGCGGCGCCGCACAGGTACAGGCCGCGGAGCGGCGTCTGGTAGCGCGCGTAGCCGGGGACGGGGCGGAAGGCGAAGAGCTGGCCGGGAGTCATCGCGCCCTGGAAGATGTTGCCGCCTGTGAGGTTGAAAACGCGCTCGAGGTCGAGGGGCGTCAGCACCTGCCGGTCGAGGACGGCGGCCTTGAAGTTGGGTGCGTACTCATTCAACAAGTCGAAGCAACGATCGGCGAACGCGTCGCGCTTGTCGTCCCAAGAGCCGTCGCGAAGCTCGTACGGGGCGTACTGGACGAACATCGACATGAGGTGACAGCCCGGCGGTGCGACCGTCGGGTCCACCACCGAAGGAATCGTGCACTCCAGCACGGGCTGCGCCGAAGGCCGGCCGTACTTGGCGTCGTCGAATGCGCGCTCGATGTAGTCCTGGTCAGGACAGATGTGGATGGTGCCGCGATGCTGGGACGCGGGCTCCGTGCCTGGGAGCGCCCGGAAGCTCGGCAGTTCGGCCAGGGCCACGTTGATCTTCAGCGAGGCGCTCGAGTAGCTGATCCGCTCGACGTCGGCGACGAAGGCCTCGGGCAAAGCCTTCCGATCTAGCAGACCCAAAAAGGTGACGCGTGCGTCGGCGTTGCTGGCCACGACCGGGGCGTGGAACTCGTCGCCGCTCGCCAGCGCGACGCCGACGGCCCGCCCGTCGCCCACGAGGATGTGCGCCACCTCGGCGTCGCAGCGGATGTCGGCACCGAGGTCGCGGGCGGCAGCCGCCAACGCCTGCGTGAGCCCGCCCATGCCACCGCGCATGTAGCCCCACACGCCTCGCGCGCCTGCGGCCTCACCCATGACGTGGTGGAAGAGCACGTAGGCCGTGCCCGGCATCGAGGGACTTGCCATCGCCCCGATGATCGCGTCGGTCGCCAGCGTCCCCTTCAGCTCCTCCGACTCGAACCAGCGATCGAGGATCGGCCGGGCAGCTCCGGTGAGGATTTCGACGGCCTCGCCGGCGCCGTCGCCCAGCCGCCGGAACGCGCGCCCGAGCGAGAGCAGCGTCCGGACGTCGCCAAGGTGCGGTCTCAGCAGATCGGGCGGCGCCATCGTCAGCGTGGGCTCGACGACCGCAGCCACCCGCTCGAGCATCGCCTCGTACCGCGGATAACGCTCGGCGTCGCTCGTGCTGAACTTGGCGATCTCCTTGCGGGTCAGCTCCGCATCCGGACCCATCAACAGCGAACGCCCGTCGGGGAACGGCGTGAACGACGAGGGGTTTCGCGCGAGGACCTCATAGCCGTAGTCGGCCAGCCTCAGGTCGCGGACGATCGAGGGATGGAAGAGGCTGTTGACGTAGGCGGCGGTTGAGACCTTGAAACCCGGAAACGTCTCCTCTGTGACGCAGGCGCCGCCGACGACGTGCCGCCGCTCGAGGACAAGCACGCGAAGCCCGGCGCGTGCCAGGTAGCACGCGGTGACCAGTCCGTTGTGCCCGGCACCGATCACGATCGCGTCGTAGTTCGAGGGGTTCCGCGCCACCCTGTCAGTCTCCCACCATGAACCGAGTCGCGAGTCGGTACGTAGTCTCCGGAAGGACTCCAAGAAAAGGGGTGGTAGGCATGCTTCGCATCGTCTCGATGCTTGCGCTGCTCGGCGCTCTGAGCGGCGTCTTGGTCGGTGGCTCGCCGGCCTCGTCCGGGAAGAAGCTGAAACCGTTTCCGGAGGTGATCCAGCTCCCGACCGGCTTCCAGCCCGAGGGAATCGAGGTCGGCAGGGGAACGACCTTTTACGTCGGCTCCGTTGCGAACGGAGCGATCTTCCGAGGGAATCTCCGCACAGGCACCGGCGTGGTGTTCATTCCGGGAGCGGCCGGCAAAGCTGCGACCGGGATCGAACTCGACTCACGTAAGAGGCTTTTCGTGGCCGGCGCAGCGACCGGAGACGCGTACGTCTACAGCGCGAAGACGGGGGCGCTGATCCGCACGTACAACCTCGGAACCTCGCCGACGTTCATCAACGACGTGGTTGTTACTCACAACGCCGCGTACTTCACCGAGTCGCGGAAGAACGTGCTCTATCGCGTTCCGATCGGGCCGAGAGGGGCGCTAGGCGACGCGCAGACGATCACGCTCGGAGGCGACTACGTCCACGTGCCCGGCGCGTTCAACCTGAACGGCATCGACGCGACGTCGAGCGGCAACACGCTCGTTGCCGTCCAAACGGTCAACGGCCGTCTGTACGCGATCAATCCGGCCAACGGCGTCGCGAGGCTGATCTCGCTCGGAGGCGAAAGCGTTCCGAACGGTGACGGGATCCTGCTCACGGGCAAGAGGCTCTACGTTGTCCAGAACCAGCTGAACCTGGTCGCGGTGATCGTGCTCAGGCCGGGCTTCGCCTCGGGGCGCGTGCTGACGCGCTTGAGCGACACCGACTTCTCCGTCCCGACAACGATCGATGACCTCGGCAAGCGCCTGTACGCCGTGAACGCCCGCTTCGGCGTGCCGGATCCGGAGAACGCGGCATACCAGGTCGTGCAGCTGAGGAAGCCGGAAGGACCGTAAGGCCAGCACTGCGGAGGGCGCCGACAATGGCGCCCTCCGCTTGTCGGCGTTCCAGAACCGCCTCGGCGGTGCCTTCAGTCACGCTGGCGTGGTTGGCCGAACGCGAGGGAGGGCGCAGCAGCTGGCGGGCCCTCCAGAAGGTGCGCGGCATCGATCAAGTCGGGGGTCGTGAAGCCTTCCGTGAACGTCGCGTAGACGGCGCTCAACAGATCCCTCCCGTGCTGTGCATGACCGCGCTCGCGCTGCGAGCGGCACAGCCCGATTGCGGCCCGCAGCTGCATCATCTTGGCATCGAGTTCCCCGGCAGCGTCGAAGGCCCGTTGAAACCAGGGTTCTGCTTCGAGGCTGTTCGCCTCGCGGAGGGCCAGCAGGAGGTCGCCCTTCAGCGAGTAGAACTCCGGTAGGAGGGTCAGGCCGGACCCTTGGTCGGCAATTTCGAGGGCTTCCTCGATGAGACTGAGTCCTTCGGCGGGTCTTCCGGATCGGCCGCATGCTTCTGCTTGGACGAACAGGATCAGTGGCCAAAACACCGGCGGAGTCCTAAGGCCTTGGTAGAGAGCGATTCCTTCGCGGATTTCGACTAGTCCCTCTTCGGAACGTCCAAGTCCTGTTTTCGCTGCCCCGAGGAGGCAGGTCCCGAGCGCCCTCCAGATCTGCAGATCATGCTCGTCTGCGACGTCCAGCACTCCCACGGCACGGTCTCGCATCAGTTCCGGCTCTCGCCTCCACAAGTGGAGAAATCCGGTGTGGAACAGCGCGTACGCGAGTGAGAACGGATGCTCCAACTCGGTGGCCAGGGCGACTGCGCGGGTTGCGCGTTCGCGAGCGCGGTCCGGGAAGCCGAGCATCCAGAGGGTGAGGGCGGAGGTCGTAAAGGACGCGACACCTGGGTTGTTGCCGAGACGGAACCGGCGCGGCCGGTGATGCTCCGACTCGAAGGAGGCGATCGCCTTGTCGAGGTGGCCGAGGCCGCCGTGTAGATCGTGTTGCAACGCGAGGCTGGAGCCCAGCACGAGATGTCCGTCGGCACGCATTCCTGTGTCCTCCTGCTCATCGGCCAGACGCAGGATCTCTCGCCCGACTTCTGCTCCCTTGTCGAACTCGGCGCGGTAGTTGTAGAAGGTTGCGAGGCCTCGGAGGACCGGGAACAGCTGGGGGAGCTCTCGTTGCCCCTCGAACAGCTCGAGGGCGCGGGTGTATGCGTCCTCGACTTCCTGCGTGTACCCGTTTACCGCCATCAATGCCCTCGCCAGGCTGGTCCGAAGCGTGGCCTCCTGCACTGCGCGCTCGGACGTCGATGGTGTGGACGCGAGCACGTTCAGCAGTTCGGTCGTCAGCTCGATCGTGCCGTGGTATGAGCCCTGTCTGTCGTAGAGGAGCCACAGGCTGTCGACGAGTCTGTTGAGCTGGTCCAGATCGCGCTCGACCACCCAGTAGTGCCAAGCGACGCGCAGGTTTTCCGCCTCGGCAGCCGTCGCGGCCAACGCGGAGTCGCCCTGCTCGCCGGTCAGGTGCCCCCACTGTCTTTGCGCGAAGTCTGCAAAGTAGACGGCGTGCGCGCCCCGGGCGGCGGCGCTGAAATCGGGCAGGTCACCCAGTCGCTCAGCCGCGTATTCCCTGATCGTCTCGAGCATGGCGAGCCGCGGCCCTGCGGCTCCAGATTCGGCCTGCCGGATCAGGCTCTTGTCTGTCAGTGAAGCCAGGCCGTCGAGGGTGTCGATTCCCGTCCCGCGAAGGTCCTCGATTTTGCCGGCCACGGCTTCGACCGCATCGAACGAGATACCGGAGAAGACGGAAAGCAGCTCGAACAACCGCTGCTCCCCAGGCTCCAGTAGCTGATAGCTCCACTCGATCGTGGCACGAAGCGTCTGCTGTCGCGCTGGAAGGTCTTGCGCACCGCCGTGTAGTAGTCCCAGCCGACTGCTCAGCCGGTCTCGCAAGGCTTCCGGTGAGAAGACGTTGATCCGTGCCGTCGCGAGCTCGATCGCGAGGGGCAGGCCGTCCAGCCGCCGGCAGATCTCGACGACGGCGTCTGCGTTGTCGTCTGTGAGTCTGAACTCTGGCCTGACTTCCGTCGCGCGCTCGACGAAGAGCTGGATTGCTTCGTACCGAATGAGCTGTTCGCCCGACACCTGTCTTCGAGCCGGGCTGGGCAACGAGAGCGGCGGGACCGCGAACAGATGCTCTCCGCGCACGTGAAGCGCCTCGCGGCTGGTCACGAGCAGCTTGAGCCGCGGGCATCCGAGCAATAGCTGCGCAGCGGTGGGCGCCGAGGCGGTCACCTGCTCGAAGTTGTCGAGGATGAGCAATAGGCGCTGTTCGCGCAACTCGCGAGCGAGCTCGTCGAGCAGCGGCTCGCGTGTCTCGTGCAGGCCGAGCCGGCGTGCGATGGCGGCGAGCATCGAGGTGCTATCCCGGGCGGCCGAGAGGTCGACAAAGACGGCGCCGTCCTCGAAACTGTCGACCTGGTCCGCGGCCGCATGGAGCGCCAGGCGCGTTTTCCCGATGCCGCCGGGCCCGGTGAGGGTGAGCAGCCGGACCGACTCGTCCTCCAAGCGTTCTCGGATCTTTTTCAACTCCCCAGCTCGGCCCACGAAAGCGGACGGTTCGCCGGGAAGTTCGCTTGTCCGGTGGGAGAGGGTCACGAGCGGGGGAAAGCTCGCGGGGAGATCTGGATGGACCAGCTGAAAGACGCGTTCCGGGCGTCCCAGATCCTTGAGGCGTTGCTCACCCAGGTCACGCAAGGCCGACCCTTCCGGCAGCTGGTCGACGACAAGAGCCGCCGCGGCCGCCGACAGCAGCACCTGGCCGCCGTGCCCCGCCGACATGACCCGCGCGGCCCGGTTTAGGGTCGGGCCGTAGTAGTCCCCATTGCGCCTGGCAGCTTCTCCTACGTGCAGTGCCATTCGCACACGAAGCGCTCCGGTCTCACCCCACGATGCCGACGCGAGGTCGTGCTGAGCTTTCAGGCAGGCGCTGAGGCCGTCGGTCGCCGAGGCGAAGACGACCATGAATCCGTCGCCTGTGTTCTTCACGACCTGCCCGTTCGAGCCCTCGACAGCCTCGCGCAGGATTGCATCGTGGCACTCCAGAGCATCCTTCATTCGCTCGCGATACTGCTCCCAGAGCCGGGTACTGCCTTCGATGTCGGTGAACAGGAAGGCAAGAGTTTGTGATGCCGGCTCTCCCGTCGTGACCATACGATCAGCGCGCTCCTAGGCGTTGCAAACCATCGTAGGCGGCGTACTTGTACGCCTCGCTTTCGGTCGGCACGTTGAAGGTGCTGTGGATGAAGTAGTCGATCGTCCCGCCATAGTTGAGCACGGCCTGGCCCTGGTGGATGAGCTCCGGCGCGAGGTCCCCGAGGACGTGGACTCCGAGAAGCTTCCGGTCCGTTCGCCGGAAGACGAGCTTCACGAGTCCGTCCGTCGCGCCGGCGATCGTCGCCCGCGCGTTCCCGGAGAACCAACCCCGTCCAACTTCATAGTCGATCCCCTCGGCGGCCGCACTTTCCTCGGTGTGACCCACCATTGCCGTCTCCGGGACCGAATAGACCCCGAATGGGGGGATCGGGTCGACGGTCTCCTTGAAAGGGATCCCGAAGGCGTAGCAGGCGGCCACCCGTCCCTGCTCCATCGATACCGAGGCGAGCGCCGGAGGTCCGATCACGTCGCCCGCGGCATAGACCCACTCCGCACTCGTGCGGAACGTCTCGTCGACGACGACACGATCGCGCTCGTCGACCTGCACTCCCACCTCTTCGAGACCGAGGCCCTTCGTGTTTCCTGCCCGTCCAGCTGCGAATAGGACCTTGTCCGGCGTGATGTGCTCGCCGCTCGCGAGGGTGACGCGGACAACGTCCCCGTCGCGTGTCACCGCAGGCTTCCCGGCGTCCAGCAGGACCCGCATCCCCATATCGGAAAATGTCTGCGCAAGCAGCTCTGAGATCTCGCGGTCGAGAAAGGACAGCAGGCGTCCATCGGCGACGACCAAGGTCACCTCCATGCCGAGGGCGGTGAACACCGAGGCGTACTCGCAGGCGACGGCGCCTCCCCCGACCACGGCAATGCTCCCGAATGGGCGGTCGATCTCCAAGACGGTCGTCGAGTCGTGGATGTCTTGGCCATCGAAGGGAATATCCGGCGGGCGGAACGGCCGCGACCCGGTGGCGATCAAGACGACGTCGCCGTTGAGCACCCGCTCGTGACCGGCATCGAGGGCTACGTGGACGGTCCGATCTGATCCGAGCCTCGCGCGTCCGTGGACGAACTCGATTGCGTGGCGTTCGAGGTTTACGCGCACCGCATCCGTCATCGTCTCGATCACCTGCGCCGTTCGAGTCCTGAGCTGCGCCAACGTCGCCTCCGGATCGAGGGTGAGGCGCAGCCCGTAGACGTCCCTTCGCCGGAAACCGGTGATGTACATCGCGGTTTCCCGGAGCGTCTTGCTCGGGATGCTGGCGTTGCTGACGGCTGCGCCGCCGGGTACGCCAGATTGCTCCACGACGGCGACCCGCCTGCCGAAATAGGCCGCCTGCGCCGCCGCCTTCTCACCGGCGGGCCCAGAGCCGATGACCACCATGTCGAACGAATCTTCCGCGGGCACCCTGGCCCTCCAGAACGTGGCCGACTGCTGAACAGTACCCCGAAGCGCCCCGCTGTTTACACGCCGGAGGTCGTTAGAACAACTTCAATTGAACGCGTTCCGCGAGCACCGGCCTTCCGCGACTGGAAAAATCCGCATATGCGGGTTTTTCGCTTGTGAATAAGGGCTGGTGGCTATGCGGATTTTCTACCCACAAGGGCTTAATGGTTCGAACTCCGCCCGCGATCAGCAGAAGACCGCGAGATAGAACGACCGGTCGAAGGGATCGTTCTTCTCGTCGAAGATCTCGACGTTGATCGTGTTCGTACCGGTGCGGCTCGTGGTGGAAGTCACCGTCCGCGACGGAGCGGCAGGCCCTGCGCGAGCGCAGCGACGACGGGATGGGCGTCACCGCCGGCGGACGAGCTCCGGATGGATGAGGAAGGCGAGTTGCGGGCTAATGGCTAGCTTTGGGCGGTGAGCGAAAAGGCGATTCGCGAGCTGGCTCGGACGCG
>Ga0307308_10000360_pt1 | contig 15733 bp, 13 predicted proteins | sample ER_DNA_195_FD_194501 | JGI IMG/M metagenome (GOLD analysis project Ga0307308, IMG submission 194501) | Bulk soil microbial communities from the East River watershed near Crested Butte, Colorado, United States - ER_DNA_195 | ecosystem: Environmental > Terrestrial > Soil > Floodplain | place...
CCGCCTGCAGACGCGCCGCAGTGTTGACGACATCTCCGGAGGCCATGCCCTCGCCCTCCGATGGCTGTGCTCCGAGGGAGATGAGCGCTTCCCCCGTGTTGACGGCGATTCGCACTTGAAGCTCGAGCTTCGAGTCGCCCTCGTTCAGCTCGCCGATCGCATCCCTGATGGCGAGGGCGGCGCGGACCGCCCGCTCCGGATCGTCCTCATGCGCGACGGGCGCGCCGAAGAGCGCCATGACAGCGTCGCCGATGAACTTCTCCACGGTGCCGCCACGGCGCTCGAGCTCGCTGCGCAAGCGCGCGTAGTACGGCGACAGCATGGCGCGGACGTCCTCCGGATCCAGTTGCTCAGCCCGGCTCGTGAAACCGACGAGGTCGGCGAAGAGAACGGTGACGACCTTTCGCTCCTCACGCGCGGCCTCCCGCTCGGCCATCGGAGCGCCGCACGCGAGGCAGAAGCGGGCGACGTCAGGGTTCTCCTGACCGCAGTTGGCGCAGGCGGGCACGACGAGAAGCCTAGGTGGCCCGGCGCGGTCCTTCTAGTACATGCTGCGTACACTCGGACCGATGGCGACCGCCTTCTCGGCAAAGGGGCTTGGCAAGCGGTACGGGAACGTCACGGCTCTCGGAGGGGTCGACGTTTCCGTTGAGGAAGGCGAACTGGTCGGCCTGCTCGGTCCCAACGGCGCCGGCAAATCCACTCTCGTGAAGATCGGCTGCGGCCTCGTACGGGCCAGTTCCGGCCAGGCCGAAGTGTGCGGCGCGCCCGCGGGCTCGCGGGAGGCCCGTTCGGCGATGGGCTACCTCGCAGAGCTCTTCCGCTTTCCAGGCTGGTACTCGGCGGACGAGGTGCTCGAGCTGCATCAACGCCTGGCCGCCTCGGGCGGAGGCGAATCCGAGCGCACCGAGCTCCTCGAACTCGTCGGGCTCGTGGAGGCCCGCACCCGCCGCGTCGAGGACATGTCGAAAGGGATGCAGCAGCGCCTCGGAATCGCGCAGGCTCTCGTCGGGACACCGCGCATGCTCTTTCTGGACGAGCCCACGAGCGCTCTCGACCCGGCCGGACGCAGGACCGTCCGCGGGCTCCTCGAGGAGCTCCGCCGACGCGGTGTTGCCGTCCTGCTCAACTCGCACCTTCTCTCCGAGGTCGAGCTCGTGTGCGACCGCGTCATCATCCTCAACCGCGGTGTCGTTGTCACCGCCGGCCGCACGGAGGACTTGGCGAGGCCCCGGGGCGTCGAGATCGACGTCGACGGCTCGGTGCGGAAATACGCGGGCGCGGGGCGGGAAGACGTCCCCCGGATCGTCGGCGAGCTGGTCGCGGCTGGCGAGAGCGTCTACGGCGTCCGCGTCCTCACGAGCACCCTCGAGGAGATCTATCTCGAGGCCGTGGAGGGTGAATCCTCGTGAGAATGCTCATGTTCCTGGGTCGTCGCTGGCAAAGGAGGCAAGCGAGCGACGCCGAGAGAGTACAAAGGCAGTACGGCGAGGCGGCGCGAGCGCCGAATCCTGCTGCCAGCGACGTCAGCCGGCTGCGAAGCCCGGCTTCGCCGGGCTGGAGCGGCAGGCGGCCAGGGGCATGAGCGGCGCCTGGATCATCGCTGGCTACGCAGTGCGCGAAAGCGTCCGCCGCCGCGTCTTTCCGATCGTCATCGTGCTGACCGGTGCCTTCCTGGCCCTGTACGCATTCGGGGTCTACAAGGCCTTCCAGTCCACGGAGGCCTTTCGGACCGAGGAGATCGGCCCCGGCGCGATTGTCGACCAGCAGGTCCTCTTTAGCGCGACGCTCTTCGGCTTGGCCATGTTCGCCACGCTCTTCCTCGGCACAGTGCTCGCCATCTTCCTAACGCACGCCGTCGTGCGCGGGGACACGGAGCGCGGGCTTCTCCAGCCCCTCGTCGTCCGTCCCGTGGGGCGAACGGCGCTCCTCGGCGGCCGCTTCGGTGCGGCGACTGCCGTCTGCGCCGTCTACGTCGTTTGCGTCTACATCAGCACCTTGCTCATCACCCATGCCATCACGGGCTGGTGGCCCGACCGGTTGGTGCTCCCGGCGGCCGAGCTCGTGGGCGCCGTCGTGGTCCTCGTCGGGCTCTCGCTTGTCGGCTCGGTGTTCCTCTCCGCAATTGCCAACGGAATCGCTATCTTCATGATCTTCGGCGCAGGACTCGTCGCAGGTCTCCTCGGCCAGATCGGGGAGGCGCTCAACTCGGGCAGCCTGAACACGATCGCTACGGTCTCATCCTGGGCGCTTCCCTTCGAGGCGCTTTACCAGGACGGCCTCAACGCGATCACCGCCGACACGCAGGGGTTCACGCGGGCGGCCCTGTCGCTGGGACCCTTCGGCGGGGCCCAGGCGGCCGGACCCTCGCTCGCTCCCTACGTTCTCGGGTACCTCGCATTGCTAGCTTGCGCGGCGATTTTCGGCTTCCGCCGCCGCGATTTGTAACCCCTCCGGGGGAGGAACGGGTTCGCGAGCAGGCCTACTCTGCGACCGTGTGGGGGTTGGTACGGACGCTTGAAGACGACGTGCGCTCGCTCGAAGACGACGATCGCGCTGCAAGCGCTTTCCTCTGGCTCGGCGGAACGGGAATTCTTACCTGGTTCGCGACGCTCGCGGTCGCGGACAGCCTCTTGCCCGCAACGACCCTGGCGTCGCTGATGGCAGTGGTCTTCGGAGTCGTCGGCTGGCGTGCGGCGAGGCAGGGCGACCCCCGGGAGGCGAGCACGGTCGTCGGACTCGTCCTCGCCGTTATTCTCGGACTCGTGTGGGTCTTCCTGGCCCTCTCGCTCGTCGGGCGCGTCCTTTAGCTCTTACAGGACGGGAGCGAGGATCTCGTCGATTCGCCCGAGCACCTCGGGCGGGAGCTCGACGCCGCTCGCGGCGACGTTCTCGTCGACCTGCTCCGGCCGCGAGGCACCGACGATCGCGCTCGAGACACCCGGCTCGCGCAGCACCCAGGCAATCGCCAGCTGGGCCATGGTGATGCCGAGCTCGTCCGCGATCGGCCGGAGCTGCTGCACCGCCCCCAGGAGGTCGTCCCGCATGAAGCGCTCCATGAAGTCGGCGTCGCCCTGGGTCGCGGCGCGTGTGCCTTCCGGTGGCCGTTCACCCGGCTTGTACTTGCCGGCGAGGACTCCCTGTGCGATCGGCGAGTAGACGACCTGCCCGATCCCGAGCTGCTTCGAGACCGGGAGCACGTCCCTCTCGATGTCGCGCGTGAGCATCGAGTACTCCGGCTGGTTCGAGACGATTGGGTCGAGGTTGAGCTTGGACTGCAAGCGCCTGGCCTCATCGAGCAACTCGGCCGGCCACATAGATACGCCGACGTACAGGGCCTTTCCCTGCGTGACGATGTCGTCGAGGGCCCGCAGAGTCTCCTCCAGAGGCGCGTCCGCGTCTGGGCGGTGGCACTGGTAGAGGTCGACGTAGTCCACGCCGAGCCTTCGTAGCGAGGCGTGGCATTGCTCCATGATGTGCTTGCGCGAAAGCCCGCGGTCGTTGGGCCCTTCGCCCATGGGGAAGTACACCTTCGTGGCGAGCACGTAGTCGTCCCGGCGAAAGTCCTTGAGCGCACGGCCCGTGACCTCCTCCGCAGCGCCGCGTCGATAGACGTTCGCCGTGTCGAAGAAGTTGACGCCGAGCTCGAAAGCGCGGTGGATGCAGGCGATGGCCTTCTCGTCCTCGACCGAGCCGCCGTACGTGAGCCAGGAGCCGAGCCCGATCTCCGAGATTTTGAGCCCCCACCTTCCAAGCTTGCGGTAGCGCATGGGGCTTGTGTATCAGAGCGGCGCTGAAGTCAGTCGGGGCGGCCGGACTCGAACCGGCGACTTCCGCGTCCCAAACGCGGCACTCTGACCAGACTGAGCTACGCCCCGCTCCGGCCAAGCGTACCGCTAACCTCGGGCGCCGTGGTCGACGCGGCTCTGACGTCTGCCGAGCTAGAGGGCGGCCCAGCGGTATCCGCGCGGAGGCCCGCGGTTGGCTACGCGCTCGTACTCGTCGCCGTCTCGCTCTGGGCCGTGAACGGCACCGTCGGAAAGATCATCGTCGACTCCGGCGACATCTCCGCGCTCCGCCTGGCCGAGCTTCGGTCCACCGGCGCCGGTCTCGTGCTCTTCGTCGCCGTCGCGCTCGTCCGCCCGGCGACCCTCAGCGTTTCACGCCGCGAGGTCGGCTTTCTCGCCGTCTTCGGAATCGGCGGTCTCGCGTTCGTCCATTTCCTTTACTTCGTCGCGATCACGCACCTCGATATCGGGATCGCCCTCGTGATCCAGTACATCGCGCCGGTCCTCGTGGCCCTCTGGGCGCGCTTCTTCGTTCACGAACCGGTCCGGCGGCGGCTCTGGCTGGCCCTCGCGCTCGCCCTCGCCGGACTCTCGCTCGTCGTCGAGCTCTGGAGCGGCACAGCGCTCGAGGGTGTCGGCGTTGCCGCCTCTCTCGCGGCAGCGTGCGCCTACGCCCTCTACATCCTCATGGCCGAGCGCAGCCTTCAGCGCGGGCGCGACGTTTTCTCGCTACTCGCCTGGGGCTTCATCTTCGCCACCGCCTTCTGGACCATCGCGCAGCCGTGGTGGAGCTTTCCGTGGAGCCGATTGACGGCTCACGCCTCGCTCCTGGGGCGCCTCGACCATGTCGCCGCCCCCGTCTGGCTCCTCGTTGGCTACGTCGTCATGCTCGGGACGGTTGTTCCCTTCGTCCTGATGATCACGGCCCTTCACCACATCCCGGCAACGAGAGCGACCGTGGTTGCGATGGCTGAGCCGGTGCTCGGCGGACTCGTCGCCTACGCCTGGCTCGAGGAGTCCCTGGGCCCGTTTCAGATCGCCGGCGGCATCCTCGTGCTCGCGGGGATCGTGCTGGCGCAGACGGCCAGGTCTACACCGGCGCGTTAGGAGCTTCCGAAAAGAGCCCTGAGCTCAGCGATCCGGTCGGTTCGGATCTGCTCGCGCTCGCCTCGCTCGACGGCGTCGACAACCCCGCGAACAAGAGGCGCGAGCTCGACCGGATTGAAGGGCTTGGTCACATAGTCGAGTCCACCCACATCCAGGCCCCGAACTCGATCGCGTAGGTCGGCGCGGGCGGTCAGGAAGATGATCGGGATCGCGCTCGTATCCTCGTCGGTGAGCAATCGCTCGGCCGCGCTCCAGCCGTCGAGGCCGGGCATCATCACATCGAGGAGGATCGCGTCAGGCCTTTCCTGCTTGGCCAGATCGACACCGCTTGCGCCGTCTCCGGCCTCGATGACCTCGATTCCTTCAGCCTCCAGATTCACCCGGCAAAGGAGGCGGATGGGCGCCTCGTCGTCGATAACGAGCGTCTTCATCCCGCGCGAGCCGCCTCTTCCCGCTCGGGCGCCGGTTCCTTGACGCCTTCCTTGACCACCGGAAGCTCGAAGACGAAGGTCGAGCCCTCGCCCTCCTTGGATTCCACCCAGATCCGCCCGTTCATAGCCGCAAGGAGCCCGCGGGCAAGGAAGAGTCCGAGCCCGGTCCCTTGCGGGCTATGTCGGACAGCGTCCTCCGCCCGGTAGAACTTCGTGAAGATCCGCTGCTGGTCCGAACGCGGGATACCGATACCCTCGTCGATGACCCGGATCTCGGCCGTGTCGGAACGGCGCCGAGCGCTGACCGCGATCCGTCCCCCGTCGGGCGAGAACTTGACGGCGTTGTCAACGAGGTTCATGACGATCTGCGCGAGCTTCTCGCTATCGGCGTGCACATAGACGGAACCGCGGGGCACCTCAACGTCGAACGTGAAGTTCCCGTCGACGTGCTCGCCGAATCGCGCCACTGTCTCGCGGACGACCTGGCCGATATCGGTGCGTCCGAGGCTGAGGCCCAGTGCGCCCGTTTCGAGCCGGGCCACGTTGAGCAGGTCGTCCACGATGTTGATGAGGCGTTCCGATTCGGACGCGATGTAGCCAAGGAACGTTCGGCGTTCGACATCCGAAAACTCGACGTCGCCCCGAAGAAGCGTTTCGGCGAACCCGTAGATGGAGGTCAGCGGCGTACGGAGTTCGTGTGAGACCGTGGCGACGAAGTCGGATTTCATCTGCTCGACGACGCGTTCGCTGGAGACGTCCCGGAAGGCGAAGATCCGCCCCCCGACGTTCCCCGCGGCGTCGAGCATCAGCGCCTCCGTGAGGGAGAGCCAGACCTCCTTGTCACCGCGCAGGAAAGCGACGTGCCTCTCACCGGGTGGGGAGTCAGCCTCCGTTGCCAGCTCTCGCTGGAGCACTTCGGCGACTCGCCGCCCGAGGGCCTCCTCGGCAGGTACGCCCGTGATCTGCTCGGCCATGGCGTTCCAGAGGACGATGGCGCCGTCGCGGTCGACCGCGACGATCCCGTCGGCGATGTTGGAAAGGATGGCCTCGCTTCGCTCCTTCTCCTCGGCAACGCGGGCGTAGAGCTCCGCGCTCGAGAACGCGGCCGAGGCGGTCGCCGCAAGAGCCGCGAGAGCCTGAATCTCGTCGTCGCGCCAGACCCGCGCTGCCCGGTCGTACACCGCGAGAACGCCGTTCAGCGCGCCTCCGTGGGCGAACATCGGAATCGCCACAACGCTCGCCATCCCGCTCCGGACAAGCGGGTCCTCCCGCGCAAAGCGGGGCGTCGCCGTTGCGTCCTCCACCGCGAGCATGGAGCGTGACTGGGCGACCACACCCGCCACGCCTCCCGCTGAGCTCGACCGCGACCCGACGACTCCGGAAGTACCCGGTCCGGAGGCCGCACGAACGACGAGCTCATCCTCCTCTAGGAGACGGAGGACGGCCGCTTCAGCCTCCAGGAGCGCCGGTGCCTCCCGGACCACCTCCTCGAACGCTGTCGCCGGGTCGAGCTTCGTGGCGAGGACGCCCCCCAGGTCGGCGAGCCGCTGGGAGAAGGCACGGGCCCTGCGTTCACCCTCGAAGAGCTCGCTCCGCTCGATCGCGCCTCGCGCGGCCCCGGAAAGATGGCGCGCGAGCGCCAGATCGTTGTCCGAAAAGCTTCGTTCCTCTACGAAGAGCACGACGGCCGCATTCTTCTCGCCCCGCGCGCCCGCCACCGGGGCGCAAAGGAGCGACTTGTAGCCGATGTCCCCGAGCAGGGTGCGCAGGCTCTCAGCAAAACGGTCGTCTGTCGCCAGCGCGCCGGCAGACAAGATCCGCTCTTCGCGGGCCGCGGCTCCGAAGGGAGCCGCCGCGTCCGGCAGGCCCCGGGCGAATTCCTCGGCCAGAACAGCTGGCAGCTCGTGCGATCCGGCCACGTAAAGTCGCTCGCCGCGTGGCTCGAGCACGAGCGCTGCCGCGCCGCCGAGAGCGTCGCAGGCGGCCTGTGCAAGGGCGTCCACGGTCTCGGAGAGCGAGAGCGTCGATCCGAGGACCTCGGCGATGCGGTAGAAGCCGCGCTGTGCCTGGGTCTGCCTCTCGCGCTCTTCGAAGCTCTCCGCGTTGTGGAGAGCAAGAGAGGCGAGCCTGGCGAAGGTGTCCAGGAGCTCGAGATCCGCGTGGTCGAAGTGACCCGCGTCGCGCGCGCAGACTCCGAGCACGCCGCGGGCTTCCCCGAGCCAGGTGATCGGCGCATCCATGACTTCCTGGAAGACCTGGTAATCGGGGCTCGGCGGTGGCTGCTCAGTCGTCGCGAACTCTTGCTTCAGCACGGGTCGCCCGGTCTCGATCACCTGCTTGAACGTTCCCTCGGGGGGGATCTCTCGCCCGACGTTCCTATCCGAGATGCCAAGAACCGCGTGGCAACGGAGTAGTCGGCGGTCACCGTCGAAAATCCAGCAGTCAGCGGCATCCGCGCGGAGGAGCTTGACCACTTCCTCGACGAGCCGCTGGATGACCGAGTCGAAGCGAAGATCGCTCGTCAGTACCTGGGCGGCTTTCAGCAGGGCCGCCTGCTCTTCGACGCGACGTTCGTTCTGACGGAGCAACCGCGCGGTGTGAACCGCCAGGCCGATCTCGCGTCCCACAGCTTCGGCGAGCGCGACCTCGGCGGCCGACCAGTTGCCGGCTTCGGCTCGGTGTAGCCCGAAGACTCCAATCATGCGGTCGAAGACGAGAATCGGGGTGGCCAGCACGGCGCGCGTCCCGAGGTCGACGAGTATCTCGCGGCCACCAAGAGTCTGATCGTCGAGCTCGGGTGCGGTGACGATGTCGCCGAGGGCGACCGTGCGGCGCTCCCGTGCGGCCAGGTTGGAGACTGGAAGCCGGCGCGACGCCGCTCCGATCGGCTCGACCCCTGGAGCGTCCCACTCGGCCTGAATCGGCAAGTCCTCAGACTCGCCCAGGCGAATGAAGCAACGGGTGACCCCGACCGCATTCCCCACCTCTTGCACCGCAACCTGGAGAAGCGCGTCGAGGTCGAGCTCGGAGCGGACCCGGCGGGAGATCTGAGCGACGAGGCGCTCACGGTCAAGTGCGGCTTCGAGGGCTTCATCCGACCGCGTACGTCCCAACGCGAGCGCAGTCTCGTTCGCGAGGTCGACCATGAGATCCATTTCGGCGGCCGAAAAGAGCCGAGGCTCCGTCGAGACGACGGCCAAGACACCTGTTACCCGGCCCTCGGAGAGAAGCGGCGCGAACGCAACGCTCCTCGCCTGGGTCGCTTCCACCAGCATCGGATTGAGGTTCGGCGCCGATTGAGCGTCGAAGACCGCGAACGGAGTGCGGTCGCGCGCCACGGTGACGATGCCGCCGCTGTCCTGGTCGAGGTCGAGCGTTACCCCGTGCCACCACGCATTGTCCAGTCCGTGAGCTGCGAAGCCGTAGGCTCGCCGCGCCTCTTCGTCCACGACGGCAATCACGGCCTTTTCGATTCCGAGGACACTTTCAAGCTCCTCGAACAGGTGAGCTGCCGCTTCCAGCCCCGTGCCAGTGTGCGTGAGGGCAGTGGAGAGTCGAGAAATCGACTCGGCGTCCCGCTTTCGCTCCGAGGCCTCGGCTTCGGCTTCGCGTACGCGCGAGCCCGCCTGAACCAGTAGATCGCGCTCGCGCCAGCTCTTGATGACGAGCAGCGCGGGAATGTAGGCGAGAATCGTGATCGAAAAGACGGGCCAGGTGCTGACGGTCCCGAGAAAATCGTCGTCGGCCAGCGTCGCAGCACCGAGTCCGGCTCCGAACACGCCGACCAGCACGAAAAGCATCCAGACGCCGAAACCGAGCCAGGAGAACACACGGCGCCGCCAGAGCTGCGGCGCAAGCGCAAGCGCAACCCCGAGATAAAGCGCGGCCAGGAGAAGTAAGGGCCCGGCCTCGAACACGATGACGCGAGCGTGGTGATCCACTGGGCACTCGGGATGATAGGTAGCACCTCGGGTCGCGTCGAGGCGTCGAGAGTGGTTCTCCCGCTTTTAAAAGATGGGCCGATGGACCTATTGGAATCGCCGGAGAGCCCCGATACCGTCCCCGGCTACTGGGCGATGCGAACCGCGGCATGTGTCCCTGGCCATGTACACCGCGGTGAGCACTTGTGGGAAGGCCCGCCGCGCTTACCCCCCCGAGCGGCGGGCTTTTCCGCTTAATGGAGACCTAACCGGTCCTTCGCGGACACGCCGGGCTGCGTAACTAGACTCATTCCCGGTGGTCAAGAGGGTCCTTCTTGCCTCGCCCAGGGGCTACTGTGCCGGTGTCGAGCGGGCCGTCGAGACGGTCGAGCGGGCGCTGGAGTTGCACGGTCCGCCAATCTACGTTCGCAAGCAGATCGTCCATAACAAGCACGTTGTCGATGAGTTGCAGCGGCGCGGGGCCGTCTTCGTAGAACGCGAGGGCGAGATTCCCGTCGGTGCCACCGTCGTCTTCTCGGCGCACGGAGTGGCGCCCTCTGTCCACGCCAACTCGCGCGCACGGAGCTTGCGGACGATCGACGCCACTTGTCCCCTCGTCTCGAAAGTCCACGCGGAGGCTCGGCACTATGCGGTCCGCGGCTACACCATCCTTCTGATCGGCCACGCCGGTCATGAGGAGGTAGAGGGAACGATGGGCGAGGCACCTGATTGCATCCTTCTCGTCGAGTCCGTCGCGGACGCCGAACGCGTGCTTCCTCCGCAAACCCATCGTCTCGCGCACCTCACCCAGACGACGCTCTCGGTCGACGACACAGCCGAAATCCTGAAAGTCCTCCATCGTCGCTTTCCGGGCATCGAATCGCCGCGGAAGGAAGACATCTGTTACGCGACGACGAACCGCCAGCGCGCCGTCAAGCGGCTCCTCCCCGCCGTGGATCTGCTGCTCGTGATCGGCTCCCGCAACTCCTCCAACTCGAATCGCCTCGTCGAGACCGCGCGTGCGGGCGGCATCGACGCCTACCTGATCGACGACGAGAACGAGATCGAGCCGGCGTGGCTCGAAGGCGTCGAAACGGTCGGCCTCACGTCCGGCGCGTCGGCTCCCGAAGCGCTCGTCCTTAGAGTGCTTGCCTGGTTCCGCGCGCGGGGGGTTCTCGAGGTGGACGAGCTGGACGCGATCCCAGAAGACGTGTCCTTCCGGCTGCCGCCCCAAATCCGAGCGGGCTCTACCAGCTCGTAGCAGGCTGCTGTCCGGCGGGGCGCCCCGACCGCGTAAACAGGCTTACGAGCATCCCGTCGCCCGCGAGAGCCGCAACGAGCCTGCCGTCGGAGGCGAATCCGATCCCTCCTCCGAACGACCCGATCGGAACCTCGAACGAGCCCTCGAAGCGGCCGTTGCGCCAGATCTCGATGCCGTCGGCTGCCGGCCTCCCTTGCGGAAACGCGTAGATCGCGAGCACTAGTGTCCCGTCCGGCCGAGCGGCGAGATGCGCGATGTCGTAGGCAGCGCCTTGGAGAGGAATCGGGAAGGCATCCCTGATGGCCTCGGCGCCCAAGAACTCCCGGCCAAAACGCAGGACGCGCGTGTGCGCGATCTTTCCCCCCGCCGTGAAGCCCGACGAGCTCTGCGGATGAACCACCGGCGCTGCGATGGAGCCGCCCGACTGGGCCTGTGCCGACTCGCTCGGACGGGGACGAATGGCGTCGGCGGCCGCGACGAAAGCGAGGAGAAGCACCGCGGCGACGACGAGCTTGTTCATTCGTCCTTGCGGACGGAGAGTTCGCTTCCCGTCTCTACCTGAGTAGCGAGTGTCTCCGCCTTGATCCAGTCCTCATGCTCGAGCAGGTCGCTGTCTTCCTCCGCGACCGTCAGAACAATGCGGTCGGTGATCTCGAGGCCCTCCTCCTTGCGCTTCCGCTGTACCTCGCGGATGAGGTCGAAGACTCGGCCCTCGAGCCGAAGCTCGTCGTCGAGGCGGGTGTCGACTGCGACGACGTACTCGTCCTCGTGTTCCACCGCCCAGCCCTCACGAGGTGCGTATTCGAGCATGAACTCGCCCTTGTCCAGGACGAACGCGCCCGCGCGGAGCGTCCCGTTCGAGACTTCGAAGTTTCCCTCGTCAAGGAGACGACGCAGCTCTGGCAGATTCGGTCCATAACGCTCTCCCACGAGATCCAGCTTGGCCTTCGCGCGAAGTTCGGCCGCCTCCTGCGGACTCTCGGCGATCGCGACCTCCTTGACCCGCAGCTCCTCCGCGAGATCCTCCACCTGGCGGGAGACGAGTGCACGCCGCCCCGGGTCGCCGCTTGCCACGACCAGCCGGCGCAGCGGCTGGCGAAGCTTGATGCCCGCCTGTTGCCGAGCGGAGCGTGCGAGCTCAGCAACCTGGCGAGCCGCAGCTACCTCGTCGAGGACGCCTCGATCGCGGAGCCGTGCCGACGGCTCGGGCCAACCCGCCAGAAATACGCTTTCGGGGGCTCCCTTCACGCCGCTGACGAGGTTCTGCCATAGGTGCTCGGCAAGGAACGGCGTCACAGGCGAGACGACTCGCAACGCCTGAACGAGCGCGTACCAGAGGGTGGCGAGCGCGGCCTCGTCGCCGTCCCAGAACCGTCGTCGGCTCCGCCGGACGTACCAGTTCGAGACGTCGTCGACAAAGCTCTCGAACGCCCGGATGACGTTGACGGTCATGTACTCCTCGTAAGCAGCCGTGGCCTCCTCGACGAACTCCTGCACGCGTGCGACGAGCCAGCGATCGAGGGGGCGAAACCCCTCCGCCCGAGGGCCTGAGGCGAGATCGGCATACCGGGGACTCCAGCCCTCGATCGATGCGTAGGTGACGAGGAAGACGACCGAGTTCCAGAGCGTCAGGAGCCTGCGCTTGATCTCGTGTGCCGGCCCGTAGCCGAAGAGGAGGTTCCGGTCCGGGGGTTGCGCGCAGTACTGCCACCGCATGACGTCCGCCCCCATGCGCTCGAACGCGTCCTCGGCCGGGATGAGATTGCCCCACGAGCCGTGCATCTCGCGGCCGTGCTCGTCGAGCATCTTCTCGTAGCCGAGCACGGAGCGAAACGGTGCTTTGCCGACGAGGCAGACGGACATGAAGAGCTGCGAGTAGAACCAGAGCCGGATCTGCTCGCGCATCTCCGACACCCAGTCCGCCGGAAACCATTTCTCCCAGTAGGCGTGATCGGGCAGGTCCGCGCCCGAAAGGCCTGCCGACGCACCGGTTGCGTAACCTCCCGGCTTCCACTCCGGGTTCTGCCAGCCGAGGGTCGAGAAGGGGACAATGCCTGCGTCGAGCCACACGTCGCCTACTTCTGTGACCCGCTTTACGTCTTCTTTGCCGCAGGCTTGACAACGGATCGTGACGCGGTCGACCCAGGGCCGGTGGAGCTCCTCGAGCTGCTCGAACCCGGCTGTCGCCCGCTCGCCGAGCTCCGCCTTCGAGCCGATCACGGTCAGGTGGCCGCAAGCGCAGGGGTAGAAGGGCAGCGGAAGTCCGTAGAAGCGGCGGCGGGAAATGTTCCAGTCGCCCATGTTCCGGAGCCAGTCGGCCATGCGCTTGCCCATGTACTCGGGCGTCCAGTCAATGGTCTCGTTCGCCTCCATAAGCTGCGGACGAACCTCTTCGACACCGATGAACCAGTCGTCGGCGACGCGCCAGATGAGCGGGGTGTCGCAGCGCCAGCAGTGGGGATAGCGGTGCTCGTAGAGACCGGCCTCCACGAGGACGCCGCGCTCCTTGAGGTCGCCGACGATCTGGTCGGCCGCATCGGCGGTTGAGAGCCCGTGCAGCCAGCCATAGTCCTCGTAGAAACGGCCCGCCTCGTCGACCGGCGCGAGCACCGGCAGGCCGAGCGCCTTGCCGAGGTCGAAGTCCTCCTGCCCAGCGCCGGGGGCGATGTGGACGATGCCGGTTCCCTCCTCGAGCGAGACCTCGTCCCACGGGATCACTTGGTGGTCGACCGCGTTTCCCGGCCCGAGTGTGTCGAACGGGCCCTCGTAGCGCCATCCGACGAGATCGCTGCCGCGCAGCGTCTCCTCGAAGCGCTCATCCGGGTAGCGGGCGGCAGCGACCCACTGCCCGTTGTCGCGCCGCCCGTAGTCCGCGTCGGGCTTCACCGCAGCAGCCACGTTCGCGGGAAGCGTCCACGGGGTCGTCGTCCAGGCGACCAGAGACTCGCCATGACGCTCCTTGAGCGGAAAGCGAACAAAGAGGGAGGGGTCGGCGCGTTCCTGGTAAACACCGGACTGCGACAGCTCGTGCTGCGAAAGCGATGTTCCGCAGCGAGGGCACCATTCCGTCGAGCGATGGCCCGTGAAGAGCCAGCCCCGCTCGTGGACGATCTGGAGGAACTTCCAGATGTACTCGATGTTCGTGTCCGAGAACGTGAAGTAGTCGTTGCCCCAGTCCATCCACTGCCCGAGGCGTTTCGAGCCCCGCGTCAGGTCCTCCGCCGACGAGACCACGACCTCGCGGCACTTGCGGGCGAACTCCTCGAGCCCGTACTCCTCGATCTCGCGCTTGGAGTTGAGTCCCAGCGACTTCTCCACTCCGACCTCGATCCAGAGACCCTGGCAATCGAACCCGTTCTGATAGCGCTCATCGAAGCCGCGCAGAGCCTTGTAGCGCTGGAAGACGTCCTTCAGGGACCGGCCCCACGCGGTGTGGACGCCGAGCGTCTTGTTCGCCGTGACCGGGCCGTCGAAGAAGCTGAACCGCGGGCCGTCCTTGTTCAGCTCGCGGAGCTTTGGAAAGATGCCGCGCTCGTCCCACCAGGCCAGGATCTCCGTCTCGATTCCGGGGTGATCGGGTACGGGAGGAAGCGGGCGGAACATCGAAAGGTCAGTCTACGTTTCAAGAGGTATGGCAGACACGATCACGGAATCCACGTTTCAGCAGGAAGTTCTCGAGAACCAGGGACCGGTCCTCGTCGACTTCTGGGCGGAGTGGTGCGGCCCCTGCCACGCAGTCGCGCCCATCCTCAACCAGATCGCCGAGGAGCGTTCCGAGCTGCGCCTCGTCAAGGTCAACATCGACGAGGAGCCTGAGCTCGCACGGCGCTACGGAGTCATGAGCATCCCGACGATGATCCTCTTCGACAGCGGCGAGCCCAAGGCGGCCGCTATCGGTGCACAGCCCAAGCAGATGCTCGAGAAGTCCCTCGGTCTCGCCGAGGAGTAGCCGCTAGCTTCGCCGGTGGAAGGCGGCAGGCGGAACCGGGCTTCGCCCGGCAAGAGCCGCCGCCGTGCAGGCGGAGCTAGTCGCGGTCTTCCAGGAAGGTCTGAAAGTCGGCGTGCTTGCGCAGGTAGGACTCCACCTCGTCGAGCCCCTCGGCGATGAACGCCTCGAGCCAGCTCTCGCTCAGGTCGTCGTCGATCCGGTGTAGGCCGTACTCGGACAAGGTGGCCCGATTATCGGCAGCACGCCTGACGTCCTACATGGGCCGAACGGCCTATTTTTCGCTTCCCATTGACCCACGCAACTTTTTCCAGTCCTCCAGCGCCCCGACCGTGTTCGCAAAGGCGAACTCTCCCCGGGGCGGAATGTCGTCCGGCGCGAACCACGCGACTTCCGCGATCTCGTCGTCGAGCTCGAGCTCGCCGCCGAGAACGCGGGCAGTCCAGTAGAGATTGAGGGTGAAGATCCCGTCCTCCCCGTAGCGATCGGGGTAGCCGCCCAGGAACTCGCCGGGCTCGATCTCGAGGCCCGTTTCCTCCCTGAGCTCGCGCTTGAGCGCCGCGAGGGGCGGTTCGCCTTCGTCGACGAATCCGCCCAGGAGATCCCAAAGTCCCGCCCCTGGATCCTGCGCCCGCCGCGCCAGCAGGACTTTCCCCTCTTCGTCGAGGACGAGCGCGCTCGCTGTCGGCGCCGGGTTGGCGTAGACGGCGAGCCCGCAGTTCGGACAATGGACAGAGCGCTCTTCACGCTCAAGCTCGTGACGACACCGGGGGCAGCTCTTCCATCCCGCCAGCAGCGGACTCTCTCCCATACCATCGAGCGTATCCCGATGAGGCATCAGAGTGCGACAGCGCATGAGCTCGCGCGGATCGCCGAGCTCGCCGGTCTGCCGGGCGAGACCCTCGCCCGCCTTGGGGAGCAAATGGAGCGGCGCGAGCTCGCGCCCGGAGAAGCTGTCGACGGCACCGGGCGCTTCGGCGTCGTCCTGGCCGGCATGGTGCGGGGCGCCGCTCTTCTTCGTCCCGGAGACGTATTCGCTGAGCCGGTCAGCGCCGTGATGCCGGCGGTTGTCGCGACCTGCGACCGCGCCGTCTACGAATCCCTCGTCCATTAGAGCCCGTCTCAAAATGAAGACCTGAGCCGCCTGAATCGCGGCTGGACGGCGCGATGCGGGCGTCCTCGGTCGCGCCCGTATTTCATTCAATACGAGCGCGCCCTGCGGACATGGCCTCGCACCCTCCATCGCGCCCAGGCGACGAGGCCCCATCTTGAAACGGGCT
>Ga0307308_10000362_pt1 | contig 15626 bp, 13 predicted proteins | sample ER_DNA_195_FD_194501 | JGI IMG/M metagenome (GOLD analysis project Ga0307308, IMG submission 194501) | Bulk soil microbial communities from the East River watershed near Crested Butte, Colorado, United States - ER_DNA_195 | ecosystem: Environmental > Terrestrial > Soil > Floodplain | place...
AAGGCCGACATCCGGCGGTTCGGCGACCAGGTTCCGCCGGACGGCCCCATCCTGGCCGTCCGCGTCGGGGATCTCGGTGAGAAGGAAGCGGTGCTGGCCGCGAACCCGGATGCGTTCTTCACCATCCCGCACTTCGACGGGTATTCCGCGGTCCTGATCCAGCTACCCAGGGTCTCCGCCCGGGCGCTGCGCGACGCGATCACCGACGGCTGGCTGGCGTGCGCCCCGCCCGCTCTTGCCCGGCGTTTCGAGCGATAGGGCATACCCGGCAATTCCGGTGTATCAGGCGCGCGGTCCGGCCCTCCGGTTCAGCAAGGGCGCCCTCGCGAACTGGAGCGGGGTGAGAGGGAGCCCAGCCCTGCCGGGCGGACGCGCGGCGTTGTCCGTCCGGCAGGCTCCAGATGAACGGGGGAATGGGGGTTCCCGATGGATACCAGTGTGATGTTCCTTGACTGCCCGGCGTACATGGACAAGACCGGTTCAGTCCGGTGCGGGCTGCCCGCCGAGGTCCAGGACCGCTACCTGATGAGCTCGACGGACGGCGCGCTGGAAAGCGCGAAGATCCGCTGCCCGCGCGGGCACTGGTTCAACGGCCCGATCGAGTCGCTGACGCTCGAGCAGCGTCCGGCGCTGGCGGACGACAAGTCCCGCTACGCGGGGCAGCCGCCGCTGCTGTCGTAGAAGCCCGCACCGGCCAGCCCGGGCCCGGTGATGGCGGGCTTGTTGGCGCCGCCGCCGCTCGGGTAGGCGGTGTCGAACCACTGAGTGAAGAACTGGCTGAGCCTGTTCTCGCAGGCTGCGCTCTTGTTGGGCAGCCAGTGCCGGAAGCCGGCTTCCAGCTGGGGTTCGGTGATGTGGCCGCCGCCGTAGTGGCGCTGGATCTGGTGCAGGGCCTTGGTGAACCTGGCGGTGCCGAGGATCTGCCACAGCGCGATGTAGGCGGCGCCAGGCCGCTCGTAGGTGGGAGCGTTCGAGAACAGGCCGAACGGGGTCGGGTTGGACGGGGCGGCCGTCCAGAAGCTGCCGGCCCGGGCGTACGTCTTGTTGAACTGCGCGATCAGGCTGTCGGTGAATGCCTTCTTGCCCGCGGCGGTGCCGGGGCCGCCGGCCTTGGTTTCGGCGTCGCGCGCGTCGTGCAGGTACTCGCCGAGGGTGGCCATGCCCTCCTTGAAGAAGGTCAGGTTGTAACCGCCCTCGGTCACGTTGTCGCCCCACCACTGGTGCATGTTCTCGTGGTAGAGGGTGCCGAGGTCGATCTCCCCGCCGGCGAAGGTGATCATCGTCTGCATTTCCTCTTCGAAGCTCGCGTCGGGAGTGCCGATGATGATGCCGTCGGAGGTGAACGGGAACCGCCCGTTGAACTGGCTCTCGAAGTCGGTGATGTCCTGCTGCTGGTTCATGATGGCCAGGTTCTTCTGCTGCTGGGCCGCGCTGATCGACGCGTCCTGCGCCTGGTAGTACCTGATGCCGTCGCTGCCGACCCGCGAGGTCAGCGTGTAGTGGCCGACGCTGTTCTCCACCAGGTAACTGGCGATTGGCGCGCGTGAGTGCCAGTGGAAGGTAGCCGAGCCGCCGGAGAACCGCGCGTCGGGCCCGTGGTGCGTGACCGACTTGAGCACGCCGTTCGCCACCGCGGTCAGGCCGGCGGCGACCGTGTCGTAGAAGTCGTAGGTCGGCTTGGCCGTCGGATGGTCGTTGAGCGGCATCCAGTCCTCGGTGCCCACCGGTTCGGTGGTAACAAAGCCGCCGTCGCTCGACCGGAACCAGCCCTCGGTGGTGCCGTCGCCGTCGTTGTGCACGCCGGGCTTGCCCGTATAGCTGACCGTCACGGTGAACGCCGAGCCGTCCCTGATCGGGGTCTTCGGCGTGATGACCAGCTTGTTGGCCGGGCACTGCGTCCCGTTCAGCGAGTTCGCGGCGGCGTCGGTGTCCGGAAGCTCGGGTGAGCAGGCCGGGGGCAGCGGGTTGTTCGCCGGGCCGCCGACCGGGTTGTTCTGCGAGGCCTCGTGTGCCAGCGGGTTGGGGTCGTCCTGTCCGTTCGGGTCGCCGGGGTAGGTCGGCTGGACGAACGTGAAGGCGGCCGCGTGGCCGTTGACCTTGACCGAGTTGACGGTCATGTCGGGTCCGTCCGCCGTGTTGGCGGACTTGCGCTCGAAGTCCAGGCTGAAACTGGTCAGGCACTGCGTGGCCCGGTCGGTGAGCACGACGTGGTTGCCCGGCAGGAACTTGTTCGCCGCGCCGTCGTAGACGAGGTGCACGTTCGTGTGGACGCTGGTGTAGCCGCCGTTGCCGGTGTCCGGGTAGACGTGGGCGCCGGGCGGGGACAGCGTGTGCGCGCCGGCCGAGCACGCCCCGCCGTGACCGGCAGTGGCAGCCCAGGTCGGCCCGGCCAGTCCCGCGCCCGCGAGGGCGAGCGAAGAGACCGAGGTGAGGGCGGTGATCAGCAGTCGGCGTCGCGCCATCGAGACCTCCCAAGTCGCCGTCCGACCATATCAGGGCGCTTACGGCCGAACCGGGCACTGTGACCATGCTGGAATCCGCCGCCGCCAGAGGTGCGGGTACGCTGCATTGCGGCCGTCACCATACCTCGTTCGGAGCCGCTCGCTCATGCTCAGCCAGGACATCGTCGATTCCCTGTTCCCGCCGGACCTGCCGGAGCCGGATCACTGGGAGCACCGCTACCCGCCACGTGACCTGCCCGAAGGAGCTAAGGTCACGCGCATCGCGCCCAGCCCGACGGGCTTCCTGACCATCGGCGGCGTGTTCACGGCGATGATCGACGCCGACGTGGCTCACCAGTCCGGCGGCGTCTACCTGGTCCGCCTGGAGGACACCGACCAGGCCCGGTTCACCGAGGGTGCCGCCGAGCAGTTCGCCGAGGCGTTCGAGTACTTCTCCATCAACCCGGACGAGGACGACCGGACCGGCCGCTACGGTCCCTACACCCAGTCGGCGCGGGCGCAGACCTACCTGACCTACGTCCGCGAACTGCTCCGCCAGGGCCGGGCCTACGTGGACTTCACGACCAGGCAGGACCTGGAGGAAATCAGCGCCCGCCAGCGGGAGGCGGGAGCCCTGCCCGGTTACTACGGCAAGTGGGCCACCTGGCGCGACGCCGATCCTGACGAGGTGGCCAAGCGGCTCGCGGCGGGCGAGCCCTACGTGGTCCGCTTCCGTTCCCCGGGCGTCTCGGGGAACCGGGTGAGCTTCACCGACGCGATCCGCGGCGAGCTGTCCATGGACGACAACCGCAACGACGCGGTCATCTTGAAGAGCAGCGACACCGACCCGCGGCTGCCCACCTACCACTTCGCGCACGCGGTGGACGACCACCTGATGCGCGTCAACCTCGTCATCCGCGGCGAGGAGTGGATCTCCTCGGTGCCGCTGCACCTGCAGCTGTTCGACGCCCTCGGCTTCGAGCGGGTGCAGTACGCGCACGTCGCGACGCTGATGAAGCAGGACGGCAGCAGCCGGCGCAAGCTGTCCAAGCGCCGCGACCCGGAAGCCACCGTGACCTTCTACATCGAGCAGGGCTACCCGGCGCCCGCCGTGCAGTACTACCTGCGCGGCCTGGCCAACGGCAGGCTCGCCGAGATGCCGCTGGCCGAAGCGCTGACCGCGCCGATCCGGCTGTCCGAATGCGGCACCGCGGGCCCGCTGGTGGACACGGTCAAGCTCGACGACATCAGCGGCGACTATATCGCCACCCTGTCCGGCGGGCAGATCCTGGCCGAGGTCGGCCGATGGGCCCGGCGCTACGATCCCGGCCTGGCCGAGATCTTGGAGGCCGAACGCGCACTGGCTCTGCGCGCCCTGGCCGTCGAGCGGGAAGACGTGCCCAACCCGCGTAAAGACCTGCGCACGTGGGCCGGCTTCCGCAGCGCCTACGGCTTCTTCTTCCCGCAGATCTTCGAGCCGGTCACCGACCCCGCGGACGCCAGGTTCGGCAGCCTGGACCCGGACCTGGTACGGGCCGTGGCGGACGCCTTCGCGGCCGGCTACCAGCCACCCCGGCCGGGCACCGGGCCGGACGCCGAATGGTTCGATCAGGTCCGCCGGCTCGCGGCCGATCTCGGGTTCGCGCCCAGCCGGAAGGACTACAAGCAGAACCCGGCCGCCTATCCCGGCTCCATCATCGACGCGTCCCAGGTCATCCGGGTGCTGATCACCGGTGCCCTGCGCAGCCCCGACCTGGCCGAAGTGTCCCGCGCGCTCGGCACCGATGAGGTCCTGCGACGCGTCCGGGCGGTCAGCGCCGCCTAGGCGACGCTACCTGCCTCCCATCAGCCTCTGCCGCACCTCTATTCCCTGACCAGTACTATTATTCGCTGACCAGTGCGATGATCTTAACTTTTCGGTGGTTGATTCGGGCTTGGCGGTGATTTAGGGGCACTATTGTGCACCAGATCAACCGCCAAGCCCTTTTCCTCCAAGATCTTTTCGCGGTCGGCACCTCATGACGCACACGCGCATCAAGAGGTGCCGAAGTCACGGCTTGCGGCTCGACGCAGGGCCGGGATCCCTCAGCTGGCGCCGTCGTCCGCGGCACTCTCCTCAGGCTCCCCGGGTGGCCAGGTGCCGATCGGCTCCTGCCGGTAGAGGCTGTCCAGGTCCAGCTGCTGGGCGTCCTTCAGCACCACGTCCTGCTGCTCCTTTGCCTTTTCCGCCGTCTGCTTGGCCAGCTCGGAGGCCAGGCCGCCGAGCTGGCGGACGCCGACGTCATCGACGACCTCGCGGCTGCTGGCGAAGATGACGATGCCCTCTACCCGCCGGTCCTTCTGCTCGGGCGGAGACAGGGCGGCGCCCACCTTCGCTCCCTCGGCCGGGTTGGCGGCACGCGCGGCGAGCTTGTCGCGCTCCTCCAGGATCCACTGGTGGAACTTCATCACCGCGCCGTGCAGGGGCAGGTTCCTGACGTCGTCGTTGGACAGGGCGAACCGCTTGCCCTTGCTGAAGCAGCGGCCGTAGGCGAGCACGGCGGACGACCACAGCGCCAGCGGCATCAGCTGGTCCCGTTCCTCCTCGGGCTTGGCCAGGTCGGCGAGCAGCCGCTTGCAGCAGTCCATGACGAACTGGAGCTCTGAGATGATCGACGCCTGGTCGGCGAGAACTTGCGCGGACGGCACGTCGATGGCAACGGTCGGCATCGGCATCCTCGGATCCTCCCACGCTCGGCTTCCCCGTGATGTCTCACAACGGGACGGGCGGCGGCGCGCTGGTGGCCCAGCGGATGGCGCGGACCATGGCGTGCCCGGCCGGGCGGACCAGCACGGTCTCGGTCACCGGCAGCCGGGGCAGCCGGAGCGGCCGCCGGGCCCAGCCGGGCAGCAGTGACACCGCGGCCGCGGCCAGCATCCCGTAGGGCGCCCGGGCGAGCGCCGGGAGCGGCGGGCTGAGCAGCAGGAACCGCGCCGCCTCGCGGGCCTGCGCGGTCGCGGCCAGCTCGGCGCGATACCGGGCGATCCGGTCGGCGAGTTCGGCCTCGGTGCGCGGCGGGTCGGGCACGCCAAGCTCGGCGCCGATCCTGGCCATGTCGGCGACGTAGCCGTCGCGCCCGGCCTGATCCAGCGGCTGGGTGCCGAACCGGGTGTGGGCCCGCAGGAAGCTGTCCGCCTCGGCGATGTGCACCCAGGTCAGCAGGTGCGGGTCGGAGGCGGCGTAGGGGCGCCCGTCCGGCGCGGTCCCGGTGACGTGCTCGTGCACCGCGCGGACCCGTGCGATAGCGGCCTGCGCGTCCTCGGCCCGGCCGAACGTGGTGACGGCCAGGAAGTAGCTGGTCCGCTGCAGCCGCCCCCACGGGTCGCCGCGGTAGTCGGAGTGCTCCGCCACCGCCGCCATGGCCAGCGGATGCAGCGACTGGAGCAGCAGCGCCCTGATCCCGCCGATGAACATGGACGAGTCCCCGTTCACCCGGCGGACCGGCCGGTCTTCGGCGAACCAGCGCTCGCCCGCGCTCAGGTGGATCTGCCGCCGCCGGTCGCGGCCCTGCGGCCCGGCGACCCGCTCGAAGATGGCCGCGCCGACCCGGGCCCGGAAGCTGTCCACCTCTCCATTATCGATCATCGACGCCGCCGAAAATCGTTTTGCCGCAGGTGCGCAGGCTCCTAGGCTGGGCCGCACAGACCCAAGGGAGGCGAGATGCGCCAGGCGTTCATGTCCATCACGAAGGTTTCCATGACCTCGAGGGGTATGATGCTTGACGCGACGAACGCTCAACCTCGGCATCCTGGCGCACGTCGACGCCGGTAAGACCACGCTCACCGAGCGGCTGCTGTACGCCGCCGGTGTCATCGGCGAGATCGGCAGCGTCGACGCGGGCACGACGCAGACCGATTCGCTGGCGCTCGAGCGCCAGCGCGGGATCACCATCAAGTCCGCCGTGGTGTCGTTCGCCGTCGGCGGCGTCACCGTCAACCTGATCGACACCCCCGGCCACCCGGACTTCATCGCCGAGGTGGAACGGGTGCTGAGCGTCCTGGACGGGGCCGTCCTGGTGATCTCGGCCGTCGAGGGGGTGCAGCCGCAGACCCGTGTCCTGATGCGGGCGCTGCGGCGGCTGCGCATCCCGGCGCTGCTGTTCGTGAACAAGATCGACCGGGCCGGGGCGGGAGAGGAGCGCGTGCTGCGGGCGATCGCGGCCCGGCTGTCGCCGGCCGTCGTCCCGATGGGTTCCGCCTCCGGCCTCGGCACCCGCGCGGCCGGCTTCACGCCGTGGGCAGAGGCCGACGCCGGCGCCCGGGTCCGGCTGGCCGAGATACTGGCCGAACGGGACGAGGGAATCCTCGCCGCCTATATCGACGACGAGCTAGGCGTGCCGTACACCCGGCTGCGCCAGGAGCTCGCGGCTCAGACGGGGCGCGCCCTGGTGTACCCTGTCTTCCTGGGCTCCGCAGTGACCGGGGCGGGTGTGCCGGAGCTGATGGCCGGCCTGACGGAGTTGCTGCCGGCCGGGACGGGCGACGCCGGCGGGCCCGTCTCGGGCCGCGTCTTCAAGATCGAGCGCGGCGCCGGCGGCGAGAAGTTTGCCTACGTACGGATGTTCTCCGGCACCATCCGCACCCGCGACCGCCTGCGGTTCAGCGCCAGTCCAGAAGGTAGCAGCCACGAGGGCAAGGTCACCGCGATCGGCGTGTTCGAGCGGGGCACCGCGACATCCCGGGCGGCCGTCGCGGCCGGCCAGATCGCCAGGCTGCGCGGCCTGGACGAGATCCAGATCGGCGATGAGATCGGCGAACTGTCATCAAGGGCTATCCAGCCGCAGTTCGCTCCGCCGACGCTGGAATCGGTCATAGCGGCCCGCAGGCCCGCCGACCGGGCCGCGTTGCGCGTCGCCCTGGGGCAGCTCGCCGAGCAGGACCCGCTGATCAACGTCCGGCAGTCGCCCGGCGAGCTGGTGGTCTCGCTCTACGGGGAGGTGCAGAAGGAGGTCATCCAGGCCACGCTGGCCGATGACTTCGGCATCGAGGTGACGTTCCGCGAGACCACGACGATCTGCATCGAGCGCCCGGTCGGCTCGGGCCAGGCCGCCGAGCTGCTGGGCGCGCCGGGCAACCCGTTCCCCGCCACGCTCGGGCTGCGGGTGGACCCGGCGCCGCCCGGCTCCGGCGTCGCGTTCCGGCTCGACGTGGACATCCGCTCGGTGCCGATGTACGTCTACAAGACCGTCGGTAACTTCGCCGCGATGATGACCCAGTACGTCACGCAGGCGCTACGCGAAGGCACGTTCGGCTGGCGGGTCACCGACTGCACCGTGACGATGACCGAGTGCGGCTACATCTCCCCGTCCACCACGGCCGCCCACTTCCGCAAGCTCACGCCCGTGGTCCTGATGGCGGCGCTGGACCAGGCGGGCACGGTGGTCTGCGAGCCGATGATCCAGGTCGGCCTGGAGATCCCGGCCGAGACGACCGGTTCCGTGCTGGCCGCGGTGGCCCGGCTCGGCGGGTCGGCGGGAACCGCGGTCCTGCGTGCCGATCTCGCTGCGGTGCGGACGCTACTGCCCGCGGCCCGGGCGCAGGACCTGCAGCGGCAGCTGCCCGGCCTGACCAGCGGCGAGGGAGTGGCGGAAACCAGCTTCGGCGGCTACCGGCCGCTGGCCACCCAGCCGGAGCAGGCACAATCGAGGGGTGGCAGATGACCGCCCGTTCGGCATTCTTCCGGTCGTGGACGTGGCACCCTTGCGCTCGACCCAGGCCGCCGGCTCGGCGGAGGTGGCCCGGCAGATCGAGGCGGCGTGCCGTGAGCACGGTTTTTTCTACGTCACCGGTCACGGCGTCGCGCCGGACCTGCTGGCCCGGCTGACCCGGGCCTGCGCCGCGTTCTTCGCGCTGCCGCAGGCGGCGAAGATGGAGATCGCCATGGCGCGGGGCGGCCCGGCCTGGCGGGGATACTTCCCGGTGGGCGCCGAACTCACCTCCGGCCGGCCCGACCTGAAGGAGGGGCTGTACTTCGGCGCCGAACTCGGCGGCGACGATCCCCGGGTACGCGCCGGACTGCCGCTGCACGGCCCCAACCTGTTCCCGCGGCAGGTCCCGGAGCTGCGTGCGGCCGTGCTCGATTACATCGGCGCGCTGACCGATCTGGGCCAGACGGTGCTGCGCGGCGTGGCGCTGAGCCTGGGCCTGGACGCGGATTACTTCGCGGCCGGGTACACGGCCAGCCCGACCGTCCTGTTCCGGGTGTTCCGCTACCCCGCGCCGCCGCCCGGCGAGGAGGGCTGGGGCGCGGGGGAGCACACCGACTACGGCCTGCTGACCCTGCTGGCCCAGGACGCCAACGGCGGCTTGCAGGTCAGGACGCCGGGCGGCTGGATCGACGCGCCGCCGATCGAGGGCACCTTCGTGGCCAACATCGGCGACATGCTCGACCGGCTGACCGGCGGCTGGTACCGGTCGACGCCGCACCGGGTCCGCAACGTCAGCGGCCGGGACCGGTTCTCCTTCCCGTTCTTCTTCGACCCCGACTTCACCGCCGAGATCCCGCCGCTGCCGGAGCGGGCCGCGGTCGCCGACGGCGGCCAGCCGCGCTGGGACGGACAGAACCTGCACGCGCATCGCGGAACCTACGGCGACTACCTGCTGGGCAAGGTGTCCAAGGTGTTCCCGCAGCTCCGCCGCGAGGTACTGACCGACGAGGCCCCGTAACCGGCCCGGTAACGCGGGCTGCTCGGCCTGCAGCTGCCTGACTACCTCGAGCGCCTCGGTGACGTGCCCGTCGATGTTGGTCATCGAGTTGAAGACGTGCCGGACCGTGCCGGTGCGGTCGATCACGTAGGTGACCCGGCCGGGGAGCAGGCCCATCACGGCCGGCACCCCGTAGGCCTTGCGGACCCGGCCGCCCTGGTCGGCCAGCAGCGTGAACGGCAGCTTGTGCCGGTCGGCGAAGCCGGCGTGCCGGTCCGCCGAGTCGGAGCTGATCCCGATCACCTCGGCCCCGGCGTCGGTGAACGTCTCGTGGCTGTCGCGGAAGGCGCACGCCTCGGCGGTGCAGCCGGGGGTGTTGTCCTTGGGGTAGAAGTACAAGACCACCACCCGCTCGCCGAGCCGGTCCTGCAGCCGGACCTGGTCGCCCGATTGCGACGGGAGGGTGAAGTCGGGGGCCTTGTCGCCGGCCTGGATGCGTGCCACGCTGGGCCTGCCTCTCTGGTGGTCCCCCTCGGCCCCAAGTGTAGTCAGGGTTAGGGTGCGGCTATGGAACCCGTACGCCCCGATGATGAGGCGGTCGCGGCCTTCGCCCGGGACGGCGTGGCCTGCCTGCGCTCGGTCCTGGACCCCGCCGAGGTGGCGGTCGCGGCCGCCGCGATCGACGCGGTGCTGGCCCGGCCCGGGCCGCTGGCCCAGGTGGCCAGTGCGCCCGGTGATCCCGGCGCGTTCACCGAGGATTTCTGCCGGTGGCGGGAGATCGGTGAGATCGAGCGGCTGGCCCGGCACTCCCGGGTGCCCGCCCTGGCCGCCGCCCTGATGGCCACGCCCCAGGTCCGCTTCTACCACGATCACGTCCTGGTGAAGGAGGGCGGGACCCGGCAGCGCACGCCGTGGCACCAGGACCAGCCGTACTACAACGTGGACGGCCGGGGGGTCAGCGCGTGGATCCCGGTGGACCCGGTGCCCGAGGACGGGTGCCTGGAGCTGGTGGCGGGCACGCACCGCGGCCCGTGGCTGATGCCGCGCACGTTCCTGAAGAAGGAGGCCCGCTGGTTTCCCGAGGGCAGCCTGGCCGAGCTGCCCGACATCGACGCAGATCCGGCCGGGTTCGATATCCGCCGGTTCGGCCTGCGGCCCGGCGACGCCATCTTCTTCGACTTCCTGACCGTGCACGGCGCTCCCGGGTTCCCGCGCCCGGGCCGCAGGCGGATCTTGTCGCTGCGCTACCTGTCCGCGGACGTCCGGCACGCCCCCCGCGCCTGGCGCACCTCGCCGCCGTTCGACGACCTGGACGCCGAGCTCCCGGTCGGCGCGGACATGGACCACCCCCTGTTCCCGGTGGTCTGGCCGGCCTGATGGCGGACGAACACCCGGACAAGCACCAGGTCCGGCTCGGGGCCGTGCAGGAGACCTTGTTCATCACGCTCGCCGCCCGGGCCCGGGAGACACAGCGGAAACACCCGGTGCTGCGCGACCCCAGGGCCGTGGAGCTGCTCCAGTCGATCGACTACGACATGGCCAAGTACGGCCGGAGCGCGGGCGGCTTCATCACTGTCCTGCGGACCGCGATCATCGACTTCTGGGTACGCGAGTTCCTGTCCGCGCATCCCGCGGCGACGGTGGTGGAGCTCGGCACCGGCCTGAACACCCGGTTCGAGCGGGTCGACAACGGCCAGGTGCACTGGTTCGACCTGGATCTGCCGGACACCATCGAGCTGCGCCGGAACTTCTTCGCCGACACCGGACGGCGCCGGATGGTGGCCGCGTCCGTCCTGGACGAGGACTGGCTGCCCACCGTCGCGCAGAGCCGGGGACCGTACTTCTTCGTCGCCGAAGGCGTCCTCGTCTACCTGCCAGAAGACCAGGTCATGGCCGCGCTGGCCCGGATCGCGGCACGGTTCCCCGGGGCCCTGATCGTGCTGGACACCTACCCGAAGCAGACGTTCGACCAGCAGCACAAGCTGGTGGCCAGGAAGGGTATAGAAGCCCGCTGGGCCTGGGCCTGTGACGATCCGCGCTCGCTGGAGCGGTTGGGGCTCGAGGTCAGGCAGTCCGCCACGATCACCCGGCCGCCCCGGGCCATGCGCGCCCAGCTGCCCTTCGGCTACCGGTACCTCGTCCCGCTGGCCGATCCGGTCGTCGGCAAGGCCATGACCCTCACCTTGTTCCGAGCCAGCTCCCCGGCAGCGGGCGGCCCGGCCGCCACGACGCCGGAGGACGGGCCGGCCTGAGCGGTGCCGGTTCGGGATAGCTGAGCCGGTCCTGGCGCCAGGAGCGCATGGGTTCGGCGAGTTCCATGTCGGCGAAGACGGCCGGCCAGTCGCCAGGCCCGTAACCGGCGCCCAGGTCGCAATGATGCAGCTCCACCTCCACCAGCCGCCGGGTCAGCAACTCGGCGGCGGGAAAGAAATCTGTCTCGTCCAGCATGCGCACTGGAACCTGCCACCCCTCGGCGGGCAGCTGCCGGGCCACGGTCCGCAGCGCCATCGCCGAGTCGGCCAGGTCGGCCGCGTGCTCGGTCGCCCGCCTGCCCGCGTCCTGCTCGATGCCTGCCTCGCGCGCCTCGGCGCTGGCGTAGGCCGGACGGTCCTGCCCGGTCCGCACGCCGGCCAGCACATTCCGCATCCCGTCGGCGTTCCTGGCCAGGTGCGCCAGGACATGCCCCCGGGTCCATCCGGGGAGCATCGACGGAACCCGCAGGTCCGGATCGGTGATAATCCGCGCCGTGTCGAGCAGGCGCTGCGTCGCCTGGTCGATCTGGTCGCTCAGCTCACGTAGTGCGGCGTCCATCAGCTCACTCTAGGGATCCCGGGCCTGATCTTGCCAACGCTGTCCCTCACCGGGAATGCTGGCCCCTGTGATCGACCCTGACTCGGTGGTACCGCCGTATGAGCAAGTCGCCAAGATGATGCGAGACGAGATCGCCCAGGGGGCCATGACCGGCCGGATCCCCTCGCTCCACACGATCGCCGAACATCACCACGTCTCGCACCGGGTGGCGGCCCGCGCCCTGGAGATCCTGAAGGGCGAGGGCATGATCGTCGATGTGCCCGGCGAGGGGGAGTTCGTCCGCCACCCCAGACCCTAACGCGATTCAGGCAGGGCCAGAGCCTCCGCTGCCAGGGTGGCTCGCTGCAGAGTCTCGCGGAACGCTTGCGCCGCCTCGGCGGCCTGCTCGGCCAGGCCCGTGATTTCCGCGGTGGCGCGCTGGTCCGCCGCGGTGCGCGCCACCAAATCGAGGTACTTGTCGTTGTTGGCCGCCATCCGATGGGATGTCTCCCAATCCCGTCGCGCGGCCTCGGCGGCCGCGACCTGCGCCGCCAGCAGTTCAAGCGCCAGAACCCGGGCCGTGGTGGCGTCCCGGGCTATCGCTATCGCGCGATTCTGGGAGACCAGGACGGCGGCTGTCATCGGCCCGGCCGTGCCCCCGCCGTAGCTCGACACCAGATCGAGCAGCAACTCGGTGATCTCGCGCAGCGCGACAGCGATTTCCCATTCATGCTGCCGCAGGACAGGTTCCTCCACGGCACCCCGCAGGTCGCCCGCGTAAACCCGCGACATCACGATGGTCGCGATCGCGCGCTGGACGCGCTGGAGCAGATTCCGGCATTCACGTTCGAGTGCGAGCGGTGAGACGACCCGGTCACGCTGGCGGACCTGGCGTAGCGGACCGGCACGGCCCGCGACCTGTTCCTTCGTCATGCGGACGAGACGCCGGCGCCTGGCTTCCCCCAAACCGGGGTTCACCACGGGCTCGACGCTCGACGCGTCGGGATCGCCGACCATAGAGGCATCTTAGATGCTGCGGGATCCAGCCCAGGGCCCGCGGAGCGACCGCTCACCCACCGCAGTTGCCTGCCTGGTCGCCGAGGATCTCCCTGCCCATGTCACTAGGGTGGGGAGTCGTGGAGAAATGGGGAGCCGGCCTCTACGGGGATCCGTGCCGCGAGTGCGGCTTCGGCTGGGAGCTCAGCCCGGCCCGGGCCGTCGCATCGGTTCAGGCAGTACCCGACGCCTACGCCAGGCGGCTGGCGGGCGCTACCGGCCGGGAAAGGCATCCGGACCTGGCCTGGACCGCCGCGGCCTACGTCAGTCACGTGACCGACAACCTGCGCACGTGGGCCGAACGCCTGGCCGGCGGCTACCTGGCCGGCGACCTCGCGGTGCCGGGCTACGATCCGGACCTGCTGTCGCGGGCACGCCACTACAACGACGTCTCCCTGGCTGGTGCCCTGTGGTCGCTGCGCTGGGCGGTCGACGCGTGGACGCAGTCGGCGGAGGTGGCCCTGGCTCGCGGCGTGGTGTTGCGGCACGCGACCCGCGGCGCGCAGCGAGCCGAGGACGTGGCCAGGAACAACGCCCATGACGCCCACCACCACCTGTGGGACATCGACCGCACCCTGCGTGCCCGGACGACGTGCCCTCACAGACCGGGCATGTGACGCTGATTCCGGTCCGAAGTACCCCGTGCCATCAGCTCGATCGGCAGTTCCTGCCGCAACGGCCAGACCCGCTCCCCGCGCAGCAGCGCGCACAGCCGCTGCGCGCCCTCGGTCCCGCTACGGGCCAGCGGCTGGCGGATCGTGCTGAGGTTGAGGAAGGCCGCGGATTCGATGTCGTCGAAGCCGACCACCGACAGCTGGCCGGGGACCGCCACACCAAGCCGGTCCGCCGCGGCCAGCACGCCGATGGCCTGGGTGTCGGAGGCGGCGAAGATCGCCGACGGGGGATCGGGCGATTTCAGCAGTTGCGCCGCGTGCTCGGCCGCGACGGCGGCGTCGTGCGGGCCCCGCCGGATCAGGCCGGTTTCGACGTCGATGCCCGCCGCGGCCAGGGCTTGCTTGTACCCGCGCAGCCGGTCCGCGGAGGAGGTGAAGCCGAGCCCGGCTGGGGGCATGTCGCCGACGAAGGCGATCCGCCGGTGCCCCAGGCCGATGAGGTGGCCGCCCGCCAGCCGCCCGCCGGCCATATTGTCGACGACCGTCTGCGGCACCCCGGGGTTGGCCGCGTCCACGCTGACCAGGGCGACCCCGGCCCGGGCGAACTGGCCGAGCTGGCCGCGTGACAGCGGCAGGCAGATGGCCAGCACCCCGTCGGCCCGGTGCGTCGGCAGCAGCGCCTCCAGGTGCCGGTCCCGCTCGGCTGCGCTGTCCACGTTGCACACGATCGTGTCGTAGCCCTGATCCTCGAGCACGGCCAGCGCGCTGGCCACCCGCACGACCGCCGACGGCCTGGTCATGTGGGCGACGATGAGCGCGACGGTGTGCGGCGTGCCGCGGACCAGGGCCGCCGCGGCGTGGCTCGGCCGGTAGCCCAGCCGCTCGATCGAGTCGAGCACGGCCCGCATGGTGGACTCGCGTACCTGGTCGCTTCCGTTGAGCACGCGCGAGACCGTGCCGACGCCCACCCCGGCATCGGCGGCCACGTCCGCGATGGTGACACGGCGATCGCCCCCGGATGCGCCCGCGGGGACTACCGCACCCTGGAAACGTTTCCACGTCAGCGCGGCGTTATCGGGTTCGCTCAGCGCGGCCCGGTCAGGCTCCGGGCCGAACCCGCCGGTGCTCTCGCCCAGCCGCAGCCTGGCCCGCACCACTTCGCCGGGCTGCTGATCGGGTCCGTGGTCGACCTGGCGCAGCGCCCGGTCCACCACCCGCCCGGCGATGTCGTCGACCGGGATGGCCACGGTGGTCAGCCGCGGGTGCATCAACGCGGCGGCTGCGCTCCCGTCGAATCCGGTGACGGCGAGGTCCCGGCCGATCCGCAGCCTCAGTTCCGCGGCCACGCTGTAGATCACCCCGGCGAGCCGGTCACTGCCGCTCACGATGGCGTCCGGACGCAGCCCAGGCCGGCCTCCGGACAGCAGCGCCCTGATCTTCCTGTGCGCGTTGCTCTCGTCCACCAGCAGCATGTCGGCCTGGTCGGCGGAGATCCCGGCGGCGGCCAGTCCGTCCCTGAATCCGGCGGCCCGCTCGGTATCCCAGGAGTTCGGCGTCCGGTAGCCGGCGAAGGCGAGCCGCCCGAAGCCCCGGGCCAGCACGTGCTCCACGGCCGCGGCGACGGCGCCGCGGTTGTCGATGTCGACCCAGTTCTGCGGCAGCGCCGGGCCGGTCCGGCCGAAGCACGCGAACGGCATCCCGGCCTCGGTCAGCAGCTTCACCCGAGGGTCATCGGGCTGCAGCTCGGAGAGCAGGAACGCGTCCACGCTCCGGCTGGCGATCAGGCGGCGCATCTCGTCCCCGGGATCGCCTTCCGGCACCACGACCACCAGGCTGTTGTTCCGCCGCGTGCACGCCGCGGCCAGCGACTGGAGGAACTGCTGCATGAGGTAGTTGCCCGGCCGCAGTTGCAGGCGGGGCATGACGTAGGCGACCTGCCTGGTCCGGCGCGAGCGCAGGCTCCGTGCACCGTGATGCGGGTAGTAGCCGAGCGCCTCCACCGCCGCCAGCACCCGGGCCCGGGCGGCGTCGCCCACCCGCC
>Ga0307308_10000363_pt1 | contig 15578 bp, 15 predicted proteins | sample ER_DNA_195_FD_194501 | JGI IMG/M metagenome (GOLD analysis project Ga0307308, IMG submission 194501) | Bulk soil microbial communities from the East River watershed near Crested Butte, Colorado, United States - ER_DNA_195 | ecosystem: Environmental > Terrestrial > Soil > Floodplain | place...
CGCGGGATGAGTCGGGCGGCGCGATCGACGCCGTGAGCGACGCCGAGATCCTGGAGGCGTACAGCTTCCTCGCCCGGTGCGAGGGCGTCTTCGCCGAACCCGCTTCGGCCGCGGCGATCGCCGGGCTACGCAAGCGCGTGCGCGCGAACGGACTTGGCGGCGCGAAACGCGTCGTCTGTGTCCTTACAGGCAACGGGATGAAGGATCCGGACCGCGCCCGCTCGCTCGCCGGGGAGATCGCCGAGGTCGAGGCCACAACGGACGCGGTCCGCGCCGCGTTGAGGTCCTAGCAGTGGGGGAGCTTCGCGTGCGGGTGCCCGCATCGAGCGCGAATCTCGGTCCCGGCTTCGATTCATTCGCGATCGCCCTTCCCCTTCTCGCCGAGTTCGATCTTCGTCCCGCGCGCACGTGGTCCGTGAACGTCGACAACGCCGGCGATGTTCACCAGAACGGAAATCGGATCCCGACCGGCGACGACAATCTGTTCGTCGTGTCCGCGCGAGCTGCGGCCGAGGCCGCGGCCGAGACGCTCGGCTCGTACCACGTCACGCAACGCTCGGCGATCCCGGTCGGGCGCGGGCTCGGCTCGAGCGCGGCGGCCATCGTGGGCGGCGTCGTCGCGGCGAACGCGCTCATGGGCGAGCCTCTCGATCGACGGACGCTCCTCCGCGTCGCGAGCGAGGTGGAAGGGCACGCCGACAACGTCGCCGCGGCGCTCTACGGCGCGTTCACGGTCGCGCTCCCCAGCGATGACGGGCCCGTCGCGACGCGCATCGCATTCCCGCGTACGTGGCGGATCTGCCTGTTCATTCCCCGAGAGCCACTCGCGACTGAGACCGCACGCGCCGTCCTTTCGGATAACGTCTCGCGAGCCGATGCCGTCTTCAACATCGCCCACGCCGCCGCTCTGCTCGCCGCCGTGCTCCGCTCCGACGGTGCGCTTCTCTCGATCGCGATGGCCGACCGCCTGCATCAGCCCGCGCGGGCGCACCTCGTGACCGGTCTCGCCGACATCATGGCCGCGGCGCGTGGTGCGGGCGCGTTCGGCGCCGCGCTCTCCGGCGCGGGGCCCGCCGTCGTCGCGTTCGCGCCGGCGCGGCTCGCCGCGCGAGTCGTCGTGGCGATGGAGGAGTCGGCCCACGCCGTCGGCACGAGCGGACGCGGGCGTGTCGTCCGCGTGCGCGCCGCGGGTGCGCAGGTGCAGCGCCCGTGAGGACGGCGGCGCTCGTGTTCGCAGCTCTCCTTCTTTCGACTGCGTGCGTCGACAACCGGATCGTGGTGACGACGCCGACGCCCACGCCCGTCCGGACGACAGCGACCCCGACGACGACCGCGAGCGCGAGCCCCACGCCGAGCCCAACGCCGACGCAGACCCCGGTTCCGACACCACTTCTCTCGGCGCGCGGCGGGATCCTCGTGAAGGACCCGCTCGCGTACACGAAGGTGCGCAGCCCGCTCACGATCTCCGGAGACGCGAGCGTCTTCGAAGCCGCGCTCGTCTGGCAGGTGACCGACACCGCGGGCCGCGTTCTCGCGAGCGGAATCACCACCGCGACCGCCGGCGCACCCGGGAAGGGCACGTTTGCGATCACGGCGACGTACCAGGATCCGCCGTCGGACATCATCGGATTCGCCGAGGTCTACACGCGCAGCCCGCAGAACGGGGAGATCGATGAGATCGTCCGCGTTCCGCTCATTCTCGCCGCCGTCCGCTGATGCGCCTCGCGCTCCTGGCGATCCCGGCGGTGCGGAGTGCGCTGTCGCTCGAGATCGGCCGCGATATCGAGTACCACGCCGCGATTGCGAGCACCCAGGATCGCGCGCGCGCATTGGCCGCCGCCGGATCCGGACTCACGGTCGTCGTCGCCGATCACCAGACCGCGGGGCAGGGGACTCGCGGGCGATCCTGGGAGGATCCGGCGGGGACGAGCCTTCTCGGTTCGTGGCTGTTCCGCCCCGCTCCCGCCGAACCCGGCCTTTTCGCGCTCCTGGCCGGGGTCGCGGTGGCCCGCGCCCTCGCGCGGGTCGGGATGCGCGACGCCTCCCTAAAATGGCCCAACGACGTCGAGGCAGGCCATAAGAAGGTCGCCGGCGCGCTGGCCCACGCGACCACTGATGGGGAAGGCGGTTCGCTGGTGCTGGGGATCGGTGTGAACGTGCATCAGCGCCCGGATGACTTCTCGCCGGAGCTTCGCGCGACCGCGACCTCGCTCGCCCTTGCCGGCCACACGGTGGATCGGCTCTCGCTATTCGTCGATCTCGCGCGCGAGCTGGATCGCGTGGCCATGCCCGGCGAGCGCAAAGAGGCACTCGAGGAGTGGCGCAAGCGCTCCACGCTCCTCGGCCTCGAGGTCGAGGTGACGCGCGATGGAAGACCGCTCGTGCGCGGCGTCGCCCGCGACATCGCTGAAGACGGCGCGCTGCTTGTCGGCTCGGAGCGCGTCGTCGTCGGCGACGTGCGCGCGGTCGCATGAGCGATCGGTCCGTCATCGTCATCGACGGGAGCTCAGCGATGTCCGACGAGGTGCAGCGCGAGTTCCGCTTCCGCCTGCTGCCGATCCACGTGCTGTTCGGCGACGAGGACTTCACGCCCGGCGTCAACATGACGACGGCCGAGTACTACGAGAAGCTAGCGTCATCGAAGAAGCCGCCCACCACGGCGGCGCCATCGCTCGGCGAGTGCGTGGAGATCTATCGCGCGCTCGTCGCCGAGGGCTTCCGCTCGGTCCTCGTGATCACCGTCATCAACGAGGCGTCTGTGACGCACACCGTCGCGAAGACCGCGGCGCAGCAGGTGGATGGGGCGAAGATCGAGGTCGTCGACTCGCGGACGACCGCCGGCGGGATCACGCTCATCGCCACGGCATGTGCCCGGATCCTGCGGGACGGGCGGAGCTTCGACGAGGCGGTCGCGATGGCGCGCCGGCTCGCGGGGCGCGTGCAGATCCTCGCCCTGATCGACACGCTCGAGTACCTGCGGCGCGGGGGCCGGGTCTCCGGTGCCCAGGCCGCGTTCGGTGCGCTCCTTTCTATTAAGCCGATCGTGGAGGTGAAGGACGGGGATCGCGTCCTCATCGACAGGGTGCGCACTCGCGAACGCGGCGTCGAGCGCCTCAAACAGCTCATCGAGGAGCGGGTGCCACCCGGTTCGCGCATCCACGCCTGCGCCATGCACACGAATCACCCCGAGCGCGCGCACGTCCTCGGCGAATGGGTTCAGGAGCGATTCCACTGCGTGGAGTACTGGACGGCGGAGGCCGGCCCCATCATTGGGACGCATACCGGCCCCGGCGTGACCGGGCTGTGCTGGTATCGCGAGGAGGACGCTCGAGCGTGAGGCTACGCAATCCGTTCGGCCGCAAGACGAAGGAGTTCCCATCGCATCTGTGGACACAGTGCCCCAGCTGCGGCGAGATGCTGTTCAACAAACAGCTCGATCGGAACCACAACGTCTGTCAGAAATGCGGCCACCATTTCAAGCTCGGCGCCCTCGCGCGCATCGAGCTCCTGGCCGATCCGAAGTCGTTCAGCGAGACCGACGCGGACATGGTCTCGTCCGACCCGCTCGGGTTCGTCGACAGCAAGCCGTACCCCGAGCGCATCGCGGCCGCGCGCGCCAAGAGCGGGCACAAGGACGCTGTCCTCACCGGCGACGCGCAGATCTCCGGGATCCCGGTCGTCCTCGCCGTCATGGATTTCGAATTCATGGGCGGGTCGATGGGGAGCGTCGTCGGCGAGAAGCTCACCCGTGCGGCCGAGCGCGCGTTCTCGGAACGCAAGCCTCTCGTGATCGTGTCGGCCTCAGGCGGCGCGCGCATGCAGGAGGGGACAATCGCCCTCATGCAGCTCGCGAAGACGGTCGCAGCCGTCGCTCGCCTCGACGCCGCGTCCATTCCGTTCATCAGCGTGCTGACCGATCCGACGACGGGCGGCGTGCTCGCATCGTTCGCGTCGCTCGGCGACATCGTGCTGGCCGAGCCCGGTGCGCTCATCGGATTCTCGGGCGCTCGCGTGACGAGCGAGACCATCGGCGAGAAGCTGCCCAAGGGTTTTCAGCGCTCTGAGTTCCTGCTCGAGCATGGCTTCGTCGATCAGGTCGTCCCGCGCACGCAGCTCAAGGAGCGCATCGCGTTCTTCCTGAATGCGTTCCGTGTCGCGGGTCAAGACCTGCGCTGGAGCCTCTAGTGCCGCGTCCCGGAATGCGCATGCACCTCCATCGGCCCGGCACCGCCGAGGCCGGTGTCGCCTTCGTCCGCGCGCTCGGTTACGTATGCACCGATACGCTCCCTCGCGTGCTCCTCGGCTCCTGGGCCTCGGCGGCCCGGGCCGCAGATCTGCGTACGCCTTCCGGGACGCGCCACTAGCTTGTCCATGCTGGATCGCATCGTCGGCACGCGCCGCCCCACGGACGGCAACGGCCACATCGCCGTCGAGGCGGGACTCGTCACCGACGCGACGCAGCTCGCATCGGGGCGGCCGACGCCGTGGCAGACCGTGCAGACCGCGCGGAACATCGCGCGCCCGCACGCGCTGGACATCATCACTCGCGTCTTCGAACGCTTCCAGGAGCTGCACGGCGATCGTTCCTTTCGCGATGATCCGGCGATCGTCGGCGGCATCGCCGAGCTCGGCGGGCGGCCGGTCATGGTCGTCGGCCAGCAGAAGGGTTCGTCGACCGAGGAGAACATCCAGCGCAACTTCGGGATGCCGTATCCCGAGGGGTACCGCAAGGCGATGCGCCTCTACCGCCTCGCGCACAAATTCCATTTGCCGCTTGTAACTCTCGTGGATACACCGGGCGCGTATCCCGGGCCCGAGGCCGAGGAGCGAGGGCAGGCGGAGGCGATCGCCTCCAGCATTCAGCTCATGACCCGCCTGGGCGTCCCCGTCGTGGTCGTCGTCCTCGGTGAGGGCGGCTCCGGCGGCGCGCTCGCACTCGGCGTCGGCGATGTCGTGCTCGCGCTCGAGAACGCGACGTACTCGGTGATCTCGCCGGAGGGCTGCGCCGCGATCCTGTGGCGCAGCGCGAGCGAGGCCGAGCGGGCGGCCGTCGCCATGAAGCTCGCCGGACCCGATCTCCTCGAAACCGGCGTCGCCGACGCGCTCATACGCGAACCGGCCGGCGGCGCCCACACCGATCACGAGGCGACGGCCTCCGCGATCAAAACCGCGCTCGTCGCGCAGCTCGACCGGCTCTCGCGCGTTCCGGTCGCCGATCTCCTTTCGCTCCGCTACGAGCGCTTCCGAGCGTTCGGAACGTTCGTCGAGCCGAACGGCGCGACACCCGCTCCTCCCGCGCCCTGGTGGCGCCGCATGATTCGCAACCCCCTCGAGAAGGGCGGCCTGTAGACCGGTGAGCGAAAACGATCCGCTCCTCGGGCTGGTCGACGACCTTCTGAAGCTCGAGCTTCCCGACGGTCTGACCGCGGTGACGATCGAGGTCGAAGCGGATGGGTTCGCCGTCTCGGTCTCGCGGCACGGGCAGAGCGCGCGCGCGACAGCGCCGGCCATCGCGCTCGAGGAAGCTCCTGTCGAGAAGACACAGCGCGTGCACGCGACGACGGTCGGGCTCTTCAGCGCGGCACGGGAATGGAGCACCGGCGACGCGGTGGCGCGCGGTGACGTGCTCGGAGGGATCGAATCGCTCGGACACATCGCGGAGATCAGCGCGCCCGCGGATGGCGAGATCCGCGAGGTCCTCGTGACCGGCGGCGCGCCGGTGGAGTATGGACAGGCCCTCTTCGTCATCGCGCTCCGCTGACCACATCGGCGTGACGGTTCGCCCGTCCGGAGACGGCCATCTCGCCGACGTCACGGTGCAGGGTCCCCCAACGACAACGCATCGCGTGCGCGTCTCACGCGCGGAGCGCGAGCGGTACGGCGGTTCCGACGTCGCCGATCTGGTGAAGCGCTCCTTCGAATTCCTGCTCGCGCGCGAGGGGAACACGTCGATCCTGCGCGAGTTCGATCTCTCGACGATCGAGCGGTACTTCCCCGAGTACGCGCGCGAGTTCCGGCCGGGCTAGCCGACCAGCGCGGGAGCCGGCATCTCGAGCTGCCTCAGCGACCGCGTCGCGCGCCAGCCCGAGATGAGCCCGTAGATGGCGATCGCATGGACCGCGATCCCGAGGAAGTCAGCGAACAGCACGAAGAGGAGACCGTCGAGGAAATAGAGCGCGATGCCGACCGCGTACCAGCCGAGATTCCCGCGCCGCGCGGCGCGCCCGATGAGAAGGAAGCTGCAAGCGATCGCGACGTCGATGATGAACGCGTAAATCGGTGTCCGCAGAGTGCTGCTGGTGACTCGAGCGAGCTCGTCGATGAGATACGTCACGCCGAGACCGACCGCGAGACCCCACTGCGTTCCCGCCGCGTTCAGGACCGAGTTCAGGATCGACGCGCCGCCGATCCAGTAGAACCACGCGCCGCCGGTGTTGCGTCGCTGGAGGAGCTGGAAGCGAAGAAGGTCGCGGCTGCTGACGGTCGCTCCCGCGGTGTCGGGCGCGCCCGCGGCCGGCGCCGGGAGCGTCGTGTCCGCACCGAGCACCGGCTTGCCGTCGACGTGCAGCGTGGGTTGGTCGTTCGAGACTCGCGGGGTGTTCACCGTGAGGACGTGGCCCGCGAGGCTCGTGACATAGCGGTCTGATTCCGGGGTCTGGTCGAAGCGCTCGATCCGGCGGCGGTCCACGATGACGCGCGCGCCGAGGATCGGCGCCCGCTCGACCACAACGCGGTGCTGCTTGCCGGTGGCGTCCGTGACCGTCCATTCCGCGAGCCGTGCCATCGCCGGAGATGATGCACTCCGCGCGACGTGCAACTCGGTAGCGGTCGCGTCTCACCGAGCGGCAGTACGTAGACTCGGCGCCCTTATGACAAGCACGCCCGTCGCATGGGTCTTCCCCGGTCAGGGATCGCAGATCGTCGGAATGGGGAAGGACCTCGCCGATCGTTACACCACCGCCGCGCGCGTGTTCGAAGAGGCGAACGAGGCGATCGGCGTGGACCTCCGAGCGCTCTGCTTCGACGGTCCGCAGGCGGAGCTCGATCGCACCGCCAACACGCAGCCCGCTTTGGTCGCGACTTCGATCGCGGCGTTGCGCGCCGCCGAGGAAGCCATCGGCGGTTCATTGCCGGAGCCGGTGGTCGTTCTGGGCCACTCGCTCGGAGAATTCAGTGCGCTCGTCGCGGGTGGCGCGCTCCACCTTGCGGATGCGGTGCGATTGGTCCGGACACGCGGCGAGCTCATGCAGACCGCGGATCCCGCGGGAGCGATGGCCGCGGTCATCGGACTCGACGCGTACGCCGTAGCGCGTGCGCTCATCGGAACGCACGTCGTCGTCGCGAACGACAACGCGCCGGGGCAGGTCGTCGTGTCCGGACCGCGTGCCGAGCTCGCGCGCGCCGCCGACGATCTGAAGAAGATCGGGGCAAAGCGCGTCATCCCCCTCCGAGTATCGGCCGCGTTCCACTCCCCGGCCATGCAGCACGCCGCACCCCGCTTGCGAGAGGCGATCGACGTCACGCCATTCAGCGCCCTTCGCCATCGCCTGATCGCGAACGTCGACGCTCGCGTGCACGAGCACTCGCGCGAAATGCCCGCGCTACTGGAGAAGCAGGTGTGGTCTCCGGTACAGTGGGTTGCCTCGGTCAAGCGAGCACACGCGGAGGGCGCGTCCGCGTTCGTCGAGTTCGGTCCTGGGAACGTACTCACCGGACTCGTGAAGCGGATCCTTCCCGACATCATGACCGGGAACGTTTCGGATGAGAGCACGCTTCGGCAGTCGCTTCCGCTGTTGAAGGGAGATGCGCGATGAAGATCACGAAGACGTACATCATGCTCATGGCCGACGACGTCGTTCGCGGCGCATCCTTCTACAAGAAGGCGCTCGGCCTAAAGCCGGGAGGCTACGAGTCGTCGGAGTGGACCGAGCTGACGCAGAACGGCACCACCGTCGCACTTCACCACGGGGGCGGCTCGACCGAACGAGACACCGGCCTCGGTTTCTATGTCGACGACATCGAGGCCGCGTGCAAAGCGGTCGCGACGTCGGGGGGGAAGATCATCAAGCCACCCGAAGCCCGCACCGACGAGGGCATCACGCTCGCGACGGCAGTGGACACCGAGGGCAATCGCTTCTCGATCGCGCAGGAAATGCCGCGCGCATGACGCCGATCGAGAAAGTCCTCATCGCAAATCGTGGCGAGATCGCCGTGCGGATCATCCGCGCATGCCGCGAGCTCGGCATCCAATCGGTCGCGGTGTACAGCGAGGCCGACGCCCATAGCCTCCCGGTGCATCTGGCCGACGAGGCGATCTGCATCGGGCCGGCGAACGCGCGCGAGTCGTACATGAACATCAGCGCGATCATGTCGGCCGCGCTTCTCTCGGGCGCGCAGGCGATCCATCCGGGGTACGGCTTCATTTCCGAGAACGCCGACTTCGCCGAGGTGTGCAAGGACCACGGTCTGGTGTTCATCGGTCCGCCGCCCGAAGTTCTCCGCCTCTTCCACGACAAGGCGCAGACCCGTCTCGAGATGAAGCGCGCCGGCATGCCGGTCATCCCCGGCTCGGATGGACCGGTCCGCAATGTCGCCGAGGCGTTGCGGATCGCTGAGGCGATCGGTTATCCCGTGATGCTGAAAGCGAAGGCCGGTGGCGGCGGTCGCGGGATGCGCAAGGCAACCTCGCCTTCCGAGCTCCAGCGGCTCTGGCCGCAGGCCGCGAGCGAGGCGAGGGCCTCGTTCGGCGATGACGGCATCTACGTCGAGAGCTGCCTCGAAGGTGTCCGGCACGTGGAAGCGCAGATCGCCGTGGACGAATCGGGGCGGGGCATCTGTCTCGGCGAACGGGAGTGCTCGATCCAGCGGCGGAACCAGAAGATGATCGAGGAAGCCCCCTCGGCGTCGATCAGCGAGAGCCTCCGCCAGGACATCGCGAAGCTCGCGGTCGATGCGGCGGTGCGCGCTGGTTATCGCAACGTCGGCACGTTCGAATTCCTCGTCGACGCGCAGAACAAGCCGTACTTCATCGAGGTCAACTCGCGGATCCAGGTGGAGCACACGGTCACGGAGATGACGACGGGCATGGACCTGGTCAAAGAGCAGATCGCGCTCGCCTCGGGTGAGCTCCTTTCAATGAGCGAGGAGCAAATCTGGGTGCGCGGGCACGCCATCGAGTGCCGCATCAACGCCGAGGACGCGGAAGCGAACTTCGCCCCGTCGACCGGCGTCCTCACCAGCTGGCTGCCGCCGGCCGGTCCTGGCATCCGTCTCGACTCCCACTGCTTCCAGGGCTACGAGGTCCCTCCGTATTACGACTCGCTCCTCGCCAAAGTGATCGCGTGGGGCCGCGACCGCCACGAGGCCGTCGCGCGGATGCAGCGCGCGCTGGATGAATTCACGATCGTCGGTGTGACGACGAACATCCCGGCGCACAAGAAGATCCTGGCGAGCGATCTCTTCCGCTCAGGCCAGGTGACGACGCATCTCATCGACACCGTGGGAGTGGATGCGCTCGCGGGCTGATCGGGGCGTGTTTTCTCAGCTGGCATATCCGCTGCGGGTCCTGTGCGTTAATCAATGAAGATGGTCAGTCGAGCTCCGACCGCCCTATCGCTCAACCGATCGCTTGTCGTGCTGGCAGCGCTTCTTCTTGCCGCGCTCGCAGCCATTGCCGGGACTGGGCAGCTTGTCGGGACATCGCTTCTGCCGCCGGCGCGGCCCGTTTACGCACCCGCCGAGAATTCCGCGGCGCCCGCACCAGCAGTGGATGTCACATCGGCTCCGCTCCCGACCACGGACAGCGCGGTTCCGGGCGCGCAGACCGGCGCCTCCCCTCTTCCGACGGCGCAAACTCCCGCGCCCGTGCGAATTGGCGCCCCGCCGGCGCGACTCCCGAGCCTCGACGGCAACGATTCGAGCTCGCCCTACGCGCCGCAAGGTGCCGACGGCAAGTTCCCGGGTTTCGAGGGGCCATCGCGCAACTAGCTGCGTAGCGCCCTAACCGAACAACGCCGACCCGTACCTATACTCCCGCGTCGCGACCTCGAGGTCGCTCCGATATGACGCAGGGGGAAAGCATGAAACGCGTCTCGCGTCGATTCGTCGCGCTCACCGCCACCATCGCGTTCGTCGTTTCGTGGAGCGGCGCTCCGGCCGGCAATGCGCGGACCATCTTCGGCGACCCGCAGACATCCCAGCCCACCATCGTCGGGGCCGTCGATCCAGAAGATCAGTTGATCGAGCCCAAGGTATTTATCGGCGACGGAGGAGACGACGTTTCAGGCACGAGCGAGTTCAAGGGCATGACATTCGGAAACGCGCTGACGGAGTGTCCCCAGGCCGGTCTGCGCGACACGAATCCACGTCCGCTTGACCTTCGAAAGAAGGACGCGGTCGAGAAGAAGAGCGAGGGCGGCGGAGACAATCGCGTCAATCAGGATTACTCGTGCTTCCCGCAGGACGAGACCTCGATCGACGTCAACCCGGTCCACCCGCAGAACATCGTCGGCGGGGCGAACGATTACCGACTCGGGTGGGGCACGTCTGGGTTCTACGCGTCCACCGACGGCGGCCAGCACTGGTACGACGGGATCATCCCGTTCCCGTCGCTCCCGAGCGGGGATAACCTCGACGGCGGCGGCGACCCGGCGATCGTGTTCGATCGCGCCGGCGTCGTCTACTACGCGGACATCAACTTCAACCGCACGGACGACACGAGCGGCGTCTGGGTGAGCCGATCGACGAACGGTGGCTTCACGTGGACGCGGCCGTGCGTTGGGCTCCAGCCCACCCCACCGGCGACGGAGTCGTCGCGCTGCGCCGGCGCAGGCGACCCGCGCCAGCCCGGTGACGGGACCGTCGACTTCATTCAGGACAACGACAGCGCGCTCAACGGCAGCGTTCCGGCGAACGACAAGGAATACATCGCCGCCGGGCCTCGGCCTGCCGGCGTCAACGCAACCTGCTTCGGCCCGACGACCCGGACCCCCGTCGCGTGCAACCCGGACGTGGTCGGTGTCGATCGGCTGTACGTCACGTGGACGATCTTCACGGCGACCACTGCCAATATCTATCTCAGCTACTCGGACGATCAGGCTCGTTCCTGGTCGGCGCCGAGAGTCATCAGCGGCAGCGCGCCGTTCTGCGCGTTCGGCGCCACCGCGACCGGCTGCGACACCAACCAGTTCTCGACGCCGACGGTGAACCCAGTTACCGGGTTCCTCTTCGTCGCGTTCGAGAACTTCAACACTCCGGATGAGAACCAGTACCTCGGTGTCCGCTCGTATGACGGCGGGACCACCATTCAGGGACCTTTCTTCATTACGCCGGTCTTCGACGTCAACTACCCGCGGTCCGGCTCGAACCGGGTGGACTGCACCGCTCGCGGACAGACACCACGGAGTGTCCTGACCAATAGCTGCTTCCGCGTAAACGCGGGGGGGAACGTCGTCGCCGACAAGCGCGGCGGTGACTTCGCGGACGACCTGTACATGGTCATGTCCGACAACCGCAACGGCTCGAGGATCAGCTCCAACACCGACATCTTCTTCTTCCGCTCCACGGACGGCGGAGCGACATGGATAGGCCCGAGCCGAGTGAACGACGACCCGTCTCGGCCGGCAACACTGGCGAATCCGCCGACCGGTGAAGGCGGGCGGGACTGCGGCCGCATCGTGGGTCGGGTGTGCCCGACCGCGGCGCCGAACTTCGGAAACGACCAGTGGTACCCGTGGGTCGACGTGAGCGAGAAGGGCGACATCAACGTCGTCTTCGAGGACCGTCGGCTCGACACCGACTCGACGGCTGGAGAATGGCCGACCAGTCGCGCGGCTCCCAACGGCCGGCCTGGCAACTACCTCGTCTGGTACTTCGGCGCCCAGTGCGCGATCGACTCGACGGCGACAGTCAGCGCAACGACGACAACGATTCCGGCGGCCGCGAAGCAGTGCCTCGGGAGCGAGGCGAGTGTGATCGCGCAGCCGACCGTACCGATCAACCCGGCCTCGGGCGCAGTCGTTCCGGGGCAAAACGAGACGTCGTTCCGGTTCGGAAACCTCCAGATTTCGGACACGCCATCGAACTGGGACTACTCGTTCCGCGCGGGCATCTTCGCCGGCGACTACAGCGGCGTCGCTGTCGAGAAGAACCGTGCCTACGCACTCTGGACCGACGCCCGCAACGGACGCGGATCCGGCGGCCCAACGAGCCTGCAGCCAGGGCGCAACCCGATCTGCGAGCAGTCCGACGCGTTCTTCGACTCGTACAGCGCGGAAAACGGCGCGAGCGCGGCGAAGGGGAATGCGGACTTCACCGACTACCTCGTCACGCCATGCCCGACCGACATAAAGGACAAGACGCAGAAATAGTTTTCGCGATGCGAGCGACGAGGGGGCCGCCGATCTGGCGGCCCCTCGTTTTTCGGCCGTGGCATATCCGCTGCGGCTCGCGTGCGTTAGTCCGTGAAGATGCTCCGAACTTCTAGACTGGTGTCGCCCAACCGATCGCTCGTCGTGTTGCTCGTGCTACTGCTCCTAGCGATCGCTGGGGCCGCGGCCGCGCGAGAGCTCAGCAGCGCGCCGCTCCTCCCCTCGGCCCCGCTCTTTGCACCGGCCGAAAATTCCGCGCCGGTCGCGCCAGCTGTGGCCCCTACCTTCGCCCCGATGCCGACCAGCGAAACGGTGCCCGGCGTTCAGACCGGGGCGACTCCTCTCCCCGCGGCGCAGACGGCGGCGCCGGCCCAAGCAACGCCATATCGCGCGCCGACGGCCGCGCCTCACGCAACGGTGCCTGTCGGGCCTGCGACGAGCGCGAATCCCGGACACGACACTCCGGTGATTGCGCCGGAGCCGGGCATGCCAAGTCCCTCGCTGCCTCCCTCACGCGAATAGTTTTTCGAATTCGTCTGAACGGAACGCAAGGGAGCGCTTCGCGACAAGAACTGCTTCGGCGCTCGCCGTGCGGACAACAGGCGGCTCGCCGCTTCGCTTGACAAGCCAACCAGCGTTGACGACTCTGGCTAGCGCTCGCGGGCTTGGGGGAAGGCTGGGCGGTCGGCAGTGCAGCCCTCTACGTCTGGGGCGCATCACGTTGGAGGGAAAGGCTCTTGAAGCCACGATTCATTGCGTATCTCGCTGCTCTCACGTTGCTCGTTTCGCTCATCGCAGCGTCCGCCGCATCGCCCGCGATCGCCGGTTCTGGGGTCACACGCCAGATCGCGCTCGCAGGCACGGGATCGCCTGTCGCCGGTGAATTCACGCCGTCTGGCAGCGCGACCGACCTCGAAGTTCCCGAACAGGAAGACGAGGCCAGCCCCGCATCGTTCGATGGAACCGTCGATCGTTCGCTCTCTCGCGGTAGCGGAAGCGGCATCGTCGCCGCGACAGCCAAGAAGGCGAAGTCGAACCCGCAGCTGAGCACCACTTTCGAGGGCCTCAACTTTTACCAGCAGCGCTACACGCGCGGCGGAAACCAGTTCTCCGTCGAACCGCCCGATCAGGGCATGTGCGTCGGGAACGGCTACATCGTCGAAGCCGTGAACGACGTCTTCAATGTCTTCAACATGTCTGGCACATCCGTCCTCCCCGAAAACACGAGTACGAACATCGTGTCCGGGCACGCGCGGAACGTGAACCACGCGATCGACCTCAACTCGTTCTTCCAGTACCCGCCGGCGATCAACCGGACCACGGGCGTCCGTGGACCGAATGTCACCGACCCCACCTGCTATTACGACGCTCAGACTCAGCGCTTTTACCTGGTCGTTCTGACCTACGCCCTCACCGCAACCAACAATCTCCAAGAGAACCACGTAGACATCGCGGTCAGCGCGACGTCGAACCCCACGGGAACGTGGAACATCTACAAGGTCGACGTCACGAACGACGGTACGCACACCGTCGCGGGCAACGCCTGCCCGTGCCTTGGTGACTATCCCCACATCGGGGCCGACGCGAACGGCTTCTACGTCACCACGAATGCTTATCCGTGGAATGGCAACGGCTTCAACGGGGCGCAGATCTACGCATTCTCGAAGCGCCAGCTCGCGTCCGGCGCCGCGACCGTAACCGCGACCCACCTGGACACGTTCGCCTCCGTCAACGTGATGACCGGCGAGATCCCGAGCCTCAAGCAGCCCGGGTTCACCCTGTGGCCCGCACAGTCGCCCGGGACCACCTCGTACGAACTCGGTGCCGGTGGCACCGAATACTTCCTCAGCTCGAACGCCGCCGACGAGGCGACGCATCCGGTCAGCGGGACCGGAGGCAACTACATCTCGAGCCAGATCGTCCTCTGGGGACTTACGAACACGTCGTCGCTCGATTCGACGACTCCGTCGGTGAGCCTGACGAACACTGTCCTCGCTGTCGGCCAGTACGCGCTTCCGCCGAAGGCCGACCAGCCTGGATCCGGTAGCGCCCCAACGATGGCTACGCCACAGGGCTACTGCCTGAATAACGAGACGACTGTCACGATCGCCGGCACCGGTTGCTGGAAGCTCCTCGTCACCGCTGCGGCGCACGCCCGCGGTGCCGAAGTCGTCTCGCGGCTCGACTCAAACGACACGCGCATGCAGCAAGTCATGTACGCGAACGGCAAGGTTTGGGGCGCACTCGACACCGCCGTGAGCTTCACTACCCCAACGCCGCACAACACGGCTGGGGTCGCGTGGTACATCGTCAAGCCCGACGTCTCCACCGGTTCGGTCACGGGAAGCGTCGCATTGACGGGTACGAACGGCTACACGGACAAGAACCTCATCTATCCCGCGATCGGCGTCACACCGAGCGGCCGCGGCGTCGTCGCCGTGACCGTCGTCGGGAGCTCGATGTTCCCAAGCGCCGGATATGCAGGGATCGACGCGCAGGCCGGCATGGGCGATATCCAGATCGCCGCAGCCGGAGCGGCAACCGATGATGGCTTCACGAGCTATCGACAGCAGGTCGGTGGCAACCCCCCGCGCACGCGGTGGGGCGACTACGGCGCCGCCGCAGTCGATGGAAACTCGATATGGATCGCCAGCGAGTACATCGCGCACGCCTGCGACTACACGACCTGGGGCGGCCCATTCTTCGCGGGCGGGAGTGGTGACAATCTTCTCGGCACCTGCTCGGGGTCCGCGGATGCTCCCGGAACCCGCGCTGCCCTTGGCAACTGGTCCACGCGCATCAGCAAGATCACTCCGTAACCATCGCTCTCGCCGACATGAAGGGGACCACCGAGAGGTGGTCCCCTTCTTTATCTAGACTCCCTCGCGGTGCCCACCCTCGACAAAGCCGCGATCGAAGCGCTCATCCCGCACCGCGACCCGTTCCTGCTGATCGATCGCGTCGTCGAGCTCGAGCCAGGTGTCCGCGCCGTCGCGGAGCACACCTTCACCGGCAAGGAGTGGTACCAGGCGGGGCATTTTCCCGGTAACCCGATCGTCCCGGGCGTGATCCTCGTGGAGTCGATGGCCCAAACAGCGAGCGTTGCCGCGATGGCGCATCCGGATTACCGCGACGGGCTTGGTCTCTTCGCGGGCATCGAGGAGATGCGGTTCAAGCGGATGGTCAAGCCGGGCGACACTGGACGCTTTG
>Ga0307308_10000364_pt1 | contig 15567 bp, 18 predicted proteins | sample ER_DNA_195_FD_194501 | JGI IMG/M metagenome (GOLD analysis project Ga0307308, IMG submission 194501) | Bulk soil microbial communities from the East River watershed near Crested Butte, Colorado, United States - ER_DNA_195 | ecosystem: Environmental > Terrestrial > Soil > Floodplain | place...
CTCGAGATCGACGAGCTCCGCGCCCTTAACGACGCGGTCGTATTCGCCGCCCTCCTCGGCGAGCCGCCAGCCGCCGTCGCGCAGGCCGTAGTCGGCGTCGGGCTCGACCGCGGCCGCGACGTTGGCCGGCAGCGTCCACGGCGTCGTCGTCCAGACGGTCAGCGCCTCGCCGTCACGGCCTTTCAGGGGAAACCGCACGTACAGCGACGGGTGCTCGAGTTCCTTGTAGTTCTCCTCTCCCGCCTGCTCGTGCTGGGAGAGGGAGGTGCCGCAGCGCGGGCACCACTGCGTTGAGCGGTGGCCCTTGTAGAGCCAGCCCCGCCGGTGCGTCTCCTTGAGGAAGCGCCAGATGTACTCGATGTTCGTGTCGGAGAACGTGAGATAGTCGTTGCCCCAGTCCATCCACTGGCCGAGGCGCTTCGACTGCTGGGTCATGACGCCGACGAACTTCGCCACCCGCTCCTTGCAGCGTTCGGCGAACTCCGCGAGCCCGTATTCCTCGATCTCCCGCTTGGAGTTGAGCCCGAGCTCCTTCTCGACCTCGACCTCCACCCAGAGGCCCTGGCAATCGAAGCCGTTCTGGTAGCGCTGGTCGAAGCCCCGCAGCGCCTTGTAACGCTGGAAGACGTCCTTCAGCGCGCGGCCCCAGGCGTGGTGGACGCCCATCGGGTTGTTCGCAGTGATCGGGCCGTCGAGGAAGCTGAAGCGCTCGTTGCCGCGGTTCTGCTCGCGGAGGCGCTGGAAGGTCTGCTCTTCCTCCCAGCGCTGCAAGACCTCACGCTCGAGCGCGGGGTGATCAGGGACAGGCGGCAAGCGCTCGAACATGCGCCGATCGTACCCGGGAGGGTTTGACGGGCACCGTCCCGCCGAACCCTCCGCGGGAACAACGGTTCCCGTACGCACGTTTGGACTATCCGGAACGTGAGGTAGAAAGGAACCTAATGACAGCTGTAACCGAAACGAACTTCGACCAGGAAGTGCTCCAGAGCGACCAGCCGGTGCTCGTGGACTTCTGGGCCGAGTGGTGCGGTCCGTGCCACGCGATCGCGCCGGTGCTCGAGCAGATGGAGTCCGAGCGCGGCGACCTGAAGGTCGTCAAGCTCAACATCGACGAGGAGCCTGCCGTCGCGCAGCGCTACGGGGTCATGTCGATCCCAACGCTGATCCTGTTCAAGGACGGCGAGCCCGCCGCAGCGGCGGTCGGCGCAATGCCGAAGTCGATGCTCGAGGAGCGCCTCGGTCTCGCCGAGGCTGCTGCCTAGGCTCCCTCGGCTCGTTCTTTCTCGGGATGCGGGACGGGCGCCGCTGCGCGCCCGGGCGGCTCACCGGTCAGGTTGAGCACCCGCATCCCGTGCACGAAGACGACGGCTCCGCCGAGCCAGCCGCCGAGGGTCAGGAACGCGAACCCGACGAGCGTGAGGATGAACGGGCCGGCGTCCACCGCGCCGTGCTTGTAGCCGGCATGGCCGACCAGCGCGGCGATCAGGAAGAACACCGTCGCCGTCACCATCGAGAGGAGGTGCCACGTCGCGGTCCACCAGAGCGGCGAGCCCCACTCGATCGTGATCCAGTCGAGGAAGCCGGTGGTCGCGGTGAGAACGGTGATGAGCAGGCCGACGACAAGCGCGAGCCACCACCCGTGCGCGGCCGAGACGTGCGCGACGCCGATCACGCTCGCGAACGCCATCACCGTCGCGGCGGTGTAGGCACCGATCGTCGCGTCGGTCAGCGGCGGGTGCAGCGGGTGGCCGGGAAGGCCCTTCCAGAGGTAGTTGAGCTTCATCGCCGTGCGATTCTACGGCGGATCGCGGCGAAGTGGATTTACGCCTGTTCGGCTGCCTCGAGGTAGGCGAGGAAGGCGGCGTGTTTCTCGAGGTAGGCCTCGATCATCTCCAAGCCCGCTTCCAGCCAGCGCTCGAACCGGCCCTCGCCGATCTCTTCTTCGATGCGGTGAAGGTGCAGGTCGCCGTCAGCCATGACTGAATGATCGGGACGGATGCGGCGCGCCACAATGGGCCGGACGGCCTAACTTGCCGGCCGATGCCTCCTAGTACGAACGGCCTGCCTGCCGCGACCGCCACTCCGCTAGCACGAGCCGCACGTTCTCGAAGGCGAGCTCGTCCGGCGGGGGCAGCTCGTCGGCGGCGAACCAGCCCAGGTCGTCGACATCGTCCGCTGCCTTGGGCTCGCCGGAGACCGCACGCGCGGTCCAGTAGAGGTTCAGCGTCGCCTCGGCGGTCGAGTCGCCGCCGTAACGGTCCATCCAGGCGCCGAGGAAGTCGACGGGCTCAACCTCGAGCCCGGTTTCCTCGCGCAGCTCGCGCTTGAGCCCGTCCAGCGGATGCTCGCCCTCCTCGAGGAAACCGCCCGGGATGTCCCAGCGGCCGCGGTCCGGTTCGGCGGCCCGGCGCGCGAGCAGCACGCGGCCCTCCGCGTCCTCGACGAGGGCACCGGCGGTCGGCTTGGAGCTCGCGTAGCAGACGAATCCGCAGGCCGGGCACTCGACGCGCGACTCATCTCCCCGCAGCTCCTCGCGGCAGCGCGGACACCACCTCCAGCCCCTCAGCTCCCCCACGGCGGCAACAATAGGCGCGCATGCCTCGATTCGTCCCAGCCACCGTGACCGAGCTTTCGCGCGTGCACCTCTTCTCCGGGCTCCCCGGCGAGAAGCTGAACGAGATCGCCCGCGGCTTGCAGCGCGAAGAGGTTCCGCCCGGGCGGCAGGTCGTGCGCGAGGGCGATCCGGGCGAGCGCTTTTACATCGTGCTGTCGGGGCTCTTCACGGTCAGCCAGGAGGATCTCGGTCCGCGGCGCGTCCTCCAGCCGGGCGACTACTTCGGCGAGGTGGCGCTGGCGATGAACGTGCCGCGAACAGCGTCGGTGAGGGCCCTCACGCCCGCTGTCGTCGCAAGCTGCGATCGAGAGACCTTCGACCAGCTGCTCCGCCCGCTCTTCGCAAGCGACGACGGTTGATCAGCTTGGCGTCAGGAGCCGTCAGGCATCCTGCATGTCGTCGTGCCTCGGGCCTGGTTTCTCGTGCTTGCTCTCTCAGCTCTCGTGGCAGCGACCGGATGCTCCTCGTCGAAGCACGCGGCTAAGCACGGGACTCCGCCGGCCGCGACAACGACCAGGCACACCGCAGCCGCCCCAGCGCACAAGGTCGTCAGGCTCGTCGAGCGCCGCCTTGGGTCGCTTGCGCAGCCGCTTCAGGACGCGGCGGCCGCGCCGAGCGGCTCGGGCGCGGTTCTCGCCGGTGGGCTGAACTCGGCGGACGCGTCGGTCGGCGACGTGCTGTTCGTCTCGAGCGGGCGCGAGGCAGCCCGGGGGTCACTCCCGAGCGCACGGCACGACGCCGCTGCAGTCGCGATCGGAGGCGCGACCTACGTCGTCGGCGGCGGCGACGCGACGCACCAGCTGAACGAGATCGTCAAGGTCGGTGCCGGTGTCGTCGGCCGGCTCCCCCAGCCGGCCTCGGACGTCAGCGCGGCCGTCGTCTCCGGAACCGCCTACATCGTCGGCGGCTTCACCGGGACGCAGTGGTTGAACACGATCCTCGCCTGGCGGCCCGGGCAGCAGCCTCGAGTCGCCGCGCGGCTGCCCGTGGCGCTCCGCTACGCCGCGGTGGCGACCGCGCAGGGAAAGATCGTGATCGCGGGCGGCTCGATCCCGAGCGGGACCGCCACGCGAGCCGTCCTGGTCTTCGACCCTGCGACGCGTCGCATGCGGCAGATCGCCCAGCTGCCTTCTCGAACGACGCACGCCGCGGCGGCGTCGATCGGGGGCACCGTGTACGTCATCGGCGGCCGCGGTCCTTTGGTCGGCACGCCGACGCGCCGCATTGTCGCGATCGATCCGCTGACCGGGAAGACCCATTACGCGGGTGCCCTCGCAACGCCCGGCTCCGATCTCGCCGCGGTCGCGCTCGGGAGCAGGATCCTCCTCGCCGGAGGCCGCGATGCGAGCGGAGCCACCTCGACGATCTCGCAGCTCGTCCCATCGAGCGCGCGGGCGCCCGTTGCGCGGAAGGCGGTTGCTACGACCAACGTCTACGCGGCCGATAATCCGGGCGACCTGAGCTCTGCCGCCCGCCGCGCTCGGCCGCTGATCTACGTCCCCAACAGCCAGAGCAACAGCGTCGACGAGATCGACCCACGGACGTTCAAGATCGTGCGGCACTTCGCGGTCGGCGCGCTCCCGCAGCACGTGACCCCGTCCTACGACCTGAAGACGCTCTACGTCCTCAACGACCTCGGCAACAGCCTGACGCCGATCAACCCGCGCAACGGGCTCCCCGGGCGGCCGATCCCGGTCGACGACCCGTACAACCTGTACTTCACCCCGGACGGGCGCTATGCGATCGTCGTGGCCGAGCGGCTCGGGCGACTCGACTTCCGGTTCCCGCACACCTTCCGCCTCCACCACTCCCTGAGCGTGCCCTGCCGCGGCGTCGACCACATGGACTTCTCCGCGGACGGGAGCTACCTGATCGCCAGCTGCGAGTTCTCGGGACAGTTGATCAAGGTGAACCTCCTGACCGAGCGCCTCGCCGGCGTGATCGCGCTGCCGGGCGGCTCGAGCCCGCAGGACGTAAAGCTTTCGCCGGACGGGAGGACTTATTACGTCGCCGACCTGCGTGGCGGAATCTGGAAGGTCGCAGGCTCGCCGTTCCGGGTCGTCGGCTTCATCCGCACGGGCAGGGGCGCCCACGGTCTCTACGTCAGCCGCAACGACCGCTTCCTCTACATCACGAACCGCGCGGAGGGCTCGATCTCCGTCCTCGCTCTCGCCAGCGGCAAGCTCGTGCACAAGTGGTGGATCCCTGGGGGCGGGAGCCCCGACATGGGCAACGTCTCGGTCAACGGACGCGTGCTGTGGCTCTCCGGCAGGTGGAACGACGTCGTCTACGCGATCGACACGCGCAACGGCAGGCTCCTGGCGAGGATCCCTGTCGGAGTCGGCCCGCACGGCCTGTGCGTCTGGCCGCAGCCGGGCCGCTACTCGCTAGGCCACACCGGAATCCTGCGCTAGGACATCGTCGGAGAGCTTCGGCCACGCTTCAAGCGCCCACGGGCCGAAGTCGAGATCGCTTAGCTCCCCCAGCGCGAGCCCCGCCTCCGGATCGACCCAGAGGAAGCTGCCGCTGCCGCCGAAGTGCCCGAACGTTCGCGGCGAGTTGCGCGTGCCCGTCCAGTGCGGAGACTTCGCGTCGCGGAGCTCGAAGCCGAGGCCCCAGTCGTTCGGCTCCATCCGTCCGATGTCCGGCAGCACGCCGACGAGCCCCGGAAACTGGACCGACGTCGCCTCCGCCAGCGTCTCGGCGGCGATCAGGCTCGGCCGCTGCAGCTCGGCACCGAAGCGCAGCAGATCGTCGAGCGAGCCCTCCAGCCCGGCCGCCGCCGAGCCGCGGAGCTCGGCCCCTAGCTCGAGCGGCTCCAGCACCGCCGCGCGGAGGTAGTCCGCGAACGGCATCTCGGCCGCGCTTTCGAGGTGGTCCGCGAGCGCCTCGAACCCGGCGTTCGAGTAGATCCGCCGCTGCCCCGGATTCGCGATCGGCGGCCCCGAGTCGAACGAGAGCCCCGACGCGTGCGCGAGGAGGTGCCGCACCGTCGAGCCCGGCGGCCCGGCCGGCTCGTCGAGGTCGACGACGCCCTCCTCGGCGGCCACGAGCACGGCGACTGCGGTGACCAGCTTCGTCACCGAGGCCCACCGGAAGACCCGGTCGCGCGGCCCGTGCGTGCCGACAACGTTGCCGTCGCGCAGCACCCCGACGGCGACCGTCTCCGGCGGCCAGCTCTGGACTTGCGCCAGCACCTCCACGCCGCGCGATACTAGAGGCGTGGAGCGCCGCCTCGTCCCCGCGGAGTCGCCCATGGCGGCAACGGTCGGCTACTCACGCGCCGTCCGCGTCGGCCCGCACGTCCACGTGGCCGGCACCGCGCCGATCATGCCCGGCGAGAGCGATCCGCCGCCCGACGCGTACGGCCAGACCAGGCGCAGCCTCGAGATCATCCTGGCTGCGCTCGGCGAGCTCGGAGCCAAGCCCGAGCACGTCGTGCGCACGCGCGCCTACCTGATCGACGCCGAGGACTGGAAGGACGTCGGCCGCGCGCACGGCGAGGTCTTCGGCTCGGTGCTCCCCGCGAGTGCCTTCGTCGTCGTCAAAGGGCTTCTCGACCCACGCTGGCGGGTAGAGCTCGAAGCCGACGCACTCGTGCAATGACCAAACAGATCTACCCAACCGACATCACGGGCAAGAGCTTCGCCGCCGGGGGGAGCGTGCTCGACCACAACTTCGGCAAGAGCGACCCGTACACGCTCGGCGTCGAGGAGGAGTACATGCTGCTCGACGGCGAGACGTTCGACCTCGTCCAGCACGTCGAGGCGGTCCTCGAGGCCGCGTACGGCGGCGAGTACGAGCGGCGGGTCAACCCCGAGCTGATGCAGTCCGTGCTCGAGATCGCGACACCGGTCTGCCGAAGCGCGGCCGAGGTCGACGAGGAGCTCCGGAAGCTGCGCGCGTACGTCACCGGCATCGCGCGTGAACAGGGAATGCGCGTCGGCTCGGCCGGCACGCACCCGTTCAGCCTCTTCGAGCGTCAGCGGATCACCGCGCGCGACCGCTACCGCCACCTGGTCGACCAGCTCCAGTACGTCGCCCGCCGCGAGCTGATCTTCGGCCTCCACATCCACGTCGCGGTCGACGATCCCGAGCGGGCGATTCAGATCGTCAACGGCCTGCTCGCCCACCTGCCCGCCTTTCTCGCGCTCTCCGCCAGCTCGCCGTTCTGGCGCGGCGAGCCGACCGGCCTTGCCTCCAGCCGCCAGATGGTGTTCGCGGCCTTCCCCCGATCCGGCCCGCCGCCGCGCTTCAAGGACTACGCCGACTACGCCGAGGTCGTCGGCCAGCTCGAGAAGACCGGCTGCATCGCGGACTACACGCACATCTGGTGGGACATCCGCCTGCACCCGCGCTTCGGCACCGTGGAGATCCGCGTTTGCGACGCCGTCACGCGGGTCGAGGACGCGGTCGCGCTCGCGGCCTTCGCGCAGAGCCTCGTGAAGCTCTACTCCGAACGCCACGCGATCGGCGCCGAAATTCCCTCCTACCACCGGATCCTGACCACCGAGAACAAGTGGCTCGCGGCCCGCTACGGGCTCGAGGCCCCGGTGATGGATCTCGCCACCGGCCGCCGCAACCGCGTCCCGGTCGCGCAGCTCGTCCGCCGAACGCTGCGCGAGCTCGAGCCGCACGCGCGGGAGCTCTGCTGCGACGCGGAGCTGGAGGGCATCTCGGAGATCCTCGCCAAGGGCAACGGCTCCGACCGCCAGCGGCGGATCTGGAACGCGAACCGCGACATCGCCGAGGTCGTCCGCGAGATCGCGGAAGCGACAGAGCCCGCCGAAGTTCCGGCCTAGACCTTAGATCCGTTGAGCAGGGCCCGCCTCCGCGCTACGGTCAGGCGAGAGGGTCGACACGAGGGTCTGAGATCAGGAAGCGCGCACAGCACGTTGCAGTCGTACTCACCGCTGTAGCCGGTGCGCTGCTTTGGGCCTCGACCCATGCTGAGGCAGCGGCTCGAGATGTGTCGGGCTGCCGACCGCTGCACGCGGTCTTCTACGCCGAGCAGGACTGGCTCCGGCTCAGCGCGAAGCTCGCGCAGCACGCCTCACCCTGCGCCGAGTACTACATCTCGATTCCGCCGGTCGGCAGCGACAAGACCTACTTCCGCCGCGACCAGGCCTGGCGGATCCGTGCCAACGGGCCCAACTTCCACGCACTCGCCGAAGTGCACATGGGCGCCTGGCGCAGGTGGGTAACGGACAACAAGGCGACCTGGTACGACGCGGGCGTCGAGGCGCGCCGGCGGATGGCCGCCGCCGGCCTCGACGTCACGCTCGGCGACGACTGGATCGTGAACGAGCTCTCGTCCGGCGTCAGGCGTGACAGCGGCGTCGCGCGCGCGGAGGTGCAGGAGCTCGTGCGCGGCCTTTATGACGGCGACGGCGGCCCCCCGACCAAGGGCGGCGTCCTGGACATCGGCATCGTCCAGCCGGGCATCGGTGCGAGTGCGCTCTCCACCTACAAGAGCCAGCTCGAGGGCTGGCTCCAGGACGCTCCCTTCTGGGAGGACATGAGCCGCTACGTGAGCGACTGGTCACAGGAGCTCTACGGCGACGTCCGCAGCTACGCGGTTCCGGGGGTGCCGCTTGCCAGCCGTCGCGACTTCCTCAACGACTACCTCCAGCACCTGCTCGTCCACGCCCGCCTTGGCGGAGCTGCGACGGCCGCCGCCCGCTCATTCCTGGACAGCGCTTACAGCCCGCTTGCGAACGCCGCCTGGCAGTGGGACTTCGCCTTCGGGTGGACGATGGTCTCGGCCGAGCAGATGGAGGACTACATCTCGGCCCAGGTCTATGCGCTCCGATACTTCAGCGCCCTCGACGGCCAGCCGGAAGACCACTGGGGATTCGCGTGGCACCCGCGTAACGCGACCGGCATCCCACCCGCCGAGTTCACCGCCCAGACGAACGCGATCCTGGATCGCCTTGCCACGGCCATCCACGACTCGGCGGAGCCGCTCGACCCGGCCGACCCGGGCGTGGGCGCCTGCGGGCCGCTCGGCGAGAACCTCTGGTGCTCTGCCGTGCTGGGCGGCGCCCAGCTCAACAACGGCTGGAAGACCTTCAGTTACTGGGGCCGGCTGAGCATCACGTCTGCGCGCTTCCGCGAGGTCGCCCGCGTCTCGCGAGGCCGGCGCCGCGTCTTCGAAGTCGCCCGCTTCCGCGTCTGCGGCGACTCCGCCGGGCCGCTCCTCGCACGCTTCCAGCAGACCCTGAGGCTTGGCGGGAACATGCGGGCGAAGGGGACGTTCACGCGCGCTCTCGCCTCGACCGACGGGGGCTGTCGTAGCTACAGGATCCAGTGGCGGCTGACGAACGCCTTCCTCGCTCGCGGGCGATACACCGTCAGGGTGCGGCTCCGCCAAGGCGGAGGCTCCTGGAGCAAGCCGGTCCAGCACTCGCGCCTTTGGCGCTCCTAGCGCGACAAGGCGAGCGTCTTCCGGTCCATCCGCGCGATCGTTCGCCCGCCGTTCCGCAGCTCGAGCGTCCCACCGCGGACGCGCAGCTTGACGCTCGAGATCCACTGATCCGAGTGCCGCCATGGGAGATCGACGCAGAACGCGCGGCGGTGGACGGTGTCCAGCGCGTGCACGAACGGACGCTTGCCGGGGCGCTGGTACAGCGTGTACGCCCAGCCGTTCGCGGTTCCCGTCCGCGTGACCGGCATGCCGTTCATCTTCTCGTCCGGCTCGCGCCGGTCGACGATCGATCCTGGATACAGCCTGCCGGTGTCCCAGTTGAGTGCGCGCACCGCATACGGCTGGTTGACCGCGAACGGTTGGCCGAGGTACTGGATCAGGAACATCGTCGAGCCGTCCGGCGAGAGCGCGTCGAAGCTCCAGGTGCCGCGCAGTCGCGCTCGCGCCAGCACCTTGAAGGTGCCCGACTCGAGTAGGAGGAAGCGCGTCGACTTCTGGCCCTGCGGGGAGGCAAGCACGAGATGCGTCCCGTCTCGAGTCAGCCCGCCCATCGACCCGTCGAAGGCGACCATCGGGAAGCCGTAACGGCCACGGAAGTTCGTCCAGCGAGCAACCTTGCCGCCGTGTACCTCGACGGCCTCCACCATCGTCATCGTCCCGCCGTCGAGCGCGAGGTAGCGGATCCCTCGGAGGTGATCGACCAGACCGGGCGAGCCCCACGTGGGTCCCGGCGAAGGCCCGCCGCCGTCTGCGGTCGCCACCGCGGCCCAAACTCCGAGGATCGTCAGCACTACCAACGCGCGTCTCATCTACCGCCACTACGCGGCCGGCGCCGCGAGAGGTCCCTACCGCTTCACTTCAAATGTGCGCGTGTCGATCGTCGCGACGGTCCTGCCGCGGAGCCGGAGCAAGAGCGAGCCCTTGGCGAGGCGCATGCGCACGTGCGAGAGCTGGTCGTCAGCGATGCCCGGGACGTCGATGCAGAACGCCTCGCGCGCCGTGGTGTGGAGCGCGTGCACGAACGCACCGCCCTGGCTGCGTGAGTAGAGCGTGTAGGCCCAGCTCGCGTCGGTGCTGCCGACACGCGTGACCGGGATGCCGGTCATCTTCTCGTCCGGCTCGCGCCGGTCGACGATCGCGCCCGGGAAGAGCCGGCCGTTGCTCACGTCGAGCGCGCGCACCTCGTAGTCGATCCCCGTTCCGCTCTTCAGGTGGATCAGGTACATCAGCGAGCCGTCCGGAGAGAGCGCGTCGAACCCGTAGTTACCGTTCAGCACGATTCGCGATTGCACGCGCAGTGACCGCGGATCGAGCATGACGTACCTCGTCACGCTGCCGGGCGAATAGACGACGAGCCGCTTGCCGTTCCGCGCAAGCCCGCCGGTCGAGCCGTCGTACGCCACGAGCGGCACGCCGTAGAGGCCCTTGAGGAAGCGCGTGCGGCGGACGGTCCCGTCCCGCGTCGAGATCGCCTCTACAAGCGTTCCTCTACCGGCGCGCAAGGCCACGTAGCGCATCTTGCCGTCGTGGGAGACGACCCCGGGCGAGCCGAACGCGATTCCGGGCGAGGGGCCGGCGGCTCCGGCCGAGCCGGCCAGGATAGCCGCCACGAAGACTGCGAGAGCGAGGGCGCGCATCACGTCGTCTCTCATACACCGGGACCTCGGCATAGGTTCCATCCGTATCTCTCCGGCGATGGACCTCTTGGCGAAGCATGCTCGTATAGTCGGCACGCCATGGCGGGCTCCGGCCGCGACGAGCGGGCCTGGGTGCGGCGGGCCCAGGCCGGGTCTGTCTCGGATTTCGAGGCGCTCTTTCGCGCGCACTGGGGGCCGGCCTATCGCGCGGCCTACCTGGTCGTCCGCGACGCGACGGCAGCCGAGGACATCGCGCAGGAAGCGTTTCTCGCCGCGGTGCGGTCGCTCGACCGCTTCGACCGCCGGCGGCCGTTCGGGCCGTGGCTGCACCGCATCGTCGTCAACCGCGCGATCGACTGGGCGCGCGCCCGCGCGCTGCGTCCCGAGGCCAAGGCCGTCGACGTCCCCGCGCCGGAGCGGCCCGAGCGCGACGAGGAGCTCCTGCGCGAGCTCGACCTCCTCTCGCCGGAGCACCGCGCCGTGATCGTCCTGCGCTACCTGCTCGAGTACACGCCCGGCGAGATCGCCGAGCTGCTCGAGCTGCCGCGCGGAACGGTCAACTCGCGCCTGCGGCGGGGACTCGACAGCCTGAAGGAGCGGCTCGAGTGAAGGACTTCCGCGCGCCGAACGAGCACGACGCGGCCGAGCGCGCGTGGCGGGTCGCACGCACCGCCTACGAGTCGCGCGAGCCGGTGACCTGGCCGCGGCGCCATGCGCGGCCGCTGATCGCGGGCGCCGTGGTGGCGGCAGCGGTGGCCGCGGTGCTGAGCCCACCCGGCCGCTCGGTGGTCCACTCCTTGCGCAAGGCGGTCGGCGTCGAGAACGCACGGACCGAGCTCTTCTCGCTGCCCGCGCAGGGGCGGCTGCTCGTCTCCGGCCAAGGCGGCACCTGGCTCGTCAATGCGGACGGGTCGCGCCGGCGGCTGGGTGCCTACCGCGACGCCGCGTTCTCTCCGCACGGCCTCTACATCACAGCGGTGCGCCGGAACGAGCTCGTCGCGCTCGACCCGAAGGGCAACGTGCGCTGGTCGCTCCCACGCCGCTCGCCGCGCTTCCCGACCTGGACCGGCACCTTCACCGACACGCGCATCGCGTACGTCGCGGGCGGCCGGCTGCACGTCGTGGCCGGTGACGGAACCGGCGACCGCACGATCGGGCCCGCGGCTCACGTGCCGCCCGTCTGGCGGCCTGAGCGGATCGTCGTGTACTCAAACGGACACGGAATCGCCGGCTACAACACGCGCACGCAAAGGGTCGTCCGACACGTGGCGCTGAGTGGCGGGGGCCCGACGATCCGCCGCCACGCCCGTCAAAGCGAAGTCGTGCTCGGAGGCCGCGTACTCTTCCGAGGCACGGGCGTGTTCGATCAAGTCGTGCGCTCTCCGGACGGACGATGGCTGCTCGTGACCTGGCCCACGGCCGACCAATGGATCTTCATCCGCATCCAGCCTCGCAAGATCGTCGGCGTCTCCCGCATCTCCGCGCAGTTCGGCGGCTTCCCCCGCGTCGGCGGGTGGTGCTGCGGGGGCTGATCGCTCTCGCGCTCGCCGCGGCCGGGATCGCGGCGGCGCAACCGGAAAGCAAGGTCGTCGTCGGGCACTCGGTGCGCGGCCGCGCAATCGTGGCCTACGAGCGCGGCGACCCGTCTGCACCCGTGACGCTGGTCGTCGGCGTGATCCACGGCAGCGAGCCCGCGGGGCTCGCCGTCATCAGGCGACTGCGGACGATGCCGCTGCCGGCCGGTGTTCACCTCTGGCTCGTTCCGACGGTCAACCCGGACGGGCTCGCGGCGGGGACGCGGCAGAACGCGCACGGCGTCGACCTGAATCGCAACTGGCCGACGGACTGGAAGCACAACGGCGTGCCGTGGGACGGCTACTACTCGGGGCCGCGGCCGATGTCCGAGCCCGAGAACCGGGCGATGCGCGCGTTCATCCTCCAGGTCAGGCCCGCGCTGACGATCTGGTACCACCAGCCGCTCGACGAGGTCTACGGATCCGATCCGCACGCCGCCGTGCTGAAGCGCTACGCGCGGTTGAGCGGCTTGCCGTACCGCCGCCTCGCAGCACCGCCGGGCGCGGCGACCCGCTGGGAGCGGAAACGCTTCCCGCTCGGCGTGCACTTCGCGGTCGAGTTCCGGGCCGGGCCCATCTCCTCGGCAACTGCGCGCCGTAACGCCGCGGCAGTGGTCTCGCTCGCCAAGGCTCTCGGATCGTTCTAAGCTCGCGCGCATGTTGGCGGTAGGCGACCAGATCCCGGACGTGCGGCTGTGGACGGGCCCGCAGGAAGAGGTTTCCCTGCGCGAGCTCGCAGCCGAGAAGCCGCTCCTGCTGCTCTTCTACCTCTTCGACTGGTCGTCCACCTGAACGAACGAGATGGAGCTCCTGCGTGACAGGAGCATGGAGGTCGACGAGGCAGGCATCCGCGCCGTCGGCGTCTCGCGCGACTCGCCGTGGTCGCACGTCGCCTGGATGCAGGCGCTCGACCTGAACTTCCCCTTGCTCTCCGACTGGAACGCGGACGCCGTGCACGGCTTCGGCGTCGCGCACGAGCATCGCGGCCTGCAGGACGTGGCCGAGCGGTCGGCCTTCCTCGTCGACCGGGACGGTACGGTCCGCGGCGCATGGCGCTACGAGACGGCCGAGGTGCCGGACTTCGACGAGCTGCTCTCGGCCGCCCGGGCTTTGTAGCGCTCGCCTGCGGCCTCTACCTCGCCGTCGGCCTGGCGGCGATGTGGCCTGCGACGAAGCACTTCGGGACGCACTTCGCCGCGCGCGCGGAGGCGATCCAGGGCGAAGCGTCGGTCGGCGACCACCTGCAGGCCGTCTACCACCTCTGGCTCGTCGGTCATCAGCTCGAGCACGGCCACGCGCCCTGGCTCGACCCGTACACCTTCCGGCCGGAGAGCAGCCCGCGCGTGAACTTCGGCGGCTGGCCGTTCGGGCTTCCCTACTGGCCGTTGTGGGCGGCCTTCGGCCCCGTCGCCGGCTGGAACGTGCTCCTGCTGTTGACGTACCTCGCTGCCGGCGGCTTCGCCTACCTCTGGCTGCGGGAGCTGGGCCTGCCGCGCGGGGCGGCGCTCGCCGGTGGGCTTGCGTTCGAGCTCGCGCCCTATCGCGTGGCGCAGAGCGCGGGGCACCTGCGCGGGATGATCGCCGTGTTGCTGCCGCTCGCGCTCTGGGCGTTCGAGCGCTCGCGGCGCGGTAGCCGGTGGTGGCTCGCTTTGGCCGGCGCGGCCGTCGCCTCGATTCCCTTCTCCGACCAGCACCTGGCCCTCGGCGCGGTGCCGTTCTTCCTCGTCTACGCGCTCTGCCGCACACGCGACCCGTGGAGGCTGCTCGGCGCTGCGGCAGGGTTCGCGCTCGCGGTCGGGGCGGCTCTGCTCGTGGGCAAGTTCGCCATCTCGGGCTCGATTGCCTCGGGCGGGCGGTCGCTGCGCGAGGTGTCCTTCTACTCGGCGGACGGGCTCGATTTCGTCACGCGCCACCGGCGGCACGGCCAGGAGAGCTTCGTCTTCGTCGGCTGGCTGACGCCCTTGCTCGCGATTGCAGGGCTGGTCGTAGTCGTGCGCGCGCGGCGAGTGGGCCTAGCCGTGGCGCTGGCGATCGGCGTGCTCGTGCCGACGCTGCTCGCGCTCGGGACGCACTTCCCGCTCTACGCGACGATCTGGCACCACTTCTCGCCGCTCCGCTACCCGCGGGTGCCGGAGCGCGAGTTCCCGGTCGCGTGCCTGGCGATTGCCGCGCTGGTCGCCTTCACCGCCGCGCGGTTCTTGCGGACGACCCTTTTGACCGCTCTCGTTCTCGTCGCGCTGTTCCTCGATCTGCGATTGGGGGTGAGCGCGTATCGCGTGGCAAGGGCCGACCAGCACAACCTCGCCTACGCGATCCTGCGGGAGAAAGGCCCCGGCCGGCTGCTCGAGCTGCCGGTGCTGCACCCGAGCGTCAACCACGGGAGCCTCTACCTCTACTACGACATGCAGGCGCAGCGGCAGCGCCCGCTCGGTTACTCGACACTCGCGCCGAAGCGCGCCGCGAACCTCGCGCTGCAGCTCGAGCCGTTGAGCTGCGGCGAGTGGCGGCCGGGAACAACCGGGCGGCTCGGGCGGCTCGGCATCACGTCAATCGCCTTCCACTCCGGCCTGTTCTCGCCGGGCCAGGGTTGGTTCGCCTGGCAGGGGCTGAATGCGCACGGCTGGGGCGAGCTCGCGCGCGGCGGCGGGATCGTGATGTTCGTCCGCGGCATGCCGCCCACCCCGCCGACGGTGAAAGAGCCGCTCCCGAGGAAGGTCGTCTTCTGCCCCGAGTGGGTCGGCCGTTCGCCTCGCTACCGGCACGGCGCGTTCTGGGTCCGGGGCGCCGGCCAACTGGTTGTCCGCCTCGAGAGCGACGGCCCGGACCGCACGACGATCACCGTCGGCCGCGAGCGCCGCACGGTGCGGGTCGTCCGGCCGACGACCCTGAGGATTCCGCTAGCCCGCGTGGGCTGGAATCTCGTCGGGGTGGATGTCGTCCGGGCCGACCGACACGTCCGGCTGGTGTCCATCCGCACCACTCGTGGCTAGGTCGGCGTCGCGCGCCACGAGCGCCGCATAGCGCCCGCCGCGGGCGAGCAGCTCTTCGTGCGTCCCGGTCTCGACGATGCGGCCGTGGTCGAGCACGATGATCTGGTCGGCGTCCCGCACGGTCGAGAGCCGGTGGGCGATCGCGATCGTCGTTCGCCCTTCCGAGAGCCGGTCGAGCGCCTCCTGCACGAGCCGCTCCGTGCCGGTATCGAGCGAGCTGGTCGCCTCGTCGAGGACGAGGATCGGCGGGTTGCGCAGGATCGTCCGCGCAATCGCGATCCGCTGTTTCTCGCCGCCCGAGAAGCGATAGCCGCGCTCGCCGACC
>Ga0307308_10000368_pt1 | contig 15534 bp, 13 predicted proteins | sample ER_DNA_195_FD_194501 | JGI IMG/M metagenome (GOLD analysis project Ga0307308, IMG submission 194501) | Bulk soil microbial communities from the East River watershed near Crested Butte, Colorado, United States - ER_DNA_195 | ecosystem: Environmental > Terrestrial > Soil > Floodplain | place...
GACGTTCCCGGAGGACCACGCAGGGTCGACGAATCGCGGATCGCCGCACGGACCGCGGCACACCGGATACCCGTAGTTCGCGCCCGCTCGCAGGATGTTGATCTCATCGTGCGTGTCGTCACCGTGTTCGACCTCGATCACACGGCCGGTCCCGGGCTCGAAGGTGAGACCCTGCGGGTTGCGGTTGCCCATCGTGTAGATCGCGGTACGCGCCGACGCGCCTTGCATGATCGGGTTATCCGAGGGGATCGTGCCGTCGCTGTTCACCCGCAGGACCTTGCCGTTCAGCACGTTCGGGTTCTGCCCGTTCGCGGTGTTACCCGCGTCGCCCATCGTCACCCAGAGCTTCCCATCGGGGCCGAACCGGATCCGGCAGCCGTCGTGGTTGCTGTTCGCGCGCATACCCGAGCGGATCACGTAGCCGTCGAACACGGGCGTGTTGCCGTTCATGCGGAACCGCAGCACCTGGTTGAGCCACTGGCCGCCGTCGTTCACCGACGCACACACGTAGAGAAGGTTGTTGGTCGCGAAGGCAGGGTCGAGCTCGATGCTCATGAGCCCCGCCTCGCCGGATGCGTTGAGATTGGAGACCGGGAAGACGTTGGCAAGCTGCACCGCGTTCGGCGCGGCGCTCGCGTAGATGAGGATGTTCCCGACTCGCTCGGTGACGAACATGCGGCCGTCGGGCGCGAACGCCAGGTCCCATGGGTTTGCGAGCCCGGAACGGATGACCGTCGCCACGAGGCGCGGAACGCTACCGGCCGGGAGCGGGACCGTGATCGTGAGGAAGACGCCCTGGTCCTCCATCCACGCGGTCCCGTCGATCACCGGGCGAAGGTGCAGCGAGTACGTCCCCGCGGTCTGCGGCGCGCGCACCTGGAACGTGAACGTCGCGTTCGCGCCGGGCGCGACAGAGGTTTCGGACTGCACGGCGACGCGATTCGCCGACAGCCAGTTCACGCCCAGCGCCGCCCACTGCGCGTCGTCCTGATTGATCCCGAGGCGCGCCTCCTGCCCGAGCACCCCCTTCGTCCAGATCTGCGTCCCGGCGTTGCGGAAGACGATCGTGAGCGGCGTGCTGACCTGACCCGGCTGCAGTGTTGGATACGGCGACTGGCTCACCCACGCGCTGTGATAGCCGGCGTCGCTCACGACGAGAACGAAGACGCCCTCGTCCTCGAGATGCTGAACCCCCTCGAGCACCGGATGGAGCGCGAGGCGGTACGTGCCCGGCGTCGACGGGGCGCGCAGTGTGAACGTGAACGTCGCGATCGCGTTCGGAGCGACGGTCGCCTCGGTCGTCGTCGCGACCCGGTTGGCGCTTAGCCACCCGACGGCCATGCCCGCGTCGGCCGCCGCGGTGGAGTCGCCGGCGACGCCCAGATTCACCTGCCGGCCGCCGACGCCCCGCTGCCAGGTCTCCGTCCCGGTGTTGCGGAAATGCAGCGTGTACGAGACGGTCCCGCCCGGGCGCAGAGTCGGCCACGGCGACTGATCCACCCACGCGGCGTGAAAACCGGGTGCGGCCAGGGCGGGTTGCGCGAAGAGCGACGCCAGAAGGAGCGGCGCGAGAAGCGCCAGGCGCAGCGTTCGCTTCATCGCTGGGTTAACGCGCTAGAGGTCCTTCTCGTACGAGACCCACGCCGGCTGCTTCGCGAAGCCCATCGCCTCATTGATCGAGAGCATCGCCTTGTTGTGGACATCGTTCCAGGTCTTGATATGCACGATCCCCTTGTCGATCGCGTACCGGACGGTGCGGAGCTTCAAAGCCATGGCGATCCCCTTGCCGCGGGCCTCGCGCCGCACGCCGGTAATTCCCTGCCAGAGGAAGGTCGGGTCGTCAAGTGACCGGAACATGTTCGAGACGCCAAGATATCGGCCATCGTGATCGATCGCGAGATAGAAGGCGTCGAGCAGGGCGCTCGGCGCGTCGATGTCCTCGCGGCGGAACTCGTCGAAGGTGTGACGGGTCGGCGGATCGACGCTCGGGATGTCCATCCGACAGTCCTCGCTGAGCTCGAAGGCCTTCTGGAGCGCCGCGGGGTCCCGCGCCATCTCCTCGGCAAGGGTCGCGATGCGAATGCCCTGCTTGGCGACGCGATCGTCGGCCGTGCCGAAGCGGGCGAAGTCGAATCCCTTGACGAAGAGGCGCGACTCCCAGTCGCGCTTTACCTCGCGGTAACCGCGCTTGGTCAGGAAGCGAACGCCATCGCTCATCGATTCCTTGGCCGCGGACGCGAGCGCTCGGCCGTCTCGCGCGGAGACCGCGGCGGCGAGCTCGTCATAGAGCGCCGTACCGTGGCCGCGGCCACGGAGATCGGGCAGCACCGTGAGGTCGACCCGGTACTTTGTCGGGACGAACGCCCACCGCATGTGATTCACCTGGCCGTACCCGACGACGCGCCCGGAGTCTTCGGCAACCAGGCGCAGCTTGAAGTACTTGCTGTGATCCCACGTCTCGTCCCAGTGACGCCACTCCTCTACGGTCTCGCCGTAATCGGGGTACGAGGCCTTCCCCACAGCGACGAGGGCCGGATAGTCGGCGGGTGTCGCGGGACGCACGGTCGTCTTCGTAGAGGTCTTCACGGCTCGCGAAATCTAGTCCACGCGCTCCGCGTGGAAAACGTCAACTCGGTGACACTCCGGCGGGCTCCAGCTCGAGCGCGATCTGGTTCTCCGTGGACAACATCATGCGCACCGTGCCGAAGTCCTGACGATGGAACGGCGTGACGCCGAGCTCGCGCAGCGCCTTGCGGTGGTCGATGGTCGGGTAGCCGCAGTTGTGCTCCCAGCCGTAGCCCGGATATTTCGTCGCGAGCTTCGCCATGAGGCGGTCCCGCGTGACCTTCGCGACGATCGAGGCCGCGGCGATCGAGAACGATTTCGCGTCGCCTCTCACGATCTCGGTGTGCTTGCCGGGCGCGAAGACCGGATCGAGGATCCGCCGTCCATCGACGAGCACCCAGTCGTACTCGCCGATCTGGCGGAGGGCCCGGAGCATGGCGACATGGCTCGCGTGATAGATGTTCAGCCTGTGGATCTCGGCAAGCGACGCCGCGCCGATGCCGATCTTGACGACGCGGCCGCGGATCGAATCGAAAAGCCCTTCCCGCTGCAGACGCGTGAGCACCTTCGAGTCGTTCACCTTGCGGATGAGCTTCGTGTCCGGCGTGACCATGCACGCAGCCGCGACGACCGGTCCTGCGAGCGCCGCCATGCCGACCTCGTCGACGCCGACCACACGCAGGAGCCCTTGCGCCCATAGGCGCTTCTCGTTATTTAAGGAGGGCACGAGGGTCTAGGGTCGGTGACCGGCACGGGGCCGGTCAAGTCATCGGCGCTTTTCGCGGAGGGTGGCGGCTTTGCCCACTCGGTCGCGGAGGAAGTAGAGAGCCGCGCGGCGGGCGTGCCCGTGGCGCACGAGCTCGATCTTCTCCACGCGTGGCGAGTGGACCATGAAGGTGCGCTCGACACCGATGCCGCTCGCGATCCGCCGCACGGTGATCTGCTTGTCGACGCCACCGTTGCGCACGCGGAGCACGGTGCCCTCGAAGTTCTGAAGGCGCTCGCGGTTCCCTTCGACGACCCGCACGCTGACGCGCACGGTGTCTCCGGGCCGGATCTCGGGCAGATCGGCCTTCAGCTGCTCTCGGGCAAGCGTGTTCAAGAGGTCATTCATAGGAATGGTCAGGGCTGTCACGAACTGAAGGCAGTCTAGCAGCAGTTAGCGCTTTGCCTTCTTCAGGCGATCGAGGATCGTCACGTGCGACACGCCGAAGTGCCTCGCGAGCTCGCGAACGGTCAGCCCCGCGCCGCGCATCTTGGTGACCTCGGCGACCGTCGGGCCGCGCTGTCCGCTGCGCGGCGGACGCAACCGAACACCGGCCGCCCGCAGCCGAGCGCGTACCGTCGCGGGCGAGATCCCGAAGCGCGCGGCGATCCGGTATGAGCCGACCCCCGAGCCGTACGCCGCCTTCAGATCGGCATCGGAGACACGGTCGCGGGCGGGCGGACGCGGAAGTCGCGCCCGCTCGGCCGGCGTGAGGCCCGCTCGGTCGATGAGGTCGGGACGCCGCTCGACCGTGCGACGGACGGCTTCGGCACGACGCCACCGGGCGATGGCGGCGTGATCGCCCGAGAGCAGGACGGCCGGAACGCGGCGGCCTTCGTGCTCCACCGGACGGGTGTAGTGCGGCCCCTCGAGGAGACCCTCGGTGTGCGACTCGTGCGTGAGCGACTCCGCCTCGATCACGTCCGGAACGAGTCGTGTGATGGCGTCGATCACGACCATCGCCGCGAGCTCGCCACCGGTCAGCACGAAGTCGCCGATCGAGAGCTCCTCGTCGACGTTTCCTTCGATCACGCGCTCGTCGATGCCCTCGTAGTGGCCGCACACGAGCACCAGGTGCGGAAGCTCTGCGAGACGCCGGGCCGCCGCCTGGTCGAAGAGCGGACCCTGGGCGCTCATGAGCACGACATGGCCGCGCTCGCCCTTGGTCGCGCGTATCGCGCGGGTGAGCGGCTCCGGCTTCAGAACCATCCCGGCCCCACCGCCGTATGGCGCGTCGTCAACGACGTGGTGACGGTCGGTCGCCCACTCGCGGATGTCGTGGACCGCGAGCTCGATCTGACCCGCCGCTTGAGCGCGCGCGACGATGCTTTCGGCGAACGGGCTCTCGAACATCTTCGGAAAAAGCGTGAGGACGTCGATCCGCGGCGTCATCCGAGGACCTCCTGGGGCACGACGACGATGCGGCCCCCGGGGACATCGACCTCGCGGACCACCGATGCGATCGCCGGAAACATGAGCTCCTCGCGCGAGCCCTCCGCGCGCACCACGAGCACGTCGGTCTCACCCGCACGCAGCACCTCGCTCACCAGGCCGAGCGCTGTGCCGTCCGGTGTCTCCGCCCGGAGACCGAGGAGGTCGGCCCAGAGGTAGGCGTCCTTCGCCGCGCGACGCGCCTCCGCCCGCGGGACGCGAAGGTTGCGGCCGCGAATGCGTTCGGCGTGGTCGCGCGTGGTCACGCCTTCGAAGCGAACGATGGGGACATCGGCAGCGCCACGAACAGACGCGACAACCAGCTCTCCCATTCCGTCGCAGAGAAGGCGCGAGCCATTCCGGAATCGGTCGGCGATGTCGGTGCGCGGATGCACCTTCACCTCGCCACGCACGCCGTGCGGCGCGCCCACGACCCCGACGATGGGATCGTCGCTACTAATACCGCCTACGGCGGTACCGACGGCGCTCGTGCGTTCGCGTCCGCCAGCGGCCGCGGCCCGCCCTCGCTTGTCAGTCGATTTCGAGGTTGACCTTTGTTCCATCGCGCGTCGCCATCACTTTGAGGAGCGCGCGGATGGCTTTCGCGATCCGTCCGCCGCGGCCGATCACCTTTCCGACGTCCGGTTCGGCAACCTGCAGGTGAAGCTTCGTGAAATCGCCGTCGAGCTCCTCAGTGACGACGACCGCCGCGGGATCGTCGACGAGCGCCTGAGCGACGTGCTCGAGAAGCACGCGCATCCGCCCGGGCTGCGCCACTTGACTCACCTGACTTGGTCAATCTCGCGGCTACGCCGCGGAGACGCGCCTACGGCAGTTCCGATTCGCTCGTCGCGGGGAACCCGCTCCTCGCTCACCTTGACTTGGTCAATCTCGCGGCTACGCCGCGGAGACGCGCCTACGGCAGTTCCGATTCGCTCGTCGCGGGGAACCCGCTCCTCGCTCACCTGACTTTTGCCGGGACCTCGTCCTCGGGGATGCCGCTACGGATGAGCAGCGAGCGCGTCGTTGACGTGGGGCGCGCGCCGTTCTTGAACCAATGTCGGGCGCGCTCCGCGTTGACCACGAGGCGGGTGGGCTCGGACAGCGGATCGTAGTGGCCGATCGTTTCGATGAACTTGCCGTTTCGGGGCGCGCGAGAGTCCGCGACAACGACGCGGTACGTCGGCGCTTTTGTCTTACCTACGCGGCGCAAGCGAATGTGAACTGCCAACTCGGTCGGGATCCTCCTCGCGAATGTGCCCTCCGTTGGGGGCGGAACACGTCAATGATATGGCATCACATGCCCGGAAGCCCCGGCATACCGGGCAAGCGTGGCAGCCGTCCGCTCTTGGCCATCGATCCCATCTGTTTCATCATCTTGCGCATCTCCGCGAATTGCTTCACGAGCTGGTTAACGTCAGACACCGTCGTCCCAGAGCCGGACGCGATCCGGCGACGTCGCGACCCGTTGATGAGTGCCGGGTCCGCGCGCTCGGCCCTGGTCATCGAAGAGATGATCGCCTCGATCTTCTTCATCTCGCGTTCGGCCTCGGGCCCCTCGGGCAGCTGCTTCGCGATTCCTCCAAGTCCCGGGATCATCTTTAGGAGATCCCCGAGCGGTCCCATCTTCTTCACCTGTTGCAGCTGCGAGTAGAAGTCCTCGAACGTGAACTGAGCGTCCAGGAACTTCTTTGCCTGCGCTTCGGCGGTCTTCTGATCGAGATGCTCCTGCGCCCGCTCGACGAGCGTGAGGATGTCCCCCATCCCGAGGATTCGCTGCGCGAGCCGATCCGGATGGAACACCTCGATCGCGTCGAGCTTTTCGCCGGTTCCGATGAGCTTCACCGGAACGCCGGTCACCGCGCGTACCGAGAGCGACGCGCCACCGCGCGCGTCGCCGTCCGCCTTCGCGAGGACGAGGCCCGTCAACGGAAGCCGCGAGTGAAACACCGTGGCGCTCTCGACCGCGTCCTGTCCGGCCATCGCGTCTACCACGAGCAGCGTTTCGTGCGGCTTCGCCGCGGCGACGACCTCGGCGATCTCGGTCATCATCGCCTCGTCGATGTGGAGGCGGCCGGCCGTGTCGACGATCACGGTGTCGCGCCCTTCCGCGGAGGCACCGGCCGCGAATGCGGCGACGTCGGGGGCGACCCTTTTCGGATCGACCGCGCGCACCGGGATGCCGAGCTGTTTCCCGAGGGCGACGAGCTGATCGATAGCGGCAGGACGGTGCACGTCCGCCGCGACGAGGAGTGGGTGCCGCCCCTGCTTGCGCAGAAGGTTCGCGAGCTTGGCCGCGGTCGTGGTCTTTCCCGATCCCTGCAGTCCAGCGAGCACGATGACCGTCGGCGGCCGATCGGCGCGCGCGAGCGGGGTGGCCGCACCGCCAAGCATCTCGACGATCGCGTCGTGGACGATCTTTACGACCTGCTGCGCTCCGGTGATCGACTCGAGGACGCGCTCGCCGATCGCGCGCTCGCGAACGGTCGCGATCAGCTGGCGCACGACCTTCAGGTTCACGTCGGCCTCGAGGAGCGCGACGCGAACGTCGCGGAGGGCCTCGTCGAGATCCGCCTCGCTGACGCGCGGACGGCCGCGAAGCCGCTCGAACGTGTTGGTCAGACGGTCAGAGAGCTGTTCGAACACCAGAGACGACTCTAGAGCGTCGCGAGCGCGCTCCTAGTGCATGCTCAGGCGGGCGGCCGCCACCGCGAGATCGCGAACGTGGGAGTGCGCGGCCCCATCGTGCGTGTGCGAGGCACCGGCGGCGCCGATCTCGATCTGGCGGATGAACGCCTCGACCACGATCGGATTGAGCTGCGAGCCCGCCACCCGGCGCAGCTCGGCGACCGCGTCGGCGTGGCAGAGAGCCGGCCGGTACGGTCGCGTCGAGGTCATGGCTTCATACGTGTCGGCCACCGAGATGATCTGCGCGGCGAGCGGGATCTCGTCGCCCTTGAGCCCGTTGGGGTAGCCGGTCCCGTCGTAGTGCTCGTGATGCGCGAGCACGATCGGCCGGATGCGCTCCAGGTTGGGAACCTCGCCGATGAGGTTCGCGCCGATGACCGGATGCGTCTTCATTTCGGCCCACTCGGCATCCGTGAGAGCCGTGGGCTTCTGCAGGATGTGCTCGGGTATGCCGATCTTTCCGATGTCGTGAAAGAGCGTTCCGAGATTCACCGCGGCGATCTCGTCCGGCCCGAGGCCGAGCGACTTCGCGACGGCGAGTGCGTGCTGCATGGTCGCATCCGAGTGGCCCTCCGAACGCTCCTTCGCGGCGAGCGAGCCCAGGAGCGCGGCGATGACCGACACGTGCGAGGCCTCGAGCCGCTCCGTCGTCCGGTGGAGGTTCTCGTTGAGCGAGACCAGCTCCCGGTTCCGTTCGCGGACCTGCGTCGACTTCATCATGTAGAGCCTGAACGAGTACCACGCGATCCCGAGCGGCAGGACGAACACGATCACCCCGATGACGCCGAGCGACTGATACGCGAGGGCCAGCGCGGCACCGTTCACGGCCGTCGCCAGGTAGTTCACGGGCATCCACGCGAAGTTCTGCATCCACACGTCGACGAAGCGCGAATTCGAGGTCAGCGTGATGACCGCGGCGGTGAGCGCGCTGTTCGCGGCGAAGTACACCGCGGCCGAGACCGCCACCGCGAGCATGGTCGGAACGAACGCGCCGGGCGGGACCATCCCGCCGACGAGCTGGTACGTGCTCGAGGCGAGGTATGTCGAGAGCATCATCCCGCCGAAGTTGAAGATGATCTTTCGCGCGGGCTTCGGCTTCGGCGTGTAGGCGTTGACGGCGACCACCACGACCGTGGCCCAGAGCGCCACCGGTGTGCCGAACAGGACGTATGCGGCGATCTTCACGGCGAACGCCACGGAGATCGCGCTCGACCGGAAGAGGACGACGGGATTCCGCTGGGCGATGCCGACAAGCACGAGGATCACGACGAACATCACCGGGTCGATGGCGCTCGTCGGGACGTTGATCGAGTTCGCGACGAGGACGACCAGTCCGAGCGCGGCGATGACCCCGATGTAGATCTTCGCGGCTTGCTGCTTCATCAGTCGATCACCTTCCCGGCACGGTGGCCCTTCCGCCCCTTGTCCTTCAGCGGGACGAGCTCCCAGCTGATGTCCTCCCAGGAGACGCTTTCCCAGGAGATGTCCTCCCACGAGATGTCCTGCCAGCTGACCGCGGACCAGTTGAATGAACCCCAGTCGACGTTTTGCCACGTGACCTCGTCCCACACAACGTTGGACCAGGTGACCTGAGACCAGGAGACGCCGTTCGAATCCACTCCGCCGTTGAAGGTGAGATCACGCCAGACCAGGGGCTGCCCGTACACAAGCGGGTACATCTCGCTCGCGAATCCCGCGGAGACGGGATTCGCCGCCGCGTCGGCGGTCTGGCCCGACGCCGCCACCGCGGCCACCGCGCTGACCATCCCGCTTCCCGTCGTCACTGCGGATCCATACGGAAGCGCTGTCGCAGTGCCCTTCAAACGAGCCTTCACCTGCGACGGATTGAGCGCAGGGGTGCGCTCGAGCATGAGGGCGACGACTCCGGTCACGACCGGCGCCGCCATCGACGTGCCGGAGAGCCGGAAATACGCCGGCGCCAGCGGGTCCAGACCGGCGACCAGCCGATCTGGGAGCTCCTGGTCGAGCGTGCTGCCCGGCGAACGGAGGCTCACGATCTTGCGGCCGGGGGCGACCAGGTCGGGCTTCGCGAGGCCGTCGATCGGCGTAACGCCGCGGGAGGACCACGAGGCGAGCGCGTCGTCGCCGGTCGTCGCGGTGCCGCTGTCGTCGATGCCGCCGACGGTGATCACGTACGGATCGGTACCCGGCGATGTGATCGTGCGTTCCTTCGGGCCTTCGTTGCCCGCCGACACGACGACGGTGATGCCGGCGAAGACGAGCACCTCGGCCGCGGTCGCGAGCGGATCGTCGCGGTACGTGGTCGTCGCCGGTCCGCCCGCCGAGATGTTGACGACGCGGATGTTGTAGGCGGCTCGGTGTGCGAGCACCCACTGCATGCCGGCGATGAGCGTCGAGATGTTCGTCGAACCCGACGCGCCGATGACCCGGACGTCGATGAGGTTCGCGCGCGGCGCGACTCCGGCATACGCGCCGCCCGACGCGGTGCCGTCACCGGCGACGAGGCCCGCGACATGAGTGCCATGTCCGCCCGGATCGGCTGGTGCCACGAGAGTCGCGCCAGGCCCGCCGCTCGTGAAGTCGACCGACGCAACGATCCGTCCCGCGAGATCCGGGTGCGGCGCGATACCACTGTCCAGGATCGCGACACCGATGCCCTTACCGGTCACCCCGAGCTGACGCCAGGCCTCGGGCGCACCAACCTCGACGATCCCCGGGCTCGACGCGAGCGCCGCGCCATCCAGCGGATCGAACGTCGCCGTGACGACCTCGTCGAGAGACACGAAAGCCACGTCCGGGTCATTTGCGAGCGCCAGGATCTCCTCGCCGGTGAGGAGCGCCGACGCTCCGCCGACGATCGAAAGGCCTCGGCCGACCTTGCCCTGTGCGCGTTTGACCGCTGCGGCGGCCCGCTCGGCGTGATGCCCGTTGTTCAGCTTGGACGAAGCACGGACGATGACCGCAAACTCGTCCTTCGGTTTGGATTGCGCGAGCGCGAACAGAGGCCCGCTGATCTTGGCATCGCCATGGTTCTTCGCTCCCGCCGGAGTAGCCTGCGTCGCCGTCACGATGACGGCCACCAGACAGAACCCCGCCCAGCGCATGCCCACCCATCCCCGTCTGCTCACGCGACTCCCCCGACGCGGCGTCCCGCCGCGTTTCACCCCGTTGGGCGATAGCAAGCGCGTTTATGCGCGCGACTTCAATAGGTGCGACGTCGACTGAATCCCCTCGGACACACGATTGGTACAACCCATGTCTCGTTCCCGCGCGCATGCTCGTCGACGTGACGCTTCAAGGTTTCGTGTCGAGCGCGGACCTTGCGATCGCGATCTCGATCGCGGCGCTCAGCGTCTCGGCACTGCGAGGCGGACGACGGCCGCGGCGCATGCGCTCGTGGCTCTTCTTCGCTCTCGCGTCGGTGACGCTGGTCGTGCACAGCGCGTTCGGGACTCAGGGCGAAGGCCTGGCCGAAGCGGCCGCGCTGTTCGAGCTGCTGACGCTCGCGCTCTTCGCGATCGGGTTCGTCCTCCTCTATGGTGCGGACCGCGAACAGTTGCGCAGCATCGAGACACGAGCGGAGCTCGACCCGACGACCGGGCTGCTCAACCGTCAGGCGTTCCGCGAGCTCGTCGGCGCGCACCTCCGCCGTCCCCGTCACGGTCCGTCGGCGGTCGCCGTCGTCGACCTCGACGGGTTCAAGGCTGTGAACGATTCGCGGGGCCACCCGGCGGGCGACGAGATCCTCGGCCTGGTGGCCGCCGCGATCCGATCGAATCTGCGCGCGCAGGACCTCGCGTCCCGGTACGGCGGGGACGAGTTCGTCGTTTTCCTCGCCGATTGTCCTGTGGAGCGCGCCCTGCCGATCATGGAGCGCATCCGCGCTGTCGTCGCCGGGGTGACCGCCGCGTCGGGCTCGACCGTGACAGCCTCTGTTGGCCTCGCGCTATCCGCCGAGGGCGACGCTCAGCTCGACGATCTGGTGCGCACCGCGGATGGCGCGCTCCTTTCGGTGAAGCGCTCGGGCAAGAATCAGCTCCTCGTCGCGGAGACCGTCTAAGGCGGCGAGGCGCCCGGCCTTCTGATCAGCGTCCGCAGCTCCGCGGGCGTGACCTCGGGGCCATAGAGGTAGCCCTGCACGATCTCGACACCAAGCGACGCGAGCGCCGCCTCCTGCTCGACCGACTCGACGGAGTCGGCGACCACGCGCGCGCCGGTCTTTCGAGCTTCGGCGACTACCGCGACGATCGCGGCGGCATTCGCAACGTGATCGCGTGAGATCGGGTACGGGATCTTGAGCGTGTCGAAGCTGAGGATCCAAGGCGGGCGCGCGCCGGCCGCGTTCTCCTCGGACGCAAGCCGCACGCCGAGAGCCTTGATCGCGACCAGCGCTTTCGTCACATGCGGATCGATGGCCGATCCGCGTGGGCACTCGAGCTCGATGCTCTTCGGATTCACGCCGGTCTCCGCGAGGGCGTCGATGAGCCTCAGGGCGTCGGGTCGCCGAAGCGTCTCGCTCCAGATATTCGCGGCAACGATCGGGACGGGGACGCCATCCGTCCGCCATTTCTTCGCCTGACGGCAGATCATTCCGACGACCCATCGATCGAACTCGACGTGAAGACCGGCCTGCTCGACGACCGGAATGATGTCGCTCGGGCCGAGCATCCCGTACGCCGCGTGAGGCCAGCGAACGAATGCCTCGACCCCCGCGAGCTTGCCGGTCTTGATCTCCACCTGCGGCTGGTAATGGAGAGAGAGCGCGCCGGTCTGGAGTGCGTGTTTGAGATCCGCCGGCCGCACACGAACGATCGCCATTTGAGCCGAGTATGACCTCAGGACGCCGGCGAAACGAGTGCGTTCACGAACGCGACCGGATCCATGGGCACCAGGTCGTCCGCCTTCTCGCCGACGCCGAGAAGCTTCACCGGGAGCTTGAGCTCCTGCACGATCGCGAACACGGCGCCGCCTTTCGCCGTGCCGTCGAGCTTCGTGACGACCAGACCGGTGACCGCGGCGGTGGAGGTGAACTGACGTGCCTGTTGGATCGCGTTCTGCCCCGCCGTGCCGTCGAGGACGAGCAGCACCTCGTCCGGTGCGCCGTCGCGAGCGCGGCCCGTCACCTTGACGATCTTCCCGAGCTCGTCCATCAGATAGCCCTTCGTGTGCAGGCGACCCGCGGTGTCGGCGATGACCGTCGTGTTCCCGCGAGCGACCGCCGCATTCACCGCGTCGAAGACGACCGCGGCCGGGTCGCCGTCGGGTTTTCCTGAGACGATCGGCACGCCGACGCGTTCGGCCCACCGCTCCAGCTGCTCGATCGCAGCGGCGCGGAACGTGTCGGCCGCGGCGAGGAGCGGGCGTTCTCCAGAGTCCTTGAGGCGTTTCGCGAGCTTGGCGGCGGTCGTTGTCTTCCCGCTGCCGTTGACCCCGACGACGAGGATCACGCGCGGCTTCTGACCCTCGCCGCGTAGGCGGACGTCGCCCGCGAGTGCGGCGACGAGCGTCTCGCGGACTGCGGTCAGCGCTTTCGGGACCGTCTTCAGCTCCCCCGTCGTGAAGAGATCTCGGAGCTGCGCCATCAACGGATCGACGAGGGAGACGGAGAGGTCCGCGCGAAGGAGCGCTTCCTCGAGCGAGTCGAGCCACTCACCTGTGATCGCCGCTTCCCCTCGGCCGAAGAGACGGCTGAAGAACCCGCCGCGCGTCTTGGCAAGGGCTTGGTCGATGCTCATTCACCACACGCTATCTTCTTGGCCATGCAGATCGCGGGTCCCTTTGACTTTGCTCTCATCCCACTTGTTTTCGTCCTGGTCGGCTGGATCGTCACTTTCGCGATCGGCCTCGTTTTCGTAGTCCTCGCAGCACGCTTCGCAACTCGAGCCGTGCTGGACGAGATCGACAAAGATCGCCGTCGCCGCGGTCCGGTCTAGCCGGCGCGCTCCGCGTCGAGGTCCGCGAGCTTCAGCGAGATCACCTTCGACACGCCGCCGTCGTCCATTGACACGCCGTAGAGCATGTCGGCGGCCTCGATCGTCGCGCGGTTGTGCGTGATCACGACGAACTGCGTGCGGTCGGTGAGCTCGCGCAGCGCTTGCGTGAAGCGGCCGACGTTGCGCTCATCGAGCGCCGCGTCGACCTCGTCGAGCACGCAGAACGGCGCGGGCCGCACGCGCAGGATCGCAAGCAACAACGCGGTTGCGGTCAAAGCGCGCTCGCCCCCGGAGAGCTGGGCCAAGCTTCCGATGCGCTTGCCGGGAGGACGCGCGTAGATGTCGATGCCCGGCTCTTCCGGATCGTCGCTCGTTCGCAGCGAGGCCTGGCCGCCGTTGAAAAGGCGCTGGAAGAACACGCCGAACTCGCGGTCGACGGCCTGGAGTGTCGCGCTGAACTGCTCCGCGATCGTCGTCGCGAGGTCGTCGGCGAGCGAACGCAGATCGGTCATCGCGCGCTCGAGGTCGGCCTTCTGCGTCGACAAGAACTCGTGACGCTGGCCGATCTCAGCGAGCTCGGTCGCGGCGAGCGGGTTGACCGGCTCGAGCGTGATGAGCCGGCGGCGCAAACGCTGAAGTGCCGCGACCGTGCTCGTTTTCTCTTTTTCATCCGGCTCGTCGTCGAGCGCGATGCTCGCCGGATCCGGGAGAGGCTCGTCTTCAGGGAGACCGAGCTCAGCGCGCACCTGTTCTTCGAGGAGGCGCAACGCACCCGACGCTCGCTCTTCCTCGACCGCGAGCTTGCCGCGTTCGCCGCGAAGCTCCGCGAGCCGTTCGCGTGCCTTGGCGAGTCGTTGCTCGGACTCGCGGCGCGAGCCCTCGGCCGCGAGGGCGCGCTCCCGCGCGAGCTCCGCGGTGCGCGCCGCTTCCTTCGCCTCGGCCGTCGCTCGGCCAAGATCGTGCTGGGCCGTCTCGAGCCGGACGCGAGAGTCGCGCTCTTGCGCGACGAGCGCGCGGAGACGTTCGTCTTCATCGGCGATTCGCCGCTCAGTCGCGCTGACCTGCTCGCTGAGCGCGTCGCGCACGCGGACCGAGGCGCTGCGGCGCTCCTCCATCGTCGCGGACTGCAGACGCGCGTCTTCGGCTCGTTTCGAGGCCGCGTTGTGTGCTTCGACGGCGATCTGCTCGCCGCGCTCCGACGCCGCGAAGACATCGGCCGCCGTGTCTCGGGCAGTCGCGGCGATCCCGCTGTCTCGCGACAGCTTCTCGCGACGACCGAGAAGCTCCCCGCGCTCACGCTCGATCGCCGCCGCGCTCGCCTCATGCGCGCGGACGGCATCGCGCACGTCTGCCTCTGCGGTCGCCAGCCGGTCGGCGGCAACCTCGGCATCGCCGCGCGCGCCCTGCGCGGCGCCGAGCCGCTTATCGGCCTCCTCGCGGCGGCGTTCCGCATCCGCGCGTTGCGCGAGGACGTCCCGCTGCGCGCGCTCCGCCGTCATGAGCTCTTCGTGGAGTCGCGCGGCCATCCCCGCCAGCTGCTTCGTGGCGTCGCGCTCGGCGCGCTTCCGTGGATCGACGATGCGCGCAAGTCCCGGCAGTACGAGCAGGCCGCTCGGCGCGATCACCGCGCCGGCGCGCAGGGTCGTGGCCGCGGCGAGGGCGGTCGCGTCGTCCGGCGCGACGAATATCGCGACCCCGTCGGCGATTCGCCGGCAACCTTTCGGCGGCTGCTCGCTCGACGCGCTCCCGGCTGCGATCGCGACCGCCCGGCCGAGTGCGGTGCGGACCGTATCTGGCGACGCGATGCGTTCGTGCAGCCATGCGAAACCCTTTGGAAGCGGCGGCAGATCCTCTGCATCCTCGCGAGCCGCGAGCTCGGCGTCGGCGCGATCGACGGCTTCGCGGAGCGCGGCGGTCTGCCCACGAACGAGCGCGAGGTCGCCGTCGATCCGCTGAAGCTCGTTGCGGGCGGCGCCGGCGCGCTCGGCCGCGCTCTCCGTGGCGCGCGCGGCCTCCGCGACCTTCTCACGAGCGCGCGCGAGATCGGCCGCGATGCGGCTTCGTTCGCGCTCGCGTTCGCCCCGCTCCTTCGTCAGGCTCGAGGCGCTCGTCGCAAGCTCCTCATCGCGCGCAAGGAGGGATCGCTCCTCGTCGCCCAGGCGCATCTCG
>Ga0307308_10000369_pt1 | contig 15520 bp, 18 predicted proteins | sample ER_DNA_195_FD_194501 | JGI IMG/M metagenome (GOLD analysis project Ga0307308, IMG submission 194501) | Bulk soil microbial communities from the East River watershed near Crested Butte, Colorado, United States - ER_DNA_195 | ecosystem: Environmental > Terrestrial > Soil > Floodplain | place...
AACCAGTACACGCGCTACCTGACGGTGGTGCTCGCAGCGGCCCAGGCGGCCGGCTACGGGTACCTGTTCAAGCGGCAGGGCGCCCTGGCGCACGCCAACTCCGGCCGGCTCATCCTGATCGTGGTCACGCTGACCGCCGGCACGACGCTGCTGATGTGGATGGGCGAGCTGATCACCAAGCGCGGGATCGGCAACGGGATCTCGCTGCTGATCTTCGCCTCGATCCTCTCGGCCGCGCCCGCCGGAGTTAGCGCCTGGTACAACGGCGGCCCGATGGAGAAGCTGTTCTTCCCGCTGATCGCGATCGGGATCGTCGTCGCGGTCGTCTTCGTCCAGGAGGGCCAGCGGCGGATTCCGATCCAGTACGCGAAACGGATGGTGGGGCGGCGCCTGACGAGCGGCCAGTCCACCTACATGCCGCTCCGCGTGAACATGGCCGGCGTGATCCCGATCATCTTCGCGGCCGCGCTGCTGGCGCTGCCACAGACGGTCGGCTCCTTCTCGCCGAACGCGCAGACGTTCATCAACCGGCACTTCTCCTACTCGTCGCTCAACTACCTCGTCGTCGAGGCGGTCCTGATCATCGTCTTCACCTACTTCTACACCGCGGTGCAGTTCAACCCGGTCGACCAGGCGGACAACCTGCGCAAGTACGGCGGCTACGTTCCCGGGATCCGTCCGGGCCCGCCGACGGCGCAGTACTTCGACCGGGTGCTGACGCGCCTGACCCTGCCCGGCTCGCTCTTCCTCGCTGCGATCGCGGTGCTCCCGAGCGTCTTCATCAAGTACGGCGGCTTCTCGCAGGCAAACTCGCGCGCTCTCGGCGGCACCTCGGTGCTGATCGCCGTCGGCGTCGCGCTCGACACGATGCGCCAGATGGAGTCGCAGATGATGATGCGCTCCTACGAAGGCTTCCTGAAATAGTGCTCAACGCGCTGCTGCTTGGGCCGCAAGGTTCCGGCAAGGGAACCCAGGGAAGGCTCATCTCCGCGGAGTACGGCGTTCCGCACATCGCCACGGGCGACATGCTCCGGGCGGCCGTCGCCGAGGGCAGCGAGCTCGGGCGCCAGGCCGAGCCGCTCCTGATCGCGGGCCAGCTGGTGCCGGACGAGATCATGATCGGGATCATCCGCGAGCGGCTCGCGCAGGAGGACGCGCGGCTGGGCTTTGTCCTGGACGGCATTCCGCGAACCGCCCGGCAGGCCGAAGAGCTCGACGCGATGCTGGACGAAATCGGCCGGCCGCTGCGGATCGTGTTCGAGCTGCAGCTGTCCGAAGAAGTCTCCCTCGAGCGGCTGGGGCGGCGGGCGGAGGAGGAAGGCCGCACCGACGACACGCCCGAGGCGATCCGGACGCGGCTCCGCCTCTACCGCGAGCAGACCGAGCCGCTCGTCGAGTACTACCGGGCGCGCGGAATTCTGGTCGGGATCGACGCCGACCGCTCGGTCGAAGAGGTCTTCGCGGAGATCCAGAAGGCGCTCGAGACCCTCGCAGTCCGCTCGTGATCATCAGAAAGTCACCCGAGGAGATCGAGCGCATGGCCCGCGCGGGCGCCGTGGTCGCCGACGTGCTCGCCCTGATCGGCGAGCGGGCGCAGCCGGGCGTGACCACCGAAGAGCTGGACACGCTCGCGGACGAGTTCATCCGCGCCCAGGGCGGCCAGCCGACCTTCAAGGGTTACCGCGGCTACCCGGCCTCGATCTGCGCCTCCGCGAACGACCTGGTCGTGCACGGGATCCCGGGGCCACACGCGCTCGCGGACGGCGACGTGCTCTCGGTCGACGTCGGCGTCACCCTCGAGGGGTTCGTGGCCGACTCCGCGTACACCTTCCCGATCGGCGAGATCTCGCCCGAGGCGGAGCGGCTGCTCGAAGCCTGCCAGGCCGCGCTCGCGGCCGGGATCGCGCAGTGCCGGGCCGGCAACCGCCTCTCCGACATCTCGCACGCGATCCAGGCCGTGACCGAGGAGAACGGCTTCTCGGTGGTGCGCAGCCTGGTCGGGCACGGCGTCGGCCGCTCGATGCACGAGGAGCCGCAGATCCCGAACTACGGCGAACCGGGCCGCGGTCCGCGGCTCTCGTCCGGGATGACCTTCGCTATCGAGCCGATGATCACCGCGGGCAGCCCGGAGGTCGTCCTCCACGACGACGAGTGGTCGATCTCCACGGCGGACGGCTCGCTGGCCGCGCACTTCGAGCACACCGTTGCGATCACCGAGGCCGAGCCGAGGATCCTGACCGCGGCCAGAACTCCCGTCGGCGCATGACAGACCCGCGGGTCGAGGCCTACGCGAAGCTGCTCGTCGAGGACTGCCTCGACGTCCAGCCGGGCTGGCAGGTGGTCGTGACAGGCGGGGCGCTCGCGCGACCGCTGCTGGAGGCCGTCAGCGCCCTGCTCGGCCGCCGCGGCGCCTACGCGCTCCAGAGGGTCAGCCTCACGGGCACGCGCCTCAACCTCCCGTGGCTCCAGGAGGCGCCGGACGAGCTCCTCGACACCCCCGCGCCGCTCGACGTGCGGCCGTTCGAGGAGGCGGACGCCTGGATCGGGATCGAGGCCCCGGAGAACACGCGCGAGCTCTCGGTGATCAGCGCCGACCGCCTGGCCAGGATGCAGGCCGGTCTGCGACCCCACCTCGAACGGGTCTTCACGTACGACATCAAGTGGGTCGGCTGCCAGTTTCCGACCGCGGCGCTCGCCCAGGACGCGGGGATGTCGCTGACCGACTTCGAGGACTTCCTCTACGGCGCCTGCCTACTCGACTGGGACGCCGAGCGCGAGCGGATGAGCGTCTATGCGGCGCTCTTCGACGAGGCGGAGGAGGTCAGGATCACCGGGCCGGAGACCGACATCACGGTCAGCCTCGCCGGGCGGAGGGGAGAGGTCGACGCGGGCGGCGCCAACATGCCGGGCGGGGAGTTATTCTACTCGCCGCTCGAGGACTCGGCGTCCGGGACGATCGCCTTCACCGAGTTCCCCGCCGTCTACGCGGGCCGGGAGGTCACCGGCATCCGCCTCCGCTTCGAGGACGGCCTCGTGGTCGATGCCTCGGCCGACACGCACGAGGACTTCCTGGTCGAGATCCTCGACCGCGACGAGGGCTCCCGCCGGCTCGGCGAGCTCGGAATCGGCTGCAACCCGCGCATCACGCGGCACATGAAGAACACGCTCTTCGACGAGAAAATCGACGGCACCGTCCACCTGGCGCTCGGCAATGGCCTCCCCGAGGTCGGCGGCGAGAACGTCAGCCAGGTGCACTGGGACATCGTCAAGGACCTGCGCGAGGGCGGGAGGCTCGAACTGGACGGAAAGGTCGTTCAGGAGAGCGGAAAATGGCTGATCTAGAGCGGGATCGCTTTGCTACCATTCGCATCCGCGGCGAAAGCCGTGTTTTTCCGTGTCCCCAACCGCGCTCGGCGAGCGCGGTTTCTGTGAGGTAGATGGCCCAAAAAGAAGAGAAGATCGAGGTCGAAGGCGAGATCGTCGAGTCGCTCCCGAGCACGATGTTCCGGGTGCAGATCGACGGCATGGACCAGACCGTTTTGGCCACCATCTCGGGGAAGATGCGCAAGCACTACATCCGCATCCTCCCCGGGGACAAGGTCAAGGTGGAGCTTTCGCCCTACGACCTGACCAGAGGAAGGATCACGTACCGACACCGATGAAAGTACGAGCTTCAGTCAAGCCCATGTGCGAGCGCTGCCGCGTGGTAAAGCGGCACGGCAAGACCATGGTCATCTGCACCAACCCCCGCCACAAGCAGAGGCAGGGCTAGGCCATGGCGCGTATCGCCGGCGTCAACATTCCGAACCAGAAGCGGCTCGAGATCGGGCTGACGTACATCTACGGCATCGGCCGCTCGACCGCGAAGAAGATCTGCGTCGACACCGGCCTCTCGGTGGACGAGAAGGTCAAGGACCTGACCGACGAGGAGGTCACCAAGCTCCGCGAGTACATCGACGGCAACCTTCAGGTCGAGGGCGACCTTCGCCGTGAGCGCACCCAGGCGATCAAGCGCCTGCAGGAGATCGGCTCCTACCGCGGCTTCCGCCACCGCCGGGGCCTCCCGGTGCGCGGCCAGCGGACGAAGACCAACGCGCGCACGCGCAAGGGCCCGAAGAAGACCGTCGGCCGCGGCAAGAAAGCGCCGACCAAGACCTAATGGCACCTCCGCGCAGACAGGCGACCCGCGGCCGCACGCGGCGGCGCGTTCGCAAGAACATCGCGATCGGCCAGGCGCACATCAAGACGTCGTTCAACAACACGATCGTGTCGCTGACCGACAACGAGGGCAACGTGATCGCGTGGGAGTCCGCCGGCTCGGCGGGCTTCAAGGGCTCGCGCAAGTCGACGCCCTTCGCCGCGCAGGTCACCGCCGACGCCTGCGCGCGGAAGGGCATGGAGCACGGTCTGCAGAAGGTCGAGGTGTTCGTCAAGGGCCCGGGCGCCGGGCGCGAGACCGCGATCCGGTCGCTCCAGGCCGCCGGCCTCGAGATCCTCGGCGTCAAGGACGTCACGCCGCAGGCGCACAACGGCGTCCGCCCGAAGAAGCGGCGGAGGGTCTAGTGGCGCGAGACCGTTCACCCAAGTGCAAGCAGTGCCGCCGCGAGGGCATGAAGCTCTTCCTCAAGGGAGAGCGCTGCCTAACCGAGAAGTGCGCGATCGAGCGCCGCAGCTATCCGCCGGGCGAGCACGGCCGCGGCCGGATCAAGCAGTCCGAGTACCTGCTGCAGCTGCGCGAGAAGCAGAAGGCGCGCCGCTACTACGGCCTGCTCGAGAAGCAGTTCCGCACCTACTACACCAAGGCCGCCAAGGGCTCGGGCATCACCGGCGAGACGTTGCTGCGGATGCTCGAGACGCGGCTGGACAACGTCGTCTACCGGCTCGGCTTCGCCGCCTCGCGCGCGCAGGCCCGCCAGCTCGTGCGGCACGGCCACTTCCAGGTGAACGGCCGCCGCGTGAACATCCCGAGCTATCAGGTCCGGCCCGACGACATCATCATGCTCAAGCCCGGTAGCCCCGCCGAGCAGGTCGTCCGCGACGCAACCGACCTGACGGCCTCGGTCACGCCGTGGCTGCAGGCCGACCACGACGGCCTCACCGGCAAGGTGCTCAAGTGGCCGGAACGGGCGGAGATCGACACCCCCGTCCAGGAATCGCTCATCGTCGAGCTTTATTCGAAGTAGAAAGGATCCAATGGCAGTTCGTACCAGCTTGATGGAGTTCCAGATCCCGCGGATCGTCCACGAGGAAGTCGACGACAACCGCGGCGTGTTCGTGATCGAGCCGCTCGACCGCGGCTTCGGCTACACCTTCGGCAACTCGCTGCGCCGCGTGCTGCTCTCGTCGCTCGAGGGCGCCGCCGTCACCTCGGTCAAGATCGAGGGCGTCGCGCACGAGTTCACGACCCTGCCGGGCGTCCGCGAGGACGTGACCGACATCCTGCTCAACTTCAAGAACCTGATCTGCCGGCTGCACGGCGACTCGCCCGAGATCGAGGTGCGCCTCACCAAGAAGGGCCCGGGCGCGGTCAAGGCCTCGGACATCGAGGCGCCGGCCGAGCTGGAGATCCTCAACCCCGACCTCGAGATCGCGAACCTGTCCGACAAGGGCAAGCTCGAGGTGACGCTCACGATCGGCCGCGGCCGCGGCTACGTCCCGGCCGAGCTGAACCGCGGGCCCGAGCACACGATCGGCGTCATCCCGATCGACTCGATCTTCTCGCCGGTGCGGCGCGTCTCGTACGACGTCGAGGCGGCCCGCGTCGGGCAGCGCACGGACTACGACAAGCTGCGGATCGACGTCACGACCGACGGGTCGATCGACCCGCGCGAGTCGATCGGCCAAGCGGCCGAGATCCTGATCCGGCAGCTCGCGATCTTCACCGACCTCGATCGCATCGAGGGCCTCGGCGAGGCGGCCGCCGCAGAGGCACAGGCCGAGCCGGCCCTCGCGCACGGGATGGAGAACTTCCCGATCGAGGAGCTCGAGCTCGGCGTCCGCTCGTACAACTGCCTCAAGCGCGTCGGCATCGAGACCATCGGCGATCTCGTCACGAAGACCGAGAACGAGCTCGCCGCGATCCCGAACTTCGGCAAGAAGTCGATCGAGGAGGTCAAAGAGACCCTCGCGACGCACGGGCTGAACCTGCGGGGCGGCGAGGAGGGCCCCTCTGCGTGAGGCACCGCAAGTCTGGGAGGAAGCTCGGCCGCGACGCCTCGCACCGTAAGGCGCTCTACGCGAACCTGACCGGCGCGCTGATCGAGCACGGCCGGATCAAGACGACCGTCGCCAAGGCGAAGGAGGTCCGGCCGATCGCGGAGCAGATGATCACGCTCGGTCGGCGCGGAGGTGTGCACTCGCGGCGGCAGGCGCTGAAGTTCCTGCGCTCGCAGGACGTCGTGCACAAGCTCTTCGACGACGTCGGCCCTCGCTTCAAGGACCGAGAGGGCGGTTATTCGCGGATCGTTCGCATCGGCCCGCGGCTCGGCGACGCGGCCGAGATGGCTTACCTGGAGCTCGTGGACTTCACGCCCGAGGCTCCGCGCCCGCGGCGGCGGCGAGAAGAGCCGGTGGAAGAGCCGGTCGAAGAAGAGACCGCCGCCGCTACCTAGCTCGTTCCCGGATTACCACGCGGTTCGACCGGTCGATTCAGACGGACGCACGGGCGAAGCCCGCGCGTCCTGATGCGGCATCGCAAGCGATGCCTAAGCAGTTCCGAGCGCGGCGCTCACGCCGGCGATCACCGCACCGCCGATCGTGACCGACAGGAACGAGCTGGCGAAGCTCGTCTCGAAGAAGCGCCAGCGAAGCGCCGCGAGCGCGACTAGCTCGAACGCGACCACCACGATCGCAAAGATGAGCGCCGCGTGGTAGTTCGACAGGAGGAACGGCAGCGTATGGAGGATCCCGCCGATGAACGTGCCGACGCCGGTGATCGATCCGCGCACGTAGGGATTCCCGCGGCCCGTGAGCTCGCCGGTGTCCGAAAGGCCTTCCGAGAAGGCCATGCTGATTCCCGCCCCGATCGCGGTCGCGACTCCGGCGATGAACGCGTCGAACGGTTTGTGTGTGTGGAGCGCGATCGCGAAGATCGGCGCGAGGGTCGACAGCGACCCGTCGATCAGACCGGTCATCGCCGGCTGGACTCGCTGGAGGAGGAACGTCTGCTTGTCGGTCACTGGTATAGTGTACCTAACAACAAGCAAGTCGCCTTATCATAAGGAACGCCTTACAAACGGTGTGAGGGCGGCCTGACGTGCGGCTGAGGCTAACGCTCGAGTACGACGGCACCGGCTTCCGCGGCTGGGCGGCGCAGCCTGGCCTGCGTACTGTCGAGGGCGCGGTGCAGGAGGCGCTGCAGGAGGTCTTTGCGTCCTGGTCGGAGCTCGCGATCGCCGGCCGCACCGACACGGGCGTCCATGCGCTGGCGAACGTCGCCTCGGTTGAGGTCGAGGGCGGACCCCCGGCCGAGCGCGCCCGCGAGGCGCTCAACGCAGAACTGCCGGACGACGTGGCCGTCGTGGAGGCCGGAGTGACGCCGCCGGACTTCCACGCGCGCCGTTCGGCGCAGGCCCGCAGCTATCGCTACCGCGTCTACCGCCACCGAGCGCGCTCGCCCTTCGAGACGCGCCGCAGCTGGTGGTACCCGCAGCCGCTCGACGAGGAGCGCCTGGCCGAGTCTGCTGACCTCCTGCTCGGCGACCACGACTTTCGAGCCTTCACGCCGACCGAGACGCAGCACAAGGTCTTCGTCCGTGTCGTCGAGTCAGCGGTGTGGCACCGCCGCGACGAAGCGCTCGAATTCGAGATCACCGCAGACTCGTTCCTGCGCCACATGGTCAGGACGCTGGTCGGGACGATGCTCGAGCGCACTCCCGATCAGCTGGCGGAGCTCCTGGAAGGCCGAGAGCGCGGCGAAGCGGGCACGACCGCCCCACCGTGGGGCCTGTACCTGCTCTCCGTCCGCTACTAGAACCGGTACGAGTGCTTCTTGCTCAGGAAGAAGCCGTGCCCGCTGCGGTTGTGGCAGCGTAGGCCGGCCTTCCGCGAGAGGCACGTGAAGCCGCCGCGCGACCACCTCGCGCCGTAGGGGACGGCCTTTGCGCGCCGGTTTACAGCCGTGTCTCCGGCGCAGACCTTCAGCCCCGGCCCGGTAAGACGGATCCGGAAGCCGTACTTCCAGTCGAGCGTGCACCCTTTCGGCCTCGTCGGCGCCGGCTTCAGCCCGCTCAGGATGTCGCAGCGGAGCTCGGGGCCGCCGAACCCCGGCTCCGAGCTGAAGATGCAGCCGATGTTCGACGAGGGCGTGCGGAACATGAAGACCGCCGCGCTCGCGCTTCCCGCGAGGGCCAGGAAGAGCGCGGTGACGAAGACGAAACGCATGCCGGAATGGTAATCGCCCGTCGGTAGGATCGCCCGGATGGCAACGCGCACGCAGAAGGACGTCCAGAAGCGGCTCGACGAGCTCCGCGAGGAGGTCAATCACCACCTCTACCGCTACCACGTCCTCGACCAGCCGGAGATCTCGGACGCCGACTACGACCGGCTCTACGACGAGCTGAAGGCGCTCGAAGAGGAGCATCCGGACCTGATCACGCCCGACTCGCCGACCCAGCGTGTCGGAGCGCCGCCGAGCGAGCGCTTCCAGAAGGTCGAACACCTGACGCGGATGGGCTCGCTCGAGAAGGTGACCGACGACGAGAGCCTCTTGAAGTGGGCCGACGACGTGCGCAAGCGGCTCGACTCGGACGAGCCGGTCGCCTACGTGATCGAGCCGAAGATCGACGGGCTCGCCGTCAGCCTCACCTACGAGTACGGCCTGCTGACCCGCGGCGCGACGCGCGGCGACGGCATTCAGGGCGAAGACGTGACGGTCAACCTGAAGACGATCAAGGCGATCCCGCTGCGGATGCAGGGCAACGACCCGCCCGCGGTCGCCGAGGTGCGCGGGGAGGTCTACCTGCCGATCTCCGGGTTCCGCGAGCTCAACGAGCGCATCGCCGCGCTCGGCCAGAAGCTCGCGCCGAACCCGCGCAACGCGGCGGCGGGCTCGCTCCGGCAGAAGGACTCGTCGATCACCGCGTCGCGGCCGCTGTCGATCTGGGTCTACGGGCTCGGCGTCGCCGAGGGGCTGCAGCTCGGCTCGCACTGGGAGGAGCTCGAGTGGCTCCGCGAGCACGGCTTCCGCACGAACCCGTTCGCCGAGCGGCTCGAGTCGATCGAGGAGGTGGCGAAGCGCTGTCGCGACTGGGAGCGCCGACGGGCGGAGCTCGACTACGAGATCGACGGGATCGTGATCAAGGTCGACTCGCTCGAGCAGCAGGCGATCCTCGGCGCGCTCCACTCGCGGCCGCGATGGGCGCGCGCGTTCAAGTGGGCCCCGATGACGGCGCAGACGAAGCTGAACAAGATCGCGATCCGCGTGGGGCGGACCGGCGCGCTCAACCCGTGGGCGATGCTCGAGCCCGTCCAGGTCGGCGGCGTCACGGTCTCGCGGGCGACGCTGCACAACGAGGAGGACATCAACCGCAAGGACATCCGCGAGGGCGACCTCGTGATCGTCCAGCGCGCCGGCGATGTGATCCCGCAGATCGTCGGTCCGGCGGGGTCGCACGCCAAGGGTACGAAGCCTTTTCGGATGCCGAAAAAGTGCCCGCTTTGCGGGACAAACATCGTCAAGCCCGAGGGCGAGGCGATGCACCGCTGCCCGAACCGAGCCTGTCCTTCGCGCGGGCTCGAGACGCTGATCAACTGGGTGCAGGGGCCGGCCGACATCGACGGTGTCGGCGAGCAGTTGATGCGGCGGCTCTGGGAGCTCGGGCTCGTTCGCTCGCTGCCGGACCTCTACCGGCTGACGAAGGACCAGCTCCTCGAGCTCGACGGCTTCCAGGAGAAGAGCGCCTCGAACGCGATCTCGGCGATCGAAGGCTCGATCGAGCGGACGCCGTTCTCGCGCGTCCTGCTCGGGCTCAACATCCCGGACGTCGGCTGGGTCACCGCGCAGAATCTCGCGCGCCACTTCGGCAGCGTCGAGCGGCTGGCCGACGCGACGCAGGAGGAGATCCAGGACGTCGAGGGGATCGGGCCCGAACGCGCGGAGGCGATCGCGGAGTGGTTCTCCGACAAGGAGAACCGGCGGCTCGTCGAGGAGCTGATGGGGCTCGGGCTGCGCTTCGAGGCGGCCGCCGAGGAGCGACCCGTCGAGGGCCCCCTGACCGGCGCGACCTACGTGATCACGGGGACGCTGGAGCGCTTCAGCCGCGACGAGGCGCGCAAGGCCCTCGAGGCGAAAGGCGCCAAGGTCGCCGACTCGGTCTCGAAGAAGACGACGGGCGTGATTGCCGGCGAGAGCCCCGGATCGAAGCTCGCGAAGGCAGAGCAGCTCGGGGTCGAGGTCCTCGACGAGGCGGGGCTCGAGAAGCTACTTAGAAGCTAGGACCGTCGCAAACCGGTCCTGGGCCCGGCGCGCCCAGAGGGTCGAGACCGGGTTGCCGTTCTGGAGCACCGAGAAGACGTAGCGCCGTTTGACGTAGCCGGAGAGCGCGGACGCCCACGACGTCGTGCCGGTCTTGGCGACGACATTCCCGCGCGCGGGCGCCCGGCGCATGCGATCGGAGAGCGTCCCGTTGATCCCTGCGATCGGCAGCGCGCCGAAGAAGATCGGCCCGACGTCAGGGTCCGACCAGGCCGTTTCGAGGATCGCCGCGAGCTCGCGCGCAGTGACTCGGTCGAGCACCGAGAGGCCCGAGCCGTCGACGATCCGCACTCCTGCGAGCGGCACTCCCGCGCCCGCCAGGGTCTGCGCGACGTAGGCGGCGCCGCGCGCCGACGTTCCCTGGTCGCCTCCGAGCGTCCCGAGCTGCTTCAGGACGAGCTCGGCCGTGAAGTTGTCGCTCACGCGGTCCATCCAGCGGAGGATCGTCGAGAGCGGCTGGGACTCGACCGACGCCAGGTCGGCGCCATCCTGGGGCGCGACCCCGGTCCCCGCGGCGCCGACGACGTAGACGCCCGCGCGGCGGAGCGCCGCCCGGAACTCGAGCGCCGCCCCGAGGGCCGGGTTGCGCCAGATTCGACCCGCGTAGTAGGCACGGTCGACTGTCAGCGCCGACAGCGGCGGCGACTCGTTGATGTAGAAGCCGGCCTTCCAGCCGGGCGCCGTGCGGCGAGCGTCGAAGTAGGACTCGTCGCCGAGGATCGCGCCGGTCACGCGGCGGATGCCGGCCGCCCGCACCTGCTGGGCGAGGGCCACGAGGCTCCCGCTCGAGAGCGTTGGATCGCCGTGGCCGACGAGGAGCAGACTGCCGCGCCAGACGCTCCCGTCCTGCTCGCCGCGGCCGACGACGTCCGTCTCGAAGCGAAACTCGGGCCGCAGCTCGACGAGCGCCGCGTACGTGACGGCGAGCTTCTCGTTGGAGGCGGGCGCCAGGGAGAGCGAGTCGTGCTGCGCGAAGACCGTCGTCCCCGTCTGCAGGTCGAAGACGAGCGCCGCGGTACGGGCCTGCGACACATGCGGGACCGCGAGCGCCTTAGCGAGGCGGTTTCCGATGCCCGAGCCGCTCGCGCCGGCCGAGGAGGCCAGCACCAGGGCGCCGAGCAGGACGATGAGCAAGTGGCGGCGTCCCACGGGCCTCCATTGTTCGGAGCATCGCCACCGCCGTCAAGGATGGGCCGTACCGTCTTCGCGGATGGGCCGTGCGGCCCTTGTACTGGAGGCGGCGCCACTCCGATAATCGCCACGAGGCCTGTGGCGCGTAATCCTCTCCCAGCCCTGCTCGAGCAGATCGACGAGCTGCTCACCTCGACGGCGTCGGACGAGCCGGCGACGCTTGCGCGTCTCGAGCGGACGCTGACCGACGGCTACGCGCACGCGCTCTCGCTCGAGGCCGAGCGGCTACGGCTGGAGCGCCGGATGTCCGAGCTTGCAGGCCAGCTCCACGACGGGAACCGCGAGCAGAAGGCGAAGGAGCTCGTCCAGGTCTCGCGCCGCATCTCGCGCGCCGGGGGCGAGATCGAGCGCCTCCGCGGCACGCTGTCGCAGCTGCGCGCCCGCGCAACGGCCGTTCGCGCCGCTACCGCCGCCTAGTCCTAGACGATCCCGCTGCGGACGGCGTAGACCGCGGCCTGGATGCGGTTCTCGATCTGCAGCTTCATGAGGATGTTCGAGATGTGGTTCTTGACCGTCTTCGGGCTGATGTGTAGCTCGGCGGCGATCATCGCGTTGTCGTTGCCGCTCGCGATCAGCTTCAGCACGTCGAGCTCGCGGTGAGAAAGCTCCGCGCGGACGGCATCGGCAGCCTCGGGAGAGACCGTCGTCGCGCGCACCTGCTGCAACACCTTGCGGGCGATCGCGGGCGAGACGAGTGACTCGCCAACCGCGGCCGCCTCGATGCCCCGAATGAGCTCGTCAACGGAGGCGTCCTTGAGCAGATAGCCGCACGCCCCGGCGAGGATCGCGTGCAGCACGTCCTCGTCCTGGTCGGAGATCGTGAGCACGAGCACCCGCGTGAGCGGAGCGAACCCGGCAATCTGGCGGATTGCCTCGATGCCCGAGATCCCGGGCATGTGCAGGTCCATGACGACGACGTCCGGTGTCAGCTCGCGGACGAGCCGAACCGCCTCTTCACCTGCCGCGGCCTCGCCCGCGATCTGCACGCCGCGCTCCTCGAGCAGGTTGCGCAGCCCCGTGCGAAAGAGATCGTGGTCGTCCACGAGTAGGACGCGAACGCTGATTTCGTCGGCGCTGGTCTGGGCGCTCTGGCTCACCGACCCCCTCCGTTCGGGTCAGGGAAGTCTAGTGCAGGGTGATCGTGACGGTGCGCCTGCCCCAGGCGCGGGCCTGGGCGAGCGTCGGGAACCAGAGATCGATCGTGTTGCCGCGGATCGCCGAGCCGGTGTCGGCCGCAATCCCCTCTCCGTAGCCTGGGATGGACATCCGCGTTCCGAGCGGGATGACGCTCGGATCGACGGCCACGACGCCCCAGCCGACCGGCGCGCCGGTGGCGGTGCGGCCGGGCATCGAGTACCCGGTGGCGCTGACGGTCAGCGTTCCGCTCACCCCGGGCGGCGCACCTCCGCCGGTGGTCGGCGAGACCGCGGAGATCTGAGTTGCCCGCGCCTCGATCGACTGCGCCTGCTGAACCAGCTCTGAGATCGCGGCTGCGTTGAGCCGCCGCTGCGTCGTCAGGCCGGTGAGGTAGGAGGCCCGCTGGGCACGCGAGCGCTCGAGGGCGATCGCCGTCTGCGTGGCCTCCTGGCTGAGGGCCGTGAGCTCGCGCTCTCGGGAAGCGAGTGTCCGCGTCTGCGCCCGGTACGTGTCCCGTGCCTGCTGCGTCTGACGGATCACGAGCTTGTCCTGGTCCGCGACGCGGTTCATGGTGTCGAGGCTGTTGAGCGCCTCGTTGACGGAGGTCGCGCCGAGTACGACTGCGACCGGATCGCTGTCGCCCTGCTCGTAGAGCTGCTGGAGCCGGACGGAAAGCGTGCGCTGCGAGGCCATCAGCGAGCGGTGGGCGATCGCGAGCCGTTGCTGGGCCGCCCGCCGGGCGGCACGAACCTGCGCGGTCTCGATCCGCAGCGCGACGATGTGGGCCCGCTGGCGGTCGAGGCGCGAGTCGAGCGCGTAGAGGTCGAGCAGCGCGCTGTGGGCTCGGGCGGAGAGGTTCGCGTTCTGCTGGGTGAGATCAGAGGCGTGCGCGCGGAGCGTGGCGGACGTATCCGCTGCGACTCTCGCGGGCACGAGACTGCAAAGAACGAGCAACGCGGCTGCGACGGGCCACAGCCGCGTCTTGCGGGTCTCCCCCGACACGACGCGGCACCGTAACACAGAACCTCGTGCGCTCCGGGCCGGCGAAAGCACTTGGCGTCAATTGACACATTTGAGCCGTTTGCAGGTGTCCGATGAGGTTGTTAGGGTGCCGCACTTGTGACGAACCGGCCCCTCCCAGGAGGGCGCCTGTCGAGCAAATCGCCCCCCATGCGCTCGACCAGACGAAAGGCGCCGGCACTGGTCATCGCGTTCGCAGCAACGCTGCTGCTCGCGGCGACTGCTGTTCCCGCATCCGGTGACTCGGTTGCGTCGAAGCGTGCCGAGGCGCAGAGCGTGATGAACCAGATCCAGCAGCTCGACTCGAGCCTCGAGCGGGCGATCGAGGCGTACGACCTCGCGAACGTCAAGCTCGCGCACATCAAGCACGACCTCTCGCAGAACACGCAGAGCCTCGGGGTCGCGAAGCGAAGCCTCAAGAGCTCGCAGCGAGAGCTGTCGGCGCGACTCGTCGACATCTATACCTCGGAGAACCAGGACTCGACGCTCGCCGTGCTGCTCGGCTCCTCGAGCCTCGACGACCTGCTCAACAACATGGACGCCGTCGACCGCGTCTCGCAGCAGGATTCGATCGTCCTCAAGCAGGTCGTGACGCTTCGCCGCGAGGTGCAGCAGCGCCAGCGCGAGCTGAAGCGCGCGCACGCGGAGCAGACGCAGGTCGTGGCCCAGCGCGCCGCGGCCAAGGCGTCGATCGATAGCCAGCTCGGCCAGCGGCGCGCGCTGCTGAGCTCGATCCGCGGCGAGATCGTCAAGCTGCAGCAAGAGGAGGCCGCGCGGCAGGTCGAGCTCCAGCGCGAGGCGCAGGCTCGACTCCAGGAGCAGCAGGCGAGTGCCCCGAACTCGATCTCCCAGACCGTCAGCATTCAGGCCCCGCCTGCAGGGACCCCGCCGCCCTCGCAATACGGCGGCGTCGTTGGCTACGCGATGCAGTTCCTCGGCAGGCCATACGTCTGGGGCGGCGCGTCGCCAGCCGGCTTCGACTGTTCGGGGTTCACGATGTACGTCTACGCCCATTTCGGCGTCTCGTTGCCCCATAACGCGGCGGCGCAGTACGGCTACGGCTCGGCGGTCCCGAGCGGCGACCTGCAGCCCGGCGACCTCGTCTTCTTCGACGGGCTCGGCCACGTCGGTCTCTACATCGGCGGCGGTCAGTTCATCCACGCGCCGCACACCGGCGACGTGGTAAAGATCTCGAGCCTCTCCGGCTGGTACGCGTCGACCTACGTCGGCGCTCGCCGTCTCTAAGGCGTTCGCTTGCGACGCCGACCCAGAGGCCGTGGCGGCTTTGCCGGCGCGGCCGTCTAGCGCACCAACTTGGATGCACCTGACCTTTTCGCCTCCCAGCGAAACGCCTAGGCGTACAGCGCTTCGATCTCGGCTGAGAAGTGCTGCGCGCAGACGCGGCGCTTGAGCTTGAGCGTTGGCGTCACCTCATCCTCCTCGGCGCTGAACTCGCGCGGGAGGATCGCGAAGCGCTTGATCTGCTCGAAGCGCGAGAGGTCGGCGTTGGCGCCGTCGACGATCCCCTGCACGCGCTCCTGGACCTGTCCCGAGGACAGTCCCTCGGCGACGGCCGGATCGATCGTGATCAGCGCGGCCACGTACGGCCGCCGGTCGCCGACGACGAGCGCCTGGGAGACCAGCGGCGCGGTCTTGAGCGCGTTCTCGAGGTTCTGCGGCGCGACGTTCTTGCCGCCG
>Ga0307308_10000370_pt1 | contig 15493 bp, 16 predicted proteins | sample ER_DNA_195_FD_194501 | JGI IMG/M metagenome (GOLD analysis project Ga0307308, IMG submission 194501) | Bulk soil microbial communities from the East River watershed near Crested Butte, Colorado, United States - ER_DNA_195 | ecosystem: Environmental > Terrestrial > Soil > Floodplain | place...
AACCGGCTGCTCGTCCGGCCAGACGTGCACCTGCACGTCTTTCCGGGTGCGTTCTTGCTCGAGTTGCTCGCGGAGCTTGGCGAGCTCGAGTTCCTGTGCTTCAACCCGGGCGCGCAAGGCCTCGATCAGCTCGTCGCGATCGTCGAGGGCGGCTGAGGCCGGTTGCTCAGGCTCAGGCTCGTGCGACCCGGGCAGGTCGAACGGCTCGGGCGCGATGGGCTCTGCTTCTTGAACCGGCTCAGGGACCGGCGGGCGCAGCTCCACAGGTTCAGGGATCGGCTCCACGGCCTCGGCAGGCGAAGTCGGTTCTGGCTCGGGGGCTTGCAGGAACTCGGGCTCGGGCGCGACCGGCTGGGGGTGTTCCTCGGGCTCGAGGGACGGCGGGCGGAGGTCGACCGGTTCGGGAATGGGCTCTGTGGCCTCCGCGAGCGGCGTCGGTTCCGGCTCGGGCGATGGCACGACCTCGGGCTCGGGCGCAAACACCTGCGGCGCTTCCTGGACCGGCGCAGGATCGGGAGGGCGGAGCTCGACGGGCTTGGTAACTTCGGTCGGTTCCGCCGACTGGAAAGGGGGCTCGGGCGGTGCCAGGGGTTCCGGAGACGAAAAGGGCGAGACCGCGGCAGGGGAAGGCTCGGGCTCCGCCGGCTCCTCGAAAGCGGGCGCGGGCGGCTCCGCGGGGCGAAGGAGGGGCGGCGGCTCCAACGTCTGCTCAGGCTCGGCCGGCGGCTCCGGAGGCGTGAGAGCCTCAGGCGCCTCCTGCTGCAGCGGCGGCTGTGGCAGTTCTTCAGAAACGGTGGGCGCTTGCTCTTCCTCAGGCGCGAGAGAAACGGGTTCGCCTTCGGCGGTGCGGAGCGTCGGCATCGGGGTCGGGTCGGGTGGCCGAAGCGGCGAGACCGAGGTTCCCGACTCGGCGGCGGCCCGCCTCGCGACGATGCCACCGAGACCGCTTGCAAAGCCGTACTCCGTCTTGAGCACTCCCCCGTGCTGCTCAGCGAGCGCATTGGCGAGCGCCGGGCCGGAGATGAACCCTCGCCGGACGATGACCTCGCCCAGGCGACGGCCCGTCTGCGCCTGCTCCTCGAGGGCCTGGGCAAGCTGCTCCTCGCTGAGGAGGCCCGCAGCGATCAGGATCCTGCCGAGCTGGGGTGCTGGAAGTTCCGCCGCGTTCACGATTCTAGTTATCGGCCTAACACGCCCGATTCGTGAGAGCGATTCGCGGCGTCCGGGCCGGTGGCGAAACTCGGCCGATGATCCGCGAGGAACTGCGACGCTTGTCAACATGGGGCGAGCGCCACCGCCGGCTGCTCGCGCGCCTGATGATCGCTTTGGCGCTCACGCTGGTCGTGGACGCTGTCGGGGCTGGACTGGTCTGGTACTTCGAGCATGGCGTCAAGACTGGGGACATCCACGACTTCGGGGACGCGGTCTTCTTCTCGACGGTTCAGCTGCTGACTGTCTCGTCTCAGATCAAGAACCCACTGACGACCGGCGGCCGAGTGGTCGATGTCTTTCTCGAGATCTGGGCTCTCTTCGTCGTCACGACGATCGCAGGCTCGTTCGCGGCGTTCTTCGGCGCCGGCGACGCTTAGCGGCCCGCGCTTCCTGCCTTTTGCAGTAGTTGTATATTGCATCTGTGTCGGGGAGAGACCTTCGGGAGCTGGCCGGCGACCTCTCGCGGAGCTGGCACGATCTAGGGCGCGTGCTCGCCAGCCGGCGCCTGCTGGCCTCGTTGCACCCGGGAGCGCCGACACTGACGCCGACGAAATTGCGGGCGCTGGACGTGATCGGCGAAGGCGACGGCGTTCGCGTCGGCGAGCTCGCAGACCGCATCGGCATCGACGAGACCACGGCCACGCGCCTTGTCGATCGCCTCGAGACGGCGGGCCTGGCCGAGCGGCGGAGCGCCGCCGACGATCGACGGGTGACGCTGGTCCGGCTGACGCACCCCGGAGGCGTGCTCGTCAAGGAGGTGGCCCGCCGCAGGCAGCGCTTTTTCTGCGACGTGCTGGCAGCACTGGAACCGGACGAGCGCGCAGAGCTCGTCCGGCTGACGGCTAAGGCTGCCGAGGTGCTTCGGGAGCGAAGTGAGGAGCTGACGGCCCGGTGAGTGTCCCGACACCGGCCGTCCTGGTCGACGGCCTCGCGGTGCGTTTCGGCGATGTGGAAGCGGTGCGAGGCGTTTCGTTCGCGGTCTCCCCCGGCGACGTGTTCGGTCTGTTGGGTCCCAACGGCGCCGGGAAGACGACGACGATCCGCGTGCTGACCACGCTGCTTCATCCGACGCAGGGCCGCGCGATGGTCGCAGGACACGACGTCGTGCGCGAGGGGCTCGCTGTTCGGCAGGTGATCGGCTACGTGCCGCAGGCGATCTCAGTCGACGGCGCGCTGACCGCATGGGAGAACCTCGAGTTCTACGCACGGGTGACGAGCGTTCCCCGCTCGGAGCGTCCGGAGCGGATCGAGGTGGCCATCGAGGCGATGGGGCTGGCCTCGTTTCTCGACCGTCTTGGCCGCACGCTCTCAGGCGGGATGCTGCGCCGGCTCGAAATCGCGACGGCGTTGTTGAACCGGCCGCAGGTGCTTTTCCTCGACGAGCCGACGGTCGGTCTCGATCCGACCGCGCGGAGAGTGGTTTGGGAGCGCTTGGACATCTTGCGCGAAGAGGCGGGGATGACCCTCCTCGTAACCACGCACCAGATGGAAGAGGCCGAGCGCGAGTGCGAGCGGATCGCGATCATGGATCTCGGCGCGCTCGTTGCACAGGGCAGCCCGGCGGAGCTCCGCGAAGAGTTCGGAGCTCCCTCGCTGGACGAGGTCTTCAGCGCGGCGACCGGCCACGAGATCGAGGAGGGAGGGACGCTCAGGAATGTCCGCGCCGGCCGCAGACTTTCCCGCCGGCTCGGTTGAGTTGCGGCTGAAGTCGCTCCTTGCGGGGCTCGAGCGCCTGCGGAACGGCTCGGCGGCGATGGGCTGGGCCGAACTGCGCAAGCTCCGCCACGACCACCTCGACATCTTCACCCGCTCGGTGCAGCCGCTCCTCTGGCTCTTCATCTTCGGTACCGCGTTGCGGCGCAACCGCGCTCTGTCCGGCGGCTTCCACGACTATCGCGCCTACCTCGCGCCCGGCGTGATGGCGCAGGCGGCGCTCTTCATCTCGATCTTCTTTGGCCTCGCCGTGATCTGGGAGCGCGACGTGGGCCAGCTTCAGCGGCTGCTCGCAACGCCGATACCGCGCTTGGGAATCGTGCTCGGAAAGGCGACCGGGGCAGGCATTCGCGCACTCACCCAGGCTGTCGTGCTGCTCGCGGTGCTGGCCGTGGCCGGAATCGCAATCCGCTGGAACCCGCTCGACGTGCTGGGCGCGCTCGTCTTGCTCGTGCTGGGCACCGGTGGCTTCGCCTGCCTTTCGATGATCCTCGCCTCACTCGTACGCACGCGCGAACGCTTCATGGGCATCGGCCAGCTCGTGATGATGCCGCTCTTCTTCGCCTCGAGCGCCCTCTACCCACTCGCGATCATGCCGGAGTGGCTACGCGTCGTCGCCCGCATCAACCCACTGACGTACGAGGTGCACGGGATGCGGCAGCTTCTGGTCGGCATCTCCGCCGGGGGCACCCTCTGGATCGACTTCGCGGTTGGGAGCTTCTTCCTCGTAGCCGCCGCCGGGATCGCGGCGAAGACGTATCCGCGCGCCATCCTCTAGTGACCGTCGAGCCGCCGGAGTTGATCGTGCGCGATGCCGAAGCCTGGCGAACTTGGCTGGTGAGGCACCACGCCGACCCGGCTGGAGTCTGGCTCGTGCTCGCCAAGAAGGGCACGGAAAAGCCCACCAGCCTCACCCACGACCAGGCACTCGAGGAAGCGCTATGCCATGGCTGGATCGACGGCCAGGCCGGCCGTCGCGACGACACCACTTATCGCCAGCGCTTCACGCCGCGCCGAAAACGGAGCGCCTGGTCGAAGAGGAACACAGGCATCGCCGAACGACTGGAAGAAGAAGGCCGAATGCATCCGGCCGGCCGCGCCGAGGTGGAGCGAGCGAGAGCCGACGGCCGCTGGGACGCAGCCTATGCCGGCCCGGCGAGCATCGAGGTCCCCCCGGACCTCACCGAGGCGCTCGCCGCGGAGCCGAAGGCGCAGGCGATGTTCGAGGCTCTGAACAGCCAGAACCGCTACGCAGTTCTGTACAGGGTCGCAACCGCGAAACGGGCCGAGACCCGTGCCCGCAAGATCGAGCAGTTCGTGGCGATGCTCGCCCGCGGCGAGACCATCTATCCGCAGAGGCGCAGCTGGCGAGAGTGAAATCGGCGACGATTGCGGGTCCGGTCGGCAATAGGGGAGGCAGACATGTATCGGCATCGCATTCGCCAGCAGATTCTCTACGGACAGTTCCGTGAATACCTGGAGGTCGCGGAGGAGGTGATGGCGCTTCGAGAGAAGCTCGGGCTCGCCGCGTCAACGCTGTGGGCGCCCACGTTCGGCACGGCAAACGAGGTCGTCTGGGAGACCGACTATCCCGATCTCGCCGCCTACGAGCGTGAGAACGAAGCCTTCTACTCGGACGCCGAGGTGATGAAGCAATGGCGCCGGCTCTGGCAGCATGCGGTGCAGGGCTCAATACGGGACGAACTGCTGGTGGAAGCGCCGCACATCGCTTAGGGCCTTGCTGGTTTCGGTTGCACTCCTGACCGAGGCTACGCGATCATCACCACATGGAGTCGGTCCTGGAGGCGATCGGAAACACGCCCCTGGTCCGCTTGCGCCGTTGCGCGCCCCAAAACGGGGCGGAGTTGTGGATCAAGCTCGAGTTCCGCAACCCTACGGGGTCGATGAAGGACCGAATGGCTCTCGCGATGATCGAGGGCGCCGAGCGGGACGGCTTGATCTCGCCCGGGGACACGGTGGTCGAATACACCGGAGGCAGCACCGGACCGGCGCTCGCGCTCGTCTGCCGGGCAAAGGGATACAGGGCGCTGATCGTCATCGCGGATTGCTTCACGGAGGAGCGCTTCCAGTTGATGCGTGCGCTCGGAGCGGAGCTCGACGTCATCCCATCAGTCGAGGGACCTCCCAAAGTGACGTCGCAGGACATCCAGAACATGGTCGCGCGGGCCGCGGAGCTTGCCGCCGAGCCCGGGCACTACGCGACCGACCAGTTCAACAACCCGTACATCATCCCCAACCACCGTGACCGGCTCGGCCGCGAGATCTGGGAGCAAACCGAAGGTCGAGTGACGGCGTTTTGCCACGGCATGGGCACGGCAAGCTCGGTAATGGGCGTCTCGGAGGCGCTCAGACCGAACGGCGTGTTCATCCAGGCTCACGAGCCGGCGTCGTCGGCGGCGATCACCGGAGGAGCGCCCGGCCCGTTCCTGGTCCAGGGCTGGACCGGAACCGTGATGCCGCACTGGAACGCCGACAAAGTCGATCACGTGGAGCCGGTCGAGGACGACGAGGCGATCGAGATGACGAGGCGCCTGGCGCGCGAGGACGGAATCTTCGCCGGCATCTCGACCGGTGCGAACATCGTCGGCGCCCATCGTCTCGCCGAGCGCCTCGGCCCGGACGCCGTCATCGTCACGCTCGCCGTCGACACGGGCTTCAAGTACTTGAGCGTCAGCCCCTACGCCTAAGTCGAACAGCAAACATGAGTGGGGTCAGCCGGCTTGGTCCCGGCGGGGGTGGAGCGAGCGCCCCACCCCCGCGCCGCTCTAGAGCCCGAAGGTCGCGAGGAAGGCCCGGGCCGAAGGGCTATCCGTTCGCCCGGCGACGTTCGTCGAGTAGCAGGGCGTATCGCCCGTCGACGTCACGGCGAGCACGACGTCGCCGTCGTTCGGCGCGGCGCCGAGGAACGTCGGCCCGCCCGAATCGCCGTAACAGGCGCCGCTGTCCCCGTGCGCCGCGTTCTGGCTCATCTTCAGCCACTGGGGCGTCAGCGCATTAAACGTGCCGATGCCGTACCCGCGGTCGCCCTCGAACGGGAACTGCGGGCCGTTCTCGCCCTTGACGATGATCTTCTCGCTCGTGCCGTAGCCGACGACCGTGAGCTTGCTGCTCTGCGTCAGCCCGAGCGTGTCGAGGTAGCCGACGCGCGGCGGAAGCGCCGCAGGAGCGATCGTCGTGACCGGCGTGCTGAGGATCATCACCGAGACGTCGTCCCTGACGCCGCTCCGGTACGCCGGGTTCGTCCGCGGCGTCGCGGCGATGAGCCCGCTCGGAAACGGCTCGACGTCGGTCTCGTCGAACGTGACGTAGTCGGGCCGCGGATCGGCCTCGAGGAACGACGTGCAGTGGCTCGCCGTCAGGAAGATCGTCGGCGAGACGAGCGTCCCGGAGCAGACCTCCGCGTACCCGACGCCGCTACGCGCCGGAACCATGATCGCGCCGACGTTCGGGTGCTGCCCGTTGTCGGGAAACCCGGTCGTCGTGACAGCGTCGGCTCCGCCGACGAAGATGGCGCACGCGAAAAGCGCGGCCACGAGGACTTTCGACAGATGCATATGCCCCTCCCCTTCAGAGTTAGTAGGGGCGCATACTAGTCGGTACACGATCGAATATCCGGCCCCGATCCTTAACCCGAGAGGCAGATGAAATCCGTGGAGGAAAGCCATGGGCGCGGCTGGGATCGAACCAGCGACCTCCCGCGTGTGAAGCGGGCGCTCTCCCGCTGAGCTACGCGCCCCCCGGTGGTCTGAGCCTAGCGCGGCTACGATGCCGTTGCCCGCGGCACTGAGAGCGTTCGAACCGGGTCAGATCCGGAAGGAAGCAGCCCTAAGGATTGCTCTCAGGTGCCGCGGCTTTTTCGTTCAAGGCCGGTGCACCGGTTGGCACGCGCATCAGCACCGCCGCGGCAACCGCGCCGGCGAAGACGATCGCGCTGCCGACGAGCACGACCGCATTCAGTCCGCTGACGAACGCGATCACTGCGGAATTGGCCAGGGCAGGACGGCCGGCGACGGCTCGTGTGCCTGCCGAGCTCACCGCAGCCGCGAGCGCCCGGCTGTGCACGTGCGCCGTCGAGGCGAGCGAGGTCGAAACCCGGTCCTCGAGCACGGCGCCAAGCCCTGCGACTCCGATCGCAACGCCGCTGAGCCTGAAGGCGTTGTTGATGCCGGACGCCATGCCCGACCGGGCCGGGTCGACCGTCCGGAGCGCGGAGGCGGCAAGTGTGGGATTCGCAAGCCCGATGCCGATTCCGCCCACCACGAAGCCCGGTAGCAGGGCTGTCCAGCGGGAGCCGGTCGTCAGGCCGTGCATCAGCAGCAGGCCAATCGCGACGAGCAGCAGACCGAGAGACGCAAGCACCCATGGCTGCACACGTTGAGCGATTCCCCGGGTCGCGATCGGGACCACGAAGACGAAAGCCGTCAGCGGCAGAAACCGAAGCCCGGCTCCCAGCGGCGAGGCGCCGAGGATGTCCTGCAGATAGATCGAGAGATAGGGAAAGAGCGCGAACATCCCCGCCGCGATCGCGAAGGTAGCTACCGAGACACCGACGAAGGCGGGTCGGCGGAAGAGCGAGATGTCCAGCATCGGCCGTTCCTGCCGCGCCTCGACGATGACGAAGACGACGAGCAGCGCGACGCCGGCGACGAGCGTCGAGACGATCAGACCGCTTCCCCAACCCTCTGCGTTTCCGCGAAAGAGCCCGAAGACGATCAGAAAGAGCGCTGCAGTGAAGGTGACCAGCCCGGCGAAGTCGGTTCGCACCGAACCGACGTCGCGCGACTCGACCATCCGCGTCCGCGCGATCAGGAGGGCAAAGGCCCCGACCGGGACGTTGACGAAGAAGACCCAGCGCCACCCGAGCGCGTCGGTGAGGATGCCGCCGACGAGCGGACCCGAGGCCACTGCCGCACCGACGGTGGCGCCCCAGACGGCGATCGCGCCGTACCGGTCTGCGCCGCGGTATTCGTGGCCGATCAGCGCGAGCGCGGTCGCGAAGAGCGCCGCGCCGCCGATCCCCTGCAGGCCCCTCGAGACGTCGAGCGCCGTGATGTTCCAGGCGAGCCCGCACAGCAGAGAAGCGCTCGTGAAGACGACGACGCCGAACATGAACAGGAGGCGCCGGCCGAATCTGTCGGCGAGGGCTCCCGCGGTCAGGATCAGCGCCGCGAGCGCGAGCGCGTAGGCGTCGACCACCCACTGGAGCCCGGTCAGATCGGCGTTGAGGCGGCGCTGGATGCTCGGCAGTGCGACGTTCACGATCGTGATGTCGAGCAGCAACATGAACGTCGTCACGCAGACGGCGATCAGTGTCCAGCGGCGAGTGTCGACGGACCCGGGCTCCACGCGCGGCATCATAGGAAGGCCGCTGCTGCGGTCCGCGGAAGTCGAGTGACCCGTCCGCTGCCGTGGGCTATAGCATCGGATCGGTGGCCGCCCTCTACCGGAAGTATCGCCCGCAGGGATTCGACGACGTCGTCGGGCAGGAGCCCGTCGTCCGCACGCTCAAGAACGCGATTGACGCGGGCCAGATCCGCCAGGCCTACTTGTTCGCGGGGCCGCGAGGTACCGGCAAGACCTCGCTCGCCCGGATCCTGGCCAAGGCACTGAACTGCGAGAAAGGCCCCAGCTCCCACCCCGACACCGACTGCCACATCTGCCGCGCGATCGCGGCCGGCACGTCACTCGACGTCGTCGAGATGGACGCTGCTTCACAGCGCGGGATCGACGACATCCGGGACATCCGCGACCACGCCGTGCTGCAGCCCGTCGAGGGTCGCTACAAGGTCTACATCCTCGACGAGGCGCACCAGCTCACGGATGCCGCCTTCAACGCGCTGCTGAAGCTGATCGAGGAGCCTCCGCCCCACCTGATCTTCGTCTTCTGCACGACAGACCTCGGCAAGATGCTCCCGACCGTTCGCTCGCGCTGCCAGACGTTCGTGTTCGCGCGCCCGCGACTGCCCGAGCTCGTGCGCGTCCTCCGCTGGGTCGCCGACGGCGAGGAGATCGAGGTGCCGGACGCGGCGCTGGCGCTCGTCGCGCGCGCCGCGCGGGGCGCTTACCGCGACGCGGTCTCGACGCTCGACCAACTCGCGGCCGCGACCGGCAAGAAGATCACCGTCCAAGACGTGCTTCAGCTGCTCGGCGCGGTCGAGGAGGAGGCGCTCTTCCGCCTCTGCGACCTGATCGTCGACCGCGACACAGCCGGCGCGCTGACCTTCATCGAAGAGCTCTCCGAGCAGGGCCAGGACCTCGGCCGGCTCGTCACCGACCTGCTCGAGCACCTGCGGCATGTGCTGCTCGTGCAGCACATGGGCCACGTGCCCGACTCGTTGCCCGTGACCGAGGAGGTACGCGAGCGGCTGCACGAGCAGGCGAACCAGCTCGGCGAGTCGACGGTTCTGCGGCTTTGCGACCTGCTCGCCGTGGCCGTCGACGACATGCGCCAGGGCGCCGATCCGCGCCTGCCGCTCGAGCTCGCGCTCGTCAAGGTAACCCGGCCTGCAGCTGACCTTTCCCGCGAAGCGACCGCTTACCGCCTAGAGCAGCTGGAATCACGCCATTCCGCCGAAGGCGGAATGGCTAGTGCTAGGCCGGAGGTCGACCCGGTGACGAAGCCCGTGGAAGCAACCGAGCCTCCAGCCGTGGAACTCGAGCAACTGCAGGAAGCCTGGCAGCGCGCGGTCTTGCCCGCCGTGGAGGAGAAATCGATTCCGACCGCGTCCGTCCTGCGCGAGGCTCATCCGGCCGGGCTCGCCGGCGACACCCTGACGCTCGAGTTTCCCCGCAACGCCTCCTTCCACCGCCAGCTCGCCGAGGAGCCGAAGAACGCGACCCTGCTCGCCGACGCGCTCTACGAGGTGACCGGGCGACGGCTCGCGCTTGCCTTCGAGCTCGGCGCCAACGGCGGCGATGTCGAGCCCCCCGAAGAGGAGCCCGCCGGCGAGGACGACCTGGTTTCGCTGATCAAAGAGACATTCGACGCTCGGGAGGTTGACGAGTAATGGCGATGGACTTCGAGAAGCTGATGCAGCAGGCGCAGCAGATGCAGGAGCAGATGGCGAAGGCCCAGGAGGAGCTCGCCGGCGAGACGGTCGAGGCTTCCGCCGGCGGGGGCATGGTCAAGGTCAAGGCAACCGGAGCGCTCGAGATCACCGAGATCACGATCTCCCCGGAGTTGATCGACCCGAACGAGCCCGAGCTGCTCGCCGACACCGTGCTCGCGGCCGTCAACGAGGCGCTCCGCTCAGCCCAGCAGCTCGTCGAGGCCAAGCTCGGCGGCGCCATGGGCGGCATGCAGGGGCTCGGGCTTCCGGGCCTGTAAGCGATGGGCGTCCCCGACCTCCTACGCAGGAGCCCGCACTTCGCCGACTTCGACGACGAGACGCTGGAGCGGCTTTCCGCTCCGTTCTCGGAGGTGGAGTTCCCGGCAGAGCACGTGCTGATCGAGCCGCGGACGCCGGGAGCGGGCCTGTTCGTGATCTGCGACGGAACGGTCGCCGCCGAGGCGCGCGGGAGGCAGCGCGAGCTCGGCCCCGGCGACGTGGTCGGCGAGATCTCGCTGCTCGAGGAGGACGGGTTGCGGCGAGCGCGCGTCTTCGCAAAAACGCGGGTTACCTGTCTCGCCCTCGGCCGCACCGACTTCGATCGGCTCCTCTCTGAGGAGCCCCAGTTCGCCGATGCGATGCGAAAACTTGCGAGCGAGCAACTCGCCGAGCTCGAAGGCTCCGGATGAGCGTGCTAGGGCCACGACCAGCCGCATAGGCAGAATTGGCCGGTGGTCTCACCGGCGATCGACAACCTCGTCGCGCAGCTGACGCGCCTGCCCGGGGTCGGCACCCGCACCGCGCACAGGCTCGCGTTCCACCTGCTCAGGGCACCGAAGGACGAAGCGCTCGCGCTCGCCGCTGCGGTTCAGGACGTCAAGGAGCGCGTCCGCTTCTGCAAGGAGTGCGGAAACCTGACCGAGGAGGAGCTCTGCTCGATCTGCGAGGACGCGCGTCGCGACCGGACGATCGTCTGCGTCGTCGAGCAGCCGGTCGACCTGATCTCCGTCGAGCGGACGCACGAGTATCGCGGGCTGTACCACGTTCTCGGCGGCGCGCTCTCGCCGCTCGACGGCGTCGAGCCCGAGCATCTGCGGATCGACGAGCTGCTCGGCCGGGTCGAGCGGAACGGGATCGAGGAGGTCGTGCTCGCGACGAACCCGAACATGACGGGCGAGGCGACCGCGGCCTTCCTCGCCGACCGCCTACGCGGGCGCGTGCGCGTCACCCGGCTCGCGAGCGGGCTCCCGGTCGGCGGCGACCTCGAATACGCCGACGAGGTCACGCTCGGCCGAGCGCTCTCGGGCCGCCGTGAGATGTGAATTGCAGGTTCGCCGAACCTTCATTCGGGTTTAGACGGCCGGTGCGGCAAAGCCGCCCCGACCTTTAGATCGGCGCCGCAAGCGGCGCCTTGCGGCCGTCGCGAGATGTAGCTAGAGCTAGACCGTCGCGGATGCGAAGACGGCGGCGTCGCCAACAGCGTCCTCGATCGCGTCCAGCGTCGTCTCGTCGAGCTCGATCCCCGACGCCGCAGCGTTGTCAACGACCTGCTCAGGCCTGGAGGCGCCGATGATCGCCGCCGCGAGGTTCGGCTCGCGCAGCACCCACGCGATTGCGAGCTGCGCCATCGAGATCCCGAGTCCGTCCGCGATCGGGCGCAGCCGCTGAACGGCCTCGAGCACGTCGTCCGAGCGGAAGCGGTCCATCGCCCAGCCCATCTGCTCGCTGCCCATGCGCGTGCCCGGCGGCGGCGGCTCGCCCGGCTTGTACTTGCCGGTGAGGACACCTTGGCCCAGCGGTGACCAGACGATCTGGGAGATCCCGTTCGCGGCACAGAGCGGAAACACCTCGCGCTCCGGGACGCGCCAGAGAATCGAGTACTGCGGCTGGCTGGAGACGAACTTCTCGTCGGGCGGGCTGAGGTGGAGCGACGCGCGGATCTGCTCGGGCGTCCACTCGCTGAAGCCGAGGTAGCGCACCTTTCCCTGTCGGACGACCTCGGTCAGAGCATCCATCGTCTCCTCGAGCGGGGTCTGCGTGTCGTAGCGATGGCACTGGTAGAGGTCCACGTAATCGGTGTGTAGCCGCCGGAGCGAGTCGTCGATCTGCTTCAAGACCTGCTGCCGCGAGAGCCCCTGGTTCTCACCGCTGTCGTCCATCGGGAAGAAGAGCTTCGTCGCCAGCACGTACGAGTCGCGAGGGCGGCTCTCGAGCGCCCCGCCGAGAAAGGTCTCGGCGCCGCCGCGGCCGTAGACGTTCGACGTGTCGAAGAAGTTGATCCCGACCTCGAAAGCCTTGTCGACGCAGGCCCGCGCCGCCGTGTCGTCGACGCCGAGGCCGTAGGTCAACCAGGAGCCGAGCGCGATCTCGGAGACCTGGAGGTCGCTGGAGCCGAGTTGGCGGAAGCGCACCCCCAATTCGTACCGGAAGCCGTGCGGGTGGCGGAGAATCGGCCCCTACACTTCAGCGCATGTCCACGACCGAGTATGAGGCCGTTCCGGCGGTCGCAGGCGAGTCGACGGCGCGCGCCGGGACCGTGGTGATGAAGTTCGGCGGCACGTCGGTCGGCGACCCTGAGAAGCTCAAGGACGTCGCAGCGCGGATCGTCGCCGCGCACGCGGAGGGAACGCGCGTGGTCGCCGTGCTCTCCGCAATGGGCGACACGACGGACGAGCTCGTTCGCCTCGCTTACGAGATTTCCACGCGTCCGGAGCCGCGCGAGCTCGACATGCTGATCTCGGTCGGAGAGCGAATCTCGTGCGCCCTGGCCGCGATGGCAATTCACGATCTCGGCGACGAGGCGATCTCACTCACGGGCAGCCAGGCCGGGATCGTCACCGACACCGTCCACGGCAAGGCCAAGATCGTCGATGTCCGGGCGCGCCGGATCCACGAGGCGCTCGACCAGGGCAAAGTCGTGCTGGTGGCCGGCTTCCAGGGTGTCTCGACGAACCTCGACATCACAACCCTCGGCCGCGGCGGCTCCGACACGACGGCCGTGGCGCTCGCCGCCGCTCTCGCCGCAGGGCACTGCGAGATCTACACCGACGTCGCGGGCGTCTTCAGTGCCGACCCGAGGATCGTCCCGAATGCGCGCAAACTGCACGCGGTCAGCTACGACGAGATGCTGGAGCTCTCGGCCTCAGGCGCAAAGGTGCTTCAGCTACGCTCGGTCGAGGTCGCGCGAAACTACGGCGTCAAGCTGCACGTTCGCTCGACGTTCAGCGACGGCGACGGCACCTGGGTCACCGAGGAAGACGAGCGGATGCTTGAGAAGGCGATCATCTCCGGCGTTGCCCACACCTTCGACGAGGCCGTCTACCGCGTGCAGTCGGTCGACCGCGCCGACCTCTTCGCCGCTCTCGCCGAGGCGGGCGTCAACGTCGACACGATCATTCAGACCGGCGACGAGATCGTCTTTTCGGCGCCACTCGGCGACCGGAGCGACGCCCAGGCCGCGCTCGACCGCGCCTCGGCGGACTGCGACTACATCGAGGGGCTCGCGAAGGTGAGCTTGATCGGCGCAGGGATGAAGAGCCATCCCGGAATCGCCGCCCGCACGTTCGCGACGCTTCGCGAGATCGGTGTGGAGGCGCGCTTCATCGTCACCTCGCCGATCAAGATCTCGTTCTTCGTCGAGCGGGCCGATGCAGAGCGAACGGTGCTCGCCCTCCACGAGGCGTTCGAGCTCGCCTCCGCGGGGAGCGAGCGAGAGCACCACTGAGCGAGTGGTCTGGCCGGTTACGTTGCCCGCTTCCTGGGTCGCGAGCACCAAGTCAGAGGCCGCGATCGCACGCAGGCAAGGCTTGCAGCCTTGACAAGGGCGAGCGTGGACTCTGACGCCGCGTGATCGCGGGCCAGGGAGCCGGCGAACGTGGCCGGTCAGGCCACCGGCTCGCGACGATCGCGGCGGAGGTTGGTACGCCGTTTTACGCGTACGAGCTCGACCGCTTCCGCGAGCGGATTCGGGCGTTCGAAGAGGCGCTCGCCGACGTCCCGCACCTGACGTGCTACGCAGCGAAGGCCAACGATGCGCTCGCAGTCTTGGGCCTCGTCGCGGCCGAGGGGCTCGGCGCCGACGTCGTCTCCGGCGGCGAGCTCGCGAAATGCCTGTCGGCGGGGATCTCTCCGGACAGGATCGTCTTCTCCGGCGTCGGCAAGCGCGAGGACGAGATCCGCGCTGCCGTCGAGGCGGGGATCCGCTCGCTCAACGTCGAGTCGCTCGAGGAACTCGACGAGATCGCCTCCGCGGCGACTGCACTTGGACGCGTTGCTCCGATCGCGGTCCGGCTGAATCCCGATGTCGCCGGCGGCGGCCACGAATATCTCGCCACCGGAGGCGCGGCGAGCAAGTTTGGCCTCGAGCAGGCCGAAGCGATGGAAGCGTTCCGGCGCGCGGCGGCCGAAGAGGCGCTCGAGCCCGTCGGGCTCTCCTTCCACATTGGCTCCCAGCTGCTCGACGCCGAGCCGGTGCTTCAGGCCGCCGCCCGCGCCGCGAAGCTCTGGCACGAGCTAGCCGAGACGGGAATCCGGCTCCGGGATTTCGACGCCGGCGGCGGACTCGGCATCGCCTATGACGGCGGCGAAGAGCCGGACGTCGGCGCGTACATCGCCACGCTGGCCGAGCTGGCAGTCGGCCTCGGCGCGACGCTCCTGCTCGAGCCCGGACGGCATCTCGTCGGGCCGGCAGGCACGTTCGTCACCCGTGTCCTGCACGTGAAGCAGGCTGGTGGCCGGACGATCGTCGTCTGCGACGGCGGCACCAACGACCTGCTCAGGCCCGCCCTCTACGGCGCCGAGCACCCGGTCACCGTTCTCGCCGAGGGCGAGCGCGAGCGGGCCACGGTCGACCTGGCGGGCCCCCTCTGCGAGAGCGGCGACTTCCTGGCGCTGGATCGCACGCTCCCGTTGCCGCGCCGGGGAGACCTGATCGCGGTCGAGCTCACAGGCGCCTACGGGCGCGTCATGTCTTCGACGTACAACGCCCGGCCGCTCTGCGCCGAGGTCGTGTTCGAGCGAGGAAGCTGGCGTGTGAGCCGCGAACGGGGCACGTATGACGACCTCGTCCGCAATGAGCACACCTGAGCACAGGCACAATCCCCCCGTGGGCCGCGATGTGGCGATCGGTGTCGTCGGCGCGACCGGAGCAGTCGGCCCGGTCACGCTCGACCTGCTCCGCGAGCGCGGTTACGAGAACGTCCGCGCCTTTGCGAGCGCCCGTTCGGCCGGCAAGCAGCTCTGTGGTCTGACCGTCGAGGAGGCGACGCCCGAAGCGCTGAGCGCGGGCGATCTCGACCTCTGCCTCTTCTCGATCGGCACCACGGCGAGCCGCGAGCTCGTCCCCCACGCCGTCCGCGGAGGCGCCGTCGCGATCGACAAGTCCTCGGCTTACAGGCTGCAGGACGGGATCCCGCTCGTCGTCCCCGAGGTGAACGGCGAGCGCGCGTTGGAGCACGACGGGATCGTCGCCAACCCGAACTGTGCCTCGATCCCGCTCA
>Ga0307308_10000372_pt1 | contig 15465 bp, 13 predicted proteins | sample ER_DNA_195_FD_194501 | JGI IMG/M metagenome (GOLD analysis project Ga0307308, IMG submission 194501) | Bulk soil microbial communities from the East River watershed near Crested Butte, Colorado, United States - ER_DNA_195 | ecosystem: Environmental > Terrestrial > Soil > Floodplain | place...
GGCGAGGATCACCACCGGAGGGCTGGCTCATGATCGGGAACGTCCCACCGCCGGGGCTGAGTTCCGCCGGGCGCCTGCTGCCGCGCAAAAACTCCGGCAGAAATGAGTCATGAATCCGCATGGCGCACGGTTAAGCCACGCGGGGCCCAAAGAATAGGCCCCGGCGGGTAAAGAGACCGCCATTGCACCGGCCGGCGTCAAAAAGGAACAAACAACGGCTGGGACGCGAAAGGATCACACGCCGGTAACAAGAAGGGCTGTGGCGGCCTCAGGCGTTCCTGCGGAGCCTCTCCAGGGCCTCGGCGAGGATGGCGGCCCCGTCCGAGTCGCTGCGCCGCTCCTTCACATAGGCCAGATGGGTCTTGTAAGGCTCGCTGCGCGGCGGCCCGGGCGGGTTCGCCTGGTCGCGCCCGGCCGGGAACCCGCACCGTGGGCAGTCCCAGGTTTCCGGCACGGCGGCATCACTCGCGAAGCTCGGCCGGGTTTCATGATTGTTGGAGCACCAGAACGAGACCCGCACCCGCGGTGCCGACTGGCCACGTTCCGCCTCGCCCATGGGACCCGCTCCGACACGGCTTCCCCGGATGGCGTTGCCACTACTCACAGACCACCCCTTGCCCTCTCCGCTGCCCTGTGGCCCTTCAGTGATTCAGCAACACGTTGAGGCCGACGATGCAGAGGAACCAGACGACCCCGGTGAAAATGGTGAGCCGGTCCAGATTCCGCTCCACGACGGACGATGAGCCGAGCGAGGAGCTCACGCCACCGCCGAACAGGTCCGACAAGCCACCGCCCTTACCTTTGTGCAGCAGCACGAGCACCACCATGAGCAGGCTGGTGATGATGAGGACGACAGAAATTCCGATAACCACTGCCGATGCTCGTCCTTCCGGGTGCTTTTGATGCTACGGCACTGCGGGCGTTCATGACGCGCCGCTATGACTCTCCGGCACGCACGGCCAGTTCCCGGTACCGGCAGATCCGGACGAACTCACCGGCATCGAGGCTGGCCCCTCCGACCAGCGCGCCGTCGATAGCTGGCTGCGCCATGATCGCAGCGATGTTGTCGGCCTTCACCGACCCGCCATACAGGATACGCATATCGAGGGCAACATCGTGCCCGTGAACCGCGGAAACCCGCTCCCGGATCGCCTGGCACGCCTCGTGCGCGTCCTCCGGCTCGGCAACCTCGCCGGTGCCGATCGCCCAGACCGGCTCGTACGCGACGACCAGGCTGGCGACCTGCTGCGCGCTGATTTCGCTGAGCGCGCCGTCGAGCTGGGCCAGCGTATGGGCGACCTGGTCCCCAGCCCGGCGGACGGCCAGATCCTCGCCCACGCACACGATCGGGGTGATCCCCGACCGGAGAGCGGCCATGGCCTTGGCGTTCACGGTCGCGTCGTCCTCGCCGTGGTACTGGCGGCGCTCGGAGTGGCCGACCAGCACGTAGGCGCACCCGAGCTTGGCGAGCATCGGCCCCGACACATCGCCGGTGTACGCGCCCTTGTCGTGGGGTGAGATGTCCTGCGCCCCATAGCGGATCCGCAGCTTGTCACCGGTGACCAGGGTCTGCACGCTGCGAAGCGCTGTGAACGGCGGCAGCACCGCCACCTCGGTGGCATCGAAATCCTTGCCGGTCAGGGTGAAGGCCAGCTTCTGGACCAGCGCGATCGCCTCAAGATGGGTGAAGTTCATCTTCCAGTTGCCCGCCATCAGCGGCATCCGGCCACCGCCGCGACTCATTGCGCCTCCAGCGCGGTCAGCCCGGGAAGCTCCGCGCCCTCCAGGTATTCCAGGCTGGCCCCGCCCCCGGTGGAGATGTGCGTGAACGCATCGTCGGGAAAACCCAGCAGCCGGACCGCCGCCGCGGAGTCGCCTCCGCCCACCACGGTCAGGCCGGTCACGGCGCTGATCGCCTCGGCTAGCGCGTGGGTGCCGGCGGCGAACGCGGGGAACTCGAACACCCCGGGTGGCCCGTTCCAGAACACGGTCTTGGCGTCGGCCACCTTGCGGGCGAACAGTTCCCGGGTGGCCGGCCCCACGTCCATGCCCAGCCGGCCCGGCGGAATGTCGGCGCCCGGGACGATCTCGGGCTGGGCGTCGCGGTCGAACCGGTCGGCCACCACGTGATCCACCGGCAGCACGATCTCCACCCCCGACCGGTCGACCTCGGCCAGCACGGCGGACACCTGCGGGATCTGATCCGTTTCCAGCAGCGAGTCCCCGACCTGGTGCCCCTGAGCCGCCAGGAAGGTGTAGGCCATGCCGCCGCCGATGAGCAGCCGGTCGGCTATCCGGGCAAGGTTGCCGACGACCGCGAGCTTGTCGGAGATCTTGGCACCGCCAAGCACCACCACGTAGGGCCGCGCCGGGTCGGTGGTGAGCTGGCGCAGCACGGAAACCTCGGCCAGCACCAGCCGCCCGGCCGCGTGCGGGAGCAGCCCTGGCACGTCGTAGACGCTGGCGTGCTTGCGGTGCATGGCGCCGAACCCGTCGCCGACGTAGGCGTCGGCGAGCTCAGCCAGCCTGCCGGCCAGCACCGCCCGCTCGGCGTCGTCCTTGCTGGTCTCGGCGGGCTCGAACCGCACGTTCTCGAGCAGCGCGACACCGGCGGCGCCCAGCCCGGTGACGGTGGTGGTGGCCGATCCGCCGGCCACGTCGTCGGCGAAGGCGACCTGCCCGCCGAGCAGTTCCGACAGCCTGGCCGCCACCGGCCGCAACGACGGGCCGCCGGCCGCACGGACCGCGTAATTGCGGCCCCGGGGCCTGCCGAGGTGGGCGCACACGACGACTCGCGCGCCGCGGGCGGTGAGGGCTGTCAGGCTCGGCAGGCTGGCCCGGATCCGGCGGTCGTCGGTGATCGTGGCGCCGTCGAGCGGCACGTTGAGATCGGTGCGCAGCAGGACCACCCGCCCCGTGACATCGAGGTCGTCGAGCCGCTTCATCAGCGTGCGGATCCCGTTATGCGCCCGGTTCCCGGGACCGGAGTACGGCGGACAGCGGTCATCCAAGCCGCCCGCCGACGAGCGCGGCGACGTCGACCAGCCGGCTCGAGTAGCCCCACTCGTTGTCATACCAGCCGATCACCTTGACCTGGTCGCCGATGGCCATGGTCAGTTCGGAATCGAAGATGCAGGAGTAGGGGGTGCCGACGATGTCGGAGGACACGATCGGGTCGCTGGTGTAGTGCAGGTAGCCCTTGAGCGGGCCATCGGCGGCCGCCCGGTATGCCGCGTTCACCTCGTCCACGGACACCTCGCGGCCGACCTGGACCACCAGGTCGGTGACCGAGCCGTCCATGACCGGCACCCGCATCGACATCCCGTCCATCTTGCCCTTGAGCTCGGGCAGCACCAGCGCGGTCGCCCGGGCGGCCCCAGTGGTGGTGGGGATGATGTTCTGCGCGGCGGCGCGGGCCCGCCGCAGGTCCTTGTGGACGAAGTCCAGGATCACCTGGTCGTTGGTGTAGGCGTGGATGGTCGTCATCAGGCCCTTGACGATGCCGAAGCTGTCGAGCAGCACCTTCGCGAGCGGCGCCACGCAGTTGGTGGTGCAGGACGCGTTGGAGATGATGTCGTGCCGGCCGGGGTCGTAGGCGTCGTCGTTGACCCCCATCACGAGGGTGATGTCCTCCCCCTTGGCGGGGGCGGAGATGATGACCTTCTTCGCGCCGGCCGCCAGGTGCTTGCGGGCGTCCTCGCCCTTGGTGAAGTGACCGGTCGACTCGATCACGACGTCTACTCCCAGGTCGCGCCAGGGCAGGGCGGCCGGATCCCGCTCGGCGAGCCAGGTGATGCGCTGGTCCCCGGCCACGATGGCCCCGTCGGCGGTGTGCACGTCGAGGTCGAGGGTGCCCAGCACGGTGTCGTACTTGAGCAGATGCGCGAAGGTGGCCATGTCACCCAGGTCGTTGGCGGCCACGATCTCGATGTCACGCGCCTGCCCACCTGGCCCGGCGGGCTGGGCGGCGTGCACGGCGCGCCAGAAGTTGCGCCCGATCCGGCCGAATCCGTTGATGCCCACGCGGATGGTCACGGCATTGATCTCCTCATGCATAGCTCCGGGCCGAAGGTACTTCTACCCTATGGCAGCAGCATTTCCGGCGTGAGATGCGCGTCGGTACCGGGAACGCCTTCCTCACGCGCGCGCTTGTCCGCCATGGCCAGCAGCCGCCGGATCCGGCCGGCGATCGCGTCCTTGGTCAGCGGCGGGTTCGCCAGCTGGCCAAGCTCCTCGAGGCTTGCCTGCCGGTGCTCGATCCGCAGCCGGCCGGCCACGGTCAGGTGCTCCGGCGCGTCGCTGCCCAGTATCTCCAGCGCGCGTTCCACGCGCGCACCCGCCGCCACGGCGGCCCTCGCGCTGCGGCGCAGGTTGGCGTCGTCGAAATTGGCCAGCCGGTTCGCCGTCGCCCGGACCTCGCGCCGCATCCGCCGTTCCTCCCAGGCGAGGACGCTGTCGTGTGCGCCCAGCCGGGTCAGCAGTGCGCTGATCGCGTCCCCGTCCCGCACCACGACCCGGTCAACTCCCCGCACCTCGCGGGCCTTCGCGTGGATCTTCATCCGCCGGGCCGCGCCGACCAGGGCCAGCGCGGCCTCGGGGCCGGGACAGGTGATTTCCAGTGCCATCGACCGGCCGGGCCCGGTCAGGCTGCCGTGGGCCAGGAAGGCACCCCGCCAGGCGGCCTCGCAGTCGCACGTGGTACCGGCCACCACCTGCCGGGGCAGGCCGCGGACGGGCCGCCCGTGGCTGTCCACCAGCCCGGTCTGCCGGGCCAGGCTTTCCCCATCCTTGCGCACCCGGACCACGTAGCGGTTGCCCCTGCGCAGCCCGCTCGGCGCCAGCACGATCAGTTCCGAGGCATGACCGAACACCTCGGACACGTCCTTGCGCAGCCGGCGGGCGGCGGCACCGGTATCAAGCTCGGCCTCGACCACGATCCGGCCGCCGGCCAGATGCAGGCCCCCGGCGAAGCGCAGCAGCGTGGAAACCTCCGCCTTGCGGCAGCACGGCTTGAGCACGGTAACCCGGCTCAGTTCGTCCTTCACCAGACCGGTCATGGCCATCGGCTCACTCCCCCTCGAAGATCTCGGCGAACGCCCCCGCCAGCTGCCGCGGGTCATGGCGCGGCGAGCCATCCCGCATCGCCAGATCCGCCAGGACCAGCCTGCCGCCGAGCATGCCCGCCGCCTTCTCCAGTTGTGCTGTCGCCCCGCCGGCCGCGCCACGGTCGGCCAGCACCACGTCCACGGTAAGCTCCGGCGCGTGGTCGGCGAGCACTTCCAGGTGGGTATGTGGTGAGAATCCCCCGGTCTCGCCCGGCTGCGGGACCAGGTTGAGCGCCACCAGGCGGCGGGCCCGGGTGGAGATCAGCGCGTCGGCCAGCTCGGGGACGAGCAGGTGGGGCAGGACGCTGGTGAACCAGGAGCCTGGCCCGAGCACGACCCAGTCAGCGTCCAGGATCGCGGCCACGGCCTCGGGACAGGCGGGGGGGTTGGCCGGGTTGAGCGAGATGGACCGGACCCGCCCGGTGGTGGCGGCGCACGCCGCCTGGCCCCGCACGATGCTGAGCTGGCCCGGGCGCGCCGGGTCGGCGCCCTCCACCTCGGCCGCCAGGTCCAGCGGCACCGACGCCATCGGCAGGACCCGGCCGTGCGCCCCGAGGAGCCTGCCGACCCAGTCCAGTCCCTGGACGGTGTCCCCCAGCAGCTCCCACAGCGCGACGATGAGCACGTTGCCGACCGCATGCCCGCCCAGCCCCGAGCCGCGGGTGAACCGGTGCTGCACCACCCGGCTCCAGGTGGTTCCCCAGGCGTCATCCCCGCACAGGGCGGCGAGCGCCATCCGCAGGTCGCCCGGGGGGAGCACCCCGAAGTCGCGGCGGAGCATGCCGCTTGACCCGCCGTCGTCGGCCACCGTGACGATGGCGGTGAGCTGACGGGTCACGCGGCGCAGCGCGGACAGGGAGGCGAACAGCCCGTGGCCGCCGCCGAGCGCGGCCACACGCGGGTTCAGCGGGCGCACGGCAGGAACCACCGGTGCCGGCTCGCCGCGCGCCGTCACAGCTTCCGCCCCGGGCTCATCGTGGCCGCCCGGCACGGGCTGGTGCGCCGTTTCTCCCGGTGTCACTCACGCCCCAGGTCACGGTGCACCACCTGGATACCAAGGCCGGTCTCCTCGAGCCGTTCGGCGATTTGCTCGGCCATCGCCACGCTGCGGTGCTTGCCGCCGGTGCAGCCGATCGCGAGAGTCACGTACTTCTTGCCCTGACGCTCGTAACCGGCCAGGATCACCCGCAGCGCCGCGAGGTAGGCGTCGAGGAAATCGGCGGCGCCGAGCTGGCTCAGCACGTACTCCCTGACCCTTTCGTCCTGCCCCGTCAGCGGGGCGAGCGCCTCGATCCAGCGCGGGTTCGGCAGGAACCGGCAGTCCGCCACCAGGTCGGCGTCCACCGGCAGCCCGTACTTGTAGCCGAACGACACCACGCTGACGCGGGGGCCTTCCGCCGGGCCGCCACCGAAGAAGTCCTGGAGCCTGGCCCGCAGCTCGTGCACGTTGAGCGCCGACGTGTCGAGCACCAGGTCCGCCTCGCCGCGGACGGTCCGCAGCAGCTCCCGCTCGGCTGCGATGCCGTCCACCACCCGGCCGTCCTCCTGCAGCGGGTGCGGGCGGCGCTCGCTGTCGAACCTGCGGACCAGCGTGTCGTCCGTGGCCTCCATGAAGACCACCCGGGGCCTGACCCCGCGCGTAGCGAGCTCGGTGATGGCGGACTGGAGATCGCTGGAGAAGGCGCGGCTGCGCACGTCCATCACGGCGGCGATCCGTGGCAGCGCCCCCTTGGCCCGGCGGGTCAGATTGATCATCGTGGGAAGCAGGCCGGGCGGCAGGTTGTCGATGACGAACCAGTCGAGGTCTTCCAGCGCCTTCGCGGCCGTGCTCCGGCCAGCGCCCGACATCCCGGTGATGATCACGATGTCGGTCACCGGGTCGGCGCCCGGGCCGGGTGGCTCGCGCCTCGTCATCTTCTGGTCCATCCCAGCTTTCCCCCGCCCGTCACGGCGTTCCCCCGCCGGTGACCCCGGCGCTGTCCCCATCCGGCCGCAGGGCGGCCAGGACCGCGTCGGCCAGCTGCGGCCCGATGCCGGGCACCTGCGCGAGCTCCGCCGGGGTGGCCGCGGCGATCCGCCGGACCGAGCCGAAGTGCCGCAGCAGCGTGGCCCGCCGGGCCGGGCCCAGGCCCGGGACATCGTCGAGCTGGCTGACCGCGAGCGCCTTCGACCGCTTCGCCCGGTGGTAGGTGATGGCGAAGCGGTGCGCCTCGTCCCGCACCCGCTGCAGCAGGTAGAGGCCCTCGCTGGTGCGGGGCAGGATGACCGGTGCGTCCTCGCCGGGCAGCCAGACCTCCTCCAGCCGCTTGGCCAGCCCGCACACCGCGACGTCGTCGATGGCCAGCGCGTCCAGCGCCGAGACCGCGGCGGCCACCTGAGCCGGGCCGCCGTCGATCACGACCAGGTTGGGCGGGTAGGCGAACTTGCGCTGGCGGAACTCCGGATCGCCCGGCCCGGCGGCGGGATCGCCCAGCACGTCAAGCTCGCCTGTGGTCTCACGCTCCTCCAGATACCGGCGGAAGCGGCGGGTGATGACCTCGTGCACCGAGGCGACGTCGCCTTCGCCGCCGGTCCCCCGCACGCTGAACCGGCGGTACTCGCTCTTGCGCGCCAGCCCATCCTCGAACACCACCATGGCCGCGACCACGTGTGTGCCCTGCAGGTTCGACACGTCGTAGCACTCGATCCGGAGGGGTGCCTGCTCCAGTCCCAGCGCCTCCTGGATCTCGTTGAGGGCCAGGCTGCGGGTGGTGAGGTCGCTCGCCCGGCGGGTCTTGTGCAGGGCCAGAGACTCGGCCGCGTTCCGGGCCACGGTGTCGAGCAGCGCCTTCTTGTCGCCGCGGCGTGGCACCCGCAGCTTCACCCGGCCTCCCCGCCGGGACGCGAGCCACTCCTCCACCGCCGGGGCGGCGTCCGGCAGCACCGGGACGAGTACCTCGCGCGGGACGGTGGGGCCGGTGGCCTCCGGCCGGACCGTGCCCTTCCGGCTGGCCGTCCCGGTGGCGCCGTTCCCCGTGACGCTGCCCTCGCCGTACACCTGGCTCAGGAAATGCTCGACGAGCTCGCCATCGCTGATGTCCTCGACCTTGTCCACCACCCACCCGCGCTGGCCCCGGACCCGCCCGCCGCGGACGTAGAAGACCTGGACGGCGGCCTCCAGCTGATCCTCGGCCAGGGCGATGACGTCACAGTCGGTGCCGTCGGGCAGGACCACCGCCTGCTTTTCCAGCGCCCGCTCCAGGGCCTGGATGTCGTCGCGGAGCCGGGCGGCCCGCTCGAACTCCTCGGCCGCGGCCGAGGCCCGCATCTCGGCCTCCAGCCTGCGGGTGAACCGGGCAGTCTGGCCGGCCATGAAGTCGCAGAACTCCTCCGCCAGCCGGCGGTGGTCGGCCTGGCTGATCCGCTCCACACAGGGCGCCGAGCACTTGCCGATGTAGCCGAGCAGGCATGGCCGGCCGATCTGGCGGGCGCGCTTGAACACCCCGGCCGAGCAGGTCCGCACCGGGAAAACCCGCAGCAGTGTGTCGACGGTCTCCCTGATGGCCCAGGCGTGGGAGTACGGGCCGAAGTAGCGGGTCCCGCGCCGCCGGGCACCCCGCATCACCATGACCCGGGGGTACTCCTCGTCCATGGTGACCGCCAGATAGGGGTAGCTCTTGTCGTCCCGGTAGCGCACGTTGAACCGGGGGTCGAACTCCTTGATCCAGGAGTACTCCAGCTGGAGCGCCTCGACCTCAGTGCGGACGACGGTCCAGTCGACTCCCGCCGCCGAGGTGAGCATCGACTGGGTGCGCGGGTGCTGGCTGGCGAAGTCGGCGAAGTAGGAGTTGAGCCTGGCCCGCAGGTTTTTGGCCTTGCCCACGTAGATGACCCGGCCACGGCCGTCGTGGAACCGGTAGACCCCCGGCGACTCGGGAATCGAGCCGGGGGCCGGCCGGTAGGCGTGCGGATCCGTCACGGGGCAACTCTATGCGGGCAGGGCTTCCCCGCGGGGTCCACGCGGGCGCGGCTTTCCGGGGCTTGCGCGGGCCGGACCGGGCCTGCGGAAGCCATCTCAGGCCGGGTCCAGGGCGGTGAGGCCGAGCGAGCGCAGCTGCTTCCTGAGCGCGCCGGCCGAGGTGTAATGCAGGGCGTGCAGGCCCAGGCCGCGGGCGGCCGCGACGTTGCCCGGCGAGTCGTCGATGAACACCGTCGCGGCCGGGTCCAGCCGGTACCGGCGCAGCAGGATCTGGAAGATCCGCCGGTTCGGCTTGGCCACGCCCTCGATCCCCGAGATGACGTAGCCGTCGAGCCAGCTCATGAACGCGAACCGGGCCCGCCGGGTGGCGAAGGTCGCCGGCTCCATGTTGCTGAGGGCCAGGCACCGCATGCCTCCTGCCTTCAGCTCGGCGAGCACGCCGACCGTCCCGTCGATCTGGCCGGCGATCATCTCCTCGCCGCGCTCCGTCCACGCCATGATCATGTCCCGGTAGCGGGGGTGCAGCCGGGCGAGGCGGCGGCATGACTGCGTGATGTCCTCCCCCAGGTCGTGCGCGTGATGCCAGTCGGCGGTGCAGATCCGGGCGAGGAAGTCCTCCATCTCGGCCGGATCGGCGAACAGCTGCCGGTAGAGGTAGCGCGGGTCCCAGTCGAGGAGCACCCCGCCGAGATCGAAGACGACGGCCGTGATCTTCCGCCTGTCCGCCATGGATGTCACCATGCCCGCCGGCACCGACAGTTTCGGTGCTGGCCGGGCCTCAGTCCGCGAACGCTTCCGGCGAGGGGCAGGCGCAGACCAGGTGCCGGTCGCCATAGGCCTGGTCGATCCGGCGCACCGGCGGCCAGTACTTGGCCCGGCGGTCCCCGGCCAGCGGGTAGGCGGCCTCCTCCCGCTCGTAGGGGTGCTTCCAGTCGCCGGCGAGCAGCATGGACGCCGTGTGCGGGGCGTTGCGCAGCGGGTTGTCCTGCGGGTCGTGGGCACCGTTCTCGACCCGCGTGATCTCCTGCCTGATCGCGATCATGGCCGCGCAGAACCGGTCCAGCTCGGCCAGGTCCTCGCTCTCGGTGGGCTCGATCATCAGCGTGCCCGCCACCGGGAACGACATCGTGGGCGCGTGGAAGCCGTAGTCGATCAGCCGCTTGGCCACGTCTTCCACGGTGACTCCGGTATCCCTGGTGATCGGCCGCAGGTCGATGATGCATTCGTGGGCGACCAGCCCGCCCTGGCCGGTGTAGAGGACCGGGTAGTGCGGCGACAGCCGTTTCGCAACGTAATTGGCGGCCAGGATGGCCACCTGGGTGGCCCGGCGCAGCCCGCCGGCGCCCATCATCGCGATGTAGGCCCAGGAGATCGGCAGGATGCCCGCCGACCCGTACGGGGCCGCCGCGACCGGCCCGGTGCCGGTCTCGCGCTCGGCGCCCGGGGCGGCGCTGCCAGGGAGGTACGGGGCCAGATGCCCGCGGACCGCGACCGGGCCTACCCCCGGCCCGCCCCCGCCGTGCGGGATGCAGAACGTCTTGTGCAGGTTGAGGTGGGATACGTCGGCGCCGAACCGTCCCGGCCTGGCGAGCCCCACCAGCGCGTTGAGGTTGGCGCCGTCCACGTACACCTGGCCGCCCGCGGCGTGCACGAGGTCGCAGACGTCGGTCACGGTCTGCTCGAACACGCCGTTGGTGGACGGGTAGGTCAGCATGATCGCGGCCACCCGCCCCTCGTGCTCGGCCAGCTTGGCCCGCAGGTCGCCGAGGTCGATGGCGCCGTCGCCGCCGCACTTGACCACCTTCACCCGCAGCCCGGCGAGCACGGCGCTGGCCGCGTTCGTGCCGTGTGCGGACTCCGGGATCAGGCACACGTCGCGCTCGGCGTCGCCGTGGGCGGTGTGGTAGTGCCGGATCGCGAGCAGGCCGGCCAATTCCCCCTGCGACCCGGCGTTCGGCTGCACGGACACCGCGTCGTAGCCGGTGATCTCTGCCAGCCAGGCCTCCAGCGCGCCGATCAGCTCGGCGTAACCGGCCGTCTGCGCCTGCGGGGCGAACGGGTGGACGTTCGCGAACTCCGGCCAGGTGATGGCCTCCATCTCCGCGGCCGCGTTCAGCTTCATCGTGCACGAGCCCAGCGGGATCATCGACCGGTCCAGCGCGATGTCGAAGTCGGCCAGCCGCCGCAGGTAGCGGAGCATGGCCGTCTCGCTCCGGTGCTCGTGGAAGACCGGGTGGGTGAGGTAGGGCGAAGTGCGCCGCAGGCCCGCCGGGAGCGCCTCGCCGCCGCCGGCCGGACCCACCTCCCCGGCCGGGCGGCCGGTCAGCGCGGCCGCGACCTGCCGCACGTGGTCTCCGGTTGTCGTCTCGTCGCAGGCGACCTGCACCGTGTCCGGGTCCGCCAGGAACACGCTGTAGCCGGCCTGCCGGGCCCGCTCCACCGCCGCTGCCGCGCCGCCCGGTATCCCGTGGACCCGGACCGTGTCGAAGAAGGCGGAAGACTCCACCGCGGCGCCCAGGGTGCGCAGCGTCTCCGCCAGGGTCACGGCCTTGCCGTGCACCCTGCGGGCGATCGCCGCCAGGCCGTCCGGGCCGTGGTAGGCGGCGTACATCCCGGCGATGACCGCCAGCAGCACCTGTGCGGTGCAGATGTTGCTTGTCGCCTTCTCCCGGCGGATGTGCTGCTCCCTGGCCTGCAGGGCGAGCCGGTAGGCCGGGTGGCCGTCGGCGTCCATCGACACGCCCACCAGCCGGCCCGGCAGCTGCCTGCGCAGGCTGTCATGCACCGCGATGTAGGCGGCGTGCGGCCCGCCGAAGCCCATCGGCACGCCGAACCGCTGGGTGGTGCCGATCGCGATGTCGGCGCCCAGCTCTCCCGGCGGCGTGAGCAGGGTCAGCGCGAGCAGGTCGGCGGCGACGGCCACCGTCGCGCCGCGGCCGCTCGCGGCCGCGATGATCGGCCGTGGGTCGGCGATCTCGCCGCTCGCCCCGGGATAGGCCAGCAGCACGCCGAACAGCTCCCCCTCCGGCTGGGCCGCCACCACCTCCGGGGTGAGGCGGGCGACGACCAGGTCGATGCCCAGCGGCTCGGCCCGCGTGGCCAGCACCGCCAGCGTCTGCGGCAGGCAGTCGGCGTCGGCCAGGAAGATGCTGCCCTTGCCGGCCGCCCGCCGGGCCAGCGTCATCGCCTCGGCGGCGGCGGTCGCCTCGTCCAGCAGGGACGCGCCCGCGACCGGCAGCCCGGTCAGGTCGGCGACCATCGTCTGGAAGTTCAGCAGGGCTTCCAGCCGTCCCTGCGAGATCTCCGGCTGGTAAGGCGTGTAGGCCGTGTACCAGCCGGGGTTCTCCAGCACGTTGCGGCGGATCACGGCCGGGGTGATGGTCGGGTAGTAGCCGAGCCCGATCATGGACGTGAGGACCTGGTTCCGGGCCGCGAGCCGGCGCAGCTCGGCCCGAGCGCCCGGCTCCGACAGCGGCTCGGGCAGGCCGGGCAGGTCCAGTGGGGGCACGCCGGCGGCGGCCAGGGCCGGCGGCAGCGCGGCGGCGGCCAGCTCGTCCAGCGAGGAGTAGCCGACGGCCGCGAGCATCCGCTCCTGCTCGGCAGGGGACGGCCCGATATGGCGTGACGCGAAGTCCATGGAGCCTCCAGAGGGAGCCACCGGGTGCCGGTCACCCGGCTGTGGTCCTCCCCCTCTGTCATCGCTCCCGACGCCGGGCAGCACGACTCCAGAGACGCCTGTCCCGTCCGGTCCCTGGTGCCTGAGAGGTTCCGGGGAGGTTGCCCCTTCGGCGCCCCGCGCTGGCCGCGCAAGGTCTCTCCCGGACGGTGTCGTCGGCAGCCCCGAGCTTACCCGAGAGACAGGTTCATATCTCGTCCCACCGGAACACCCGCACCGCGATCAGCGTGAGCACGGCGGCGAACGCCAGCAGCAGGCCCATGGCCGGCAGCGCGGAGGCCGGGCCGTCACCCCGGGCCATCACGTTCTGCATGCCGATCACCAGATAGCGCAGCGGCATCACGTAGGAGACGTGCACGATCCATTGCGGCGCGAAGGCGAGCGGGATGAACGCCCCGCCCAGGAACGCCATCGGCAGGATGATCAGGTTCACCAGCGCGGTGGCGGCCTCCTGGGACTTGGCGAGCGCCCCGACCAGCAGCCCGATCGAGAGGAAGGCGAGCGTGCCGCAGATCACGACCGGGATCGCCATCCACCAGTAGGCGGTGAGCTTGAGCCCGAAATAGGGGGTCGTGGCGATGGCGATGAACACGAACGTCTCGACGACCGCGACCGCGACGCTGACCGCGATCCGCGCGGTGACGATCGACGTCGTGCTGACCGGGGCGAGACGAAGCCTGCGCAGCAGCTTGTTCTTCCGCCATCCGACGAGGGTGATCGCCGCCGCGAACGCCCCGCTGGAGGCGATCGCCCAGCCGAGCAGGCCCGGCGTGAGGTACTGGATCGGCTTGAGCGACTTGTCCTCCACCTGCTGGGTGCTCAGCTGAAAGGCCGGCGGCCGGGGGGATGCCGCCTGGTTCGCCTCCTGAACGATGCCGGAGAATACGCTGGTCACCACGCCGGCGGTGGTCGGGTTGGCGACCGAGTAGTGGACGATGAGACGCCCCCCTTGCTGCTGAACGGCTGCGTCGACGTTGCCCTGCCGGACGTCGTTCAGCGCCGTGGCCAGGCTGGCGCGCCGGGTGATGTCGAGCACCTTGTTCAGCTGGCCGTTGCTGGCCGCCCGCGCCTGGTCGAGCACGCTGACCTTGCCGATCTCCACGACGGTGACCTTGGGCGTGCTGCTGCTCTTGTAGATGGAGCCGAACAGCAGCAGGAACAGGACCGGGAAAAGGATCGTGAAGAACAGGGCCGCACGGTCACGGACGAAGCCGAGGAACATCGCCCGGGACAGGCTCCGGAACCCCTGCCAGTTCGCCCTGCGGGTGGCGGGCCTGGGCGCCCCGTCCGCCGTCATGCCCGGTACTCCCGGCCGGTGAGCTGGAGAAACACGTCCTCCAGCGAGGCGCCGGTGACCTGCAGGCCGGCCAGGGCGTCGCGCTCGGCGAGCCGGGCGAGGATCGGGGCCGGCTCGGTCGTGGTGATGGTGAGCGATACCCCGTCATCGGCGACCTGGGCACCGTTGGCGATGGCCCGCGCCTCGTCCTGCGCGAGGGTGCCCGACACCACGCTGATCCGGACCGGATGCGCCAGGTCGCGGACCAGGGCGGCGGGCGCCCCGATCTGCAGGATCTTGCCGTGGTCCATGATCGCCACCCGCTGGCAGAGCGTCTCCGCCTCGTCCATGTGGTGCGTGGTGAGTACCACCGTGTGGCCCTCCGCGGCGATCGCGCGCAGGAGGTCCCACAGGTTGCGGCGGGCCTGCGGGTCCAGCGCTCCCGTCGGCTCGTCGAGGAACAGCATGTCGGGCCGGTGCACCAGCGCACACGCGATCGAGAGCCGCTGCGCCTGGCCGCCGGAGAGCTTCTCGGTCCGGGTCGCGGCCGCGCTGGTCAGGCCGACTACCTCCAGCATCTCGTCGGTGCGCTGGGGCGGGAGACCGTAGAGATCGGCGAACGTGCGCAGCTGCTCGCGCGCGGTGAGCCGCTCGAAGAAAGACGTCGCCTGCAGCTGAACGCCGATCCGGGGTAGCAGGGCCGAGTTCCGCGGCCATGGCCGCAGCCCCAGCACGGTCACCTCGCCGCCGTCCGGCTCGCGCAGTCCTTCCATGATCTCGAGGGTGGTGGTCTTCCCCGCCCCGTTCGGGCCGAGGATGCCGAAGAACTCGCCGTGGCCGACCTCGAACGTCACCCCGTCCACCGCGCGCAGGTCACCATAGGACTTCCGGACGTCTCGCACAGTGATGGCTGCCGTCACGCCGGAACCCTATCCAACGGGGAGCCAGCCGCCGGGCATCGGGGACCGAGTCCATCACCCGGCCGCCCGGCGCTACCTGTCGCGCCCGTCAGCCCGTTCTCTTGGCCCGGCGCCGCGCGAGCTCGTCGTGGCCACCGGTGCCCTCCAGCCCTGCCCGCTGCCCCCCGGGCTCGTCGGCGGGCTCCGACGGCAGCTCGGCCAGCGTCCCGTCGACCTCCTGCCAGATCCGGCCGAGCGCGATCCCGAACACGCCCTGCCCGCCGGCCAGCAGATCCACCACCTCATCGGGAGAGGTGCACTCGTAGACGCTGACGCCGTCGCTCATGAGGGTGAGCCCGGCCAGGTCCTCCGTGCCGCGGTCACGAAGATGGTCGACGGCGGCGCGGATCTGCTGCAGTGAAATCCCGGTGTCGAGCAGGCGCTTGACGACCTTGAGCACGAGGATGTCGCGGAAGCTGTAAAGCCGCTGCGACCCCGACCCGTGCGCGGGACGGACGCTGGGCTCCACCAGCGCGGTGCGCGCCCAGTAG
>Ga0307308_10000376_pt1 | contig 15428 bp, 17 predicted proteins | sample ER_DNA_195_FD_194501 | JGI IMG/M metagenome (GOLD analysis project Ga0307308, IMG submission 194501) | Bulk soil microbial communities from the East River watershed near Crested Butte, Colorado, United States - ER_DNA_195 | ecosystem: Environmental > Terrestrial > Soil > Floodplain | place...
ACCGGCCGGTGAATCGGGTCCATCGCCAGGCGTTGCCTATGTGCTCGACACGTCGAAACCCGCGATCAAGATCTCCTCTCCGAAGGACGGTGGGGTGATCAACGCCAAGAGCGTCGAGGTCAAGGGCAAGACCCAGGCTCGCAGCAGCCTCGAGCTCATGAACGCGTCCAGCGGGGCGTCGGTCACGGGAGCGGCCGATGTCAGCGGCGCGTTCTCCCTCATCATCCCGATCGGCGCGGGTGTCAACCAGCTGACACTGACGGCGACGGACCCGGCGGGCAATGCGAAAGACTCCACGCTGACAGTCCGCAGGGGGTCGGGCGCCCTGACAGCAAGGCTGAGCACCTCGGTCAATTCGATCAGGGCCTCGGCGCTGCCCGAACCGGTGCAGGCGTTCGTCATCGTCACCGATCCCGACGGGCAGCCGCTCGCCAACGCCCAGGCGACCTTCACTGTTACCGCGCCGCACGTCCCGGCCATCGTCTCCAGCTCGATCTCGACGGACAGCTCCGGTCGGGCGGTCTTCACGACGCGCATTCCCAGGGGTGCGGTGAAGGGGCTCTGCCACGTGACGGTTACCGTGAGCACGTCGGATTTCGGCACCACCACCGACCAGTCGGTGATCACGATCACCCGGTAGCCACCGGCATCGACACGGCGCTCATTCGCAGCTACCATCAGCTCATGCCACTGTGGCGCTGCCCACACTGTCGGACTCCACAGGCCGAGACGGCCCGCTGCTGGGTCTGCCACAGATCCTCGACGAGCTGCGCCACCTGCCGAAACTTCCGCGGCTCGGTCGCAGCCGGGGTCGGGTATTGCGGGCTCGATCGCAACCGGGCGCCGCTTCACGGCGATGAGATTCGCGCCTGCTGGGAGGATTCCCACTCCGTCCCGGGTCCGGCGACCACCGATCCGGCCGACGACTGGCTCCCGGACATCGATCCGACCGCCCCCCAGACCCTGCCGGCGACCAGCCTGCCCGTGGTCCAGCCCGAACGGGTCGCACTCGCGCCGGGGGGCGCCAGGCTATGGGTCGAGGTCGACGTCTGAGTTGTCGACGTCTGATGTTGTCGACGTCTGAGGTCAAGGACGACTGACGCGACCGCCGGCGGCCCAACCGACGATCACGGTGGGCACTTGGTCGTGGGATCCGCCATGACCAGGTCGATGGCAGTGCCGGCGGGCCGCTTCCTCCCGGGGTTGGGGGTCTGGTCGATGACGATCCAGTCGGGTGCCGGCGAGGCACCGCTCGGGGTGGCGGTCACCGTTCCGACGACGAAGCCGTCATCGGTGATCTTCGCGGTGGCAACGTCGAGCACCTCGCAGCGATAGTCATGGACCGTCAGCTGGGCCGGCGTCGGTGTCGGTGTCGGGGTGGGCGTAGGCGTCGGGCTGGGGGTCGGCGTCGGGCTCGGAGTCGGCGACGGCTCGGGACCCTTCGAGACGACGTAGTCGACTGCCGTCCCCTTGTTGGCGACAAGACCCGGGCTGGGCAGCTGTGACACGATGAGGCCAGTGGCGATGATGGGATCGAATGCATCGGTCTGGGTGCCGGGGGCCAATCCCGCGGCCACGAGGAGCTGGACCCCCGCCGCTACCGTCTTGCCGCGAATATCGGGCACGGGCACGGGCACGGGTGCCACGATGACGGTCAACTTGACCTGACCGCCCAGCGCGAGCTTTGTTCCCTTCGGGGGATCCTGGGCGACCACGGTGCCGATCACGCCCGACGGATCGACCTGGGTCTGGTCCTGAACGACGGTAATACCGGTTTCGAGCGCGACCGTCTGCGCGTCCGTGAACAGCTTGCCGACAAAGTCGGGAACGGTGACTGTCTGGGCGACAGCCGGCGTCCCGCCGGACAGCAGCCGGAAGACGAGGAACGCGGCCGCTGCGAGGATCAGGAGGGCGACGATACCGGCCGCCCAGACCGCGGGGCTGGTCCGGTCCTCGGGGTCTTCATCATCGAACGTCGGGCGAGCCTGGCGACGGTAGGGTGCCGCCGGGACGGCACGTTCTGGCGCCGCGTATCGGTTGGGCCGGGCATCGGCGTAGGCGTCGGGTGCATAGGGGACGGCGGCGGGATTCGGACGTGCGGTGGCCGCCAGCCCGGCACCCGCCGCGCCGGCGGCCGCAGCGCCGACGGCGGCGCCTCCAACGGTCGTCGCGCCACCGAGCGCGCCGAGCTCCGGAATCGGCGCTCCCGACAGGAACGCCTCGAGGGCCGCGGCGAGGTTGGCCGCAGATGCCCAGCGATTGACCGGCTCCGTTGCGAGGGCCCGCCGATCGATGGCGGCGAGATCCGGCGGGATCCCGGCCCGAACCGTCATCGGGTCGGGCACGGGGCCGGCGAGGCGGGCCATTGCGACAGCCGCGGCGGTGTCGGCCTCCCACGGCCGGCGGCCGGTCAACAGCTCGTACAGCACGATCCCGAGCGAGAAGATGTCGGAGGCGGCTGTCGCCTGCTCGCCGCGAGCCTGCTCCGGGCTGAAGTAGTGGACCGACCCGAGCGTCGTCCCGGGCAGGGTCATCTGGGCCTCTGCGATCGCCCGAGCGATCCCGAAGTCGGTGACCTTGACCCGGCCGTCCCGGCTGATCAGGATGTTGCCCGGCTTCACGTCGCGGTGGACGATCCCGCTGGCGTGGGCTGCCTGGAGGGCCCTGGCGGCCTCGGCCACGATCCGCGCCGCCTGGCGCGGCGGCAGCGCCCCGGAGCGACGGATGATCGTTGCCAGGTCCTCGCCTTCGACGAGCTCCATGACGATGAACGGCCCGGCCGTGTCCTGGCCATAGTCGTAGACCGAGACGATGTTGGGGTGGTTGAGCGAGGCTGCGTTCTGCGCCTCCTGGCGGAAGCGCGATCCGAAGTCGGGATCTCGACCGTACTCGGGTCGCAAGAGCTTGACCGCCACGTCGCGATTGAGCTGGTTGTCGTGCGCGCGGAAGATCGTCGCCATGCCGCCCTGTCCGAGCAGCTCGACGAGCCGGTAGCGCCCGCCGAGGATCGTTCCGATCTCCGCCACATGGTCCTCCGTGCTGCCGTCGTCCGGCTTCGGCTGCATCGCCAGGGGCGGTGACGCGCCGCGGGGCATCGTACCTTAGGCCAATGGCGTCGACGGAGCTCCGCCTTGGCCTTCGCTGAGCGAGCAGCCGTCCGAAGGGGAGGTTGCCGGCTCCTCCCTACCTAGACCTGCAGTTCTCGAATGTACGTTCGGAATTCCGGGTTGAGCTCCGGCCGTTCCAGGGCCAGCTCGACCGACGCCTTGAGCCAGCCCATCGTCGTGCCGCAGTCGTAGCGCGTGCCCTCGAACTCGTAGCCGTAGACCGCCTGTTCCTCCATGAGTGCCTCGATCGCGTCCGTCAGCTGGATCTCGCCACCGGCGCCGCGCGGGGTCGACTCGAGCTTGTCGAAGATCTTCGGCGTCAGGATGTAGCGACCGATGATCGCGAGGTTCGAAGGCGCGTCGGCGGGGGCCGGCTTCTCGACGAGCCTCGTGACCTTGTGGAGCCGCCCGTGGTTGAGGGCCCCTTCGACCGGCTCGCCGGCGATGACCCCGTAGCGCTCCGTGTCTGCGTTGGGGACCTCCATGACCGCTACGACCGAGCTGTGGGTCTCGTTGTAGGCATGGACGAGCTGGCCGATGCAGGGCCGCTCCCCGACCACGACGTCGTCCGACAGGATGACCGCGAAGGGCTCATGGCCGACCAGCTCCTTGGCCATGAGAACGGCATGGCCAAGCCCAAGTTGCTCCTTCTGCCGGACGTACGAGACCTGGGCGAGATCCGTGATGTGGCGGATCTGGCGGAGCATTTCGATATCGCCCTTCTCCTCGAGCAGGTGCTCGAGTTCGAAGGACAGGTCGAAGTGGTCCTCGATCGCCCGTTTCTGGCTGGAGGTGACGATGATGACCTGCTCGATGCCCGCCGCGACGGCTTCCTCGACGGCGTACTGGATGACGGGCTTGTCTACGAGCGGCAGCATTTCCTTTGGCTGGGCCTTTGTCGCCGGGAGGAAGCGGGTGCCCCACCCCGCGGCGGGAAAGACTGCTTTTCGGACGCGCATCAAACCTCGGTTCAGCGGGCTGGGTCGGTCCGCCGAGTATACGCCGGGACCCCGCGCCGGCCGTCGTCGGGCCGGCCTGGGACGGGCCTGCGGCGGAGCCAGCCCGGGTCAGAGGTCCCTGGCGAAGCGCCGGATGGCTGCACTGAAGTCCTCGGGCTGGTCGAGGTTGGCCAGGTGCGTCGCACGCCTGATGAGAACCCGGCGAGGATCGGCGGCAACCGCCGCGAAGGAGCGTTCCGAGAGCCGGAACAGGAGGTCGAATTCGCCGTTGAGGATGAGCGTTCGCCCGGGATAGCTGGCGAGGCGCGGTCGGAATCGCTCGCCGATGATCGCCCGAACGGCCTGCGCGCCGGTCCGGAAGCCGAAACCGCCGGCGATGATCGGCTCAGCGATCGAGGGCCCGTAGCGACGCCGGAAATACCAGGCATTGACCGCGTCCAGTCGCGCCTCCGAGGGTCCGCTGAGCGCCCACCCGAGAGCGTGGTACGGCAACGACCGGGGACCGCTCGGCTCGGCGGTAGCGCCCGCCAGCACGAGACCGCTCACCCGTTCCGGCCAGCGTGCGGCAAGGTCCATCGCGACGTAGCCACCGAGCGAGAGCCCGACGACGATCGCCCGACCACCGCCCTCCGCGGCGATCGCGTCCGCCACCGAGTCCGCCGCCCCCGCCAGGCTGAATGGCTCGGTCGCCCGGGTGCCGTGGCCCGGCAGGTCGAGGGCAAGGCAGTCGAACTCGTCACCCAGGGCGGCGACCTGCGGTCCCCACTGGGCGCGGGTCAGCCGGGTCCCGTGGAGGAAGACGATCGTCGGGCGATTCTCCATCACGTTTCCGGGCAGGTCGGCCCCGTCGCCTTGTCAGCCGGTGCGCGGGACGAGCTTGCGCTCGACCGCGTAGAGGGCCGCCTGCGTCCGGCTGGCCAGGCCGAGCTTGCCGAGGATGTTGCTGACGTGAGTCCTGGCCGTCCGTTCGGTGATGCCGAGATCCGTCGCGATCTCCTTGTTGCTGCGACCCTGCCCAACGAGCCCGAGAACCTCGAGCTCGCGCTCGGTGAGCGGCTCGACGGGGGCGGCCGTCGAGCGGCTGCGGAGGCCGCGGGCGAGGATCCGGGCCGCCGCCGGGTCGAGATGGATCTCGTCGTTGTGGGCCGCCCGGATCGCTGCGGCGACGTCGTCCGCCTCGGCATCCTTGAGGATGAAGCCGCTCGCGCCGGCCTCGAGAGCGGCCGTCACCTTCTCCTCCTCGATGAAGCTGGTCAGGGCGACGACCTGGATCGCCGGCCGGCTGGCCTTGATCCTCGCGATGGCGCCGATCCCGTCGAGCTCGGGCATCACCAGGTCCATGAGGACGACGTCGGGTTCCAGTTCCTCGGCGAGCTCGACGCCGCGCAGGCCGTTTTCAGCCTCACCGACGACCTCGATGTCGTCGAGGAGCTCGAGATAGCCGCGCAGGCCCCGACGGACGACGCCATGATCGTCGACCAGGAGGACCCGGATGCGTTCAGGCTCGGTCACGTTCGTTGCCTCGTGTCGATCCTCGCAGGTTCGGCGACGGTATGCATTGCCGTCACCCTCGCTCCGCGTCCAGCACGACAGCTGCGGTCGGCGCACCGGCCGGGGCCGCGACGACGGGGCCCCCGGCGGATCGCTGGAGGAGGACGGCCGCCGCGAGGATGCAGCCGCCGCCGGCGACCTGGATGGGTGCCAGGCCCTCGTGGAGAAGAACCGCCGCCAGGCCCACCCCGACCACCGGCTCGAAGAGCATGAGGATTCCGGTCCGCGTCCCACCGATCGTTCGAATGCCGCGCAGGAAGAGGATCGACGGGATGCCGGCGGCCGCGATCCCGGCCACCGCCGCCAGCCCCAGTGCGTCGCCCGACCTCAACGGTGCGGCCAGAGAGTCGCCTCCGCCGGTGACGATCGCGAGGGTCGTACAGACCGCGGTGGTCGCCGCCAGGATCCAGCCCATCGCCTGGTCCGTCGGCATCGCCGAGTAACCACTGCGACTGATCGTCACGAAGACCGTCTGGCTTACTGCGGCCCCGAGGGCCAGCCCGATGCCAAGGGCGTCGACGCGCAGCTCGCCGGCCGGGTCGAGCCCACCCGCAACGACGAGCACCATCCCGCCGAGGGCAAGTACGAGCGATGCGGCACGGATGCCATCAAGCCGCTCGACACCTCGCCAGACGGCGACGACGGCGACCAGCGCGGGATACGTGTAGAAGCCCAGGAGGACGAGAGCCACCGTGGTCCGCTCGAAGGCGATGAACATCGCGACGTTGAGCAGGAGACCCGTGATCGTCGCCGTGAGGAGCGCCCGGGCCTGGCCGGTCGGCAAGCCCCACGGGACGACGATCGGCCGGCCGCGCCGGATCCGCCAGCCGACGAACGACGCGACGACCAGCGTCCCGAACAGTCCTCGCCAGGCGACGAACGAGAGTGGCTGGAGCCCGGCCTCGTACGCGAACCGGGCCACCGGGCCGAGGAGCCCGAAACCGGCCGCGGCAGCCACGACTGTCGCCGAACCGACGAGGAGAGACCGATCCTGCACCCGGGCATCGTAGCGACCCGGGGAGCCGGAGCCAGATCGGGCCGGATCAGCTGGACAGCGAGGACCCTCGGTGAGAAGGCCGACCGTGGTCAGGCAGCATCGAGGCGGCCCTCGGCGCCATCGGTCGCCGCCGTTGCTGCATCAGGCTCGCGCCGGGCGCCTCGAAGGACCACCGACGTGAACGGGATCCGAATCTCCCTGAATGCCTCGATCGAGACGAGGAAGCCGACGAGGAGGAAGATCAGTGCCAGGAACTTGCCGACCTGGAAGTAGTTCGTGACACCGAACCGATTGAGGGCGTCACCGCCGCTGGCAAGGAAGCCGCCGATCGCAATGAGGATCGTCGCCAGGACACGGCTGTGCAGCCGGCCCGCGACGAGGGCGCGGACGGCGCCCGGCAGCGATGCAGCGAAGTTGCCGACGATCGCTACGGGCGAGATCAGGAGGTTGAACAGGAATTCGTCGCCCGGCTGATTCGGGTCGAGCGAGTAGGCCAGGACCCGCCGCTTGGGCATGAACATGTACGCGGAGAAAAGCGCGCCGAAGGCAAGGGCGAGACCGCCGGTGATGTTCAGAAACGGCGTCAGGAGGCGGATCGTGCCGGGAAAGAGCTCGCCGGTCGGGACGCCAGTCGCCGGATCGAGCGCGTAGCCGGGCGGGGCGAGCCGAACCGTGAGCATCAGGACCAGTGACAGAGCCGTGGCTCCGATGACCGCCGCGGCGGCAAGGACCGGCCAGCGCTCGTTCTGGAAGTACGTCTCGATCGTCACCGCCACGGCGAGGACCAGCGCGCCGATGAGATAGAGGATCGGTGCGGAGCCGGCATCCGGGTAGTTGAACTTGCGCTGGGTCAGGAGCGTGAAAACGCCGGCAAGGAGGAGGCAGAACGCGAACGTATAGCCGAATCGCGTCCGCCCGAGCAGGAACGCCGTCCCGAGGCCGAGCCAACCGGCCGTCCAGACGGCGCCCGTGAGATACCAGGTTCGGTAGAGGGTTTCGTTCCAGCCGGCCGCCGCCGCGATCGCCTCGCAGCCCGAAGCGATTCCGTAGAACAGCATCCCGATCGCCCAGATGAGCTGGAACCCGTGGCGACGATCGCGCCACTGGTCGAACAGGGCGATCGCGAAGGCGATGGCCAGGAACGCCGTCGTCGACGGCAGCAGCGGGGACGGCACTAGCGACTGGCCTCCTGGTGCGTTGCGATCAGGCGGATGAGGAGCCGATCGAGAAGGCCGGATGCCTCCTCGAACAGGGCGCTGACGCGATCGGAGCCGAGCGCGCGCCGTCGGGCGACGATGCCGAGCTCCGCGAGGAACGGCCGCCGGGCGGCGACGAACAGTCCGACGGATTCGGTCAGGCTCAGGCCACCGCCGGCGAGGCGCCTTGCCAGGTCGTCGACGAGGGTCGTCGCCGCCGTCTCGGCGACGTCGCGGTCGTTCGGCTCGACGGCGTCGAGGTAGGCGAGCAGCGAGGTCACGAGGCCTCGCCCATCCGTTCGAAAGGCCTCGCGATCGGCCGCCTGGACCGACTCGCGGGCACCGCCGTCGTCGCCGTCGGCCGAATAGCTACGCCGGTAGGCTCGGGTCAGCCGGTCGGTCGTCGCTCCCAGGCTGGCCAGCGGCCGCGGTCGAGCACTCGACCGACGGCTCTCGACGAGTCGCTCGAGATCTCGACGCTCGAAGCGGCGATGGCCACCGGGCGTCGTGAAGACCTCGATCTGGCCGAAATCGGCCCATCGCCGGAGCGTGTCGGGGTCGACGCCGAGCAGCCGGCTGGCCGGGCCGAGCGACAGGCGCTCACCGGCAGGCAGTTCCGCGGTCCGGGACACGGCGATCACGCCTCCGCTGACAAATGTGGGTAAATCTGGCACGGATCGGATCCGTTCGACGGGCGCAGGATAGGAGTCGCCGCTGCCGCCGTCAATCGGGTTCGCCGCGCCGCGGATTCGGCCGTCGGGCGACCCGATTCAGCCTGTCAGGCGGGGATGAACTCGTGGTCGTCGCGATGGATCCCGTCGCACAGGCCCCACCGCGGCCCACCGCCATCGGCGAACGGGATCGGGACCGGGCGCATGATCTCGCGAACCTGGCCGCGCCGGCAGAAGAAGTAGCCCCTCGCCGACATCCAGCGGCGGACACAGGCCGGATCCGAGTGGAACTGGAAGGGGCCCGGGTTGATCGCCGGGCTGTCGTTCCAGCTCGCCGGCTTCTCCGTCGCCACGATGTCGAGCAGGTTCACCCGCCAGGGCGTGCCCTGGATGATGTCGAGGCAGCCGTCGCAGCGGATTGCCACGTTGTCCTTGACGATGGTCGTGATCCGGACGCCGTCGATCTCCATCGAGCGGGATGGTAGCAGGGAGCCTGAGGGCGCTCGACGTGGCAGGGCGCCCATCCCACTCGCGCCTGCCGCGAGTGGGATGGATCTATCGACGGATGTCAGACGCCGAAGATCATCTGCCCGGTGGACGGTAGCTCGGCGAGAGCTTGGTGGCGGCGTCGACTTCCTCGGGCGTCATCAGGACGACCGTCCGCGTGCCGACCGCGCCCGATGCGGCGGCCGTGAGCGAACCGGCAGCGGCCGCCGCATGGCCCGGCAGGTCGGCGATCAGGTAGAAGTCGTCGCCCCCGAACCCAAAGTAATACGCCTCGAGCGTGCCGCCGAGGGACTGGATCAGTTTCTCGGTGGCTGCCCGTCGTCCCGTGCCGCCCTCCTTGAGGACGCCCCGGGCACCCTCTGCGGTGTAGCTGCCCATGAACAGGTACTTGGGCATGGCGCGCCTCCGTCCGCGGGGCATCCGGCGGGGACACACTCGGGCCGCGGATCGCCTGAGCCTATCCCGGGGCCTGCCCAAGTCAAGGGCAAATGCGGGCTCGTCCGTTTGGCGTCCTGCTACGACGCCTTCGGGGTACGCCTCGGACTGAGCAGTAGATAGAAGATCAGCGCGCTGCTCACCAGCAAGGCCGGCACGTAGGCGGTCACGATGACCCAGTTCACGCCAAGCGAATACGTGAAGACGTTGTAGCGAACGGATTGAACGATCGCGTTGATCGTGTCGATCATCCCGACGCCGACGCAAAGCCAGACCAGTGCGATCGCACCGGAGAACCGGGTGCGCAGGGCGATCAACGCCAGCAGCGCCAGCAGGGCCGTGGTGAGGTCGCCATAGCCGACCATCGTTCGGAAGTCGAGCGGCACGGCGGCGTCGACCGCCCCGGGCGCCAGGATCGTCCCGCCGACGATGCGAAACGCGTGGATCCACAGTAACGGCATCAGGGCGAGATCTCGCGGCAGCCTGGACAAGCGGGGCACCGCATACCACGCGGCGATCAGGGCATACGCCAGCAGGCTCAAGGTGAATTGGATTCCGAAGATCACGACCGGTTCCATCGCTCGTCCTCCAGCTCATGGCTCGCCCGACACATGCGCCGATCGCATCGCCCGACACCGTAGATCGGCCCCACGATCAGGCGTCCGTGTGGAGTTTTTGCGCATACCGAGTGAGCGAACTGTGGAGAAAGCATGCTCGCGGATGGAACGACGCCGTAAAGACGGCCGGGTGCTAGAGATTCGATTCGCAGAAACATCCGTCTGGCCGGGCCATGAGGAGGCGAGAATGCGCGCGTTCGCGATCGATGGATTCGGGCAGGTAGGCAGCATTCGGGACTTGCCGGAGCCGGTTCCAGGCGAGGGCGAGGTGCTGGTTGAGGTCCGAGCCGCCGGAGTGAGCACCACCGATCTCGCGGTCATGGCCGGGATGCTCAAGGACTATCTCGAGCACAAGTTCCCGCTCGTGCCGGGCATCGATGCCTCGGGCGTGGTCGCGCGGGTCGGGCCTGGCGGCGATGGCTTCCGAGAGGGCGACGAGGTCTACGGGTTCGTCAAACGCCCGGTCATGGGGCTTGGCACCTGGGCAGAACGCGTCGCTCTGCCCGTCGCTGGCATCAAGTCCAAACCGGCATCGCTCAGCCACGAGCAAGCGGCCGTCATAGCACATGGCGCGCTGACCGCAGCCGCCGCGATGGATGCGGTCGCCTTGGGTCCGGGTGATCGCCTGGCACTCCTTGGTGCGACGGGGGGTGTCGGCAGCTATGCCACCCAATTGGCGACAGCAGCCGGAGTCCAGGTGATCGCGATAACCCGTGGTGACTACGCGGACTACGCTCGTTCGCTCGGTGCGGCAGATGTGATCGACTACACCGCGGCCGATCCCGTCGACGTCGCGCGCGAGCGCTATCCGAACGGGTTCGACGCGATGATCGACCTCGTCGGGATCCCCGAGCTGTCGTCCGGTCTTGCCAACCTCGTCCATTCCGGCGGGCGAGTCGCCTCGGCCATCATGCCGCCCGACGTCGAAGGGCTGGCCGCCCGCGGGGTCGAGGGGATCCTGGTGAACCGGATGACCGCCGAACACCGCTTCCCGGAGATCGCTGCTCGAATCGCCAAGGGCGAGATCAGGATTCCCGCCCTCCAGACGTTCCCGTTCGAAGACGTCAGCGCTGCGCTCGAGCTGCAGGCGACACGGCACGTAAAGGGCAAGCTGGCCATCATCATCGAGTAGGGAAGCACCCGGCGGCCGCATGTTGTGGTGCCCCCAAGGGGATTCGAACCCCTGATCTCCACCTTGAAAGGGTGGCGTCCTAGGCCTCTAGACGATGAGGGCAGCGAGCGTCGGCGAGTGTATCAAAGGGTTGCCGGACGCCTGCCACTCGCCTAGGGCGCGCGCGCGAGGATCCCCAGGATGATCGCCGCGGCGAAGCAACCGGCGGCGACGAGGAACGAAATCCCGCCGACGAGGGCGTGGCCGAAGGCTCGCCCGTCCCGGCCGTGAACGCTCGACCGCCAGGTGGCGACCAGGCCGATGATCGAGAATGCGCCGAACACGAACCCCAGAACGGCCGCCCCTGAAGCGAGCAGCGGGATCTGCGACGCGTCGCGAACCGTGATCGCATAGGCGAGGTACAGGATCGAGCCGATGAGGGCGATCACGAACACGACGCCGGTCGCGGTGATCGAGACGGGTCCGACCCTTGGCCCCGACGGCTCTGGCCGGATGTCGCGTGGCGCCGGCCGGACATCGGTCGGGCGGCGGAGATCGGTCATCGCGGCGGAGCGTAGCAGGACGGGTAGAATCGGGCGACCCAGGGGGAGGATCCTTTGCGTATCGCCCAGCTTGCACCCACGTATGAACGCGTCCCGCCGGCCGCTTATGGCGGCACCGAGCTCATCGTTCACCTTCTGACCGAAGAGCTGGTCAGGCGCGGCCATGATGTCACCCTCTTCGCGAGCGGTGACTCCGAGACGACGGCGGCGTTGCGAAGCGTCACCCCCATGCCCGTTCGGTATGGCGACGTCACCGACGGCCTGCGCCATGCCGAATATCTCCAGCTCGCCAACGCCCAGGCCTGCTTCCTGGCCGCGGCCGCCGGCGAGTTCGACATCGTCCACAACCACGCGGGGGTCGAGGGCCTCGTCCTCGCGGCGGCGTCACGAACCCCTGTCCTGACGACCAACCACAATCCGTTCGTGCCGCAGACCCAGCCGATCTGGGAGGCCTACCCCTGGGCCCACCACGCGGTCTCGGCGGCGAGTGCCGCAACGTTTCCGAGCCGTGGCGCACTCCCGCCGATCCACCACGGGATCGATGTCGAGAGCTTTTCCTTCGGCCGGGCGCCGGAAGGCTATCTGCTCTTTCTCGGGCGGTTCATGCCGGACAAGGGTGCGATGCGGGCGATCGAGGCTGCCCGCCAGGCGGATCGGCGGCTCGTCCTCGCCGGGAAGGTCGACACGGCCGACGTCGAGCACTTCACCCGCGATATCGAGCCGGCAATCGACGGCAATCGGGTCACCTATGTGGGTGAGGCGGATGCCGATACCAAGCGACGGCTGCTCGCCGGGGCGGACGCGCTCCTCTTCCCGATCGAATGGGACGAGCCATTCGGTCTCGTGATGATCGAAGCCCTGGCATCGGGCACGCCGGTCATCGGCTTTCGGCGCGCGAGCGTGCCCGAAATCGTCGATGACGGTCTGACCGGCTTCGTGGTCGACGACGTCGCCGCCATGGCTTCCGCCATCGACCGGGTGGCTGAGATCGATCGGCGCATCTGCCGAAGGGAAGCCGAGCGGCGCTTCACCGTCGAACGGATGGCCGACGACTACGTCAGCCATTACACGATGGTCCGTGACGGGGCCCTGGCCGCGTCCTGAATCGTTCGCTGCGGCACCGGGGCGCGGCGTCGGCGCCACCAGGCGTCAGTTGCGGCGCCTCGCTTGTCAGGCCTTAGGCCGCTCTCCGCGGCGGGTCCGGTGATACACCGCGACGTTGTAGCTGAGACGTGGCCGATTCAAGGTCGCGGCGAACGCCTTGCCGACCTCCCCGAACGCGCTCGACACGAAGCTGCGCGCGGTTTCCGGTGAGTCAAAGGTCCAGAAACAATGGATGACGCGGATCCTGAAACCGGCCGACAGGAAGGGGCCGTCGCGGCGACTCCAGGCGCTGTATTCCGGAAGGTCCCCGCGCAGCCGCGAGACGTCGTCGCGGCCGTAGTCATGAACGATCAGCACTCTTCCACCGGGCCGCAGGACACGCTCGGTCTCAGCCAGCTCGGCGCCGACGATGCCGCGGAAGCCGGACCAGGCGGCGACGACTGCATCGGCCTGACCGTCGGGCAGGGGCCAGTTTCCGCCGCCGTTGGGGCGGAGAGCGTCGACGTTCGTTAGCCTGGCCGCGGCGTCGGCAAGCCGGCGGTTCTCGAGGGGCCCGCCACCGACGAGGACGACGTCGCGACCGACGATCGGACCCAGGGCATCGAGCGCCCGTGGAATCTTGCCCTCGACGTCCAGGGCCCGCACGAGCGCGTCGCCGAGCGCCGGCTCAAGGGCGAAGGGGAGGTCGGCCATTCGGCGGGAGTATAGGACTGATCGACCGGAAGGTCGGCAGTCGTTGCAATTCCGACCGGGGTTCCGCCGGGCGGGCGCGGTTGTCCGGCGCCGTGGCAGGAACCGGCTCGCCGTGCGACGATCGTGCCGATGCTCGAGACCGTCCGAAGGATGCCCGCGGGGATCCGGCTCTTCCTGTTCTATGCCTTCGCCATCCTGGCCGGGATCGGGCTCTCACTTCGTTTCGTCGTCGACCAGGCGATCGGCGCACCGATCAGCGGCACGGGCGTCGTCGTGATGGTCCTCCTCGCCTACACGATCTTCACCACGACGCTGGTCCTCCAGCGCAAGGAGGCGAGCCGGAGCCTGGCGATCGGCCTGGCCAGCCTCACCCTGCCGCTCATTCCATTCCTGCTGCTCAACGGTCTGCTGCCGCAGGTCGTCGTCGTGACCCTCTTCGCGGTCGCGCTATTCCACGGACTCCTGAAACCTTCCGTCAGAGCGTGGCTGAGCGAGCCATGAGCCCAGGCGCGGCGCCGGACCGCGACTGACGGTACCCTCTGCGGAGCGCAGGCCCGGCGAACCGCCTAGTTCGTCGCAAGCGGCCTGAATCGCAGCCACCGCTGCAGCCACCCTTTCGAAGACGAGGATCGATCGAACCGTGAGCAAAGAGTCTCGTCGGGCCAGCAGGGCCGCCGCGCGAACCGATCGCACCCGTGCCATGAGCAGCGGCCCGTCAGGCAGCCCACGCGCGGGTCGGCGCGAGCGGCCTCGCTACATCGAGCGCCGATCGTTCGTCGAGCGCTATCGGAACCTGCTCGTCGGTGGTGTGATCGTCGCAGTCGTCGCCGTGCTCGCGGGGCTGATCTTTCTTCAGGCCACCCAGGCGACGTACACATGCGGCACGATCTGGACGCCCGCCCCGACACCATCCCCGCTCGCCGGGGCGAGCAACCGCCTTGGCTACGTCCAGCCGGACATGGGCAACACCCATATTCCCGTCGGGAAGTCGCAGAAGTACACGTACTGCCCGCCGGCCTCCGGCAACCACATCAACAACCCGCCGATCGGGCCGATCACCCCGGCGCGCATCTTCAAGCCGACCGACACGGTGGTCCCACAGCAATGGATCCACAACCTCGAGCACGGCGCCCTCGTCATCCTCTACAAGACCGACGGGCCCGGCGCGACCGCCGACGGCCTGGCCCAGTTCCAGCAGTTCTTCGACGCCTTCCCGGCGAGCCCCATCTGCCAGGTGCCACCGCACAAGCTGTCGCCGATCATCGCCCCCTTCAACGACATGCCGACGCCGTTCACCGCACTTGTATGGGATCGGGTCCTGCCAATGGACACCTGGGATCCGAGCCTTGCCCTGACGTTCTACCAAACGGAGTCCGAGCGACTTGATGCAAACGGCGACTTCGTCGCGCCTCCGGAGACGCAGTGCCCGGCGCCATCGAAGAGCCCATCGCCGAGCGATTCGGCGGCGCCGAGCGGGCCCGTTGCTCCGAGCGGATCCGCGGCCCCGGCCGCCAGCCCACAGCCGTCACCGGGCCCAAGCTGAGGGAGGCGCCGTATGCGCCTGTTCTCATACGACGACCCTGACGAAGGGCCGACTCTTGGTCTCGTCGATGATGCCGACCGGATCGTGCCTCTTCCCGCGTACAGCCTGAGTGCGGAGCTGATCCAGGAGGACGGCCTTGCCGACCTGCGTCGCCGGCTGACGCCGCTCGCAGGTTCGATCGGGCTCGACCGGTCGAATCTTCGACCGCTCCCCGCCGTCGAACCTGGCAAGATCGTCTGCGTCGGCCTGAACTATCGCGATCATGTCGCCGAGGGCGCCGGTCGCGAGGTGCCGGAATGGCCGCTCCTCTTCGCCAAGTTCCCCAACACCGTCATCGCCGATGGCGAGCCGATCGTCCGACCCGAGGGGACGCA
>Ga0307308_10000379_pt1 | contig 15391 bp, 12 predicted proteins | sample ER_DNA_195_FD_194501 | JGI IMG/M metagenome (GOLD analysis project Ga0307308, IMG submission 194501) | Bulk soil microbial communities from the East River watershed near Crested Butte, Colorado, United States - ER_DNA_195 | ecosystem: Environmental > Terrestrial > Soil > Floodplain | place...
GTGCGGCTGCTCGGCGAGGAGCTCCCGGACACGCTGACGAGCAAGAACAACCTCGCCGCGACCCAGTGGGAGCAGGGAGATCTGGACGGTGCCCGGCGGCTGCAGGAAGAGGTGCTGGCCGCCCGGGTGCGGCTGCTCGGCGAGGAGCACCCGAATACCTTGATGAGCAAGAACAACCTAGCCGCGACGCTGCAGGCTCAGGGGGATCTCGAGGGTGCCCGGCGGCTGCGAGAGGGAGGTGCCGTCCGCTAGCGGACGGGAGTGTTCATTTCGACGGACGCCCGGGCCAAGCCCGGGCGTCCGTCGACGGCTCAGGCCGCCTGCGCCTCTTCGTCCTCGGCGAGGCCGGCGAGCGTGCTCGACAGGCGCCGGAACGCCCCGGCTTCGAGCTGGCGCACGCGCTCGCGCGTGATGCCGAGCTCCTTACCGATCGCCTCGAGCGAGGCGGGCTCGGTGTCGAACCCGAACCGCAGCTCGAGGATCCGCCGCTCCCGCTCGGGCAGCCGTGCGACCGCCCGTCGAACCGCGAGCCGCCGCAGCGAGTCCGTTGCCTCCGCGGCCGGATCGAGTGCCTCAGCGTCCGCGAACAGGTCTCCGAACTCACCGTCCTCCTCCGAGCCGACGGGCCGGTTGAGCGAAACCGGAGCCTCCGCGATGTCCAGCGCCTCGTCGACGTGGCGCAGCGACAGCCCCGTCTCGCCAGCCAGCTCCTCGCGCGTCGGCGGCCGGCCGAGCTTCGGCTCGAGCCGCGCCGAGGCGCCGCCAAGCTTCACCCGGCGCTCGTGGACGTGCGTCGGGATCCGGATCGTGTCCGACTGTCCCGAGACGGCCCGCTGGCAGGCCTGCCGGATCCACCAGGTGGCGTAGGTCGAGAACTTGTAGCCGCGCCGCCAATCGAACTTCTCGACGGCCCGGTTCAGCCCGATCACGCCCTCCTGGAAGAGGTCCAGCAGGGGCAGGTTGCGGTTCTGGTAGCGCTTCGCGATCGAGATCACGAGGCGCAGGTTGCAGTTGATCATCCGCTCCTTGGCCTCGCGGTCGCCGCGCTCGACGCGCTTCGCGAGCGCGACCTCCTCCGCCGCGGTCAGCAGCGGGTAGCGGCCGACGTTCTGCATGAGGAGCGTCAGTGCGTCGGTCGAGCCGACGACCGGCTCGGGCTCGCGCTCCGCGCGGGCAGGCGCGACCGGCGCGAGGATCTCGACCTCGCGCTCCTCGAGCTCGGCGCGCAGCGCGGCCAGCTCCTCGTCCTCGAGCTCGTGCTCGAGCGCGAGCGCCTCGAGGAGGGTCTCCTCGATCGTCCCGCGCTCCTCGGCCTCCTCGAGGACGGCCTGGATCGGTACGTCATGCGTCATGGTGCTCAGTTCGTCTCACTTCCTCTCTGTGGGGTTGGCGGGGACAGTTAGACACGCTCCCCGCGCACAGGTTCAAACGAGGAGGGGCCTCGGTCTATTCCTCGAGCAGCGCCTTCAAACGCTCGAAGTCGCGGCGCAACTCCTGGCGGGCCTTGGCAGTGACCGCCGGTCCGGCGAATCGCAGCAGGCCGTGCGCACGGCCTTCGGCCGTGACGCGGAGCGAGGTGTGCCCGTCCTGTTCCTCGAGCACGTGGTCGATCGAGAGCTTGATCGGGCCCTTCAGCGTGCGCAGCGCGAGCCGACGGCCGGGGTCGAAGGCACTCACCTCGAGCTCGGTTTCCGCATCGTGTCCGAGGAAGTGCCGCCGCTCGTGAATTCGAACGCCCTCTGCGAGCGGGCCGTCAGCATGGGACTCGAGCGCGCTCGCCTGCCATTCCGGGACTCGCGAGGGGTCGGTGAGGAGCGCGAACACGGCGTCCGCAGGGCGCGCGATCTCGACGGTGTGCTCGACCCGAATCACGGCGCCGGAGCGTACCCTGTCTCCGACGGAGGGCCGGTAGCTCAGCTGGTAGAGCAGGGGACTTTTAATCCCAAGGTCGTAGGTTCGAGTCCTACCCGGCCCATCAAAGAAAAGGCTGCACCTGTGCATCCTTTGCACGTATTTGTCCTTCTGGAGAACGCTCGGCTTTGGCTCTGAGAGTACGAGTGGCGACAGGACGCCAAGGTGGCGCATGACCTCGTTCTCAGACGACATCCTGGTTCGGGCAGGCGACGAACCGCTCGCGCGGGTCCACGTAGTCGCTCAACATCGCCAACTGGTTCCAAGGCGCAAAGGGCAGGATCCCGCCGAGCAGACCTGGCTCAGGGCATGCTTGAACGCAAGCCGCTTGTTGTAGTTTCCCTCCACTGCGTCCTCCTAAGATAGTCGGCTCTCGAGGCAGCGCCGGCGGCTCATCACGGCCGCGCGGGCTCGCGTCGATCGTCTTCGCTGTGCTGGTGCTCGAGGAGGGCGGCCTGCCAGACGATGGTGTGGTCCTCACCACGACCTAGCTCACGATCGGACTGTCGGTCCTCGCTCACGGTCTGACCGCGGCACCCCTGGCCAACCCTAGGCCGGCTGGTACGAGTCGCATCCGCGAGACGCGCTGTCGGACCTCGAAAGCTCGGAAGTGCGGGAGGTTCGCTGGCGTTTCGGCGTGGGCCACTCCCGCACCCCAGACCTCACCGGCCCCGGCTGACCGGGAACGACCGCGTGCCGCGCTGGTTCTCGAAGGGCTACTCGGCCGCGGGAGCACATTTCGCCTGCGCCGGGAGGATCCCCTTGAACGGACGATGATCCTTTGCTGGACAAGCCTCACACTGCCGGGACGCACCGTGGTCGCGCCGAGGAGAGGCTGGACGGTCGAGGTGCGGCGGCCTTCAGTAGGCGCCCTGCCGCCGCCCGTAGGCGCCCCCGCCGTAGGAGGCCAAGTCGGCGAATACCGCCACGATCACGAAGATCCACTCCCAGCCGGTGACTCCGCGCCCGCCCGTGTTCCAAAGGATCACGTACATGAGCGTCGTCAGCGGGAGGAAGATGATGCCGAGGATCGGCCAGATGATCGGGCCGAAGGCGCGATCGACCCAAGGCGTGAAGATCCACATCAGCAGCACCGCGAAGCGAGGCGAGAGCGCTGCGACCAGCACGAATAGGCATCCCATCGAAGCGTCCTTTCTCCCGCTCGACCCGACGGGCCGAGCGAGCTGAGTCTCCCACACGGCGTCGTGACCCGTGACGCAAGTTGTAGCCGGCCTGGCGCAATCACCCGAAACGGACGATGTGGGTCAAGCCAGGTCCCGGCATCGTTCGATCCGGCGCCTCACGCGCCTCCACGCCAACAGAAGGGACCGACCCATGGCCAACAAGCAACTCGTACTCGCTGTCTTCCCGGATGAGCTCGCCGCCGACTCCGCCGCAGCGGCGTTGAAGGAGTCCGGCATCGCCCACGGAGACGCCATCGGCATCCTGGTCCTCGACGCCGACGGAAAACTCAAGCAGGACAAGGTGGGCGCCCGCAGCACCGGCAAGGGCGCCGCCATCGGCGGCGTGGTCGCGGTCCTCAGTACGGCGGTCCTCGGCCCCGCGGTCCTGGCCGGCGCGGCGGTCGGCGCGCTTCACCACAAGAACCTGGGGCTCAGCGATGCCGACAAGGCGCGCCTCACCGTGGAGCTGAACGCCGGCAAGGCGGCAGTCGCTGTGATGGCCCCCTTCGACACCGCGCCCGCGATCTCCGATCGCCTGACCGAGCTCGGTGGCACACCCGAGCGTCACGAGCTCACCGACGACGCCCTCCAGGCCGCGGGCGCGATGGAGACAGCGGCAGTCTGATCGGCACGCGATTCCATGTCGTCGGGCGAGACGCCGGAGGTTTCGCCCGACGACTGTGCGCCGACCTCCCTGAGCGGGACGCGGGCCGTTCCGACCTCTGACTCGTCTCTGCTGATTCGAGCTCTCGCGAAGAAGGGGAGCGGTCATCCGAAGAGGATGATGCTCGCCAACCTGACGTCCACCATGCTCTCATGTGGCATGTGGCGCGGAGAGGAGTAGAAAGTGACCGACCGGAGTTCACGCGATGTCCTGCCGATCCCGGACAGGCCGTACGAGGGAGAACTCCCTCTGGACGCCAAAGATCCTGAGGCGACGTTCCCCCCGATCGAGCCGCTGCTGCCCCCGGCCGGCGCGCCCAACGTGCTCGTCGTTCTGCTCGATGACGTCGGCTTCGCCGCTTCAAGCGCGTTTGGCGGCCCGTGCGCGACACCGACGGCCGAGCGGCTGGCAGGGAACGGCCTGAAGTACAACCGCTTCCACACAACAGCGCTGTGCGCGCCCACGCGGGCTGCCTTGCTGACGGGCCGCAATCACCACACGGTTGGGATGGGGGTCATCACCGAGCTCGCGACGGCGGCACCCGGCTACAACTCCGTGCGCCCCAACACGTGCGCGCCCCTGGCGCAAACGCTGCAGCTGAACGGCTATTCGACGGCGCAGTTCGGGAAGTGCCACGAGGTGCCGGTCTGGCAGACGAGCCCGATGGGGCCGTTCGAGGCCTGGCCGACCGGCAGTGGATTCGAATACTTCTACGGCTTCATCGGCGGTGAGACGAATCAGTACTACCCGGCCATCTACGAGGGCACGACGCCGGTGGAGCCGGAGAAGACGCCCGAGGAGGGCTACCACTTCACCGAGGACATGACCGACAAGGCGATCGAGTGGGCGCGCCAGCAGAAGTCGCTCATGCCCGACAAGCCCTTCTTCATGTACTTCGCCCCGGGGGCGACGCACGCCCCCCATCACGTCCCGACGGAGTGGTCGGACAAGTATAAGGGCCGCTTCGACCAGGGCTGGGACGCGCTGCGCGAGGAGATCCTCGAACGGCAGAAGGAGCTCGGTGTCGTCCCGGCGGATACGGAGCTGACGGCGCGGCACGAGGAGATCCCAGCCTGGGACGACATGCCCGACGAGCTCAAGCCGGTGCTCGCGCGCCAGATGGAGGTCTACGCCGGTTTCCTCGAGCACACCGACCACCACGTCGGGCGGCTGGTCGACGCGCTCGACGACCTCGGGGTCCTCGAGGACACGCTCGTCTACTACATCGTCGGCGACAACGGCGCCTCCGCCGAGGGCACGATCAACGGAACATTCAACGAAATGTTCGTCTTCAACGGCGCCGCTGCGCTCGAGACGCCCGAATTCGTCGCGTCTCGCATCGACGAGCTCGGCACCCCGACGAGCTACAACCACTTCGCGGTGGGCTGGGCGCACGCGATGGACACGCCCTACCAGTGGACAAAGCAGGTGGCGTCGCATTGGGGCGGCACGCGCAATGGGACGATCGTGCATTGGCCAGGTGGGTTCACGGCGCGTGGCGAGGTGCGAACCCAGTTCCACCATGTGATCGATGTCGCCCCGACCGTGCTCGAGGCCGCGGGGATTCCGCACCCGACCACCGTCGACGGCGTCGATCAGCATCAGATCGAGGGCGTGAGCATGGCGTACTCGTTCGACCGCGCAAACGAGGCCGATCGCCGCAACACCCAGTACTTCGAGATGTTCTGCAACCGCGGCATCTACCACGAAGGCTGGACTGCGGTCACCCGCCACTCGACACCTTGGATGGTGGGGCAGCCCCTGCCTCCGTTCGACGACGACGTCTGGGAGCTCTACGAACCAGGCGACTGGAGCCAGGCCCACGACCTGGCAGCCGAGATGCCCGAGAAGCTGGCCGAGCTGCAGCAGCTCTGGCTCGAAGAGGCCCGCAAACACAACGTGCTCCCGCTCGACGACCGCCGCATTGAGCGATTCAACGCCGAGCTCGTCGGCCGGCCGGAGCTCGTGAAGGGAAACTCGCAGCTGCTCTTCGGCGGAATGGGCCGCCTCACCGAGCACAGCCTCGTCAACATCAAGAACAAGTCCCATGCGGTGACAGCCGAGATCGACGTGCCCGAGACAGGCGCCGAGGGCGTGATCCTCGCCCAGGGCGGCGCCTTCGCCGGCTGGAGCCTGTACACGAAGGATGGGCGTCCGAAGTACTGCTACAACCTGCTCGGCCTGCAGCGCTTCAAGATCGACGCCGACGCCGCGATCCCGCCCGGAACGCACCAGGTGCGAATGGAGTTCGCCTACGACGGCGGCGGCCCCGCCAAGGGCGGCACCGTCACCCTCTACCTCGACGGCGACCAGGTGGGTGAAGGCCGCGTCGAGGCAACCGTGCCGCTGATCTTCTCGGCGGACGAGACCGCCGACGTCGGACGCGACACCGCATCCCCCGTCAGCGACGACTACGACGCCGAGAGCAGCGTCTTCACCGGCACGGTCAACTGGGTGCAGATCGACCTCGGCGAGGACGCCGAGGACGCCGACCACCTGATCACGCCCGAGGAGCGCCTGCGCGTCGCGATGGCGCGGCAGTAGCGGACAGCCGAGCGAGAAGGCTCCGTCCAGCGAGAAATCGGCTGGCACTGTGACCGCCCCCGACCGGCTTCCGCCTGCCACGCCGAGCGTCCTGCAGCGGCTTGCGCTCGCGCCCCGGCGGGTGCGTGAGCTGCGAGGGCAGATCGAGCGGGCGCGGGTGCATTCCGGGCCGCTCGACGCCGCCCTCGCGACGATCGCGCGCGACTCCGAGATCGGTGGGCCCATTCTCGCCGGCGCCGTGGCCTACCGTTTGTTCGTCTTCGCGCTGCCGCTTGGGTTCTTTCTCATCTCCGGCCTCGGCGTTTTGGCACGAGTGCTGGGCGTCGATCCGCAGGCGGCCGCGAACACCGTTGGCCTGGCGGGCCTCGTCACCCGGCAGGTGGCAGGCGATGCCGACAACTCCTCGAGCTGGTGGGTCGCTCTCACCTCCTTTCTCGTGCTCGCCTACGTGACCAGAGTGCTGCTGCGGGCGCTGGCGATCGTGCACGCGCTGGCGTGGGAGCGATCGGCGGCAGCGGTCACGGTCCGCGGGCGCTCGCTCGGCGTGTTTTCCGCGGCGATCGTCGGACAGGTCGCGCTCGTCGCGGGCGTCGGCGCCGTACGCGAGCGGACGCCGGCGGGCGGTGTCGCCGTCCTCGCGGTGTCTGTGCTGGGCGTTGCCGGCCTGTGGCTGGCGGTGTCGCTGGTGCTGCCGCGGTCAACCGCGCGTTGGAGGGACCTCGTTCCCGGCGCTCTCCTTTACGGGGTCGGCATCCTCGGCGTCCAGGCCTTCAGCGTCTACCTATTCGGCAGGCTGCTCGAGTCGAAGTCGAGCACCTACGGCACACTCGGGGCCGCGGCGGCAATCCTCTTCGCCCTCTTCTTGATGGGGCGCGTGATGGTCGGGGCGGCCGTCCTCAATGCAACGCTTTACGAGCGGCGCTCTCGAACCGTCAGCGGGACGGCCTAGATGGACGACCAATTGATGACCCCGCCCGCGCCGCCGCCGCCGCGGGACGCGGCCGGTTACGACGAGCACTCCCCGTTCCAGGCGGCGCGGCCCGAGCCGCTGCTCACTCGGACGATCCCGGTCGCGGCCGAGCTCCCGCGCTACCGCATTCCCAGTGCCCGGCGCGATCTGGTCGCAGGCGTGACCGTGGCGGCGCTGGCTGTTCCGTCGGCGATGGCCTACGCGGAGGTCGCCGGGGTCTCGCCCGTCAACGGCCTCTATGCCTTGCTGCTCCCCGCAGTCGCCTACGTCTTCCTCGGATCGTCGAGGCAACTCGTCGTCGGGCCGGAGGGCTCGATCTCGACGCTCGTCGCCGCGGCGATCCTGGCGCTCGCCGTCGGGGCGAGCGCCGACGCCGCCGAGCTGGCCGCGATGCTCGCGCTGCTCGTGGCCGTCTGCTTCGCCGTCGCATGGACTCTCCGGCTCGGCTGGATCGCCGACTACTTCTCGCGTCCTGTGCTGATCGGGTACATCCACGGCGTGGCCGTGATCCTCGTGATCGGGCAGTTCGGGAAGCTCCTCGGCCTGTCGATCGCCGCCAGCGAACCGTTGCCCCAGCTCTGGGAGGTCATTCGCGAGCTCGGCAACGCGAGCGGGCTGACGGTCGCTCTGGCTGCAACCGCCCTCGCTGTTCTCTTTGCCCTCCGCTCCGTGCTGCCGAAGCTCCCGACGGCCTTGATCGTCGTCGTGACTGCGATCGCGGTCTCGTGGGCGCTCGACCTCGAGGCGCACGGCGTCGCCGTCGTCGGCCAAATCCCGGCAGGGCTGCCGAGCTTCGCCATCCCCACCCCGGCCTTCAAAGACGTCTTCCACCTCCTGCCGGCGGCGCTCGGCATCTTTCTCGTCTCCTTTGCGGACGAGATCCTGACGGCGCGCTCCTTCGCCGGAAAGCACAATCAGAGCGTCCGCGGGTCGCAAGAGTTGCTCGCAATGGGTGCTGCGAATGCGACAGCCGGCTTCACGCAGGGCTTCTCGATCGGCGCCAGCGGCTCTCGAACCGCGGTCAACGACAAGATGGGCGCTCGCAGTCAGATCGCCGGCCTGGTCGCGGCCGCAACGGTGGCCGTCATCCTGCTCTTCCTCACCGAGCCGGTGCAGTACCTGCCGAAGGCCGTCCTCGGCGCCGTGATCGTCTTCGCCGCAATCGGGCTCATCGAGCCCGCCGCCTGGCGCGCGCTGGCGGAGATCGACCACGTCGAGGTCGCAATCGCCGCCGTCACGACGATATGCGTCGTCTTCCTCGGCGTGCTCGAGGCGTTGGTGGTTGCCGTCGGGCTTTCGATGATCGACACCGTCCGCAGGAGCGCACGCCCGCACGATGCGGTGCTGGGTTGGGTCGAGCGGCTCGGTCGCTACGCCGACGTCTCGCTTCACCGCTCCGCGCGGGTGACGCCTGGGATCGTCGTCTACCGGCTCGACGACCGGCTCTTCTTCGCGAACGCCCGTTATTTCAAGGGCCGCGTGCGCGAAGCCATCCGTGCGGCGCCTGCTCCCGCCTCCTGGCTCGTCTTCGATGCGGAGGCCGTCACGCACGTGGACGCGACCGGTGTCGAGGCCCTCATGGACTTGGCGAAGGATCTGCGGCGCGACGGGATCACGCTGCTCGTCGCCCGCCTCAGGACGCGGATGCAGGAGCAATTCGAGCTCGCCGGCCTGAACGAGGCGATCGGGGCCGGGCATTTCTATCCCTCGGTGCACGCTGCCGTGGATGCGTTCGACGGGTCGCGGGCGGTTCCGGCGTGAGCCGGCGGGTCGTGTTCTGGACGGTCGTCGTGCTCGCGGGCGCGATCGTGCTCACGGTCGCCGGAGCGATCGTCGTCTCGTTCGTCAACGGGGACGATCTCGTCCAGGACGCCGGCAGCGGGCTCGCCGCCTACGCCACTGTCTTCGGGCTCGTCTTCGCGGACGCGATCGTGCCGATCTTCCCGGGCGAGACGACGCTGAATGCCGCCTCAGTCCTGGCCTCGCAGGACAAGCTCGAGCTCGGGCTCGTGATCATCGCAGGCGCACTCGGGGCCCTTCTCGGCGACAGCGCGCTCTACTGGATCGCCCGCACCGGCCCCAAGAAGCTGAGGGCGCGACTCGAGGCGGCCGGGCAGAAGGACGAGCGCGTCGCCAAGGGACTCGTCGTGCTCGGAAGGTCAGGGCCGCTCCTGATCGCGTGCGGCCGCTTCGTGCCCGGCGCTCGCTTCGCCGTCAACGTCTCGATGGGCCTGATCGAGTACCCCTACCCACGCTTCCTGCTCTTCTCGGCGATCGGAGGGATCGGCTGGGCGATCTACACCTGCCTGCTGGCCTACTGGGTCGGGACCGCCCTCGCCGACTTCCCGCTCGCTTCGATCATCGCCTCCGGGGTCGTCACGACCGTCCTGATCGCCGGTGTCTACTGGATCGACCGCCGCCGGCACGCAGGCGATTCGACACCGCCCACTACGCCCGCGGTGCCGACGCCGTAAGCACCTACGCGAGGCCGGCTGCTCCGTCGTCTCCTCGATCCGGTGAGCAACCAGGCATGACCACCTGTACCTCGCGGCACCGGTGCGCGCGGTGAGACCGGTGTTGGTGGAAACCGCGGTGGTGCCCAGCAACACCCACGGCACCCTGGTGAACCTCGCCCCTTTCGCATCCAGACCGGGCCACGAGATGCCCACCCTGGCATACCGATCAGGCCTTGCCTACCTCGACTCCGATGAGCAGACTCTGCGGGAAGTGAGGTCGACAGCTGGAGCTGCGCAAGCCTCGGATCCGCTCGGCTCGCCACCGGCGGAGGGCATGCGCTGGATAGCGGGCGGGGCCTTCCTCATGGGCTCGGTAGATTTCTACCCCGAGGAGCGGCCCGTGCACCGGGTCGCCGTCGACGGGTTCTGGATGGACGAGCGACCCGTGACCGCGGGCGAGTTCCGGCGCTTCGTACGTGACACCGGCTACGTCAGCTTCTGCGAGCGGCCGCTCGACCCGGCCGACTACCCAGGCGCCGATCCAGAGGTGCTCGTGCCGGGCTCGCTCGTCTTCCGGAAGACCGCAGGCCCGGTCGACTTGCGCGACTTCCGTAATTGGTGGGAGTACGTGCCGGGTGCCTATTGGAAGCGACCGGAGGGTCTGGGCTCGACGATCAACGGGCGGGATCGCCATCCGGTCGTGCACGTCGCCTATCAAGACGCCGAGGCCTACGCATCCTGGGCCGGCAAGGAGCTGCCGACCGAGGCCGAATGGGAGTACGCGGCCCGCGGTGGCCTCGAGGGATCCGTTTTCGCCTGGGGCGATGAGCACTTCCCCGATGGGAAGCCAATGGCGAACAGCTGGCAGGGGGAGTTCCCCTGGCAGAACCTGAGGCTCGACGGGTTCGAGGGGGCGTCCCCGGTGGGGTCGTTCCCGCCGAACGGCTACGGCCTCTACGACATGACCGGCAACGTCTGGGAGTGGACGACCGATTTCTTCACGCCTCGCCACGCGGACGAGGTGGAGAAACCGTGCTGCATCCCGCGCAACCCTCGGGTGGCCAGCGGCGAGGAGAGTTTCGCGGAGGGAGAGACGATCCCGCGGCGGGTGATCAAGGGCGGCTCCCACCTCTGCGCGCCGAACTACTGCCTCCGCTACCGACCCGCGGCCCGGCAAGGCGAGGCGCTCGACACCTCGACCGGCCACATCGGCTTCCGCTGCGTCGTGCGGGCGGCGGTGTAACGGACACCCGTAAGGAGGCGTCGATCGGGAGACTTCGTAGCGATGCGAGCGGCGCCTCTTCCCAATGCCGATCGCGGGAGAGGGGAGGTTGCTAGGAGGCGGCCCTAGGCTCATTGGCGAGAGGACGCTCGCCCAGGCAGCAGTTCTGGTCCTACCCAGCCTCAGCCGTCAGCATTCGGCCGGTTAAGGCGTGCAATCACACAGCGCGCGACGCTAAGCGACGGGGCACGCCGCCCGCACTTGCTCAGACGGCTAGCGATCGACGAACTGGCGCGAACGACAGCGAGCAAGACGATCGTTGCCACGCGCTTCGTCAGAACTCAAGGCTCAGACCGTCTTCGCGACGCGGACGAGCCGCCGAACGTTGCCATCGAACGATCGGTGGTCGTCTAGTACTGCAAACGTAATCTGCCGATTTACAGGCCTTTTGGATGGGCGGTACTGGGCTCGAACCAGTGACCCCCAGCTTGTCGAGCTGGTGCTCTCCCAACTGAGCTAACCGCCCTGGTTGGCGCAGTTTAGCCAAGCAAAACGCGGCGTCAGGCCGCCGGGGCGGCCGAGCGGTAGAGCTCGTCGATCGTGCGCGCCTGGCTGATCGCGTCGTCTCGGCCGAGCAGCAGGGACCCTTCGCCGCGGATCGCGGCGCTCACGTTTTCGAGCTCGAGCCGGTAGGAGTTCGTCGGCTCGATGGGGATCTTCTCCGGCTCGGCGCCGGGCCGCAGCACCTCGAGTCCGGGTGTTCTGGGCGTGAAGGGGTCCGGAACGAGAATGGTCGCCTCCTCGCCGACGACCTCGAGCATCGCTCGGCGCGGCACGATGAAGCCACAGTCGAAATGGCCGACGACTCCGTCTGCGAAGGCCAGCGCACCCGTGAAGATGACATCGACGCCGCTCGGCCCAACTACCTGCTCGCCCCGGGCGCGCTGCGGCTCGCCCGCGACCAGGCGGAGGCCGCTGATGCAGTAGCAGCCGACGTCCATCAGCGCCCCGCCGTCGAGGGCCGGGTCGAAGCGCGTGTCGCCGGTGCCGCGCTCAGTCGCGAGGTCGAAGGCAAAGGCGGTGCGGACGACTCGCACCCGGCCGGCGACGCCCGCGTCGATCAGCTCGGTCAGACGGCGCGCCTGCGGATGATGCCGCCACATGAAGCCCTCCGAGAGGATCAGACCGGCGGCATCGGCTCGATCGAAGGCCTCCTCGACCTGGTCCGGGTGCTTGGAGAACGGCTTCTCGACCAGCACGTGCTTGCCGGCATCGAGTGCCCGCAGCGTCCACTCGACGTGAAGGCTGTTTGGAAGCGAGACGTAGACGGCCTCGACGTCTGGATCGGCCAGCAGTCCCTCGTAGCTCCCGTACGACCGCTCGAGCCCGTGCTCCTGGGCGTAGCTTCGTGCCCGCTCCTCGTCGCGGCTGGCGACCGCGATCACGTCCACCTCGGAGCTCTCGGCCGCTCCGCCAAGGATCGCGTCGTTGATCAGCGCCGTCGAGAGCAGCCCCCACTTGACGCTCACGGCTAGCCGACCCGCTCGAGCGGCGCATAGTCGAGCATCAGCCGCCGCTCGGTGTCCTCGCCCGCGAAGCGGACCGTGACGACGCCGCCGGGCTCGATGCGGGTGACGATGCCCTCGCCCAGGGTCTCGTGGCGGACGGTGTCGCCCGTCGAGAGCTCGGGGACGTTCTCGCGCGGCGCGATCCCGCCGCCGCCGGCCGAGGCGTACGACGACCACGACGCCGGACGGAGCCGTTCGCGCTCGACGCCCTCCTCCGGCAGCTCGTCCAAAAACCGTGACGCCAGGTTGTAGTTCCGGTTCCCCCAGAGCGAGCGAGCGCTCGCATGTGTGAGCACGAGCCGCTCCTTCGCCCGTGTCATGCCGACGTAGGCGAGCCGCCGCTCCTCCTCGAGTGTGTTCTCCTCGAGCGAGCGCGAGTGCGGGAAGATCCCCTCCTCCATCCCGATCATGAAGACGGCGCGGAACTCGAGGCCCTTCGCGTTGTGGAGCGTCATCAGAGTGACGAGAGAGCCCTCGCCGCGCATCGCGTCCTGGTCGGAATACAGCGAGATCTCCTGCAGAAAGGTGGACAGGTTCGGCAGCTCGTCGGCCTGTTCCTGGTACTCGCGCGCGACGCCCACCAGCTCCTGCAGGTTCTCGATCCGGCCCTGCGCCTCGATCGTCCGTTCCGCCTCGAGGCTTGTGATGTAGCCGCTGCCCTCGAGGACGCGCTCGAGCAGGTCGGACACGTCGAGCTCGAGCGCGCCGGACATCAAGGACTGCATCAGCGTCCGGAACTCCCGCACCGCTTTCAGCGGCGCCGCCCCCACTCCGGCCTCCTCGCCGAACTCGAACGCCTCCCACAGCGAGATCCCGTGCGCGTCGGCGTAGGTCTGCAGGCGCGCCATCGAGGAGTCGCCGATCCCGCGCCGCGGCCGGTTGACGATCCGCTGCAGCGAGACCGCGTCGTACGGGTTGTCGATCACCTGCAGGTACGCGATCAGGTCCTTGATCTCGGCGCGCTCGTAGTAGCGCGGGCCGCCGACGACCTGGTAGGCGACCCCCTGGCGGACGAGGATGTCCTCCAGCACCCGTGACTGCGCGTTCGTCCGGTAGAAGACGCCGATCTCGCTTCCGTTGAAGCCTTCCTCGACGAGGCCGGCGATCTCGGCGGCGGCGAAGCGCGCCTCGGCGTGCTCGTCCTCGACCTCGTAGACGCGGACCGCATCGCCCTCGCCGAGCTCGGAGAAGAGGTTCTTCGGCTTGCGCTCGCGGTTGTTCGCGATCACGTGGTTCGCGGCGCGGAGGATCGTGTTCGTGGAGCGGTAGTTCTGCTCCAGCGGGATCGTGCGCGTGCCCGGGAAGTCGCGCTCGAACTCGAGGATGTTGCGAATGTCCGCGCCGCGGAAGGCGTAGATGGACTGGTCCGGATCGCCCACGGCGAAAAGGTTCCTGTGCTCTCCGGCCAGGAGCTGGAGCAGCCGGTACTGGGCGTGGTTCGTGTCCTGGTACTCGTCGACGAGCACGTAACGGAACGCCTTGCGCCAGCGGTCGAGCGCCTCAGGGAAGCGCTCGAGTACATCGACAGTCAGGTAGAGCAAGTCGTCGAAGTCGACGGCGTTCGAGCTGAAGAGGCGCCGCTGGTAGAGCTCGTACGTGTCGGCAACGGTCTGGTCGTAGAACGAGGCGACGCGGGTCTTGTACTCGTCCGGGCCGACGAGGTTGTTCTTCGCGGTCGAGATCTGCGCGTGGATGCCGCGCGGGACGAAGCGCTTGGGGTCGCGCTCGAGCTCCTCCAGGCAGGCCTTGGTGAGCCGGATCTGGTCGGCCTGATCGTAGATCGTGAAGTTCGTCCTGTAGCCAAGCCGCGGCGCCTCGCGGCGGAGGATCCGGCCGCAGGCGGCGTGGAAGGTGAGGATCCAGAGGCGCCGGGCGGTCGGGCCGAGCAGGTCCTCCAGCCGCTCCTTCATCTCGTTCGCGGCCTTGTTCGTGAAAGTGATCGCGAGGATCTCGTTCGGCTTGACGCCGCAGGCGGTGATCAGGTGGCCGACGCGATTCGTGAGCACGCGCGTCTTGCCTGAACCTGCGCCTGCGATCACGAGCAGGGGGCCTTCGGTCTCGAGCACGGCCTCGCGCTGGGCGGGGTTGAGGCCGGCGAGATAGCTCTCGGGCGAGGTGACGGACATCGGCTCTAGGCTAGCGGCCGTGGGTTACGCGTTTTCATCGCTGGACGAGCTCGGCGACGGCGTCGTCCGCAAGATCCGGCCGGCGCTCGGGATCACGGCCTTCGGCGCGAATGCTTGGGTGCTCGCGCCCGGCGTCGAGTCGCGGCCGCACTTCCACGAGCAGCAGGACGAGCTCTATTTCGTGTACCGCGGCCGGGCGCGCTTCCGGTTGCCCGGAGAGACGCGGGAGCTCGGGCCTGGTGGGCTCTGTCACGTCGAGGCGGCCACGCCGCGCCAGATTGTCAGCATCGGCGACGAGGATCTCGTCCTGGTCGTGGTCGGCGCCAGGGACGGCTATGTCGGCCGAGACGGGCAGCCGGCGGACCCGTCACAGCTCGGCTGAGCCGTCCTTTCGGGGCGTGTCCTCGTGCCTGACCCCCGGTCACTCGTCTGAGCGGGACAGGCTTACAAGTACCGTGAGCACCAGCGCCGCGACGGCGGCGCTGAACGCGATTCCGGCGCCGCGAAGGCTCCAGGCGTTCGCGGCGACGCCGACGCCGATCACCGGCAGCGAAAGGCCGACGTACATGACGACGAAGAAGCTCGACGCGATCTCGCCGCGGCGTTCGACCGGCGCGCGCTGGTTGATCGCCGCCAGGCCGGCGCCGATCACGAGGCCCTGGCCGAGGCCGACCACCGACGCTGAGGCGATCAACGCAGCGAGCGACTCGATCCAGAGCGCGAGGGCCAGTAGACCGACTCCGCCG
>Ga0307308_10000380_pt1 | contig 15378 bp, 16 predicted proteins | sample ER_DNA_195_FD_194501 | JGI IMG/M metagenome (GOLD analysis project Ga0307308, IMG submission 194501) | Bulk soil microbial communities from the East River watershed near Crested Butte, Colorado, United States - ER_DNA_195 | ecosystem: Environmental > Terrestrial > Soil > Floodplain | place...
CAGAAGGCACCGGAGTCTCCTGGCCCGGAGATGAGCTCGCCCTGCCGGTGTTGCTCGCCTTCATCGCGTTCTCGGCGTTCGGGCTCGTGAAGCTTCTCGAGCGGCGGCGGATCCAAACGCCGGCCGAGGCGCCCGCATGAGGCTGGTCGCGCGCTTCCTTCGCTTCTGGTGGACGTTCATCGTCGGGGACGACTGGAGGGTGGCTCTCGGGATCGCCGTGGCGCTCGGCGTCTCGGCCATGCTCGTCGAGGCTGGCGTCCCGGCGTGGTGGCTGATCCCGCTCGCGGCGGTCGGCCTCCTTGCCGACTCGCTTCGCCGCGCGACGCGCGCTTAGGAGCTAGCGAACCGACTCGCGCGCCCGCGGATTCGGGAGCGGCGTCAGGAGCGGCTCGACCTGTTCGCGCAGGTGCTCGAAGGCCGGGGGCAACGAGAGACGTTCGCCGAGGTGCTCCAGCGGTTCGTCGGTCGTGAACCCGGGTCCGATCGTCGCGATCTCGAACAGCACTCCGCTCGGCTCGCGAAAGTAGATGGAGCGGAAGTAGAAGCGGTCGATGACAGGCGTCGGCGAGGCGCCGCCCTCGATCGCCCGCTGGCGCCACGCCTCGTGCTCCTGGGGCGGTGAGCCCCACGCGACGTGGTGCACAGTGCCGGCGCCTTGAATGCCGCGTTCACGGGCTTCGTCGTAGACGTAGAACGAGCCGCGCTTCTCGCCGCGCGCCTCGTAGCTCGTATCCCCCGTCGCTTCGAAGGCAAGCGCCCCGGTGAGAAACTCGCGACTCGCCGCTGGATCTGACGAGAAGGCCCGCACGCCGTCAAAGCCTTGCAACGCAAGCTCGGCCGGGATCTCGGGATGCTGCGCGACGAGCGGATCGTCGTCTGTCTCGACGACGGCGAGCTCGAGACCGAGGCCTTCCGGATCGGAGAAGCGCAGGCGCGCCGGCTCGCGCGAGAGGTCGACGCCTTCTCCGCGCAGGCGCTCCTCCCAGAAGCTGAGGGCAGCCTCGGATGCGACGCGCCAGACGATCCGGTGCACCATGCCGCCTCCCGCTCGCCCGCGCCGGGCTCCGGGGTACTCGAAGAAGGTGATGTCGGAGCCGGGGCTTCCGACCTCGTCCGCGTAGAACAGGTGGTAGACGGTGGGGTCGTCCTGGTTGACCGTCTTCTTGACAAGGCGGAGCCCCAGGACGCCCGCGTAGAAGTTCACGTTTTGCGGGGCGTCTCCCGTGATGGCGGTGATGTGGTGGATGCCTTCGAGGCGCATGGCTTCAATCTACCTGCGAGGCTCATAGGCCTTCCCGGGCGTGTTGCCGATGGCCAGGATTGTGACGCCGTTGTCGCCGGGCAAGACCTTCCTCTGCTGGTTGGAACCGACGCGTGCGAGCATCCCGGGTGCGAGCTCCCAGGTTTCGCCGTCGGCCTTCAGGGTCGCCGTTCCTTCCAGCACGACATAGACCTCTTCCTGGCCACTCTCGGCATGGTCGTGCTCCGGGGCGTCCGGCCAGTTCGGAGGCAGCCGCAAGATGTTCATGCCCCACGCGGTCACCCCGACGCCCTTGGCCGCGTACAGGAACTGCCCGCCGTAGTTGTCGAGCTCGTCGAATGTCTTCACGGTCACGTCAGCCATCCGTCCCTCCTCCTATCGGGCAGCGGCATTATCGCGGCCCCTGGCCCGTCTCCGACCGGTCTGTGACAATGAGGAGCAGGACACGAATGCATCGCCGAGTCGTTCGTGGAGTGCCCGGGTTCGCGCCGGGGCACCTGGGTACCGCCTTTCGCTTCGCTCTGCTCAGCGGCGCGTACGTGGGCGCTGCCAGGCTCGGCCTCGATCTGAACGTTGCGCACGGCGTCATCACGCCTGTCTGGGCCCCCTCTGGCATCGCGCTCGCGGCACTTCTCCTCTTCGGCCCGCGCTACTGGCCGGCGGTCGCTCTAGGAGCGTTCGTCGCCAACCTGACGAGTGATGCCGGCGTGGGCGTTGCCGCCGGAATTGCCGTTGGAAACACGCTCGAAGCAGTTGTGGGCGCCGCGCTCGTGCGCAGGTTCGACTTCCGGCCCGAGCTCGACCGGGTCCGAGCTGTCATCGCCCTGACCGTCGGTGGCGCCCTGATCAGCACAGCGATCGCCGCGACCAATGGCGTGACCGTGCTCACGATCGCGGGAGACCGGCCCGATTCCTACGGAACCGCCTGGATCCTCTGGTGGTTCGGAGATGCCGTGGGCGACCTGATGGTGGCGCCTCTTCTGCTCGTTCTCTACGCCTTCAGGCATGTTCGGCTGCCCAGGGCGCAGATCCTCGAAGGACTCGTCCTCCTCGCCGCCGTCGCGGGAGTGAGCGCGATCGTTTTTCTCGCGGGCGCATGGCGATATCCCTATCTCCTGTTCCCACTCCTTCTCTGGGCTGCTCTGCGCTTCAAGTCACTCGGGGCCGCCGCGGTCGCGTTCATCGTGGGAGCGTTCGGGACCTGGGGAGCGGTCATAGGGGAGGTGCCTGTCGGCGTCGACAGCGCCACCGAGCAGGTGCAGGTCATCCAGGCTCTCTTCGCTCTCGTAGCGGTGAGCCTGCTCGTCGTGGGAGCAACCGTGGCGGAGCGAGAGGCGGGAAGCGAAGAGCTGACGCGCGCGGCTTCTCGTCTGCAGGAGGCCCAGGCACTCGCGCACATCGGGAGCTGGGACTGGGACATCCGCCGCGACGTCGTCACGTGGTCGGATGAGCTCTACCGGATCTTCGGGATGGAGCCGGAGCCGGGCCCCGTCAATTACGCGGAGTATCTCGAGCGGCTGCACCCATCGGACCGCGCCTTCGTCGACGAGATCGTCACGCGCGCCCGCGCCGAGGGCCGCTCGTATGCGTTCGAGTACCGAATCGTCCGTCCCGATGGCGAGGAACGCGTGATCTCCGCGCGTGGAAGAGTGCTTCTCGAAGCAGGCGAGCCGGTCGCCATGGTCGGAACCTCCCAGGACGTGACCGATCAGCGCCAGGCCGACCGCCTCAGGGAGGACATCCTGTCTGCCGTCTCGCACGAGCTGCGGACGCCGCTGACGGCCGTGCTCGGCTTTGCGGTCACCCTCGAGCAGCGGCGGCGTGAGCTCCCGGACAAGGAACTCGACACGATCGTGCACGAGCTCACCGCCGCGGCGCGGCGCCTCGAGAAGCTGCTTGCCGACCTGCTCGACGTCGAGCGCTTGCGCCGAGGCGCCGTTGACCTGGCCCGCCGTTCGACGGACATGCTCGAGCTCGTCGAGCGGGTGGTGGCCGATTGCGAGCTGAACGGACGACGAGTGAGTATCAGCGGTGGGCCGATCTCGGCCTATGTCGACGAGGCGAAGGTGGAGCGAATCGTCGAGAACCTGATCGTCAACGCGGCCAAGCACACGCCGAGGGAGAGTTCCATTCGCGTCCGTTTGGACGCTGAGGGAGACGATCTCCTGCTCGTTGTCGACGACGACGGCCCGGGCATCCCGGACGAGTTCAAGGACGGGGTCTTCGAGACCTTCAACCGTGGGCCGAGCATCCGCTCCGCGACACCGGGAGCGGGAATCGGCTTATCGCTGGTCGCTCGTTTCGCCGAGGCTCACGGAGGTCGCAGCTGGGTCGAGGACCGCCCCGGCGGCGGCGCGTCTTTCCGCGTCGTTCTCCCGGGCAGCGTGTCGTAGTAGTCGTTAGCTCGCGTGGGCACCTGCCGGTTCGGCGTCGGTCTGAACCAGGTCCTCACGCTTCAGCACGAACACGGTCGCGATCGCAGACAACGCCGCGAACCCCACCCCTGCCCAGAACGCGTAGCTGTAGCCCGAGGTAAAGGCCTGCGCCCGCTGCTCGCCTGAAGCGAGCAGATTGTCGGTGTGGGTGGTCGCGATCGTGGTCAGGATCGCGAGGCCAAGCGCGCCCCCGATCTGCTGCGAGGTGTTGATGAGGCCCGATGCGAGCCCGGCGTCTCGGCCGGTCACGCCCGCCAGTGCGGCGATCGACACCGGCACAAACGAGAAGCCGAGACCGATGCCGATGAGGATGAAGCCCGGCAGGAGGTCGGAGACGTACGAGCCGTTCACCGAGACCTGGGTGAAGTAGAGCTGCCCGACACCGAGCAGGACCAGCCCTGTTATCAGCACGGGCTTTACTCCCAGGCGCGTGACGAGCGCCTGGGCTGCTCCCGACGCGGCGACCGCCGTAAGCGCAACGGCGAGGTAGCCGACACCCGTTTTGAGGGCCGAGAAGCCGAGCACCTGCTGCATGTAGAGCGAGAGCAGGAAGAACATGCCGAACACCATCGTCCCGAGCCCAAAACCGATCACGTTCGCGCCGGTCGGCGTCCGCCTACGGAAGAAGCTGAGCGGGACGAGCGGCGAGCGGGAACGCGCCTCGATCCAGATGAAGGTGGCCATCAGGGCAACCGAGGCAAAGAGGACGCCAATCGTGCGCCCTGAGCTCCACCCGACGTTCGTCGACTGGGTCAGCCCGTAGACGAGGAGCATGAGACTGGCCGTAACCGTGACTGCCCCGGCGGTGTCGAAGTGCCGCGTCATGTCGGTGGCGCGGCTCTCGCGGACGAACCTCGGCACGAAGAACAGGGCGCCGACACCGATGGGGACGTTGACGAAGAAGATCCACTCCCAGCCGGCGTACTGGGTTAGAACGCCGCCCGCGAGGACGCCGATCGCGGCGCCCGAACCGGCGATGGCGCCGAGGATGCCGAGCGCCTTGTTTCGCTCGGAGCCTTCGCGGAACGTGACCGAGACGATCGAGAAGACAGAGGGGGACAGGATGGCACCCGCGAGGCCCTGAAGGGCGCGGAAGGCGATCAGCATGCCTTCGGATGTCGCGAGCCCGCAGGCCAGCGAGAAGAGCGCGAAGGCGCCGAGACCGACCATGAAGAGCCTGCGCCGGCCGAGCAGGTCTCCCACGCGGCCACCCAGTAGCAGAAAGCCCCCAAAGGTCAGCGCGTAGCCGCTGATGACCCACTGGAGGTTCTCGGGCGCGAAGTTGAGATCCGTCTGGATCGAGGGAAGGGCGACGTTCACGATCGAGACGTCGAGAACGACCATCAAGTAAGCGACGCCGAGAACGGCAAGTGCCTTCCAGCGCTGGGGATCATCATGCTGCGACATATGGCTCCTTCAGTGCGTTGGTCTTGGCATGGTGAAACGAACGAGCCGCGAGTACATTCCTAACGACTCGGCGCCCACGGGCCGACCCCGCCCAGACGCTCCACCGTGATGCGTGTCACGAAGCCCGGCGGAGGATCGGGCATCGGCGGGAACTTCACGTCCGGACCTATGTACGTGTACGCCAACCGCTGAAGCAGTTCCGGTGCGCCGCCTTCCTCGATCCGAGCGTGCCCGTGGACGACGAGATATTCGCGCATCCCGATGTCGTTGGTGCGCTTGGACTCGATTGAAAGCGATACGCGCGGGTCGCGCTCGATGTTGCGCACCTTTTGCCACCGCCCGAGGTGTCCGGAGACGATCTCGTCGCCTTCCAGGCCCACCCACACACAGCTGACCTGGGGGCTTCCGTCTGGATTCACCGTGACGAAGTGGGCGAGCCCGTCGGCCTCGAGCAGTTCGCGCGCTTCCGGAGGAATCTCGGCCACTCGGGCGAGCTTAATGCCGCGCCGTGGACACCTGCTGCACACCGTGTGTGTGGAGGGTGCCGGTGAGCGGTCGGTGCCCTAGCAATGTTTCTCAAGAACTGGCTTCGACTGTCGATATCGATCTCGTGAGAGATCGAGTCGTTCCGGTCCTGATGCTGGCTGGGCAGTCGCAATACTGCCGCTGCCAGCCGCTCAGCTCCTTGGCCCCAAGAGTGTCGCGATCCCCGGCATCGTCCATTTCCTTTGCGTCGGCATGGGGGCCATTGCGGCCACCGGGGCGGCGATTGCCCTCACGGCGGTCGGCGTCTTGAACCAGGACGGCCGCGCGGTGCTCGTGGGCACGGCGTTCACGGCCATGGCCGCGTTGCTTGCCCTCCACGGGCTCGCGACGCCGGACGTCATCTTCGGCTTCAACGGCGTCGTCTCTTTCTCGGGCGGTGCGACGCTTCCGGTCGGCGGAGCCGTCCTCGCGCTCTCGGCCCTGCCAGTGTTTCGCGGGTCGCAAGGCGTCAAGCCGCTCCTTTGGCTCCAGGGTGCCCTCTTGGCGGGCATTGCCGCCCTCGGCCTCGTCGGCTTGCTCTTCCCCAGTCTTGTGCCGGCCGTACCCGCGCCGGCCAGCTCGGCCGCGCTGGCCGTGCTTCTCCTCGGCCTTGCCTTCTACGGGGTTCTCGGACTGCGCGCTCTGCATACGTTCCTGCTCACGCATCGTGGCTCGGACCTCTTCGTCCTGCTCGGTCTCGGGTGGCTGACGAGCGCACTGGTTGCCGCCCTCGTGCTCGACTACAGCCAGCTCGGTTGGTGGGTCGGCCACGGCCTCGAGATCGCGGGGATCGCTTTCGTTGGCGGCGCGGTTGCCCTCGACCTACACCGCGGTGTCCAGTCCCGTCCGCTCGTCGGCGACCTGCGAGGAAGCGCGCTCGTCTCGGAGGAGGAGAGCTTTCTGGGTTCCCACATCCGCGCGCTCATGCTCCGCCTGGCCGAGAAAGACGAGTACACGGAGGAGCACACCCGGCGCGTGGCCCTTAGAGCCGTACAGGTCGGCGAGGAGCTCGGTCTCCCACCCGGGCGGCTTCGAACTCTCGCGACCGGAGGCCTCTTGCACGACATCGGCAAACTCTCCGTCCCGGACGAGGTTCTGAAGAAACCGGGCCCGCTGGACGAAGAGGAATACGCGCTCGTCCAGCGTCATCCGGAGCACGGGCGGCGGCTTCTGCGTGAGCTTGGCGGTTTTGCAGAGGGTGTGCTTCGCCTCGTCCACGATCATCATGAGCGCCTGGATGGAAAGGGTTATCCGCAGGGGCTTTCCGCCGAGGAGCTTGATCTCGATACCCGCATCCTGACCGTCTGCGACGTTTACGACGCACTCATTTCTACGCGCGTTTACCGCGCGGCTTGGAGCGCCGAGAAGGCGATTGCCTTCCTCCACGAGCAGGCAGGCGCGGCTTTCGATGTGCGGTGTATCGATGCGCTGGCCGACGTACTCGCGCGCGAAGCTGCGTCTCCTCTGCGCGCAGCTGTCTAGACGCGGTTCATGCCCTACTGAGTGTTAGCGTTTCCCTCCGCCACGCGCTCAAACGGCTTCGGCGCGCGTCCGCGGGTCGAGCGCGTCGCGCAGACCGTCCGCGATGAAGTTCGCGCAGAGGACGAGTGTTGCGATCGCGACGCTCGGGACGACGATGACCAGGGGGTGAAGGACGTAGGCAGCCCGCCCGTCCTGCGCGATCGAGCCCCACGACGCCGTCGGCGGATTGATCCCGAGCCCGATGAAGGAGAGGAACGCTTCGCCGAGCACCACGGCCGGCAGGTCGAGGAAGACGGCTATGACGAGCACGCCAACGGTGTTCGGAAGGAGGTGACGGACGAGGATCCGGTGCCAGCGGGCCCCGACCGCACGCGCGGCGAGCACGTATTCGTTCTGCTTCAGCGTGGTGAGCTGGCCTCGCACGATGCGGGCTGTGGTGAGCCAGCTCGCGATGCTCAGCGCCACGACCATCGTCCAGAAGGTTGCGGTTCCGCCCGGGCTGAGGATCTGCGTCGTGATGATGGCGAAGGGCAGGTACGGGAGGCCGTAGAGCGCATCCAGGAGCCGCATCAGGACGTTGTCGACGAATCCGCCCATGAAACCGGCGATGGAGCCGTAGACGACGCCGATCACGAGGATGGCAAAAGTGCCTGCGAAGCCGATTCCAATCGAGATGCGCCCGCCGATGGCCACGCGCGTGAAGAGATCGCGGCCGAACTTGTCGGTGCCGAAGGGATGCTCCCAGCTGGGAGGCAGGTACGACTGGGCAAAATTGACCAGGTTAGGGTCGTAGGGCGAGAAGACGGGCTCGAGGAGGCAGTACAGGACGATGAGCGCGAAGATCGCCGAGGCGGCGACCGCCGCACGGTTGCGCGTGAAGCGGTGGACGGCGTCTTTCCAGAGACCCGTCCGGCGCACGGGCGCACCCGCCTCTCCGTGGGCGGGGTGGAGGCCGGGCTCAGCGGTCGGGAGCGCAGCCTCGCGGTAATCGACGGCCATCAGCACCATAAGACGATATGGGACTGACGAAGTTAGACTGATTCCAAGGTGAAAGTCCAGTGATCCTCCCCGACGAGAAGGATTCGATCGGCCTGGCGGTCGGCCTCGTCAACACGTGGGACGTGCTCAACGATCCGCCGGAGCTGCTCCGGGAGGTCGAGAGGCTGCGCGTGCTCCTCCGCTGGTTCGAGCTCGACGAGGCAGCCGAAAGCGCGGCGGACCGCGACCTCCCGCTGGTGCGCCGCGTGCGCGACCGCTTGCGTCGTGCCTTCGAGGCGGACCGCGAAGAAACGGCGGTTGCGGAGCTGAATGCTCTGGCGCGCAAGGCCGGGGCGGTTCCCCAGCTCGAGCGAGGGAACGGCGGGTGGGTCTTCCGCTACGGCTCGGGGCAGCGGACGCTCGCGAACGAGCTGGCCGGGCGCACCGCCGTAGCGCTTCTGGGGGTCATCGAGAGGGACGGTTGGGACCGGTTCGGCCTCTGCGCCGCCTCGCCGTGCTGCTGCGTCTACGTCGACCGCTCACGAAACAGGAGCCGGCGCTATTGCTGCGAGCTCTGCGCCGACCGGGCTACCCAGGCAGCCGCCCGCAGGCGGCGCAAAGCACGGTCGGCCTAGACGGCCGCCCCCTTCAGCTGCGGAATGATCTCGCGCCCGTAGGACGCGAGCGTGTCCTCCTGGCCGTGCGTCATGAGGTAGATGTTGAAGTGGTCGACGCCGACAGAGTCGAGCTCTCGTAGCTTCTCCCGCACCTGCTCGAGCGAGCCGATGACGCTGAACCGGTCACAGATCTCGTCACTCACGAATTCGCCGTGGGCTGCGCCCTCACGGCTGTGGTCCTTGTAGTCGTAGAACTTTCTCGCCTTCACGTAGTCAGTCAGGTCCTTGGGGATCTCCGAGTCCTCGCCGTAACGCTCGATCAGGTCCATGACGTGGTTCGAGACCATCGCCGGAAACCAGCGGACGGCCTCGCGCGCCTCCTGGATGTCGTCGGTGACGATGCTTGGCGCGCAGACGAGACACTTGAGCTCGTTCGGGTCACGCCCGGCTTCCTCGGCGGCCGCGCGGGCCTGATCCATGATCCACTGGATGATGACCGGGTCGGCCAGCTGGATGATGACGCCGTCGCCGATCCGTCCGGCCACCGCGAGCGCGCGGGGCCCGTAGCCGGCGATGTACATCGGGATCTCCGGCCTGCCCTTGGCCCACTCGAGCTCGAGCTCCTTGCCGTTCCACTCGACCGGCCGGCCGTTCATCAGGTCCTTCATCATCCGGCAGGAAGCCTCGAACTCGGCCATCTTCACTGGCTCGTAACCAATCACCCGGCGGGCCGAGTCTCCGCGGCCGATGCCCATGACCGCGCGTCCATCCGAGATCGCGTGCAGCGTCGCGTATGCGCTCGCCGTCACCGTCGGCTCTCTGGTACCTGGGTTCGTGACGCAGTGCCCGAACTTCAGCTTGTCGGTGTGGACGGCGAGCAGCGTGAGGAGCGGATACGCGTCGTGCCAGAGGATGTGGGAGTCATACGTCCAGCCGTACTCGAAGCCGTTCTTCTCCGCGAGCTGCATGAGCTCGACGAAGCGCGAGTGGGGCGGGTCTGGCAGGACGGTGACGCCGAAAGTGAGCATCGCGCGCGGAAGATTCTATTCGCCGCGATCAACCGTTTTGCTCCGTGCGGGAATCTTCCTGGCCTCGGCGACGTTCCAACGCACGACGCATGGGTACCTTCGGGGGTATGAGAGCTCAAACGCTTGACCATGTCGCGCTCTGGGTGGACGACCGCGACGCGCTCGCCGACTTCCTCGTCGACCGGCTCGGGATGCACGTTATCGACCGGACTGACGCATTCACGCTCGTGGGTGCGGACGCTCGCCGGGGAAAGCTGACGCTTTTCGCCGCCGATCCCGATCGCGCGCCGGGAGTACTTGCCCGAATCGGGTTACGGGTCTTCGACCTGGACGAAGCGCTCGCGGAGCTTCCTCCCGACCTCGCGGTCGAACGCCCGGCTCCTGGCCGGGCGACCTTCACAGCCCCCGAAGGACTTTCGCTCGCCCTCGTGGAGGGCGACAGCGGCGTCGCGTACGACCTCGACCACGTCGCATTTTTGGTTCCTGAGCCCGAGCGCACGTTCGCGGCGCTGGCCGAGCTCGGATTCGAAGCGGACGATGGTCAGCTCACGGTCGGCGATGCACACATCGAGCTCGAACAGGGCGAGCCCGAAGAGACAGAGCGCCCGCTCCTCAACCATCTCGGCCTCAAGGTCGAGTCGGCCGAGGAGCACATCGAGGAAGCGAAGCGGCGAGGGCTCGAGATCGCGGACGTCGTCGATGCGGCGAACACCTACGCGGTCTTCATCTGGGGCCCGGACGGCATCAAGCTCGAGTACGTCGAGCACAAACCGAGCTTCTCGCTGGTCTAGCGCCCCTTGCCCGATCTGATCGTTGCGGGGGCCGGGATGGCCGGGCTCGCAGCGGCGGCGCGCGCACGCGAGCTGGGAGCCGATGTGGCCGTCTACGAGAAGGGCGATCGCCCCGGCGGGTCGATGTACCTGTCGAGTGGCGTGGTCTGGCGTTACCGGGACTGGGAGCGGTTTCGCGAGGAGTGCGCGGGCGGCGACCCCGAGCTCCAGCGCATCGTCTGGGAGCGGCTCGACGACGATCTCGCGTGGCTCGAGGCGCTGGGTGCGCCTGTGACTGAGCGCGATACCGGCAATTCGCTCACGAGTGGCGTGCGTTTCGATCCGCGGCGAACGACAGGGATGCTGGCGCGCCGCACGGGTCAGATCCAGCTGCTCCAACCGCTGACGGAACTGCCGCAGGAGGCGCCGCTCATCCTGGCGACCGGCGGTTTCCAGGGGAGCCCGGACCTTGTCCGCAACCACATCACACCCCAGGCCTCGAAGCTCGTGCTCCGCGCAAACCCGTGGAGCGCCGGTGACGGGCTGAGGATCGCCCTCGACGCGGGCGCCGAGCTATCCGAGGGGCTCGACGAGTTTTACGGACGCAACCTCGCTGCGGCTCCGGAAATTTCGCAGGCCGATTTCGTTCCTCTGGCCCAGGTGTACGCAAGGCACGCCAGGGTCGAGAACCTCAATGGCGAGCCTTACGTTCCGCACACCTGGTCCGAGATCGACGTCGTCCAGTGGACGGCGCGGCAACCGCGCGCCCGGGCGCGTTACATAGTGCCGGACGCGGTTCTCGACGAGTCCGTGCGCGAGCGAACGGTGGGGGAGGCGATCGATGCCGCCCGGAGGGCGGGCGCACCGGTCGAGGCCGGTGACGGCACGACCACCGTCGAGGTCGTGGCCGGGATAACTACCACGCTCGGCGGCATCCGGGTCGACAGCGAGGCTCGCGTGGCGGACGGTCTCTACGCTGCAGGCGCTGACGTTGGCGGCATCTCGACCGGAGGATGGTCGAGCGCGCTTGCATCGGCGCTCGTGTTTGGAAAGCTGGCCGCCGAGAGCGCGCTCAGCTGACCGGCTGGAGATACGCGCAGACGCGATCGTCTTGCGGAAGCGGCGACGCGGCGACTTTGGTGACGAGGAAACGGCGACCGCCCTCGTCGAGCTCGATCTCGCTGCCGGCGGTGGGCGGTTCGCCTTCCCGTTCGGCCAGCTCGTACCCCGTTGGTCGGCTGACGAACAGCAGGTACTTGCCCTCGGCCACGCGGGGATCCTATCCCTGGGCAACCGCCACGTAGGGGGGCATCACGACGCGTACGGCCGTGCCTCCCTCCGGGCGGCTTTCGATCGAGACTCGGCCGTTCAGAACGCGCACGCGCTCGTCGATCTCCTCGATCGTCGCGCGCCTGCGCTCGCCGACTCCGTCATCGTCGATCTCCGCCGCGAAGCCGCCGTCGTCGAGCTCGACGATGGTCACCCCGATCTGCTCGGGGCGCCGACCGACGGCCTGGTTGAGCGACTCGCGAATGATCTGGTAGAGCGCGACCTGCGCCGGCTCGGTGAGCCGGTCGCCCGCACCTGCATCGGTTGCGACCGTGATGCGATGTGACTGCTCGATCTGGTCGCCGAGCGCGCGCACGGCTGCGCTGAACCCTTCGTCCCGAAGCACGACCGGCTCGATGGCGAACGAGAGGTCTCGAAGCTCCTGGATCGTCTTGCGCTCCCGCTCCAGCGAGGTCTCGATCACTTTGGCGGCGTCCTCGTAGCGGCCGTCCTGAATCGCGGCGAGGGCCGCATCGTGCATGAGCGCGATGCCGGCCATCGATTGCACGGGCCCGTCGTGGAGGAAGAGCGACAGGCGGCGGCGCTCGTCCTGCTCGGCGGTGATCAGCTGCTCGGTCAGGCGCGACCGCTCGGCTTCGCGCTCGTGGGCCTCGACGATCAGGCGTGCGTTTTCGGCGGCGCGCGACGCAAAGTCGGCGAGAACGGACGCGCGCATCAGGTCCCAGCGGTGGAATCCGCCGGGGCGCACCAGGCTGAGGGCTCCGACCTGGCTCCCGCGCACGGCGAGCGGGACGATCATTCCGTTCTCGGTCAGCCGCGCCTCTCCGGCGGTGTTCTCCGCGCGAGAGAGGAACTTCGCTTCACGTGCGCCGAAGAGACTCTTCGCCTCCTCGCACATGCGCGCAATGATCTCGTCCGCCTCGAGCGGGCTCGACACCGCGGCAATCGACTCGACGAGGGACTCGAGGAAGTTGGTCTGCGCCTGGAGCTCGTCCTCGGCAAACTCATGGCGGCGGCGTTCGGAAACGATCAGGTAGACCGCGAACGCTCCCGCCAGCGCTGTCGCAGCGATCAAGCCGGTGGCAGCTAGCCAGAAGATTCCCGTCGCCCAGCCGACTGCGCCCAGGACGGCCGCCGCGACTGTTGTCGCGGCTAGGACGCCTGCGCTTCTATCGGATCGACCAGCCACGCGCGCCGGCTCCTGATCGGCTGCAAAGCTTCGCCATGCTGAGTCCTCGGTCGCCCACACGCGTCCGCGTTCGGAATGACGCGATGTCGTGCGTGTAATTCAACGCGGATGCGTATCGCTTTTCGCGCGCCAGGATTCCGGCAGCGCGGCTAGCCGAACCGTCAATCGATGATGGACTCGCGAAGCGCGATCGCGACGGCATGGGTGCGCGTGTCTGCCTCGAGCTTGGCGAGGATGTGCCGCACGTGGCTCTTCACCGTTTCCTGGCTGATGAAGAGTCGCGACGCGACGTCGGCGTTCGACATACCGTCGGCGAGGAGCTGCAGGATCTCGCGCTCGCGCACGGTCAGCATCTCCTCGCGCTCTCGCGTCAAGAGGGCCGGCATCAGGGCGGGATCGACATAACCCTCGCCAGTCGCCACCTTCTCGATCGCTCGGAGAAGCGTCGAGTGCGGTGCTTCCTTGAGGATGTATCCCTTGGCGCCGGCCTCGAGGCCGCGACCGAGGAGGCTCCGCTCTCCGTACGCAGTAAAGATCAGGACAGCAGTGTCCGGGAGCCGCTCGCTGAGGATCTTCGTCGCCTCGAGTCCGTCCATGCCGGGCATGCGAACGTCCATGATCACGACGTTCGGCCGGCGGCGCTCGGCGATCGCGACTGCGCTCGCGCCGTCGGATGCTTCGCCCACGACGCGGATCTGCGGCGCGCGCGACAGCGAGAGACGTAGCCCTTCGCGAACGACCTCGTGATCGTCAGCGATCAGGCAAGTGATCTCGCTAGGTGCTCCGTTAGTCGACAATCCAGCTTCCCCCAAGGCACGATGATAATCGGGTGATAGGGCGTCACACTTTAGGGGGACTTATCGTTGACCCGATTGACGGCGCCCGGCCCGGCACGCTGACGATCGAGGATGACGTGATCGTGGACGTCGCGGAGAATCCCTCGGGGCCGCACGTACCGGTCGTTTTCCCAGGTTTTATCGACCTCCAGGTGTACGAGCCGACCGGCATCGCGGCGTCGGGGGTCACGGGCTATCTCCAGGCCGCGCAGGAGCCCCTGGAGACGACGGATCCCCTCTGCCTGGGCCTTCATCTGGAAGGACCGTTTCTCAATCCGGCGGCGGCAGGGGCGATTCCCGTCGACCGAATCCGGGACGTCGATCTGAATCTGCTCGCCGACTGGCTGGCTCGTGGGGACGTCCGCCTCGTGACCGCCGCGCCCGAGATCGAAGGCGGGCTGGATGCGATCTCCGTGATTGCCAAGGCGGGTGCGGTTGCAGCCGTCGGCCACACGCGCGCGAATGCGACCACCGCTCGGGCTGCGGCCGATGCCGGCGCACGCTTTGTGACCCATGCTTGGAACGCGATGGCCCCGGTGAGCGCGCGCGCTACAGGTCCGCTGCCAGAACTTCTCCTCGACGAGCGGATGACGATAGGCCTGATCGCCGACGGCCGTCATCTCCACCCTGCCGTGGAGGAACTGACTCTGCGGGTCGCCGGCGCCGAAAGGATCGCGCTCACCAGCGACCTCGTGGAATCGCCGGTCCTGCCGGACAACCGCCTTGGAGGCGGCGACCGGGCCGGGGCGGCTCTCGTGGCCCGCATGGCCGCGTACGGTCTCTCCGAGGCCGCGATGATGGCGAGCCTCGTCCCCGCGCGCGTCCTGGGACTCACGGACCGGGGGCGCTTGGCGCCAGGGTTTCGCGCCGATCTGGCTCTGCTCGACGAGCGCCTGAATCCGCTTGGAACCGTCGTCGCTGGGAAAACCCTCGGGGGCGTGCGCTATTCTCAAATACAGAAGTTGGACGAGATCCCGCCTAGTACCCACGCCCCGGGAAGCGGGGCGTGACCGTTTTCCTTCAGATCGTCGCCGTTCTCCTGCTCGTGCTGGGGAACGCCTTCTTCGTCGTGGCCGAATACTCGCTCGTGACCGCGCGGCGATCTCGCCTGAGCGAACTTGCGGATGCGGGCTCCCGCCGAGCTCGAATCGCCGTCAAGCTAATCGACGATCCGGTCCGGTTCATCGCGACGTCCCAGCTCGGCGTCACGTTCTTCTCCATCCTGCTCGGTGCGGTCGGCGAGCCGTTGTTGGCCCACTTCTTCGACCGCGTGCTCGCCACGACGCTCGCGCTGATTCTCGGCTTCGCCGTCATCAGCTACCTCCACGTCACGCTCGGCGAGCTGGTCCCGAAAGGACTTGCGCTTGCGCACAAGGAAGCGATCGCTATCTGGGCCGCGCTGCCGCTCGAGGCCTTTCGCCTCGGAACCTATCCGGTCGTGACCGTGCTGCAGTGGTCGACCAACCTCTTCAACAGGACCTTCGGCATACGCCCGTCACCAGGTGGTGTCATCACGGCGGACGAGGCCGAGATCCGCATGCTGGTCGCCGTCGCCGAGGA